>OMDW01000052.1_pt1 | contig 24143 bp, 13 predicted proteins | sample 1673661 | NCBI WGS metagenome assembly OMDW01 (sample SAMEA103958118, study PRJEB25191) | human gut metagenome
TGCGGATAAGAGTGAAGGCCGGATTGAAAACTGCCTCGTCAGTGGTTACATCAAAGGCGGCAATGACACGATCTTTGGTGTTGGCGGTATTGTTGGTCATGGTGTGGCAGGCAATGTCATTAGTGGCTGTGTGAGCACAGCGGATATTCTGTTCAAGTACTCCCGGTATGCGGTGCAAAATGGCGCGGGAGGTATCGTGGGTTATACTTACGGTACCGTAGAGAACTGCTATTTTGCGGGGAACGTCCACACTAACGCAAAGAGTGTTAGCGCTGGCGGATTTGGCGGACTTGTCGGCTGTGCGCGCAGTAATGCTGTTATGAAAGACTGCTACACTGTAGGTGCTGTCACCGGTCCGGAAAGCAGCTTCGGTGCGGTGGTAGGCAAGGTGAACTCCGGCGCCACCATCACCAACTGCGCTTATCTGGACACCGTCGCACCACAGGCCGCGGCGGATGGCACCACCAGCGGTATGACTGCCCGCACCGCGGACTATATGCGCACCCCGGAATTTGCGGCGGAGATGGGGATGCACCTTGACAGCGGCAACAGCAACGGCGGCTTCCCGGTGCTGCCCTGGCAGGGCGGCACCCCCGTGGACAATGCCGACCTCAAGGCCGCTGCCGCCGCCGCCAACGCCTTGGAACTTCGCGGCATGAGCGCCGCCGACGCCGCCAAGAAAGCCAAGGCCGACTGGTACGCCGAGACTGTGCTGGGACTCTATGACCTTACGGACTATAACGATAAGGCCGACCTCTGTGAGAAATACGGCATCGAAGCGCCCGGCGAAGCGGTCACGAACCTGCACGACTACTTCCTGAACGCCCTGCAAAAGCACTTCTATAAGGAACTGGGGCTCGATGCCGAGAATGCAGACCGTCTGAAGGCCGATGCCACCGGCGTCTATCAGCTCCGCGGCCTTACCCCGGTGAGCGGCGACCCGGAGGAGGAAGAGGAGACCGCGCAGACCTATACCGCCTGCCTGACCCTGCCCGCGAGCGTCACCGTTCCCGTGGAGGGCAGTGGAGAGAAGATCGTTTCCCTCACATGGACGGCGGATAACGCTCTGGTGAACACCGCCACCGGCGCGCTCACCGCGCCTGCGGCGGATAAGGTCACGGTGACCCTCACCGCCACTCTCCAAAGCGGCGCTGCCACGAAGACCAAGACCTTCACGCTGTGCCTCTGGTCCGAGAATGCGGAAAAGGTGCAGACGCTGGAGGATATTGCCGTCGAGTTCACGCGCAAGAATACCGCCGTGCAGCCCCTGCAAGGCGTGGGGCTCTATGATGAAACCAACATCACTCAAGCCTTCCGCCGCCTGCTGGCAGAGCAGGGCTATGCGGATGTGGCGGACAACTCCGAGATCACCTATGTCAACGGTAGCGCCAAGGCCAACGGCTTTGACGGTACCAAGGTACAGTACATTGCCGACAACGGCGACATTATCTACTTCACCGGCGACGGCACCGCCCGCCAGACCGTGCAGTACACGGGGTTGAAGTTCAACATCACCTATGCCGGGGTCACCAAGGAGATCACCCTCCGTGCCACCGTGGGGCGCAGCGCCGACGCGGTGCAGAAACTGCTGGAGAGCGCCGCCGGGTCCCTGAATTGGGAACTCATCCGCGGCGAGAACACCAACGGGGCCACCCAAAGCGAGGTGGCGGGCTGGACGCTCTACACCGTGAACGACCGCATCACCTCCAACCTCACGCTTCCCTCCAGCATTGCGGGGCGCTATGATGTGAAGGTGCAGTGGGGCACCCGGAACACCGAGTGGCTCTACATCACCAACGGCACCAACGGCACCGGCGTGGGCACCGTCAACCGCCCCCTGCAGCCCGCAGACGGCACGGCGCTGCCCGAGAAGGCCGGCAAGTTCCGGCTGATCGCCCGCGTGACCTATGACGCCTTCGATGACTACACGCTGGCGCACATCACCGGCGACAACGGCGTGGAGGTCTATGCCGATGTGCTCTTTGACGCCACCGTTGCGCCCTTCGACAGCAGCGTGACCAGCGAGATGCAAAACGCTCTGGCGGAGAAGTATCAGGGGCTCCTGCGCGACTTTGTGGACAAGACAAAGCCCGTGGACACGACTGCCGTCGGCGACGATATGCAGATGCCCAGACCCGCTCTTCTGGAGAAAGCGGGCATCATGACCGACAGTTATAACCAGAAGGTCACGATGGTGAGCCTCACCCCGGATGTGCTGGACTTCAACGGGTATCACGCCATGGTCTACCGCCCACTGCCCGGTGAGAAGCCGGTGGAGGCGAAGTATGTGGTGACCATCACCACCCGCAGCTCCGGCCTTCTGCTGGCGCGGCAGGAGTTCAGCTTCACCATTCAGCCTTTTACCCAGCCGGAGTTGGATGGCGCTGCCGCCTTTATGACGGAGGCGCGGACCGAGGACGCCTACTGGGACGGTATCAAGAACAAGAATACGGTTAAGACCAAGGTCACCTCTGACCTGTACCCCTTCGCGGAGATCTGCAAAAACGAGGACGGCACGCTGAAATACATCCGCGGCACGGTGAATATGACCTTCGACGGCATCGAGGCCGACGATATCCCCGGCTGGCTCGATACGGAGAAATACCGCTGCTTCCGATCCTCCCGTCCCTCCGTCATCGAGAATGAGCTGCTGCGTGTACACCAGCCGGAGTACAATACGACAGTTACGCTGGACAGCGTCCTGACCTACACCAAGTACGCCCAGTACTGGGAGAAATTCGGCCTGAACGGCACCGAGGAGAGCAAGGAACGCTACAAGGACTTTGCCCAATTCTACAAGCAGCCCATCCAGATCGACCTGACGGTGCCCGGTACCACGGGGCAGAATGACCCCAACGAAAATCAGACCCTCACCGTGAAGGTCAAGGTGGACGGCTACAACAAGAACGGCCATACTTTCCGGGGAATCTCCGACTTTACCTTCACCGGCAAGGCCAACGAGGATCCCACCGCTTGGGACGCTGTGAAGGCGTGCCTTGACAGTGCCAAGTACACCTATACCGGCAGCGGCGCCTACATCAAGAGCATCACCGATGCGGCGGGCCACACCCTCAAGGAGAAGGGCGACGGCAAGTCCTCCGGCTGGATGTTCGGCCTCACCTTACAGGGCGGCACCGAGACGCTGCCCAAGACCACGCTGGACAATACCTATCTCAAAGACGGCGACACCCTGCGCCTGTTCTTTACCGACACCTATATCCCGCTGGATCCGACGGATCCCGCCGTGCCCGGTGCGGAAGTGCCCGGCTTCGATGAGGCGTATGCCGGCGCCAAGGCGTATATCCAAAGTGCGGTGAGCGCCCCGGTCGTCAGCTATCTCTTCGGCGAATGGGCGGTACTGGGACAGGCTCGCGCCAAGGTGCCCCTGTCCGAGGCATATATCGCGGCCTATTATGAGAAGGTCGTGGCCTATGTGCAGAAGAATATGGGCGCGGACGGCGTTCTTGTCGATCCCGAGAGCCGTAACCCCACCGTCACCGACAACGAGCGTATCATTCTGGCCCTTACCGCCATCGGCAAGGACCCCGCCAACGTGGGCGGCGAAAACCTGCTGAAGGCGCTGCAGAACAAGGATATCATGCAGGTCACCGATACCAGTAACACGGATATCAACGGCCTCGTCATGGGTCTGCTGGCGCTCAACAGCCGCAATTACACCTCCGACACCTCCTGGCTGGTGCAGGCTGTTCTTGCACAGCAGAACGAAGACGGCAGCTGGAGAGCCAGCGCCGACACAAAACCCGTCGGCGACGTGGACATGACCGCCATGGCGCTGCAGGCGCTGGCGCCCTACTATAAGGACGGCGGCAATGAAACCGTGAACACGGTCGTGGAGAAAGCCCTCAACTGGCTCTCCGGCAAGTATCGAAGCGGCTACGACTCCTCCGAGAGCTGCGCGCAGGTGGTCATCGCCCTTTCCGCCCTGAATTTGGATGCCAACACGGACGCGCGCTTTACCAAGACCGTGGAGGGGAAGACCCTGAGCGTGCTGGGGAACCTCCTGCAGTACCGCGTGGCGGAGAACGGCGGCTTTAAGCATCAGTTCGCAGACAAGGCCGTCAACGAGATGGCCACGGAGCAGGCGCTTTGCGCCATGGCCGCCTATGCGCGCTTTACCGAGAAGGCCAACGCCCTCTACGATATGACCGACGCCGCCTGCGCCCATCGCTTCGGCGAGTGGAAAGTGACCGTGGCCGCCACCTGCACCAAGGACGGCGTCAGCCGCCGGATCTGCTCCATTTGCGGCGTCGTGGAGGAAAAGCCTGTTCCCGCGACGGGCCACAAGTTCAGCGCGTGGACGGTGACCAAGGCGGCCACCTGCACCGAAAGCGGTATCAGCACCCGTAAGTGCAGCGTTTGCGGCACGGAGGAGACGATGATCGTCCCGTCTCTGGGGCACAGTATGACTGCCACGGCGGGCAAGGCTGCTACCTGCACCGAGGCAGGCAACAGTGCCTATTGGACCTGCTCTCGCTGCCACAAGTTCTTCAGCGATGCGGCGGGCAAGACCGAGATCGCCAAGGACAGCTGGGTCATCGCGGCCCTGGGCCACGATGAGGCCACCCGTGCGGCGGTGGCGGCCACCTGCTACGCCTCCGGCCATGAGGCGGATACCTACTGCAAGCGCTGCGGCATTGTCATCACAGCTGGCGCGACCATTCCCGCCACCGGCAAACACACCTATGTGGACGGCGTCTGCACCACCTGCGGTACCAGGAACCCGGCAGGGGGCATTAAGGGTGACGACCTCAAGGTGGACAGCAAGGACAACACGATCGTCACAGGCGGCGGTCTGACCATCAAGACCGACAAACCTGTTACGGATGAGAAGTTGGCGGAGATCAAGGCGGCTGTCGAGAACGGCTCTATCGTCATTACCGTGAATAACACGCCCATCCTCCAGCTTACAAAGGAGGACAAGGAGTCGGACGGCGGCAAAAAAGCCCTGATGCAGGCTGGTGCAGCTGCCAGCGGCGAGCTCAAGAAGGAGTTGGATAAGCTGGCGGAGAAGCTGGATGCCCTGCGCGGCGACAAATCCCGCAAGAACGCGCAGTTGGAGAAGGTCGTAGACGTGACTGTGGCGCTGGTCAAGACGGAAGGGAACGAGATCAAGACCGTGGCGCAGCTTATCGAGTTGCCCCACAGCGTCACCGTGACCATCCCCATCACCGACGAGCTGTACGCGGCCCTTCAGGGCAAGCACGTCTGCGTGGTGCGCAGCCACACCGACGCCAACGGCAGCGTGACCACTGCCGAGCTGCCTGCCACACTGGGCGGCACCAAGGGCAACTACGTCCTGACCTTCCAGACGGACAAGGCCTCCGCGTTCGCCATCGTCTCCTATGAGACGGTGTCCTCCGGGTACTACTACGGTGGAAACGGCTCGGCCGACAGCGGCAAGAAGGACTCCGCCAACACGGCGGACGACAGTCAGATGGTGCTGTGGCTGGGCAGCGCAGCACTGGCGGCGGCAGCCGTTGTGGTGCTGACCCGGAAGAAGCGCGTTTCCAAGTAACAACAGCACAGCCGACGCAGGGGCGCGAAAGCGCCTCTGCGTATGGCGCTTTTATGAGGAATGAGAGATATGAAGAAAAACCACCGATTTTGGCTGTTGGCGCTGGCGCTGTCCCTGCTGCTGACCTGCGCCGCCTGCGGAAAAAAGACCGTATCGTACGCCCCCGGCAACATTCCCACGGCAACGCAGGAGCAGACCACGGACACCAGGAAGGACGACACAGCTGAAACGGGCACCACCAAGGCTGACGGCAAGCAGGACGCGGCAAAGACTGAGGATAAGACCGCGGACGATAAGAAGCCTGACAAGCAGAAGCCGGCTGATGATGCCAAAAAGGCCGAGGAGGACGCCAAAAAGCAGGAGGAAGCCAAGCGCCTGGAGGAGCAGAAGCGGCTGGAAGAAGAGAAGAAACAGCAGGAACAGGAGCAGCCTTCTGCGCCGGACCCGGACCCTGCGCCTGCACCTGACCCTGCGCCGGCGGCATCCGTATCGCTGTACATCTCCTGTGCCACGGTGCTCAATAATATGGACAAGTGCTCCGACAGCGTGAAGGGCCTTATCCCCGCCGACGGCGTGATCCTGTCCACCACGGTGACCATCACCGAGGGTGAGTCTGTCATGTCCGTACTGAAGCGAGCCTGCGGTGACGCGGGTATCCCGGTGAGCTCCAGCGGCAACTATGTCAGGGGCATCAACGGCCTGTTCGAAAAAAATGTGGGCAGGAGATCCGGCTGGATGTACTGTGTGGGGGGAACCTTCCCCAGCTATGGCGCGGACAGCTATACGCTCTCCGGCGGCGAGAGTATTCAGTGGCTCTACACCTGTAATATGGGTGCAGACGTGGGCAATACCTACATGGGCTGACAAAAGGGCGGCTTTTGCCGCCCTTTTTCCGCACGCAGGATTGACGTATCCCCTGGCGGCAGGGTATAATCAAAAGGTTAAGACATCATGTATGCAGGAGGTGATCCCATGGACGATACGCTGCGCACTTGCCATCCGGCGGTGAGCTTTTCCTACTTTGCCCTGGTCATCGCCTGCGCGATGCTGCTGATGCACCCGGTGTGCCTGGTTCTGTCGACGCTGGGCGGCGGGTGGTATGTTGCCCGTCTGCTGGGCGGCAAGGGCCTGCGCCGCCACCTGCTGTGGCTGCTGCCTATGGCCCTCCTGGCGGCGGCCCTGAACCCGGCCTTTGTCCACCAGGGCGTCACCATTCTGGCTTATCTGCCCTCCGGCAATCCTTTGACGCTGGAGAGCCTGCTCTACGGTCTGGCCGCCGGCGCCATGCTCAGCGCCGTGGCGCTGTGGTTCGTCTGCGTCACCGATGTCATCACCTCGGACAAGGTGGTGTACCTCTTTGGCCGCGTCATCCCGGCGCTGTCCCTGCTGCTGAGCATGATCCTCCGCTTTGTGCCCCGCTTTGTCCGGCGGCTCCGCGCCGTGGCCCAGGCCCAGCGGCATCTGGGCCGTGATACCCAGACCGGCGCCCCGGCCCGGCGCGTCAGAAGCGCCCTTCGTGTGTTCTCCATCGTTGTTACCTGGAGCCTGGAAAGCGGGCTCATTACCGCCGATAGTATGCGCTGCCGGGGCTATGGCCTGCCGGGGAGGACCTCCTTCTCCCTCTACCGCTTTGACCGGCGTGACGGTGCCGTCGCCCTCTGGCTGGCCTTCTGCGGCCTGTATCTGCTGGGCGGCGGTCTGGCCGGCGGCTTGCGCTTTCAGTATTACCCCATGCTGCTCAGCGGCCCCGTCACACCGCTGACGGTCAGCTTTTTCGCCGTTTACGGCCTGCTCTGCTTTACGCCGGTGCTGCTGGACGCCCTGTCCCGGCGCCGCTATCTCGTCCGGAAAGGAGGGACGCCCCGTGCCTGAACTGCTGCGTTTGGAGCATTTTGGCTTCACCTACCCCCAGCAGCCCCGCCCCGCGCTGGCGGATGTGTCCCTCACGGTCCGTCAGGGCGAGTTCTGGGTCCTCTGCGGCGCCTCCGGCTGCGGCAAGACCACGCTTCTCCGCCAGCTGAAGCCCGCCCTGCGCCCCCACGGTGCGGCCGAGGGCTGTATCCTCTTCGACGGTCAGCCGCTGGATGACCTGCCGCCCCATCAGCAGGCCGCCGATATCGGCTTCGTCCTTCAGTCTCCGGAGGAGCAGACCGTCACCGACAAGGTCTGGCACGAGCTGGCCTTCGGACTGGAGAGCCTTGGCTGCGACACGCCCTCCATCCGTCGCCGCGTGGCGGAGATGGCCTCCTTCTTCGGTATCCAGGACTGGTTCCATAAGAAAGTGGACGAGCTCTCCGGCGGCCAGAAGCAGCTGCTGGCCCTGGCCTCGGTCATGGTGCTCCAGCCCCGTCTGCTGATACTGGACGAGCCCACCAGTCAGCTGGATCCCATTGCCGCCGCCGACTTTTTGCAGACCGTGGGCCGCCTGAACCGCGAGCTGGGCATCACCGTCCTCCTGACGGAGCACCGTCTCGAGGAGGCCTTGCCCCTGGCCACCCACGCCGCCGTGCTGGACGGCGGCCATCTCCTCTGTGCCGGCGCGCCGGAGGCGGTGTGCCGTTCCCTGCGGGGCCGCGGCCACGATATGTTCCTGGCCATGCCCGCCGCCGTCCGTATCTGGGCCGGAGTGGACAGCGGCGCGCCCTGCCCCATCACCGTCCGCGAGGGCCGCGATTTCCTGTCCGGCTGGTGCGATGAACACCCCCTGTGCCCGCTGCCGCCGGAGCCGGTGTATTCCGCCGGGGATACCGCCCTTGCCGGCGCGGGTCTCTGGTTCCGCTATGAGCCGGACCAGCCGGACGTGGTCCGCGGTCTGGACCTTCAGACCCGCCGGGGTGAGCTGCTGGCCCTGCTGGGCGGTAACGGCGCGGGCAAGTCCACCACCCTGGGCCTGCTGTCCGGCGCGCTGACGCCCCAGCGGGGCACCGTGACCCATACGGGCCGCATCGGCGTTCTGCCCCAGGACCCGCAGGCCCTGTTCGTGAAAAACACGGTCCGTCAGGACCTGTACGAGTCCTTTGACGGCACGGACCTCCCCAAAGACCAACGTGACCGCCGGGTGGAGCAGGTGACGGCCCTTTGCCGCCTGACCGAGCTGCTGGACCGCCATCCCTATGACCTCTCCGGCGGCGAGCAGCAGCGGGCCGCCCTGGGTAAGGTGCTGCTGCACCAGCCGGATATCCTGCTGCTGGACGAGCCCACCAAGGGCCTGGACGCCGCCTTCAAGCAGTCCTTTGCCGCTATTCTTTCCGCGCTGACCGCCGCTGGCACGACGGTGGTGATGGTCAGCCACGACGTGGCCTTCTGTGCCCGGTATGCCCACCGCTGCGCCCTGTTTTTCGACGGCAGCATCGTCGCGGAGGGCACACCCCGTGACTTCTTCTCCGGCAACAGCTTCTATACCACTTCCGCTAACCGTATGGCCCGGGACTTCTGCCCCTGTGCCGTCACGCCGGAGGACGTGATCGCGGTCATCGGCGGGACCGTCCCACTCCAGCCGGAGGCCCCCGCCGCCTGGCAGCCTCTGCCTCCGGTGGCGGAGGAGTCCACCGCCTGGAAGCCGAAAAAGCTCCCCTGGTGGCGCAGGACCATCGCCGCCGTGTGCGGCGCGGGTGCGCTGGCGATCTTCTGGCTGGCGGCCAAGCACACCGACCTCACCGCCCTGGTGGGCGGCGGCACGCTCTCCCAGGCCGGCTGGCAGGCCCTGGGCCTTTACGGCCTGTTCATCGCCCTGCTCTTCGGCTGCATCGCCGCCATCGGCCGGCGCTCCAAGCCCCTGACGCTGCTCCAGACCCCGGTGCAGAAGCGAAAGCTCTCCCACCGTACCCGTCTGGCGGCGGCACTGATCCTGCTGTGTATCCCCGCCACGCTGTATCTGGGCTTTTTCTACCTGGGCAACACTGCCTACTACCCCATCGCCTTCGCCGTGCTGCTGGAATGCATGGTGCCCTTCTTCCTGGTGTTCGAGGGACGGAAGCCACAGGCCCGTGAGCTGGTGCTGGTGGCCTCCCTCTGCGCCCTGGGCGTGGCGGGCCGCGCCGCCTTCTTCATGCTGCCCCAGTTCAAGCCCGTCCTGGCTCTGACCATCATCTCCGGCGTGGCCCTGGGCGGCGAGACCGGCTTCCTGGTGGGAGCCATGACCATGCTGGCCAGCAACGTTCTGTTCTCCCAGGGCCCCTGGACGCCTTTCCAGATGTTCGCCATGGGCATCATCGGCTTCCTGGCGGGGGTGTTGTTCCGCCGGGGCTGGCTGCGCCGCAGCCGCGCCGCCCTGTGCGTGTTCGGTGCAATCTCCGCCGTGCTCATCTACGGCGGCATCATGAACCCCGTCTCCGCCCTGCTCTATGCCCGCACGCTGGAGTGGAAGGTCATCGCCGCCTACTATGTCACCGGCTTTCCCATGGACTGCGTCCACGCCGCAGCCACAGTTTTCTTCCTGCTGGTGCTGGCGGAGCCCATGCTGGAGAAGCTGGACCGCATCAAGATCAAATACGGCTTAGTGGAATAAGCAGACGCGCCCACCCCGACGGGGTGGGCGCGTCTGCGCGGTGCAACTTCAGGTTTCCCGCCTTTTTTTTCGCCGCAACCCAAGGCTGATAGACAATCTGCCCGATCTGCTGTATAATAGATCCAAACACACAGAAGGGAGGACCGCCTATGCCTGCCATCCGCTGCAAGGCCTGCGGCAAGACCTATGATTCCCGTGAGGGCTTCTGCCCCAAGTGCGGCGCCTATAACCGCCCGCCCCGCCGGGAGTGGGTGGACGCCGGCGGCGACGTCCACTACGCCGAACAGGAGAAGGTCTGCTACGAGCAGAAGGAGTGCCACGAAGAGAAGGTTTGCTATGAAAACCAGACCCGCCGCCCCCGGCCCCATATCCAGTGGCACGTGCCCAAGAAGAACACCGCCTCCGGCGCCATAGGGGCCGTGATCGCCGTGTCCATTGTCATCGTGCTCATCAACACGCTGCGCGGCGTGTCCGGTGACATCTTTGACCGCAATGAGCCGATGCCCGACTACGACTGGAGCTCTCCGGAGTACGTCGGTGAGGCGGTAGCGTCGGCGCGGGAGTACGCGGCGGTGGGGGAGACGTTCTATCTGGAGGATTCCGCTTTCACCGTGGAGCACCTGGAGGTGGACTGGGAAAGCGACACACTCACGGTGTACATCGCCGAGGGCGATACATACCAGTCGGTTCCCCCTCTGGTGACGCTGCGGGAGGACGGTCTTGAGGACTGGATCTATCCCGACGATGTCAGCGTCACCGCCGATAATGGAAACCTGTTCCACTGCACGTATGACCTGTCGATGCTGGAGGACGCCGCAGCGGGCACATCCCTGCTCTTCTCCGGCATGGATAAGGAGGTCGTCGTTCCCGTTGACCTTGCACAATGGTGATACAAAAGCCTCCCCTGTGGGGGAGGCTATTTGCTCTATATAGACAGGCCCTCCGGCGAAGCCGGGGGGCCTGTTTCTCAGAACTTGTCCTTATTGAATATCCGCAGGATCTCGTCGAAGGACTTGTCCATCTCGTCCTGACCCTGCTCGCCCTTCACCTCGTCCAGGGGCTGGGGTTCGCCGTTGGCGGCGGCCTGCGCCGGCTGGGTCGCGGCGGCGGCGTTGGCCGCCTGCTGCGCCTCGTCAAAGCCCGTGGCGATGACGGTCACGCGGATCTCATCGTCCAGCGTCTCGTCGAAGGCGGCGCCGAAGATAGTCAGCGCGTCGGGATGCACCGCCTGCTGCACCAGCGTGGCGGCCTGCTCCACCTCCTCCAGACCGATGTCCATGGAGCCGGTGACGTTGATCAGCACGCCCCGCGCGCCGTTGATAGATGTCTCCAGCAGGGGGGAGGAGATGGCCATCTTGGCGGCCTCCTCGGCCTTGCCCTTGCCGGCCGCGCGGCCCACGCCCATGTGGGCCAGACCCGCGTCCTTCATAATGGCGGTCACGTCCGCGAAGTCCAGGTTGATGAACCCGGTGTCGCGGATCAGGTCAGAGATGGACTGCACCGCCTGGCGCAGCACGTCGTCCGCGATCTCAAAGGCGTTGGCAAAGGTGATCTTCTGGTCGGTGGCGTATTTCAGACGCTCGTTGGGAATGATGACCAGCGAGTCCACCTTGCTCCGCAGCTCCTCAATGCCCTGTTCCGCCTGGGTCATGCGGCGGCGTCCCTCGAAGCCGAAGGGCTTTGTCACCACGCCCACGGTCAGAATGCCTGCCTCCCGGGCGATCTCAGCTACCACGGGTGCCGCGCCGGTGCCGGTGCCGCCGCCCATGCCGGCGGTGATGAACACCATGTCGGTGTTTTCCAGCGCCTTGGCCATCTGGTTGCGGCTCTCCTCCGCGGCCTTGCGGCCCACATCCGGGTTGGAACCCGCACCCTTACCGCCGGTCAGCTTCTCGCCGATCTGAATTTTATAGGTAGCGCTGGAGGCATTCAGCGCCTGCTTGTCTGTGTTGACTGCGACAAAATCAACGCCCTGCGCGCCGCCGCGTACCATGCGGTTGACCACGTTGTTTCCGCCGCCGCCTACGCCCACGACCTTGATGCTGACAACGTTCTCCGGGCCGGTTTCCAATCCAAAAGCCATGTCTGCTCCTCCTGCCATAATTTGTATGAAAATGACGGATTATCTCCTGGTAAATGCTATATCTTGTATTGTATTACGAATTGGCGCAAGCGTCAAGTGTAAGCACTTAATTTACCGAAAAAGTTTTGTGCCGGGAGCATGAAGCACCTACGCAGCGTCCCCGATGCGGTGCGGTACGCGCGGCATCACTCCGGAATGAACCGGGCCTTCCCCTCCTGCATCATATTGATAACGCCCTTTTCGTTGACCTCCAGCTTCTCCACCACGGCCATCAGATAGTCCAGCTTGTAGCCGTAGTCGGCCTCCCGGGGCAGCTGCACGTCGAACCGTTCCAGATACCGCAGCGTCAGCTGTGCCGGGTCGCTCATATCCAGCAGCGATACGTCCGCCGTCATGCCGCGCTGGTCCAGCGCCTGCATGAGCGTCAGCAGCTGCTCCAGCGCCAGCTCCTGTCCCTCCGCCGCCTTTGCCGGCTGACCCACCGCCGGGTCTGTCAGCGTCAGGCCCTTTACCTGCATCCGCTGCTTCGCGGCAGCGGGCGCTACCTCGTCCACGATGTTCCCCGTGTCGCACAGCAGGTACGCTTTCCCGTCCTGCACGATGGCCGCCGGGTCCGCGCACTCCGTCACGATGATGGAAAGCCCGTCCGGCAGCGACCGCCGGAACTGCACCGTCTCGATATACGGCAGCGCCCTGCGGATGCGCTCCGCCGCGCTGTACTTGTTCATCAGGAACATATTGTCCCCCTCGCTGACGCCCGCCGCGTCGATGATCTCCTGGCGGGTATAGCGGTCATTGCCGCTGACCTCGATGCTGCGTATACGGAAAAACAGCGTCAGAGCCAGAGAGATGGCGGTGCAGATCAGCACAAAAGCCAGCAGCTTGTAGAGGAAGCTCAGGCTTCCTCTCCGCCGCTTATGGTTGTACCGTCTGCGCCTTGCCATCGTCCGTGCTCCTCCGCTGTTTCTGCTGTCTCGTCTATTGCTCTGTGATCCGGGCGCCCAGCGCCCGCAGGTCCCCGGCCAGGTCCGCGTAGCCCCGCTGGATGTGGCCGATGCCCTGCACCGTGGTCATGCCCTCGGCGGCCAGCCCGGCTACCGCCAGCGCTGCGCCGCCCCGCAGGTCAGTGGCCACTACCTCCGTGCCGTGCAGCCGTTCCGTGCCGCATACCACTGCCACCCGCCCCTCGGTCCGGATGTCCGCGCCCATGCGTGCCAGCTCCGGCACGTGCCGGTACCGGCTCTGAAAGATGTTCTCCACAAACACCGTGGTGCCCTGCGCCTGCAGCAGCGCCGCCATCAGTATGGCCTGGCAGTCGGTGGGGAACCCCGGATACGGCGCCGTCCGCACCGGCGGCACGGCCCGCAGCGGCCCTGTCCGCACCAACTGTATGTACCCCTCGCCGCAGCGGACGCCGCAGCCCGCCTGGTCCAATACCGTGGTCACCGCAGCCAGGTGCCGGTGCTCCGCGTTCCGCAGCGTGACCTCTCCGCCGGCGGCTGCCGCCGCGCACAGATAGGTGGCCGCTACGATCCGGTCCGGTATCACCCGGTGCACGCACCCGTGCAGCTTGCGTCTCGGCGACACCGTGATGACCGAGCCGCCCGCGCCCCGCACCTCCGCGCCCATGGCGCACAAAAAGGCCTGTAAGTCCGCGATCTCCGGTTCCCGTGCCGCATTGCAGATCACCGTCTCGCCCTCCGCGCCGCAGGCCGCCAGCATGGCGTTCTCCGTGGCGCCCACGCTGGGCGTGGCCAGCACGATCTGGCAGCCGGTCAGCTTCCGCGCCCGGCACCGCAGGGTCCCGCCCGCATCGTCGATATCCGCCCCCAGCGCCCGCAGGGCCGCCAGGTGCAGGTCGATGGGCCGCGGCCCCAGCTCGCACCCGCCGGGATAGCTCAACTCCGCCCAGCCGCACCGCGCCAGTATCGCCCCCAGAAAGATCACGGACGACCGCATCCGCCGCATCAGCGTCTGGGGTATGTCGCACCGCGTCAGTGTGGTGCTGTCCACCAGCAGGTCGTCTCCGTCCCACTGCACAGCGCAGCCTAAGTACCGCAGGATATCTGCCGCCGAGTCCACATCGCTCAGGTGTGGACAGCCCTCAATGCGGCATACGTCTCCGCTGAGCAGCGTGGCGGCCAGAATGGGCAGTACGCTGTTTTTCGCGCCCTGCACTGCCACCTCGCCCCGCAGCGGCGTGCCGCCCTCTATGGTGATATACCTCATGTGCCCTCCCTTTCCCGTCCATCCAACAGCTATGCCATTGTATGAATGGACAGGGGAGAGGGGTGACTCCCTTACTTCCGCACCAGCGCCATGACCGTGTCGTAGATACGCGCCGTGGCGTCGGGGATACCCAGCTCCTTCATGGCCCGGGCCATGGAGGTGCGCTTTTCGCTGTCGGAGAGAATGGCGCTCACGGCCTTGTACAGCCCGTCGCCGGTGCTCTCCGGCTCCGTGATGACCACCGCGCCGCCGTGCTTTTCCAGCAGCCGCGCGTTCTTCTCCTGATGGTTGTTGGTGACGTAGGGTGATGGCACCATCACCGTGGGCTTGCCCAGCGCCGTCAGCTCACTGATGGTGGAGGCCCCGGCGCGGCACAGCACCACGTCCGCCGCCGCCATCACCACATCCATGTCATAGATATACTGCCGCACGTCCAGCCGGTCGGACTTGGGCAGGCCCAGCTCCCGCAGCTTCTGCTCCATGGCCTCCCAGCCGCCCTTGCCCACCGCGTGGATGTGGCGGAAGGGATAGCCCTCTGCGTCCTCCCGGCGGAAGAAGTCCACCATGCACTCGTTCATGTGGCTGGCGCCCAGGCTTCCCCAAAAGGATACCACAAGGGGCGCTCCGTCGTCAAAGCCCAGCTTTTTCCGGGCCTCCTCCCGGCTCAGCCGGAAGAAATCCCCCCGCACCGGCGTGCCGGTGACGGCGATGCGCTCGGGGTGCTTGTAGTGCTGCCGGCAGTCCTCAAAGCCCACCATGATGACATCGGCGTAGCTTTCCAGCATCTTCGTGGTCAGCCCCGGCACCATGTTGCTCTCATGCACCGCCGTGGGGATGCCCGCCCTGGCCGCCGCCTTCACCATGGGATAGCTGGCGTAGCCGCCGGTGCCCACTACCAGGTCGGGCTTGAAATCCCGCAGGATGGCCCGCGCCTGCCGTCCGGAGGACGCCAGCACCCGCACCGTGTGCAGGTTGTGCCGTATACCCTCGATGCTGAATTTCCGCTGAAAGCTGCTGACCTCCACCGCGGCGTAGTCGTACCCCGCCTTGGCCACCAGCTCGCGCTCCATGCCCGTGGGCGTGCCCACGAACAGCACGGCCGTCTCCGGATCTTTCTCCTTCATATACCCCGCCAATGCAAGGGCAGGGTTTACGTGTCCCGCGGTGCCGCCGCAGGTAAATATCACTCTCATTCTGCTGCTCCCTGGAACCGCCGCGGCGGTCCGACCTCTATATTTTGATACGAATAGTAGTTTTCCTGCAATAAAATACGGAATGTTGTCAAACCCTGTGCTTTTATCCCGCCCGTGCCGCCGGTATCTGCCGCGATACGCTCAGCACGATGCCCATCTCCACCAGCTGCAAACACAGCGCCGTGCCGCCGTAGCTGAAGAAGGGGAGGGAGATGCCCGTGGTGGGGACAAAGCCCGACACCACGGCGATGTTCAGAAATGTCTGCAAGGCCAGGTGGGTCATCACGCCCACCACCAGCAGCGCGCCGAAGCGGTCCCGGGCGTGGAGCGCGATCCAGAAGCCCCGGAGGATCAGCATGGAGAAGATCAACATGATAACACACGCGCCGATCAGCCCCAGCTCCTCGCAGATCACGGAAAAGATGAAGTCGTTGTACTGCTCCGGTAGGTACAGGAACTTCTGCCGTCCCCGGCCCAGCCCCACGCCCAAAAGACCGCCGGAGCCGATGGTGATCAGGCTCTGTGCCAGCTGGTAGCCGTCGCCATAGTAGTCCTCCCACGGGTTGTGCCACATCTCGATACGGGCCGCGCCGTATCGGATGACGCCGGCCTCCGCCAGCTTCACGAACAGGAAGGCCAGTGCGCTGACGCCGGTGACGCCCACCGCCACCAGCCAGCCCTGTATGCCGCCCACGATCATCAACACCGCGCCGGTGGCGAAGATCAGGACGGTGCCCGACAGGTGCGGCTCCAGCATCATCAGTACGCCGATGACCGCCAGCAGCGCCACGTAGGGCAGGATGCCCTGCCGCCAGGTCAGCATCTTCTCCCGCTTTTTGGAGATGGTGTCGGAGAAGTAGACGATGACCGCTAACTTGGCGATCTCAGACGGCTGGAACTGGAACACGCCCTTGATGCCCAGCCATCGGGTAGCTCTGTTGGCGGTGATGGCCAGCGGGTTGTGGGGGATAATGACCAGTATCAGCAGGAACAGCGCAAGCCCCACCAGCAGCCGTCCCGCGCCGCGCCAGCGCTGATAGTTGATCTTGCTGACGATGAACATGGACACAAGACCCAGCGCCGCGAAGGCGGCCTGCCGCTTGAAGTAGTAGGTGCCGTCCCCGGTGTCGTAATAGGCCCGGGGAAAGCTGGCGGAAAACAGCATGATCAGGCCGATGACCGTCAGCAGCAGTGTCAGGATCAGGAAGGGGAGATCCATCTGCCCGCGGGCGGCTTCCTTATGCCGGCGCTCCACCTGCCGCATCCGTTCCTGCTGGGCCTTCCGGGCGCGCTGTTCCTCCCGTGTCATAGTCTCCCTCCTTCCCTGTGAAAATAGTGCGAAGCCTTAGAAGCTGAAGCGCTGGCACACGGCCAGATAGGCGATGACGCAGCCTATGACACTGACGGCGGTGAACACCGCCACCACCTTGGTCTCCTTCCAGCCGCACATCTCGAAGTGATGGTGCAGCGGCGCCATCTTGAAGATGCGCTTGCCGTGGGTCAGTTTGAAATAGCCCACCTGGATAATGTCGCTCAGTGTCTCGCAGATATACACGATGCCCACCAGGATCAGCACCAGCGGCATATCATAGGCGAAGGCCAGCGCCGCCACGGCGCCGCCCAGAAACAGCGACCCCGTATCGCCCATGAACACCTTGGCCGGATAGTGGTTGTACAGCAGGAACCCCAGCAGACCGCCCACCAGTGCGCCGGAGAACAGCCCCAGCTGCTCGAAGCCGGGCCAGATCACCGCCATCACCAGGAAGAACAGACCCACCGGCACGGTCACACTGCTGCTCAGTCCATCCAGACCGTCCGTGATATTCACGGCGTTGACGGTGCCCACGATCACAAAGGCCGCGAACGCCAGATACACGATCCACGGCAGCACGATGTGGGTGTTCCAGAAGGGAATATACAGGTTGGGGCTCAGCATCCCCTCGTACCGCATCAGGCACAGGAACGCCACCGCCGCCGCCAGCTGCAAAATAAACTTCTGCGGCGCGGTCAGGCCGGTGTTCTGGTGGTGCTTCACCTTCTGATAGTCGTCGATATATCCGATAACGCCGAATACCAGCGCGAACAGGTACACATACAGGTGTACGAAGCTGCCGGCCATCATCCGCTGCCAGCCCAACACGACGATGGTGAGGCCGATGCCGATGATGAACATCAGCCCGCCCATGGTGGGGGTGCCCTGCTTCGTCATATGCCAGGAGGGCCCGATCTCCTTGATGGACTGTCCCGCCTTCAGCTTTACCAGCGCCGGTATCAGCAGCTTGCCTGCGATGGCGGTGACGATAAAGCATACCGCGACAGGCAGCACGATCTCCATAATTCCCATACTATCTTGCTCCTTCCCTCCGCGCTGTGCGGAGGTCTTTTCTTTATTTCTGCGTTTCCTTCAGGTGCTCGGCCACGATGACCCGTTCATCCATGGGATAGTGCTTGTGGTCGATCTCCTGGTAATCCTCGTGGCCCTTGCCGGCCAGTACGATCACGTCGCCCGGCTGGGCGTGGTCCATGGCGTAGTGAATGGCGGCCACCCGGTCGGGGATCACCGCATAGGGTGTGTCATAGCCCTTCAGTCCCACCAGAATGTCGTCGATAATGGCCTCCGGCTTCTCCGTCCGGGGGTTGTCGCTGGTGACGATGACAAAGTCTGCCAGCCTTGCGCCGATCTCACCCATCACGGGCCGCTTCGTCTTATCCCGGTCGCCGCCGCAGCCGAACAGCGCCACCACCCGCCCCTTGGCGAAGGCCTTGGCGGATTGCAGCACCTTTTCCAGCGCGTCCGGCTTGTGGGCATAGTCGTTCAGCACGGTGTAGCCCGTTCCCGGCGTAGGGATGATCTCCATCCGGCCCTTCACGCCGTGGTTCTTCGCCAGTGCGTCGGCACACTCCGCCAGCGGTACGCCCAGGTTCCAGCAGCAGGCCATGGCGTCCAGCGTGTTGTACACGGTGAACAGCGCCGGTATGCCCACGTGGACGTGGCACCATTCCGTGTCCGCCTCCGCGTCAAAATCCACACTGCCGGGCTCCAGCGCCACGTTCTTCGCCATCAGGTCCGCCTGACCGTTTACAGAGTAGGAGAACCGCCGGCGGCAGGTGGCATCGGCCATCAGCCGTTCCGCCCAGGGGTCGTCGGCGTTGTAGATGCCCACGTCGCACTGCCGCATCAGCAGCGCCTTGGCGTCGCAATAGGCCTCCATGGTCTTGTGGAAGTCCAGATGGTCCCGGCTCAGGTTGGTGTAAATGCCCACCGCGAAGGGTATGCCGTACACCCGGTCCAGCATCAGTGCGTGGGAGGATACCTCCATCACCACATGGGTGCAGCCCGCGTCGGCCATCTCCCGCAGCAGCTTTTGCAGCTCGAAGGACTCCGGCGTGGTGCGCTCGGTGTGCAGCACCCGGTCGCCGATCATATTCTGTATCGTGCCGATCAGGCCCACCTTGGCCCCGGCCTTCTGTTCCAGAATGCTCTTGATGAGGTAGGTGCTGGTGGTCTTGCCGCTGGTACCGGTGATGCCGATCATGGTCATCTCCCGTGCGGGGTGATCGAAGCGATTGCCGCCCACCACTGCCAGCGCCCGGCGGCTGTCCGCCACCCGGACGAAGGGCGCGCCGTCCTCCGGCGCGCGCTCGCACAGCACGCAGGCGGCGCCCTTCTCCCGTGCCATGGGAATATATTTATGTCCGTCCGTCTCCGCGCCGGTGACGGCGATGAACAGATCGCCCGATTCCACCAGCCGCGAGTCGTACCGTACCTCCCGGATGTCGCTATCCAGCTCGGCGTTTGTTTCCAGAATATCCAGCCCGTTCAACAGCTCACGCAGTTTCATCATCAACTCTCCTTTGCGTCTGTGCGTAATGGTATACACACTATTCTACCACATTTCGTCCGCGGACAAAAGGGAACCATGTGCTCTGTTGGGCGCAAAACGTGTGGCGTCAGTCCGTCACGGACGTGTCGCCCAGCTGCACGGTAATGACCGTGCCGGCCTCCACCTCCGTACCCTCGTCGATGGACTGGCTCAGCACCCGGACGGAGCTGGACTCGCTGCCCGTGGTGCCGGAGAACCGTATCAGCAGCCCTGCCGCCGTGGCGGTGGTGTTGGCCTCTGAGGGCGTCTTGCCGATCAGATGCGGCACCACGCACTTGTCCGTGGACTTCTCCTCGCCGACGTACAGAATAACGCTGGACTTGCCGGGGATGATGGCGCCGCCGGCCGGCGTCTGGTCAGTGATGGTCTCGCCGTCGCCCACGATCTTATAGCTCAGCGCGCGGTCCTTCAGCTTCGCCTTGGCCTCCTCCACGCTCATGCCGATGACGTTGGGCACCGTGGTGTCCATGCCCAGCAGCTCCTCTGCGGAGTAGCTGGGCTCCACGCCCAGATAGGGCAGGATCTCCGCCATGACGGTGCTGGCGGTGGGTGCCACCATGTTGCCGCCGGAGACGTAGGTTCCCGTGGCGCGGCTGGGGGTGTCCATGGTGATGAGCATAATGACCTGCGGGTCGTCCGCCGGCGCGAAGCACAGGAACGACACCACCACGTCGCCGGTCTGGCCCTTATCGGCCGTGCCGGTCTTGCCGCCGATGCGGTAGCCCGCCACCTGGCCGTTCTTGCCGGTGCCGCTGGCCACCACGTATTCCAGGCACTCCCGCACCGTGGCGGAGGTCTGCTCGCTGATGACCTGCCGCACCGGCGTGTCGTCGTGGCGGTAGGTCACGTTCCCGTCGCTGTCGGCGATGCGCTCCACCAGATACGGCGTGTGCAGATACCCGCCGTTGACGCAGGCCGCCTGTGCCGCGATCAGCGCCAGGGGCGTCACGGTAAAGTTCTGGCCGAAGGCGTAGCAGGCCAGATCCAGCTGGGTGAAGCTGCTGTCCGCGGCGAACACGCCCACGGCCTCGCCGCCCAGATCGATGCCCGTGGTGTTCATCAGCCCGAAGGAGCGCATGTATTCATAGAATTTCTCGTTGCCGATCCGCAGCCCGTAGTTGATGAACGCCGGGTTGCAGGAGTTCCCCACCGACTGCACCAGCGTCTGCAGACCGTGGCCGTTCTTGTTGGAGCAGTGGATGGTATAGCCGGAGATGTTCACGCTGCCGCCGCAGTTGACGGTGGTGGTCTTATCCACCACGCCCTCCTCCAGCGCCGCAGACAGGGTCAGGATCTTAAACGTGGAGCCCGGCTCATAGGTGTCGTTCAGCGCCTTGTTGCGCCATTGCAGCAGCTGCATATCGGCCACGGTGCTCTCCCCGCGCTCGATACGCTCCTGCAGCGTCTGGTCGCTGACGGTCAGAAAGTCGTTCAGATCGTAGTTGGGATACGACGCCATGGCCAGTATGCCGCCGGTCTTGGCGTCCATCACGATGCCGCTGGCGCCGTTGGCGGCGGAGAACTTATCCACCATGCTCTCGATGCCCTTTTCCAGATAGTACTGGATGGTGGTGTCCAGCGTCAGCGTCAGGTCGCTGCCGTTCTTGGCGGCGAAATACTGCTCATAGGTATACAGCATATCGTTCTCCGCCTGATCCTTGGAGGAGATGACCAGTCCGCTCTGCCCCTCCAGCTCCTTCTCGTAATAGGCCTCCAGCCCATACAGCCCCGTGTTCTCGTCGCCCACGAAGCCGATGACCTGCGCCGCCAGCGAGCCGTAGGGATAGTACCGCTTCGTGTCCGCCACCAGGTGTACGCCCGCGATCTTGTTCTCGTCCACATACGAGCGCACCTTGGCCGCCGTGTCCTCGTCCGCCCGCAGCTGTATGACCTCATACTGGGACTTCACGTTGTCCATCCGTTTCCGGATGGCCGAGGCGTCCTTGCCCAGGATCTCCGCCAGCCCTGCCGCCAGCGACTCCTTCGTCCAGCTGACGGGATTTTCCGTGTCGTTCACCGCGTTGTCGATCTCCAGCGGGGAGAGAATGATGGTCTCCGCGCTGGAGGAGATCGCCAGAATGTTGCCGCCGGCGTCATAGATGGTGCCCCGGTTAGCCGTTACCACCGTCCGCCGTGTCTGCTGGTTCACAGCCTTGCCCTGCAATTCCTCATGCCGGGTGATCTGCAGGTCGAACAGCCGGAAAAACAGCAGCACGAACATCACGACGCCCATCAGGATCATCAGTACAAAGGATCGGGTCTGAATGATCCGGTTGGCCCGCCGTACGTTCTCGTTTTTTCGGTTGGAATTTTGGTTTTCTGCCACGATAGTGCCTCCTGTTTTGCCGTCGGACCCTGCTCCGGCGCCGCCGCGCCCTGCTGTTATAGACCAAGCAAGGAGCAAGAAGTCGCCTTCTTACTCCTCGCGCTTATACTATACTTTCCCTCAGCGGAAATATTCCAGTACATACGCCCACAGCGACTCTGCCTTTTCGGTAAAGCCGTTCAGCGCCGCCGCGCCGCCCGCGGCGTATACCTCCACGCTGTCCGCACCGGACAGGTCGATGTACTGTATCTGGCCGCTGCTGGGCTTGGACATACCCGCCGCCTCCGCCGCCGCCTTCACGGTGGCCAGATCGAAGGTGCGCTCATACGCCGTCAGCAGCGCCACGTGCTCCTCCTCCAGGGCGGAGATCTCCCGCTTGATGGAGGACACATTATCGGAAATGCCGGTCAGCTTCACATAGCACAGCATCAGCGCGATGACCATGCCCACCACCAGCACCGTTCCCAGCAGCAGAACAGGGGAGGGCCGCACCGCGGCCCGTGCCGCGCTCTGCCGCCGCTGTACCGGCTGTACCTCCGGCTGCGCCGGCCGTACCTTCTTCTGGGGGAGCTTTCCGGCCTCGTCCAGCTGCTTTTCCCGCGCCAGCGCGTCCAGATCATATGCCAGGCTGCCGTAGGTGGCGCCGTGACGATAGTTGGCCATGTAAAACTCCCTCCTTCCTCCGTCGGTTCTTTTCCGCCGATACTTTGTTGCAGCCGCTTGCCATACACAAAGTATGGCTGCACGTCTGCGCCGCGTCTCGGCGAAAAATAACTCGCCGGATGTGGCTCTTTTCCGCCGATACTTTGTTGCAGCCGCTTGCCATACACAAAGTATGGCTGCACGTCTGCGCCGCGTCTCGGCGAAAAATAACTCGCCGGATGCGGTTCTTTTCCGCCGATGCTTTGCTGTTATACCTTCTCCGCCACCCGCAGCTTGGCGCTGCGTGCGCGGGGGTTGTGCGCCAGTTCCTCTTCGCCGGACACAATGGGCTTCCGGCTCACCAGCTTCAGCTTCGGCTTCCTGCCGCATACACACACCGGGAACTCCGGCGGGCAGATGCAGCCGGTGGCCAGCTCCTGCAAGGTCTTCTTGATGATCCGGTCCTCCAGCGAGTGGAAGGAGATCACCGCCAGTCGCCCGCCTGTGTTCAGATGCGCCGTGGCCGCCTCCAGCATGGGCGGCAGGGCGTCCAGTTCGCCGTTGACGGCGATGCGTATGGCCTGAAAGCTCCGCTTGGCCGGGTGCTGCTTCTCCCGCAGCGCCTGTGGCGGCATAGCGGACTTGATGATGTCCACCAGCTCCAGCGTCGTCTCGATGGGCTGCTGCTCCCGGTGCTGTACGATCCGCTTGGCGATGGCCGGCGCGTAGCGCTCCTCGCCGTACTCAAACAGGATGCGCCGCAGCTCCTCATAACTCCAGCTGTTCACAACCTCCCGGGCGGTGAGATACGCCGTCCGGTCCATCCGCATATCCAGCGGTGCGTCGTGCATATAGCTGAAGCCCCGTTCCGCGTCGTCCAGCTGTGGAGAGGAGACGCCCAGGTCGAACAGCATACCGTCCGCCCCGTCTATGTGCAAGTCGGCGAGGATGTCGCCGATGCGGTCAAAATTGCTGTGGACCAGCGTCACCCGGTCCCCGTAGTCCGCCAGACGCTCCCGCGCGGCGGCAATGGCCGTCTCATCCCGGTCGATGCCGATGAGCCGTCCGGTGGTCAGCCGTTTTACGATCTCCAGCGAGTGACCCGCCCGGCCCAGCGTGCCGTCCACATAGATGCCGTCGGGCTTGATGGCCAGCGCGTCCAGGCACTCGTGCAGCAGCACCGGCACGTGGCCGTAGTCCTTCTCCTGCGTCACGGTGCTCACAGGCCCATCTCCGCCATGGCGCTCTCCAGCTCGCCGGAGGCGAAGGCGTCGTTCTCCACGGCGGCCCAGCGCTCAGCGTCCCAGATCTCCGCCCGGTCAAAGCTGCCGATGACCACGACCTCCCTGGTCAGTCCCGCATACTCCCGCAGCTTGGCGGGGATGAGGATGCGTCCCTGGCCGTCCGGCTCGCAGTCCGCCGCGTAGGCGAACAGCGCCCGCAGCTTTTTCACCTCGTTGTAGGACAGCGCCTTCAGCTTGTCCATAAACGCCGCCCAGCTCTCGTCGGAGTACACCGACAGGCAGTGGTCCTGCCCCACGGTGATGTGGAACGTCTGGCCCAGTTCCTTCCGCAGCGCGGCGGGAATAAAGAGGCGCCCCTTGGCGTCGATCGTGTGCTGATACTGGCCGGGCATGGCCGCGATCTCGCGGGATTCGTCGATGTCGTCGCGCACGAAGACGGGCCAGATGAGCTTGGCCGGATCGACGTGGGTTTCGCGCACGAGGGCGCGCATCGCGGGGG
>OMDW01000061.1_pt1 | contig 23139 bp, 22 predicted proteins | sample 1673661 | NCBI WGS metagenome assembly OMDW01 (sample SAMEA103958118, study PRJEB25191) | human gut metagenome
ATTCTTAGCATAATGCATAACAGTCTGGTCGATCGGTTTATCGATCCACAGTTCCTGCTGCATTACCTCTTCACTGGTGGAAGTAAGCTGTGTGACTGCGATCAGCAGTGGTCTTGTTCCATCTTCTCTCGTGAGTCCCTCGATGGCTGCCTGCATCATCGCCTTGGTACCTGCCGCATGTACGTTACACATATCCACGTCCAGTCCTGATAATACGGACATTGCTTTTTTAACGGTATTTGGAATGTCATGTAATTTTAAATCAAGGAAAATCTTGTGTCCCATCTGTTTGATCGTGCGGACGATCTCCGGTCCCTCTGCATAAAACAGCTCCATGCCGATTTTTACAAAAGGTTTTTCCTCTTTGAATTTTCCAAGAAAATTGATCACTTCTTCTTTGCTGTTAAAATCACATGCAATAATAACGTCTCTTCCCATATCTTCCTCCTGCTTTACCCTATCCGGTTTATTTTCCCATTGTCAAATGCAATCTATCGTCAAGAATTATACCCGTATAGCAGGTGTTTTGCAAGTCATTTCCATGACTTAAGCGAGCTTAAAACGATTGATCGTCTCCATCAGGTCTTTTGCGATTGCCTGCAGCGTCTCGGTATGTTCGCTGATCTCTTCCATTGTAACATTTACCTGCTCGGTGGAAGCATTGACTTCCTCGGTTGCCGCTGCGGACTGCTCAGATACCGATGCGATCGTTCCCATCTTATCCACAACAAGATCTTTGTTGGCAGACATAGTGTCATTCAGGGCATTGATACGTTCCATACCGGAGCCTAACATTTCGATCTGTTTCATAATCTCGCCAAAGATCTCTTCCGTGCGGTTGATCGCCTCCTGCTGCTCAGTCTGCAGTACTTCATTTTCCTGCATCGTGGACTCAACCAGTTTTGATTTTTCCGGTTATTTCCCTTTTTCAGCTTCCACAGTTACCTTGATTCCTTCATCACATTATGCTTATCAGTGCTGTTTTCCTTTATATTTATTCGTCAGTCTTGTTACTGCATGTTGTTTTTGAAGCTCTTTAAGTCTGTATCTCAGATATATCTGCTGGAAACGATGTCCCAGTCGACAATCTTCCACCACTCCTTCAGGGCCTCGGCGCGGCGGTTGCGGTAGTCGAGGTAGTAGGCATGCTCCCATACATCGAAGGTCAGCAACGGCGTGAGGCCGTCGGTGAGGGGATTTCCGGCGTTTGAGGTCTTCGTGATGAAGAGCTTGCCGTCCTTGTCCTTGGAGAGCCATACCCAGCCCGAGCCGAAAATCGAGACTCCGGCCTCCTCGAACTCGCGCTTGAACTGCTCAAGACTGCCGAACTGCTCGTCAATGGCATGACGCAGACGGCCTTCGGGATCGCGGCTCCCCTCGGGAGAGAAGGTGAAGAAATAGAATATATGGTTCCATGCCTGCGAGGCGTTGTTGAACACCGGGCCCTCGGCCGAGCGTATGATGTCTTCAAGCTCCATATCCTCATACTTGGTGTCCTTGATGAGGCGGTTGAGGTTGTCGATATAGGTGCGCTCGTGTTTGCCGTAGTGATACTCGATGGTGTCGCGCGAGATGACAGGCGCCAGGGCATCGGTGGCATAAGGGAGTTCGGGGAGTGTATAGACCATTTTTCTGTAATATTAATAGTTAGGACATCGGGCCGGGTTTCCGGCCTTGTATATCATAAACACGGGCGCCTGAAGGTTGGTTCGGGCTCAGGCCGTTAAAATATATGAAGATATGTCAATTCACAAGCATCACTGTCGCCAGCCCCCATACCACAAGCAGGATATTGCTGACGGCATAGGTCACGGTATAGCCCATGGCGGGAAGCGTGCTGCCGAGGGCGTCCTGTACGGCGCCGAGCGAGGCGGTACAGGTACGCGTCCCCGCGCAGCATCCGAGGGTTATGGCCGGATTGAACCTGAACACCTTGTGGCCTATCCACAGGCCGAACAGCAGAGGGATACAGGTACCGACAGCTCCGGCCACGAAGAGCATCCATCCGACAGAACGCAGCCCGGCCACAAACGACGGTGCAGATTCGATGCCAACAACAGCGATGAAGACATTCAGCCCGAGATTGTTCATTATCCAGAGGGCCGGAGCCGGAATCTGACCGAACGTGGGACGGCGTGAACGCAGCCAGCCGAAGAAGATTCCGGCTATCAGTGCTCCACCGCTTGTGCCGAAGCTGACCGGGACACCTCCTATCCAGATGCTCAGGGCACCGAGGAAACCACCTATGAATATGGCGAGCCCGACAAACATCAAGTCGCTCGCCGTGGTGGGACGGTCGAGATGACCGATATGTTTTCCGGCCCGAGCCACGGCCTCGCGTGTCCCGACCAGGGTCATCATGTCACCCCGGGCAGTAATCTCGGCCGGATTCACCTCTATCTCTTTACCGTCGCGCTCTATCTCGCGTATAGACACGCCGTGCATGAAACGTTGCCCGAGGATTTCGGAGAGCGGGCGTCCGATGAATTTGTATTTGCTCAGACGCACGGGCACACGCTCGACAGGATATGTGAGCAGGGCCGGATTGTCGACCTCCTGACCCACCAGCCCCTCCACACTGACCATATATCTGCGGGGACCGCACAGCACTATCTCGTCGCCCGGCTCGAGTACACGGCCACGCGAGGGGGTCATTATCGTGCCTTCATGCTCCACACGTCCTATATATACCTGCAGCCCGTGCGAGTGCAGATACTCCTCGGTCTGCGCCACGGTGGCGCCCTCCCTGAAAAATTCGGTGCTGAGCCTGTAGGCCCTGAAGGCCACGGCACGCCGTGCGTTGAAATTGGCCGGATCGCTCTGCCACGAGTTGTCCTGAAGATGCTTCTCCAGCTCGGCTGTCTGCCGCTTCACCTTCTCGAGACCTCCGAGAAGCCTCGGGCCGAAATTTCCGAGCAGTATCACGGTGCCGAGGGTGCCGAAGATGTACGTCACGGCATAGCAGACCGGGATTATCGACAGCTCCCTCTGTCTGTCGGCCTCGCTGACCGGAAGACGCGAAATGGCCTCGCCACCGACACCGAGCAGTGCCGAGCAGGTCTGCGAGCCTGAGAAGAGCCCCACAGTCTCCCCTTTGGAGTAGCCGAAGATGTATGCTATGAGCAGCGTCACGGCAAAGCAGCTCATGCTCATGAGCACGGCGAAGAACACCTGACGCAATCCCATCCCCTTGAGCGACTTGAAGAACTGCGGCCCCACACTGTAGCCTATCGAGAAGAGGAACATCATGAAGAAAACCATCTTCAATGGCCCGGACATCGGTATCTTGAGCTGTCCGACAATCACACCGACAATCAGCACGGCGGTGACACTGCCGAGCGAGAACGCACCGATGCGGATGCGGCCTATCAGAAAGCCGAGTCCCACCGTGAGGAACAGCGCAAGTGTGGGATAGCTCCTCAGTATGTCGACGAATGATTCCATTGTCCGTGAGTGTGGAGATAATATAAACATCCAACAACCCCGGACGTGCTATTGTTTCAGACCTCTACCGAAAGGCCCTCATCGGCAAGGATGGCCCCGGGGAACACCTCCCGGGCCTCGGCGAGCAACCGTTCCTCACCCTCCTTGGCATAGCGTTTGGAGAAATGCCCTAATATCAGCTTTGTCGCTCCGGCACCGAGGGCGGTCCCGGCGGCCTCGCGTGCGGTCGAGTGCCCCCGCTCGCGTGCCAGCGTGGCATATTCGTCGCCATAAGTGGCCTCGTGATAGATAGTGTCAACCCCGAGAATGTCCGGGATGATACGCGTGTCGGCCATCGTGTCGCTGCAATAGGCATAGCTCCGCGCCGGGTCGGCCGGAGTGGTCAGGGCACTGTTGGGAATCACTGTCCCGTCGGGTCTGACATAATCTGCACCCTCCTTGACAGACCTGAGCATGCTCACGGGGATATTATGGAACTTCACCATGTCACCGCGCAGATGGCGCAGACCGGGCTTCTCCCTGAACAGGTAGCCCGTGCATGGCACCCGATGATATAGCGGGAAGGTCGACACCGTGAGTCCGTTGTCCTCATAGACCGTGCGGCGCTCGCCCGGCTCGATTATGTCATAGACTATCTCGAACGGCGCCGTGCGGTTGAAGAACCTCATCCAGCTGTCAAGCAGCTCGGCGCCCTCCTTGAACAGATGCACCGTCACGGCACCCTGCACCTCATGGAGAGCCATGGTGGAGAGCAGTCCCGGCAGACCGAAGAAATGGTCGCCGTGGAGATGCGATATAAATATGTGGCTGAGGCGCGAGAACTTCAGGCCCATGCGGCGGAACTGTCCCTGGGCCCCCTCGCCACAGTCTATCATGAACAGCTTGTCGCGGAAATCCACGACCTGACACGACTGGCTGTGCCGCGCCGACTGCGTAGCCGACGAACATCCGAGTATATTTACCGAAAACTTTGCCATGGCTTAACATTATCTGCGGGCAAAAAGCTCAACCAGCTCCCTGTCCGTGATGTCATATCTCTTTACTACGAGATGGGACAACAATGATTTCATCAACGACATCTCCTGCTCATCCGCCATATCCCTGAAAAGTTTCCTGAACCGGGAATCCTTGTTTGAAAGCACATTCTTGGTCTGCGCCGTAAACTCGTGCAATGTGTCCGCAAGACCGTAGTCGGCCATACGCACACCGGCCTGGGCCGCACACGACAAGATGAATCCGTCGGCGGCAGGATGCACCAATATCACGAAATGCGGTCTCGACCTGTGGCGCAGCAGACTCAGATGCGTATCCGACGCCAGTTCTGTAAAATCGGCAAGATAGCCCGGCCTGCGTTTGTCGGCATCCATGACCCCGACAGCAAAACGGTCGGCAAAACGGGTCTGCATAATACGTGCCACCTGATTACACCCTTTCTGGTGATTGCACCCTCCGTTGCAGACGAGCGTCTCGACGAGATTTGTGTCGACATAGCACTCGGGAATCACAAAATCCGCACGTTCCATCACTGTGGCGTATATGCTTCGATATTATAGAAGAAATCGAGGCCGCTGTCATAGGCTGCCTGAAGCGACGCATCGTCAAGCCGTCTTGTCACGGTGGCATTCTCAGCCATGTCGACGACATACACCGCCAGATCGGCTCCCGCCTCCTCGAGCAGCGAGCCGAGTATGTAGGGACTGTGCGTAGTGATAAAGAACTGATTGTCCCGCGAGGCAATTATGTCGTTGACAACACTTGTGATATAGGGAGGAAAAGTATGGGCCTCAGGTTCCTCAAAACATATCACCTTGCCGTGGTTGCTCAGTATGGCCGCCTTATAGAATATGAGCCTCTGCAATGAGTCAGCAAGCGATGTGAACGGAATCAGGAATATGTCCGAACCTGTCTCTTTCATCGCCTTTATCTGACGTGAGGCCGCATCGAACACCATCTTGAGCCCATACTGATGGAACAGACCCGACAGCGCATCCTTGAGGCGGGGAATCGATGCGACCATCTCCATCAGGTTCGAGCCGGAAGGGGGAATGAGGAAATCTGCCGTCGATACATCAGCCTCTAACTGGCGCGGAAAGAAATATGCAAGTATGCCGGGCAAAACCTGCGGCTCTTTTCGTGTCGTCAGCGCAAGCGACGGGGCGAATATGTATGACGTCGGCCCATCGCCCATGTCGACACTTACCGTGAGGCCGTTGGCGGGGTTACGGGTGACCGAGAGCGAGGCACCTCCGGTAATTACCTCGGCCGGGGAGGCCGAAATGCCGTTGTGGAACAGGTCGGCAGTGTTGTCGACACGCACCAGACGCCTCAGTGACCGTCCCGACGAACTGACCATATACGGCACGTCAAAGAGGGCGAGAGCCTCAAGGATATTGCTCTTGCCGACATTAGGGCGTCCTATGAGTACGTTGATACGCCTGCAGTCATCAAGCGTGACAGACTTGACGGATTTGAAATTGCGTATGGTGACGCGGTTGACTGGATTGAGGCCGGTAATGTCCATAATGCTGCAAATATACGAATTTATTCAGACATTATGTCCATGCCGGCCAACTATTTTGGCACAGTCAGATTCTGTAAAGGCCGGATTCGGTTATCACGATGTCGACGCGGACGTCGTGGGGTTCGGCGGGAATCTCGCCGTCGTCCATGAGCTGGAAATCATATCCGACCCCAACCTTCGTGGCGCGGGTCTCGGCCAGCAGACGGTCATAGTATCCCTTGCCACGCCCCACGCGGTTGCCGCGGCGGTCGTATGCCACGGCGGGCACCACCACAAGCTCGATGTCGTCCATCGAGGCGGTGTCGTTGCCCGTAGGCTCCTCTATATGGAACGACCCGAGCGCAAGACACTGCTCGTCGTAGGGGAGTATGTCGAGGTTGACGCCGTTGACACGGGGCAGGTAGAAATGCTTGCGCGAGGCCCATTTGCTGATGAACGAGCGCGTCGACAGCTCGTCGGGGAGCGAGTGATACATCAGTATCCTGTCGGCCATCATGAAGGCCGCGGTGCGCTCGAGCATCTCGAACACCTTGTCCGCTGCGGTGAGCTTGTCTGCGTCGTCAAGCAGGGTCTTGCGGGCCTTGACCCTGCGGCGTATGTCGTCTTTGTTCATTATTCAGGTTTGACGGAGGTGACGGTGATAGGTATTGCCGTCTTGCCCGTGCCGAAGGCGTCGAGGGCTGCCTGGACCGTGGGGTCCGTGAGATTGCTCACCTCAAAGTATCCCTGCACGCCATGTATATTGCGGGCAATCATGGCTTTCAAGGAATTAACAAGCAGGTCGCGCGAAATGTTTATGTAATACCACCTCGGAGTCACCCCGTTGCGGCGCGCATACTCGACAAAATCCTGCAGCAGCGTGTCATCGTCGGGCAGCAGGTCGGCCATGTCGTTGCCGTTGACGCTCTTCGACAGGGTCTCGCGGTGACGGTCGGCATACTCGAACGTATATTTGTTGATAAGGCCCTTGTTGAGCACGTTGAGATACCACGAGGTATAGCCCGTGGTGTCGTTGGGCACAAACAGGTCCGGCATGATGCCACCGCCTCCATAGACGGTGCGGCCGTGGAGGGTATGGTATTCGAGGTCCTTGTTCTGGTGTATCGAGTCGGCGCTATAGAACTCGCCATGCTCGTATCTGTCAAGCAGGTCGCGCTCATAGTCCGTGCCCGGGGCATAGGTCTTCTGTATGCAGCGGCCCGAAGGGGTGTAGTAGCGGGCTATCGTGAGGCGCAGGGCACTGCTGTCGGGCAGCTCGAGCTGATGCTGCACCAGACCCTTGCCGAACGAGCGGCGCCCCACAATGAGGCCACGGTCGTTGTCCTGGAGGGCCCCGGCGAATATCTCGCTCGCGCTGGCCGAAATCTCGTCGAGAAGCACCACCACCTCGCGGTCGCGGAACGACCCCGACCCGTCGCTCCCCGTCGCAGGGGTCTCGGGGGTATGCGCACCCTTCATTGACACTATCGGGAGGTCTGCGTCCAGAAATTCGTTGGCCATGAGCACGGCATGCTCCATGAAACCGCCGCCGTTGCCGCGCAGGTCTATGATGAACTTCTCGGCACCCTCGGCTGTCAGGGTTATCATCGACGTCAGGAACTCGCTGAACGTGTTGGCTCCGAACTTGTTGATTTTCAGATAGCCCACATTGGGCTCAATCATATATGCCGCATCTATCGACGACACGGGGATATCGCCACGGGTGACGTCGAACGTCAGCAGCTCCTTTGACGTGGGCCTGCGTATGCCGAGACTCACCACCGAGCCCTTGGGCCCGCGCAGCATGTTCTTGACCTTGATGTCGCTGATTCCCTTTCCCGCCACGATGCTGTCATCCACCGATATTATACGGTCGCCGGGCATGAGGCCAACCTTCTCGGAGGGGCCGCCCGATATGACCTCGAGCACATTGATGGTGTCGCCGAGCAGGTTGAACGATATGCCGATGCCCGAGAACGACCCTTCGAGCTCCTCGTTGACACTCTGCAGGTCCTCGGCCGGAATGTAGACCGAATGTGGGTCGAGAGCCGCCATGAGGTCGGGCAAAGTGGCCTCGAGCAGCGAGTCGGTGTCGATGTCGTCGACATAATTCTCTTCGATTAGCTCGAGTATGGTGTCGAGCTTGGCACGCGAGCTCCACGAGCCGCCGCCGTTCATGAAAGTCTTACCTATCCACATCCCTGCCACGAGGGCTATGGCGATGGCCAGCGGCATCCACACCGCAGGACTCTTCAGGCGATTGTTCATTTATCAGGAAAAAATGAGTAGGTTGTATATCGTTCGGTTATGATGTTGTCGTCAGTCTACAGGGAGGTGGCAGCACTCCACGCCCGCGCGGCGCAGCAGGTCGATACCGTCGGTGATGCGGTACAGGTCGGCATAGACCACACGTCTGATGCCGGCCTGGATGATGAGCTTGGCACAGTCCAGGCATGGCGACGCGGTGATATAGAGCGTTGCGCCCTCGCTCGAATTGTTCGAGCGGGCCACCTTGGTTATGGCGTTTGCCTCGGCATGCAGCACATAAGTCTTGGTCACGCCCTGCTCGTCCTCGCAGACGTTCTCAAACCCCGCCGGAGTGCCGTTGAATCCGTCGGAGATGATGGTACGGTCCTTGACCATCAGCGCGCCCACCTTGCGGCGCACGCAATATGAATTTTCGGCCCATATTCCGGCCATGCGCAGATAGCGGCTGTCAAGCAGCTCCTGCTTATCGCGGGTGTTCATATAAGAGTGTTTGCGACTCGTTTCAGACCACAAAGTTAGGCATTATTATTGACATCCATAGCATTTTTTAACATTTTCCTTTGATTTTTGGCGAAATTTGTGGAGATACTTGCTTGTTAGTACTAAAGTAAGTATCTTTGCAGACATAAATCATCCCTTCATCGGGTATAGCGGTCATCGCTCATGACAAAGAAACAGAAACTTATTGCCAGATTGCTCTCAAAGCCCAAAGACTTCACTTACGACGAGGCGAGGGCATTGCTGATTTCGTTCGGATTCACCGAACACAACAAAGGGCGCACATCAGGCTCACGGGTCGAGTTCTACAGGGACAACGACACGATATTAATGCACAAGCCTCACCCATCGGGTATCCTGAAACCATATCAGGTGAGGCAGCTTGCAGATTTTTTACAGGAACTTAAACTGATTTGAAAAATGGGATTTCTTAAATACAAAGGATATACAGGCTCTGTTGAGTTTAGCGACCGAGACGATTGCCTATTCGGAAAAGTCCAGGGTCTGCACGGCACACTTATATCTTACGAGGGCTCGTCTGTGGAAGAAATCAGACATGATTTTGAGGAAGCCATAGACTGCTATCTCGAGAGCTGCGCCGAAAGAGGCATCGAACCTGCCCGGCCATATAGCGGACGACTTGTGCTACGTATGCCATCAGATCTGCACAGCCGCGTGGCCGCTGCCGCCGCTGCCGCACAGACCACAATCAACGATTATATAAACAACGCTATCAACAACGAACTGACACTGGCCGGAGCATGAATCCGCCCAAGACAGGAAGATGTCAATCAGGCCCGGAGGGCCGTCGTTATGAGTAGCCCGGGGTGACCGCAGGGAACCCCGGGGGGACAGCAGGGAACCCCGGGGGGACAGCAAGACAAACCTGAGCCCGGCACGGGCGATGTCATAGGTCGCATCACATGACATTGCCCCTTGCGGGGCTCCGTTGCATATATCTGTCATCTTCCCGGGGTTCCCTGCGGTCAACCCGGGTTAATCATGACATCGGCCCTGCGGGACTCGGGACGGTCGAAACATCTCCTAAATCACCTGCCGCGTCACTTCGACTTTTGGGCCATCCGTATGGCTTTTTTTGCCTTTTTATTGTTAATTATGCCTTTGGAATGACGAAAATTTGTAAAAATATGCTTACCTTTGCCAATAATTTTGCCTGTCGGAAGCTCACGTTTCAGCATGGCTCGACACACATCAAACATATACACGACTGACATAAATAGTAACAATCACTAATCATAAAACCAAATGATTACCAAAAACATCTTGAAGGGTGTCGCCCTCACAGCAGTCCTGTTGCCACTGGCCACGGGATGTAGCGAGGAGACGACCTTGTCGGGAGGAGACACGGGCTCGCTGAAGCTCGATGTCGATTTCGTGGCCGCACCCCTGACGGGCACGCAGGCCGCGAGCCGGGCTTCGGTAGAGAATCCCATCACCGCCGACCAGCTCACATTCAGCCTCACCGCGCTCGACGGCGATTTCTCGCAGTCGTGGCCGTTAGCCGAATTCGATCCCTCCGAGCAGATTCCCGTGGGGGGATATCTGGCCGAGGCTTATTACGGCACAGCCGATGACGAGGGATATGGCAAGCCCTATTACTACGGTTCCGAAGAGACACACGTCTACACAGACCGCACTACAGACCTCAGCTTCACAGTCAAGCTCAAGAACTCGATCGTGCGTCTGGTGCTGACAGACAATTTCAAGAAATACATGAAGGACTATACGGCCACCGTCGGCAATATCGTCTATGACGAGAACGCCACCGACGAGCTCTATGTCAAGGCCGGTGCCGTGCCCGTCTACCTCTCGTTCACACGCCCCAACGGCAAGAGCGAGAGCAATGTCGAGATAGCCCTCATCGAGGCCAAGGAACAGTATCGCCACACGCTGACGCTCGACGTCGACTGCGGATGGCTGGGCGACCCCTCGGCCGACCCCGCACAGGCCGCGCTCACAGTGACCTGCGACGAGACACTCGACAACGTGGAGTATGAGATTGACCTCTCGCAAGACCTCACGTCGGCCTCAGCCCCCACCCTGACATTCGACCCCGCCGAGGTCACCAACGTTGATGTGGTCGAGAGTGTCAAGCCCGAGCAGTCTGTCAAGATGAATGTCGTGGCCCGTGGCAAAATCAAGTCCGTGATGCTCACCACCGAGTCTGCCGCACTCGCAGCCAAGGGATGGCCCACCGAGGTCGACCTGGCCAATCCCGGCGACTCTAAAGCCCTCCTCGAGAGCATGGGCCTCAAGACCCTGGGCATCTGGAACAACCCCGACGTGATGGGCATGATTGATTTCACAGGCCTCCTCCCCAACATCCCCTATAGCGAGGGAGCCGAGAAATCGACATTCACCGTCAGGGTCATTGACGCGCAGACCAAGCAGAGCGACGCGCTGACATTCAGCGTCACCATGCACAAGCTCAACCTCGCCGTCACAGCGGGCGGCATCGACGAGCCCGGCAAGGCATACGCCACCATAGAATATAACGGCGCTGACGTCAACGATGTCAAGTTCTTCTTCGACACCGACCGCGGCGTCGAGAAGGCTGTCGCAGCCACCGTGACACCCTCGGCCACACCCGGCAAGTATGATGTAGAGTTCACATACAGCCCCGCCGACACCGAGATAATCATGAACGGCAACGAGGTACACCTCACCGCCAAGGCCGGAAACCTCGAGGCCAAGTATATCCTCAAGGCCCTCGCCGCCACGCTCGACGCGACAACGGTCAACGCCTTTGCCAAGCGCGCCTTTGTCAACGTGCAGTTTCTCGACGAAGAGACCGCAGCCAAGAGCTCGAGCGTCAGGTTTCAGGTATCGCCCGACCAGAATAATGCCAATTTCAAGGATGTGACAGGCCAGATACGCACACGCGCAGCCCGCTCGCGCGCCGTGGTCGAGACAAAGACATACGAGATTCAGGGACTCGAGCCCGGCAAGACACAGTATGTCCGCGCCATAATCGACGGCCGCAAGACCATCGCAATCCCCGTCACAACCGAGGCAGCGACACAGCTCCCTAACGCGGGGATGGAAGACTGGTATAGCGAAAAAGCCCCTCATTCCCAGACATCAGGTTTTGGCATGGATGCCTACCGTTGGTTCCCCAGCAAACAGGGAGAATCATTTTGGGCTACCCGCAATGCCCTCACCACAGCTACCTCAAATGGTCCCACCCCCTATTATGTTTCGTATAGCGGCACAGTTAAGGCTAATGGAGCATCGGGAATGGCAGCCGAAATAAGCACGCTCGGGTACGGTGAAGGAAGCACATTTTTAAGCAGCGGTGGAAGCTGTAAACATACAGCAGCCGGTATGTTGTTTATGGGTTCTCACAATGCATCCAGCGAGACATCAGAGACATTTGATTACGGACAGCCCTTTGTTTCCCGTCCTACGGGATTCTCTTTCAACTATAAATTTGCGCCATACAACAGTGAAAATTTCAAAGCCTATGTTGTAGTCGAGAACCGTGATAATGGCACTGTTGAACTCGGCCGCGGCGAGCTTGTATCTGGTAGCGAGGTAAAAAGTTTTACAAACGCGACTGTCAACATAGACTACAAAAACCTCACACTCAAGGCCACTCACATGTATATAGTCTTTGTTTCCAGCACATCAGACAATCCTCAAGTTAAAAACGTCAAGGGCGATAAAGGTGCCTTTGGTGGATACGCCGACGGACGTCGCATCGGTAATGTCCTGACAGTCGACGACATCGAATTAATCTATTAACCGCAAACGACAATGAAAAACAAGATATTTTCACTGCTGTTCACTCTGGCGGCCGTCTTTGCGCTGACAGGGTGTGACGACTGGGAGCCCGCTCAGCAGAAATTCGCCGCCAACACAGGCGGTGTCAACCTCGGCGACCTCAACGTCAACGTCAAGGAGGCCACAAGCCGTGCCGGAATCGACACATCGGGCTATCTGGTCACCATCTATAACACCGACGGCACCGTAGCCTCGTATGACGGCAAGGAATGCTCGTGGACCTACTCGCAGATGCCCGAGGTGATGACTCTCGCCGTGGGCAGCTATACCGTCGACGTGCGCAGCCACGCCGTCAAGAAGGCCGAGTGGGACAAGCCCTACTACAAAGGCTCAGCCAAGTTTGAGGTAGAGAACAACAAGATTACCGACATAGGCACCGTGACCTGCACATTCGCATCCGCCAGGGTCGAGGTCAAGTTTACAGAAGACCTCCGCAATGCCATGGGCGCCGACTGCAAGGTGGATGTCGTGGCCAACGACGAGGGCCTGCTCTCGTGGACAGCCAACGACGAGGGCCGTCGCGGATATTTCGAGGTCATCGACGGCAGCATGACCTTGGCCGCCACATTCAGCGGAACTATCAGCGGCCAGTCTGTTGTGGTGAAGAAAGTGTTTACCGATGTCAACGAGGGCAAGTGCTATGTCATCACCTTCTCGCTCAAGAAGGGCTCTGACATCCCCGACGAGACCGGCGGCGTGACACCCGGCGGAATCACCGTTGACGGCGAGATATTCGAGGAGGAGCAGGGAACAGATGTCCCCGGCGATAATCCCGGTGGCATAGATAACCCCGGCCGTCCCGACGACGAGGACTGGCCCGACGAGCCCACACCTCCCGGCCCCGGCCCTGACGAGCCCGGCAACGAGCCCTTCACCGTCACATGCGAGACAATGCCCGATTTCGACAAATACTATCCCATCAACCTCCCCTCATACGAGCTCCATATCGTATCCGAGAGACCGCTGGCACATCTCAATGTCGAGATCATATCTGATTACCTCACCAACGAATTCCTCACAGGTGTCGGTCTTTCAAGCTCATTCGACCTCGCAGAGCCCGGCGACCTTGAAACTGCACTCGCAGGCTTCAGCTTCCCCGTCAAGGATGGTGTCGTAGGCCAGACCGATGTCAATTTCAACCTCACACCGTTCATCCCGCTCCTCGAGCTTGGTCTCAGCAATGACCCGCCCGTGACCAGACACTCGTTCAAGTTGACCATAATCGACAACGAGAATAACCAAAAGACCATCGAACTCAAATTTGACGCAACTCTCAAATGAAAAACTCAATCAAATACATATTCGCCGCCCTGCTGCTCGGCGCCACGGCCACAAGCTGTCGTGAGGAGCACCTGCTGGGAGATGGCGAGGGCCGCATGATGCTGCAGACATCCGTCAAATCTGATGTCAAGGTGGCAAGCCGTGTCACGGTGCCCGTGGATAACGACGCCCTCTGCGAGCAGGCCCTCATCTGGATTTCAGAGAAACAGACCGGCAAGCTGCTGCACCGCTTCGAGGGACGCGCTTCGTTCCCCAACGATGGTATCGCCCTCCCCTCGGGTACATACGTAGTCGAGGGCTGGACCGGTACGGGCGACTCGATTCCCGCATCGTTCGACGTCAAGCGCTTCAAGGGCTATGAGGAGGTCACCATCAGCCGCGGCGACATCCAGACCGTGAACCTCGTGTGCAAGATACGCAACACTGTGGTCAGCGTCAACTATTCTGACGAGCTCAAGGAGATTCTCAAGGACCTCAGGTTCACCGTATCGCTCAACGACGGCGTGACCGCCGAGACCGACAAACACGGCTATGCCCACGGACTGACATTCGAGAGCGAGGCCCCCGCCAAGGGTTACTATATGCTCAACTCGCGCACCGAGGGCTTTAACTGGACCCTCGAGGGCACCGAGCTCAGCGGCAACAAGTTCACCAAGAGCGGCACATATACCGACCCCGCCATCGAGGGCAAGCCCGGCCTGGCCAACGCCACCGAGTATGTCTTCAACCTCAAGTATGAGCAGGGTGGCGAGATAGAGATAGGCGGTGCCTATTTCTCGATCGACGTCGTGCCTGAACCCGCCGAGGGTGACCAGGAGGAAATCTTCATAGCCCTCGCACCCGAGATCAAGGGCTCGGGCTTCGACATCAGCCAGACCGTCGTCGCAGAGCCGGGCGCAGCACTCCCCCAGTCCATCACCATCAACAGCTCTGAGGCACTGCAGAGTGTCCGCATCGGAGGCAACCTGCTCACAGCCGGAGGCCTGGCCGAGGAGTATGACCTGATAAAGATGGACCAGAACAAGTATGGCACCACATTCGGCGACAAGGGCATCTCGATACGCACATTCCCCGACGGGGCACCTCTGGGCGAAGCCACAGGCATGCGCATCACGATTTCCGAAACCTACCTGAACGCACTCCCCAAGGGTGACTATAACCTCGACATCACCGCCGCTTCGGGCGAGGCTGCCGACAAGGTGTCAAAGGCAACATTCAGCATCTCGCTGAGCGACGCACCCGCCACCCCGGCACCTGCACCCTCCGAGACCTCGTTTACATCGGCCACCATCTCAGCGACGCTCACAGACGCCACCGCGACCTTCGACCGTCTCGGCTTCGAGGTCAAGAAGATCGGCAACGCCCGCAGCTACGAGGACTGGACATTTGTCGAGGCCGTACGCGATGGCAGCACCCTCACAGCCAACCTCACCGACCTTGAGGACGGCATGGAATATGCATACCGCGTCGTGGCAGATGATTTCACTTCAGCGGAAATCACCTTCACCACCCCCGCATATCCCCAGCTCCCCAATGCCGGATTTGAGGAATGGACAACCGAAGGTGGCGGCTATGCCGTAGCCTATGGTGCAGGCCAGGATAAATTCTGGGATTCCGGCAACCAGGGTGCATGGTCGCTGAAACAGAATGTGACCACTGCCGACAACACCGTCAAACATTCGGGCACATATTCGGCCAAGCTCGAATCGGCCCGTCCCAATATGTTCGGCATCGGCAAGTTCGCGGCCGGCAACATCTTCATCGGCCAGTATCTCAAGACAGACGGAACCGACGGCGAGCTCGGCTGGGGACGCCCCTGGACGGTCAAGCCTAAGGCTCTCAAGGGCTATATCAAGTACAAGCCCGTAGCAATCAGCCATGTGGAGGGCAAGAACGTGCCCGACGAGTATGTCAAGGGCGACATGGACCGCGGCATAATCTACATAGCCATGCTCAATGACGAGCTCAAGGAGTATAACGGCACCAAGACATGGCCCGTGATTGTCAAGACCAAGAGCCAGGAACTCTTCGACAAGAACGGCTCGAACGTAATCGCCTACGGTGAGAAGGTTTTCACCGAGACCGAGGGCGACGGCATGATTGAGTTCGAGATACCCCTCAACGATGTCAATCCCGGCACTGTCGCCTACATCATGATCACGGCCTCCGCCTCGAAGGGTGGTGACTATTTTGCCGGCGGTGTAGGCTCGACCATGTGGCTGGATGACCTCGAACTTGTCTACTGAACCATAGACAGTCACTGATACAGATTCCGACCTCCGGCCAACCCCGGGGGTCGGATTGTTTTTGACCAAACCGGCCGATATTCTTCAACAACCCACAATCCACGATTGTTATATCTTATATCAACCAAACACTTTTCAACTATGACCGAAATTACTCCGCGAGACCGCAGGTATATGCAGGAGGCAATAGACCTCTCCATCGACAATATCGACATGGGTGGAGGGCCATTCGGCGCCGTGATTGTCGACGCCGAAGGAAACCGCGTGTCGACAGGAGTCAACACCGTGACGCGCGACTGCGACCCCACGGCTCACGCCGAGGTCAACGCCGTGCGCGCGGCCTCGCGCAAGCTGGGCTCGTTCAAGCTCACGGGATGCACCGTCTACTCGTCGTGCGAGCCATGCCCGATGTGCCTCAGCGCGCTCTACTGGGCCGGAGTGGCGAGGCTGTTCTACGGCAACACCAAGGCCGATGCCAAGGCCATCGACTTTGACGACTCGTTCATCTACGAGCAGCTTGAGCTGCCATCCTCCGAGCGGGCCATACCGTCGCATCAGCTCATGCATGCCGAGGCCCTGAAGGCGTTCGAGAAATGGGACCGTTCAACTGACAAAACACCATATTAGCCATGCCACACTCTCTCCGCACAATCTGTCGCCGCACATTTGCGGCCATCATCGCCGTGGCGGCTGCCGCCGCACTGTCGGCCTGTTCCAACTGGTGGATAGGCTCAGGGGGCTGGGGTGTCTCCGAGACACTGCCCGGCGGCGTCAACGTAGGCATCAACGCCCCCTGGAACGTCCCCCAGGGCCCACCCCCGCCACCGTATCCATATTATTGAGGATAGGGCAGATAAGATAGGCGCCCCGCGGATGCGGGGCACGGCCCTAATAGCCTGTGGGCTTGCCCACAGGTATAGGTCAAGCAAATTATCGGGCGCTCGCACGGGTGTCCGTGCACCATCGAGACGTGCCGCGACCCCCGTGCGGGGGCCGCTTTATAATCGCCCGACTACCTCGGGGCAAGCCCCGAGGCTATTATGGCCGTTCCCTGCTCCGCAGGGCGCATAGGTGTTGTCACCGATAGGGGGCTAATACACCAGGCCGATGTTGTCGAGCCAGAGGGTCATGTCTATGGTGCCCACGTATGGTTCGCCCTGGGCGGCGGAGGCCATGACAAGCATGTGGGTGGGAGTGGCGTCGGCTTCGTCCCAGCCCTCCTCAATCACGGGCACCATCTTGCCCTTGCTGTTCATGGCATAGTAGCTCTTCTCTTCGGGAATAAGTCCCATATATGGCTTGTATCCGGCATGGGTGGTGATGTCGCCATACCATACGGGTATCTCATAGCCGTTGACCCATCCGGGAGTCGACTTGTCGAACAGGCGCCGCCCGGTGCCTACACGCTTGGCGTGAATCTTGCCGTCGGCATCCTCCCACCGCCGCTGCAGCAGTATGTAGACCTCGGCCTTCTCATGTCCCGGCAGGGTGCGCTTCTTGCCGAAACCGCTCGAATACAGACGCGTGTTGCCCGAGGGGATGGAGAGGCGATAGTCGAACCTCAGGGCCTTGGGGCGTCCGCTGAAAGGTATGCCCATCTCCATCTTGGCATAGGGATTCTTAGTCGACTTGATTGGCTCGAACATACGCCCGAGGAATATCGACCCGGCCACGGTGACGTCGATGTTGATCATGCCGACGGCCTTGCAGTTCTCGAGTATGGTGGCCAGCCTGCAACATTTGCCGTGACCGGGGCGGTCGTCGGGAAAGACTGCGTTACTACCCTTTGAGATGCCCATGACCTTGGCATAGACATTGGATGTGGCCCATGGGGAACCGCCCATCGGTGTGTATGCCTTGTTGCCTGTGATGGTGGCGTCGGGGCCTATCTCATAGAGGGTCTTCTCCTTGCCACCGATGAGCGACGACTCCTTGATCTCGCGCCTGACCCATGTGTCGAAATCGCCGTATTTCAGAAGCTCGAAGCGCTGTGCCTGTATCGTGAGGGCTGCTGCCAGAGCTATGGCGACGGTTGCAATCTTTTTCATAATTCCTTAAAAATTGACGGTTAATGTAAATCCGGGAGCCCCGCATGCCCCCACGGGCATGAGTGTCGACTCCACGCCGGGCCTCTGTTTCTCCCTGCCCAGATGCAGGCGGCGGGTATCGCTGCCACGGAACAGGTTCACGACCTCGTTGACCGGGTCGACCAGAAAGACCACTATGTTGCCCAGCACCCTCGAGCCGCACAGCGTATAGTCGTGTCCCACGATGTCGCGCTTGACGTGGTAGAACGCTTCCCCCAGACAGCTTCCGATGACGGGAGTGATGAAGAGGTCCTGGTATGACGGACGTTCCATGAATGCCTCGATGCCGAACTCCCACCCGACATTCGATATCAGCGAACTGTAGAGCATCGAGCGCCAGAATCCGAATCCGCACGAGCGGGCTGCCATGAAATATACCGCTCCGGCGTAGGGGTGCAGCACATAGTTGAATATGAACTTGTCGTGGTCCCACTCGGGGCCCTCCTTTATGACATGGTTGTACCAGCGCTTGAAAAGCGGTGTGCCCTGTATCTCGGCACGGTTCCATGCGGTGGCATCCTCGGGGAGACATTCGAGCACGAACAGTGTGCCGACAAAGGCCCCCGTCAGCACGCCTGTATTGGCCCACAGGCGCCCCCAGTTGGGATATACGTTCTTGTTCTGCGAGTATGGCTGCGCGTATATGTTGTCATAGATGCTCCTGGCGCGCTTGGGGGCCGGGAGGGGGCGGAACAATGTGTCTGCGGAAGCGATGCTTCCTGAACCGGGGACAGGGGGCACGCTGTCCGGCACCTCGGAGGCCCGGACGGCAACGGCCGCAAACATTGCGATGATGAGTGTGAAGAGTCGGGTTTTCATTTCAACAGAGTCTTGAGAGCCACCGGCTCGTTGTGGTCATTGAGATATAGAGGCTCGCGCGGCTTATAACCGCGCGAGGCCACCGAGGCACCTGCATCGACACGGGGTGTCGATATGCCGCCGAGGGTCAGTGCCGTGGGACAATATGAGCGCGATGTCGATATGAGCTTGGAGCAGTTGGCGCGGAGTGCCCGGTCGACCTCGGGATAGGCCGAACGGTAGGAGTCAGAGAGCCACACAAGCATCGGCACATGCACCTGGTTTACCGAAGGGAGAGGCGAAGCATGGAGGAAATGGCGCGAGCCGTCGTCAAAAATATCCTCGCCGTGGTCCGAGGCATAGAGCAGCGAGGCGCGACATCCCACCGAGTCGACCATCGAGATGAGCGAGTCGAGAAAACGGTCTGTAGCCACGATGGTGTTGTCGTAGGCATTGACCAGCTCACGGCGATACTCGGCTGAGGCCTCCGGGAAGCGGTCGGGCTTGAAATGCGCGTCCTCGTCGCCATAGCGGTCGCAATAGTTGAAATGCGATCCGTAGGTGTGGAGCACTATGAGCTGCTTGCGCGCGTTGCCGGCGAGTGTCGAGGCAACATAGGGGAGCAGCCCGAAATCACCCGGGACAGCCCGGTATCCCGGGGCCTCGCGAACAAACAGGGCAGTGTCGGCCTCAAGCCCGAAAAAATCTATGAACGAGTGGTTGCGCTGCTGATTAGAGAAAAACGCCGTCTCATATCCGGCCTCGCCGAATGCCGTTATGAGGCTCTTGACCTCATATATCGCAGAGCCGAACGTGCGGGCCTCGACGGGACTCAGCAGCATCGGCACACTCTTGTGCGTAGTGTTAGACTCGCTCACGGCCTGCGGGGCACAATACAGCCCCTGGCGACGCGACAGACGCGGATTGGTGGGACGTCCGTAGCCTAACAGCTGCCAGTCGGCTGCGCGCGAGGTCTCGCCCACCACCAGCACACAAACCTCACGCACGGAGTCGGGATGCTCGCAGCGCGCTCCATATCTGAAATCAGCCGATGTATCGTGATAGGCACGCGTGCGTATGGTGCGGTCGACAGCCAGACAGATGTTATAGCCTACATTGACCGGATAGAGGTCGCGGCTCACGGCGTATGCCGTCGGAGCCATATAGCTCATGGCGAGGGCTACGAGCCCGACACATCCGGCAGTGACAGAGAAACGGCGGCAACGGCGCGTGAACCCCGGAGTGAGCCTCATGTCGCGGCGCGAGATATAGATGGCTGTGACAAGCGCGGGCAGATAGAGCAGGCACACAAACAGGATGCTGGGCCAGAGGCTCCCGAGGAGCTCGCCGACCTCCGTGCTGTTGGTGGTGACGAGGTTGAGGAACATGTCTACGGCAATGACGCTGCGTCCGTAGAGCCCCAACAGCACAATCTGGAAGGCTGCAAGGAAGACCAGCGGGAACATCAGCCACACCGTGCGCCCGACCTTGTCGGAGATGGCGGCGAGTATGCCGATGACCCCGAGCGGCAACGCGACATTGGCCACACGCGCCCATCCTCCCATCGGCTCGGTGAGCGACAGCAGCACGTTGGGCAGTATCAGCGATACCAGGAACCAGCAATATAATATGTCAGGCAGACGCCTGCGGATAGATTTCATGATCAGAATGCCTCATTGATGTTCAACACAACTCCCCAGCATCCCTTGCCGAATCCGACATCGACACGGACATTGGTGAGCTTCTTGAATTCCCAGCGATAACCCACGCCGAAATTGGGGAGGAGATCACGTCTGTGAAACTTGGAGAAGTTGGGATACACGGCTCCGAGGGCGCCCCACACGGCCACACCGCTGCGGCGCCATACATGCTGTCGCAGCTCTACGGTGACGTCGCTCTCGCACTTGTCGCGATACTGGCCCTCGTAGTACCCGCGCAGCATTGAGCTGCCACCCACGGTGGGCATCATCCCCCAGGGGGTACGCCCGTAGGTGAACATGCCGTGAATCCTCGCCGCCAGCACCGAGCCACGCCACAGCGGCCTGTAGTGATTGAGCGAGAACTCGGTCGAGGCGAACGAGTGCGACGAGTTGCCGAGGAATCTCGGATAGACGCGCTGTATCAGCTCGCCCATCCAGCCGCTCTGGGGGGCCGTATAGTTGTCGCGCGTGTCGAACTGCAGCTTGAAACCTGTGCCGAGCGCCACGAACGCCTTCGGCATATCGCCCCACACACGCTCCTTATTGTCGTCGATATGACGTGCCGCGATATAGTTGAACCTCATCAGCGGGCCCGCGAACATGGGGCTTCCACCCAGACGCCACAGATGGTCGCCGCTCAGCATCATGTCTATCAGCAGATAGCGGGTCTTGTTGGCCTCCATGCGCGCGGCCTCATACCCCACGCCCCAGAAATAGGTGGTGTACGAGTTGAAACTGAGCTCATAGTCGACGCGGTGGTCACCCTTGTGATAGAGGTGCAGCCCCTCGACACCGATCTTGAAATAGCCCCCCGTGGTGAGGTCGGCAAACAGTGACACGTTCGAGGGCTGCAGCGTCGTGTCGGTCGGCTCGGTCGAATAGAGCCCCGCGGCCACAAGCCCGATGCCGAACCCGGTATCGCTTGAATAGTGCGGGCCGCCGATAAACGAGAATGACGGACGGCGTGTTATCTCCGTCTTGTTGGCCTCCTCGAAATACCTCACCACCTTGCCCACAATCCCCCTGTGCAGCCACGAGGCCGTCGAGTCAGCGCTCTCGGCCCTCGACGGTACCCCCCAGACCAGCGCCATCACAAGTGACGCCAGCAGCCTGAGAATGGGATTATATGTGGTGGATGAAATCATCTGATGAATGTTTTTGAAACGTGTCAGTCTACAGAAATAACACCCGTCTGTCGGGGAGGGTTCACCATATCCCGGAGCCTCCGGGACGACACAAAGGTAAGCATAACACAATCAATTTCCGTACCCTCTATCCCCGTGATGGACTTTTGGCAAAACAATCTCGCCATTTGGAATAGCAATTCATTCCCCCACCCGCCGGGTGACATGACAGAGATGTCATATCACAGACATTTCATGCCGATATTCGGTTGTCAGGCTTTTTTCATCTTGATTTGTCAGTTAATTTATATATAAATTTGTTTTTTTCAATTAATTAACTATCTTTGCAACCGAACAGACGCTTAACCTGCTCACACACCATAAACATCAGGATTATAAAGAAAGAATTCTTAATGCTAATCGGGCTGTCGGCCATGATATGCGCAACGGCGACGGCACAGAACTATTTCACCGAGAACACCGTATGGGAGGAAATCGGCCGTGCCACACCTATCGAAGAGTATATGACAATCCACTATACTCTCGCTGAGCCGGGAGAGATGGCAGGAAAGGAGTGCCTGAAACTCTACCGCACAGACAACAACGACCCCGCGACGCGCACCCTCCAATCGTATATCCACGTTGACGGAGACAAGGTTTACTTTCTCCGTGACCTCGCGTCGGGGCAATGGAAACTGATGTACGATTTCAGCATCAAGGCCGGTGAGACATGCGCCGTAGAGCAATTCAGGGATTTTGCCAATGTCCCGTACGACCATCCCTTCACCCTTACCTGCATCTCCGAGACTGAGTCGACCAAGACCCTCGAGGGTGAATATGCCAAAGTGACCTGGCTGACCGGAATAGGAAACCCCGCCGGTGTGGCAGACAACATTTACGAGCTTTTCTCCGGGGGGCAATCCCAGCTTATAAAAGTGACATCGGCAGGTAAGACCGTCTACGAGAACACGGCCATGCTGGCGCAGACCCTCACAACTCCTTGTGCCGTCAAGGTCACCGAGGGTGGTGTCACCGTCACAGGCAGCGCAGCAGGGATACCCGTCACCATCCACAGCGTAGACGGCAAGTGCATGCACCGCAGCCTCACCGGCACCGCCCCGACATATGTCAGCCTCCCCGCGGGCGTCTATATGGTGAGCATCGGCCCGGAGCTACATAAAGTCTTGGTCAGATAATATCCTGAGCCCCGACACCACACAACATCAAATAAGGCTGGACCGCAATGGTCCAGCCTTTAATTTTCAGACAATTCCTTCGGGATTATTGATTATACTTGCTATCGAGATGGGCGATTACCAGATGAATCACTGGCGCATGGGTGGTACGATAAAAGACTCTGGCAAACGTCTGGTACCCCTCTGGACCGAC
>OMDW01000063.1_pt1 | contig 22932 bp, 13 predicted proteins | sample 1673661 | NCBI WGS metagenome assembly OMDW01 (sample SAMEA103958118, study PRJEB25191) | human gut metagenome
GGAGGTCGGTGCCTACGCCGCCAAACGATGTGTCGGCGCCGTCAGAGAGCTTGGTGATCTCGTTCTTGTTATAGCCGATGTTGTAAGAGGTTGTCCAGGTGAGCTCGGGGGTCACTACGGGACGGGCGGTGATGTTGAACTCGATACCCTTGTTGACGAGGTCGCCGATGTTCATGTTGCCCTTGTTGGTGATGTTCGAGCCTGCGGGATACGAGGTGTTGAAGAGGAGGTCCTTGGTCTTGCGGCGATAGATCTCGAAGCTACCCATGATGCGGTTGTTGAGGAAACCGAAGTCGATACCGCCGTTCCATGTATGGGTCTCCTCCCACTTGATGTCGGCGTTATAGCCTTCGGGAGATACGGGGAACACTGCGTTTCCGCCGGGAAGGAGGGCCGGGTAGATCGAGCCGAGGCCTGTCCAGACGCTGTAGACGGGGAGGTAGGGGAAATAGTCGTCGCCTATGTCCTGCTGGCCGGTCACACCGTAACCGCCACGGATCTTGAGTTCGTTCATCCAGCCGCGTGCGCCTTCCATGAAATCTTCCTCAAGAATCTTCCAGCCGATGGCGAATGCGGGGAATGTACCCCAGCGGTGATCTTTGGAGAAACGCGATGTACCGTCGCGACGTACCGTAGCTGTGAGCAGGTACTTGTCGAGGAACACGAAGTTGGCACGGCCGAAGAACGACACGAGCTGATGGGGCGAGCGGAAATAGTTGGTGGGGTTGGCCTGTACGCCGAGATACTGCTCGTAGGCGGGGTCATGCTCGAATGTGCCGGGCAGATAGCCGTAGTTGTTGACATACGAGTAAGAGCGGCCCTTGTTCTTGAACTTCTGCCACGAATAACCGCCGGTCACGTCGACCGAGGTCTTGATGGCGTCGAAATACTTGTTATAGTTGAGCACGAAATCCAGAAGGAGGTTCAGGCGGGTCTGGAACTGGTCCTCGAACGATGTACCGCCGTTCTTCACGGTCTCGGCCTTCTCGATGGTGCCGTCTGCCTTATATACGGGATACTGCCAGCCACCGGCCCATGCCATAGGTGTGTTGGCATAGTTGCCGCCACCCCATGTGCCGTGCTGATAGTCGTAGGCCAGGTTGAGGTCTGCGCTCAGCTCCTTGAGGAAGGGAAGCTTGTAGTTGAGCTGCAGGTTACCGATAGACTGGTAGGACTTGCCCTTCGAGTACTTGCCCATGAGCTGTGCGATGGGGTTGACAGGGGCGGTCGATGTGTTGAGGTCCTGACCCTTTGCGCCGGGGCCTGTCACCTCGCCTGCGGCATTGTATGATGTCCAGTAGTCGAACACGGGCGAGCCGTTCTCAAAGTCGCGGGGAAGGATTGTGGGGTTCATGGTCACGCAGGTGCCGAGGGTGTTGTCAGAGTACATGTTGACCACATACGAGCCCTTGACATTGGCGTTGACCGAAAGGGTGTTGTTGAAGAACTTGGGAGTCACGCTGACAGAACCGGTGACGCGGTCCATCGACGAGCGCTTGATGATACCGTTGTTGTTGGTATAGCTGACAGACACGCGATAGGGGAGCTGCCCGGCGGTGCCGCCTACGCTGAGCGAGTAGTCGGACGAGATGGTGGTGCGGGTTGCCTCCTTCTGCCAGTCGGTGCTGGCGGTGCCGAGCTGTGCGGCCTGGGCCGAATCCTCGCCATAACGGCTCAGGATGAAGCTGCGGAACTGGTCGGCATCCATCACGTCGAGATACTTGCGGGGAGTGTTGATATATGCGTTGGCGGTGAATGTCACCTGCGGACGTCCGCTCGAGCCCTTCTTGGTGGTGATGATGATGACACCGTTCGAAGCGCGGCTACCATAGATGGCGGTTGCCGAGGCATCCTTGAGGATGGTCATCGACTCGACATTCTCGGGCGATACCAGCGAGAGGGGGTTGGATGCGCCATATACACCCTTGGTGCTCATGGGGACACCGTCGATCACGATGAGGGGGTCATTGGTTGCCGAGATAGAGGCACCACCACGGATCTGGATTGAGGCACCGCCTTGGGGCGAGCCGTCTGTGGTGACGACGACACCGGGGCTTGCGCCGACCAGAAGGTCCTGGGCCGAGGTGGCAAGACCGGCCTCGATCTCCGAGGGCTTCACTGTAGCGACAGCACCTGTGGCATCACTTTTCTTCACGGTACCATAACCGATGGCCACTACCTCGCCGAGCACGAGGGTGTTCTCGGTCATGTTGACGTTGATTGTGGTCTTTCCGGCCACCGGGATGTTCTGGGTGTCATAGCCGACATACGAGAACACCAGAGTGCCGTTTGACGGGGCCTGGATGGTATAGTTACCGTCAATGTCTGTGGCGGTACCCATAGTCTCGCCCTGTACCAGGACGCTGGCGCCGATGAGCGGTTCGCCCTCGGGGTCAAGCACGGTGCCTGACACCGTGATTTTCTGCGCTAAAGCCGGGAAAGAGAAGCACAGCGTCAAGAGAGCTGCCAGCCACACCTTCCTACTCATTTGAAAACAAATGTCCTTCATGCAAGAGTTTTTTTAGAAAGTTGTTGTAAATATGATTTTGTATTTCATGTTCTCTACAGATGTCGGTCAAGAGTGTCTCAGTCAGGCTTCAGGCGCAAGATAAAGTGCGTGGAGACATAGCGGCACGACCGCACATGCATGGCACAGCCATGTTTGTCAAGACTTCATGGAGTTGAGAGTTTTTCAGGCCGCGTCTGGTGGTAAGAAGAATTGTTTTACGTGAGGTGTCGCGGAAAGAATGGGGCGGCGATGCGTGTCTGTTTCGGAAAAAATCTCTACGATGCTGATGTCTTTATGTATGATTCTCTACACTTTATTTCTTTTCATGTCACCCTCTGATAGGCTCGTGAAGGAAATCAAGTCTTCGGGCACCTCTGCTCGGCCAATCGGCATCGCAAAGGATTCCGACGGCAAATGTAAAACATTATTTTGGATTATTCAAATATTTTAAGCAAAAATTTGAGGAAAATTTTGCTGAGAGCATAACTGCCGAAAGCACAAGGACAAATCATGTGAACGCATGCGTCCGCCAGGACGCATACCCCCTACCCGTCATGCTGCCATATCTCATCCCACACCATCCACTACGACTGAGTGTGACAGACACACCCACATATCTGTCGGGGACAGCACACCCGCCACCACCTCGGCGAGGAGCACAGCGCAGCGCGTCCGCCAGGACGCCGGTTTACCAGTAACCGGGTACGCCGGAGCTCCGCGAAGGCGTGCCCGGAGAGACCCGACCTCGTGCTGGGCGTCCGTCAGGACGCCGATTTAGAGTGGCGTATCAGGTGACGGCAGCTTCAACGGCGGCGGTAAATCGGCGTCCTGACGGACGCCCTTCTTACTGTTCATGACCGCCGGGCACGCCTCCGCAAAGCTCCGGCGTACCCGGTTACTGATAAATCAGCGTCCTGGCGGACGCATACCCCCTCCCCGTCAGACTGCCATCTACCTCCCCACACCATCCCACATGACTGAGGGTGACATACACGTACTATGACCCGGATAGTGATGCGTCCATCATCCCTCCATCCCACATGACTGAGGGTGACACACGTACTATGACTACAGATAGTGAAGCGTCCATCATCCCTCCATCCCACGACTGAGGATGACACACACGTACTATGACTACAGATAGTGATGCATCCATCCACCCTCCAGCCCACCCCTGAGGGTGACACACATACTACGACTACAGATAGTGATGCGTCCATCACCACTCTATCCCATACGACTGAGAGCGATAGGCACACGTACGTATATGTCGGGGACACGACAGCACACCCGCCAGCACCTCGGTGAGGAGCGCGGCGCGTCCGTCCGGACGCCGATTTACCAGTAACCGGGTACGCCGAAGCTCCGCGAAGGCGTGCCCGGAGAGACAGCCACGCACCCGGGGCGTCCGTCAGGACGCCGATTTACATGTCGGGGGTGGTTTCAGCCGGAAGGCCGTACTCGGTCAGCAGCCCCCGGTATTCCTGAGAGAAGGAAACATTCTTATGATGCTCTTTCTGCGACTTGATATATCTTACCCTCGCTTCCCGGCCGGAGGCATCGACGGAGAAGGCACCATATCCTTCGGCCCATCCCTGCCATCCCGGGAAATGCGGATTGACGCGCATGAACTTGCTTGTCTCGGATTTCAGGAGCTTCACAAAGTCTGCAACAGCTATCTTAGGAGGGATGTCGCAGAGCATGTGCACATGGTCAGGCATCCCCCCGATCCAGCGCACGAGCGCGCCACGGTTCACGGCAAAATCATACATATACTTGTAGAGCTCACGCTCGTGAGGGATGAGAATGACGTTGGCACGCCTGTACGTGCCGAAAACAAGATGATAAGTGAGAGATGTGTGGCTCATGGAGAGTGTGATAGCGTGCTGCAGATCAGTACTGCAGATAGATGAAGGGCACGATGTCGGAGCTGCGGATCTGGATGGCGATGAGGAGGGCTATGGCCAGGAGGATGGCCTGGAGGAGCACAGGGGCTTCGGTGACGGCCCTGCGGACAGGTGCAGTGACGCGCGTGGGAGTGACATGCACCAAATAGCCCACGGCCATGGCGATGACTATGGTGAGGTATCCGCTGACAAACTGCGGCGCAACGGAGAGATGGAAATCATTGACAATCTGATGCCACATCATGGAGACGTTCTCCATCGAGGGGGCGCGGAATATCATAAAGGCGGCTGACACGAGCACGAATGTGACCACCATATTGATTGCCCTGAGCCAGACAAGGGGTTGAGTCGGCTCACGGCGCGTGAAGAGCGAGACCTCTCCCCCACTCTCGCCCCCGGCCACCACTGCCTGAGGTGTCAGAAGCGAACGCAGTGTCTTGTGCAGCACGAGCAGGGCTCCGTGTGCCGCGCCCCAGATGACATACATCCACGAGGCACCGTGCCACAGGCCTCCGATGACCATGGTAGCGAACTGGTTGAAATATGCCCGCGCGCGCGAGCAGCGGTTGCCTCCCATGGGTATGTAGACATAATCCCTGAGCCACGTCGAGAGGGATATGTGCCAGCGGTGCCAGAACTCGGTCGGGTTCTGGGCCTTGAAGGGGGCGTTGAAATTCTCCTTGAACCGATAGCCCATCAGCAGAGCTATGCCGATGGCCATGTCCGAATAGCCCGAGAAGTCGCAATAGAGCTGTATGGTGAAACCGAAGGTGGCCATCATGTTCTCGAAACCGCTGTAGAGGGCCGGATTGTCGAACACGCGGTCAACGAAATTGCCCGAAATGAAATCGGCTATGACCATCTTCTTGATTATGCCGAGTATGATGAGCCATACACCCTCGCTGACCATCTCGCGTGTCGGGGTGGGGTCGGCACTGACCTGCGGCAGCATATCCTTGGCCCTCACGACAGGGCCCGCCAGCAGCGGAGGGAAGAATGTGAGGAAGAACACATAGTCGAGCAGGTTGCGGCACGGCTGGAGCTGCCCCCTGTAGAGGTCGACCATATAGCTGATGGAGCGGAACGTGAAGAACGAGATTCCGGCAGGGAGCAGTATGTCGGCTGCGGTTATGGAGGTCGAGAAGAACCGTCCGATAGTGTCGGCGAGGAGGTTGAAATACTTGAAATAGGCCAGCATACCCACGTTGACGCAGATATTGAGCCCCACCAGCATGCGCCTGAGCCAGTCGCGCCGTGTGGCACCCATGCAGATGCCGAGCACCCAGTCGCTCACAGCGACGCCGAGCAGTATCAGCACGCACAGCCCGGACGACTTGTAATAGAAATAGAGCGAGAAAAGGATGGTGAAGATCATCCTCGCCGTGCGGAAGGGGCGCAGCAGACGGTAGAAGGCGAGGAATACGGCAAAAAGCACCACGAAGAGCCCGGTGTTGAACAACAGCGGGGCCGAGGGGGTGTACATGAGCGTCTCGACCACTTTAGAGAGGTCGATGTTCAGGCGCTCGCACAGCGACATTATGTCGGCAGTAATCTTTTCCAATTTGGTTCAGTGGCCCGTATGGCCTTGAAGGGAGAGCGGTTAATTGCTTATCGGGTGTTGCGCAGGGCGTCGAGCAGGGCCTCGTAGACAAGGCGACCCTCGAGGACATATCCCTGACGCGAATGATGCACGCGGTCTTTGGCAAAGAGGCTGTGGTCTATCCACGAGGTGCTTGCTCCGGCGCCTCCGGCCACGTCATACCAGTCGTAGACGGCGATGCCGTTCTCCTTGCCATAGTCAAGGATAGCCTGGCGCAGGGGGGCGATGTTGCGGTTGACGGCATAGGAGCGCGACGTGCGGGTGACGGTGCGGGTGCGCGCCTTGCGCCCCTTGCGGCGTTTGGCGGGAACCTTGACCTTCTTTGTGGTGGTGACAGATTTCTGGCACTCCATGGGGGTGGTGAGCAGTATCTGAGCCTGCGGATTGGCGGCACGTATGTTGCTGACCAGACGGTCGATCGAGCGGGCGAAGGCACGGGTATCGAGACGTCCGAACGCCTCGTTCGTACCGAGCGAGATGATGACCAGCGACGGCTTGAGGGGGGCGATGCCCGCGCCGACATTGCCGATGCGGTTGTATGTCTCGTAGGCGGCGCCGTTGTTGCCTATAGCATGATAGAAGACGCCGGGACGGTCGCCCGACAGGGAGGCTCCGAAGACGGTGAGGTCGCCGGCCGACGAGAAATCGACCGTGACGCGCGTCTGCTGCGACGGGAGCAGTATCTGCGTATAGTCGTGCGAGGGGATGGCGCGGAACTGCAGCGGCTGGCCGTCAGACCCGTTGACGCTCTTGACGGTGAGGCGGCCCGAGTGGAATATCGTCACCGACGAGAAGGGATTGTAGTCGTCGCGCTCTGATGTGCCGATTGTCAGCTCAGAGGTCTGCGAGGAGGGACGGATGGATGTTCCTGTGAATCCCACGGTCTGCCGCCATGACGAGGACATGAGCTTGGCGGGAATCCACGAGTTGCGGCTCTGGAACACATAGTCTGTGGGCTCGTTTGTGCCGCTTATCTTGAGCGGGGCCACGAGACCGCGTCCGGCGTTGCCGAAATCATACTGGAGCAGCTCGCGTGTGGTGCCGCTCGAGATGTCGGCCTGTATGTGGCTGTCACCTATCATGACCACCGAGACAGGGGTGGCCGACGATGCCTCGAAAGCCCTGCGCAGAGGGCTCCAGTCGGCACCGTTCATGATGATGTGGTTGGCATTCTGATGTATGAACGAGGGGACGGGGATGTCGATGTCGTCAGCCTCGCCCGGTATCTCGACCGGGCCCGAGAGGCTTGTACGCTCGTCACCCTCGACGTCCGAGACCTCGATGTCGTCTTCGGCGGGTTCCTCGGTCTCCGACGATGGCTGCTGGGCCCAGGGGCACAGCGGCATCGCCAGCGGCAGAAGCAGGGGGATGATATGTCGTGTGATGTCGTGTATTGTCATTGCTTGAGACTGTGTTCTATGGCGTTGAATAGCTCGCGGGCCAGACGTGCGCCACCCTTGTGGGTCATGTGGATGTAATCCTTGTTGATGTCGCCGTTGGCGCTCCACTCGACAATGGCACCCTCGCCGCCCATAGCCTCGCGGGTGTCCCAGAAGAGGCAGTGGGCCCTGCGGGCCGCGTCACGCTGTGCTGTGATCATGGCCTCGGCGGTAGCCATCGAGGTCACGGCTCCGCCACGCTTCTCGCCGCGGTCGCCCACACCCATCACAAGGATGTCGGCGCGGGGATAGCAGGCGCGGACATGGTTGATGACATCGACCATGCGCGAGGAGTAGACAGAATAGTTTTTCTGTGTCGAGGACATGGCGTTGATGCCGAACTCGAGTATCACCAGGCTGTAGTCGACATAGCGGGCCATGTCGCGGCACAGGGCCGGATTGATATGCGTGAGGGTGATGCCCGAGAATCCGCGCGACGACATGCAGTCGAGACTGACTCCCGTGGGGGTGTCGAGCCATACGCCCAGGCCGACGATGCCGGCCGAGGAGGTCTTGACCTCAAACCCCGAGGCGGGGCCCGTGAGCTCTATACACTCAACGGAGTCTGACGGCTCCATATTGCGCTCGGTCCACTCGCCGTCACCTATTTTAACAGATACGGTGCCACCCTTGGGGGCGATGCAGAGGAAGCGCGAGCGGGTCCATCCGTCGGTCTGCCCGGCGAAGGCGTTCGTCCCGGCGTATGTGGCTGTGGCCGTGACACCGCTCTCGGGGAGGGCATACTGCTCTGTCAGGTCGAGATATGCGCGGTCTGCCTTCTTGTTGGCCATGAAAGTCTTCCATCCCTTGCCACCCTGCTTGACCGAGCGGCGGAATCCGGGGAAATCGGTGTGCATCGACACATATCCCACACCACGTCCGCCGTGGGCCTCCTGGAGCAGATGGCGCAGATCCTGGGTGAAGATGTCGCCCTCGATCCAGCTGTCGCCCACCACGGCGACCCGGGCTGTCTGGCCAGAGGCGATGGCATCCTTGAACCACATCAGTCCCGTGCCGGAGGTCGTATAGTCCTCGATGACCACCATATCGCCCTGGCGCGAGGGGCGCGGAGCCTGCATGATGGTGTCGATGGGCTGTGCCAGCACCGAGTCGGGAGCCTCGCGCGGGTCGGCGGGCTCCTCCATGGCCTCGAGGAGGGCGGGGTCAATCTGTTCCTGCGAGGGGTCGGTATGCTCCATGATGCCGACCTCGCGGAGTATGTCGCTGAAGAGTGAGAAATCTTTGACACGTCCGCCGGTCCACCGCGACAGCGGCAGCAGCGAGACTATGATGACGAGGACGAGAGCGATGAGGATGATGAGAAACGGACTTCCTTTTTTCATTTTTCAGATGATACGGGTGTCAGTGTCATGAATGGTATCTTTGCGGGATTGTAGACCACATCGGGGTCGGGCATGCCGCCGTCTATGAGGCTGAGCAGCGTGTGGCTCTTGTGCTCGAGCTCGGCCCACTCGGTCTCTTCGTCAGAGTCGGGCATTATTCCGCCCCCGGCATAGACGTTGTGCGTCCACCCGGCCAGACGGCCGTTGCAGTTGGCCGCGGGTGCGGCAAAGGCACACCGCAGGTTGACATAGGCATGGCTGCGGCCACCCTCGGTGACCCCGACCACCCCGGCATAGCATCGGCGCTGATGGCTCTCGAGCAGGTCAATCTCGCAGAGCGACCTGTCGAGGGGTACCCCGGCCACGGCAGGGGTGGGATTGAGCAGCGGCAGCAGCTCGCCGAAGGGGATGTCGCCTGTCGCTGTAAGGGGGGTACACAGATGCTCGACCCCGTTTGTGACCACGGTGTGGCGCTCGCCGTGGGTCACGGCGAGTCCGGCCCCCTCGAGCACGGAGGTGATGTAGCGCACCACGGTCTCGTGCTCGGCTATGTTCTTGGCATCCCACGGCTCGGAGGGGTCTGTGGTCCAGCGCGTCCCGGCAAGGGCCATGGTGGCATATCCCCTGCCGGGCATCGTCTCGAGGATGAGCTCGGGGGTCGAGCCATACCACACACCCGTCTCGGGCGTGAAGCAGATATATCCGAAATTGGCGGGATTCAGGGCCATATACTCCTCGGCCAGCGGCAGCAGCGCGCGCGAGCTGAACAGGGAGGTGTGGCGCGACAGCACCACCTTGCCCCCCTCGCGGCGCAGACGGTCGCGCATGTTGCGCAGGGCCATGTTCCAGCTTGCCCTGACGGTCGAGGTCTTGTATGGCATCTCGCGCGGGGCGTTGAACATGACATCGGGATTCGCGGCAACATAGTCCATCACCCCGCGAGCGTCCATCGCGGCCCTGACACCGGCCATATAGGGCTCGTCGGCCCCGAAACGGCTGATGAAGAAGCCGTCGCCGCCATCGGCATCCGCCGCGCGGCTCGCACCGTCGGCATCGGGCAGCGACGCGTAGAAACGGGTCTCCGCGGTGCCCGGGAGCGAGTAGATGACAAACGGGATGTTACGGGCCAGACAGAGCTCGGCCGCCCTGCGGTCAAGTGATTGCTGATCAGTCATTATCGTCGGTCGCCTCCCCTATCAGCTCGAAGGGAAGGGCGGATTTGATTTTTACGTTATAGAATCTGCCCCGCTGCAGCGGACGGGTCTTCTCGACAAGCACCTCGGGGTCTACCTCGGGCGAGTCATACTCGGTGCGCCCCACATAGTGTCCGGGCTCCTCGCGGTCGATGATGACGCGCATCACACGCCCCACCTTCTGCTGCTGCACCTCGGCCGATATCTCTTCCTGGATGGCCATGAGGGTGTCGAGGCGGCGCTGCTTGACCTCGGCGGGGATGGTGTCTTCATAATGGCGGGCGGCATAGGTGTCGTCCTCCTCGCAATATGCGAAGGCCCCCATCCTCTCGAACCGCTGCCGGCGCACGAAATCGACCAGCTCGTCAAACTCGGCCTCACCCTCGCCGGGGAAGCCGGTCATCAGCGTGGTGCGCAGGTGTATGCCCGGCACACGGCGGCGTATCTCGGCCAGCATGGCCTCGGTCTCGGCCAGCGTTATGTGGCGGCGCATGGCCGAGAGCACCTTGTCGGAGGCGTGCTGCAGGGCTATGTCGAGGTATTTGCACACGTTGTCGCGGCGCGCCATGACGTCGAGCAGCTCCATCGGGAACTCGTTGGGATAGGCGTAGTGCAGACGTATCCACTCGACTCCCTCGACATCGGCCAGCGCGTCGACCAGACGGGCTATCTCGACACGGCCATAGAGGTCGCGGCCATAGGATGTGAGGTCCTGGGCTATGACGTTGAGCTCCCTGACACCTCGCGACACCAGCAGGCGCGCCTCATCGACAATCTCCTCGACTGGACGCGAGCGGTAGCGCCCGGTGATGAGCGGAATGGCGCAGAACGCGCACATGCGGTCGCACCCCTCGGCTATCTTCAGATAGGCGTGGTGGCGCGGAGTGGTGAGCACACGGTCGTACGGAGCCGCGCCGGGATGATTGCGGGCTATCAGCCCCACCAGCCCGGGCCAGTCGGTCTTGCCGAACCATGCGTCAACCTCGGGTATCTCGGTCTTGAGGTCCTTGCCATATCGCTGCGACAGGCACCCCATGACATAAAGGCCGTCGATGCGTCCCTCGCTGCGGGGGCCGCACCACGACAGTATCTCGTTGATGCTCTCCTCCTTGGCATCCCCTATGAACCCGCAGGTGTTGATGACCACGTGTACGCGGCTGGGGGTGTCAAAGAAAGATTCGTCCGGCTCGAAGGCTACCTCCGTGCCGGCCGACTCAAACATCTTCATAAGTCGCTCGGAGTCCACGAGATTCTTGGAGCATCCGAGCGATATGACTGCAACTTTATCCGCCATTATTTACAGCTTGTTCTCACCGAAAAGCGACTCGACGAAGGCGCGCTTGTCAAACACCTGGAGATCGTCTATCTTCTCGCCGAGACCGATATACTTGACAGGAATCCTGAACTGGTCGCTGATGCCTATGACCACACCACCCTTGGCGGTGCCGTCGAGCTTGGTGATGGCGAGCTCGTTGACCTGTGTCGCGGCCACGAACTGGCGGGCCTGTTCGAAGGCGTTCTGCCCTGTCGAGCCGTCGAGCACCAGCAGCACCTCGTGGGGTGCGTCGGGCACAAGCTTCTGCATCACGTTGCGCACCTTTGTGAGCTCGTCCATGAGCCCCTTCTTGTTGTGCAGACGTCCGGCGGTGTCTATGATGACGACATCGACATCGTTGGCGATGGCGCTCTGCAGGGTGTCGAAGGCCACCGACGCGGGGTCGGCGCCGATCTTCTGCTTCACCACGGGCACGTCGGCGCGCCTGCCCCACTCCTCAAGCTGCTCTATGGCGGCGGCACGGAAAGTGTCGGCGGCGCCGAGCATCACCTTGTTTCCGGCACGCTTGAACTGGGCGGCCATCTTGCCGATGGTGGTTGTCTTGCCCACGCCGTTGACTCCCACCACCATTATCACGTGGGGACGGTGTCCGGCGGGGACGGTGAAATCTTCCTGCGACGAGACCTCGGTGTCGTTCTCGGCAAGCATCTCGGATATTTCCTCGCACAGCAGGTTGTTGAGCTCGGCCGAGCTGACATATTTGTCGCGCGCCACACGCTTCTCGAGACGCTCGATGATGCGCAGTGTCGTGTCGACGCCGACATCAGAGGTCACGAAGATTTCCTCAAGCTGGTCGAGCACGTCGTCATCGACCTTCGACTTTCCGGCTATGGCATGCGAGATGCGGTCGAAAAAGCCGCGTTTGGTCTTTTCAAGCCCCTGGTCGAGAGTCTCTTTCTTCTCTTGCGCGTCCTTCTTACGCGAAAATATATCGAAAAATCCCATATAATGCTCTTATTGTCAGTGGGTATTGGTTGGAGAGTAATCAAAGTGCAAAATTACTGAAAAAATCTCACATCTGCAACCACAACCCGACCTCCCGGTTGCTAAAAAAAGAGGGTGTTGCAGACTCCCGCAACTTTTTGGGCGAGAGAGCCACGCGGATGCGGGGCGTGGTCTTAATAGCCTCGGGGCTTGCCCCGAGGTATGGGATGATGCGTGATTTGCGGCCCCCCGCACGGGGGTCGCGGCACATAGCCCGTGGTGCGGCCTTACCGTCTGATGCCACCCGCCGCGAGTCGGCGATATGTGGGACTTTCCATATATCGCCGCGTCGCGGCCGGGGTTTCTGCAACGCCCTCTTAGAGGGCAGTTGCAGAAGTGTTATTTCCTGACAATCTTTTTGCCCGAGGTGATGTAGAAGCCGGGGGCGAGGAGGTTGAGGTCGTCACCCACGCACTGGCCCGAGAGGTTGTAAATGAGGGTGGAGGCGCCGTCGGCATCGCCGATGACGTCACTGATGGCCGACTCGGACGAGCGGTAGGTCAGCTTGACAGTGGCGCCCTCGGTGGTGATTGTCTCGGTGGCGCGGACATCGGCCGAAGAGGCGGCAAGCATCAGCTCGACCGTGCCCTCCTCGACATCGAAGGTCTGCTTCTCTGTGTTGAAATATGCGAGCTGGTCGTGGCGCACCGGTATCTCGACCGTGGCCGACTGCCCGGGCTCAAGCTCGACACGCGCAAAGCCCACAAGCTGTTTCTGCGGACGCTCTATCGACGAGTTGCAGCGTGCATAGAGCTGCACCACCTCGGCCCCTGCCACCGAGCCGGTATTGGTCACCGTGGCCGACGCCACGAGCTCGCCGTCCTTGGCCAGACGGCCCGAGCTGAGGGCAAAGCCCGAATACTCGAATGTGGTATAGCTCAGGCCATAGCCGAAGGGATATAGAGGCGTACCCTTGTGATACATATATGTGTATCCTGCCTTGCGGATGTCATAGTCGAGCATTGTCTTGGGCAGGTCGGCGAGCGACGCATACCACGTCGAGGTGAGCTTGCCCGAGGGGTTATAGTCGCCATAGAGCACGTCGGCTATGGCGCGTCCCTGAGCCTGACCGTCATACCATGCCTCGACAATGGCGGGGATATTCTCGTTGGCCCACCCGATGGTCATCGAGGAGCAGGTCTGCAGCACAAGCACCACATTGGGATTGACGGCATAGACAGACTCGAGCAGTTTCTGCTGGTCGCCGGGGAGGTCGAGCGACGTGCGGTCGTTGCTCTCGTCAGACACCGACAGGTCGGTACCGGCGGCAAAGACGACGATATCGGCCTTCTGAGCTATCTCCATGGCGCGGGCAAAGTTGCTCGACGCCGTGCCGGTGATGTCGCACCCCTTATAGAAATAGACGGGGCCCTCCTCTTCGAGCGGATTGGTCACCGAGGGGTCCGAGAACCTGAACCAGTCCATGTTGGCACAATACTTATCTCCGTTGTTGCCCCCCTCGAACTTGGTATATACCTTGTGTACACCCCTGAACACCGACGGGTCTACATCTATGGCGGTGACAGCATACTTGCTCCAGTTGCCGGTGACGGGGCATGTGACGACCGCCGCGGGCTCACCCTCGAGCGTGTCGAGATAGAACCTCACCACGGTGGCGTTCTTGTTCTTGGCGGCATGGAATATCTCGAGGCGCGAGCGTCCGGCGCCGAAATTGACATCGTTGAAGGCCACCCAGTCGCCGTCAAAGATATATCCGAGGTTTCCGGCCGAGCCGTTGGCCTCGTGGGTCAGGCGCTTGCTGCCCGAGGGCACCGACTGCTCGTCGCAGTCCTCAAACTGCACCGTGCCGTCGTTTATCTCATAGTTGTGCTTGGCGGCTATCCCCTCGAGCAGCGTCGTCAGCTCGGTCGGCGAGCCTGAGTACCCTCCGAGGGTGATGGTATTGCCCTGCGGGCCTATCACCGCCACGGTCTTCGAGGGGTCGAGGGGGAGGAAATTGTCCTTGTTCTTGAGCAGCACAATCGCCTCGCGGGCAGCCTTGAGGGCCAGCTCCTTGTGCTCGTCGCAGTTGAGCCGTGACGACGGCACCGAGGTCCACGACACATTACCCTTGGCATCGAACTCGCCCACCGAGAAGCGCGCGGCCAGCACGCGGGTCAGCGCCCTGTCGAGGTCGGCCTCGGTCATGAGCCCCTTCTCTATGGCCTCCTTGCAGAAGAGCTGGAAAGTATCGCCGCAGTTCAGGTCCTCGCCGTTGACCATCGAGACAGCCGACGCCTCGGCCCCTCCGGCCACATAGTGGTGCTTGTTGAAAACATCCTCGACAGCACCGCAGTCTGAGGTGACAAAACCGTCAAAACCCCACTCTTCGCGCAGGATGTCTATGAGCAGTTCATGGCTGGCACCGCACGGCACGCCGTTGACGGCGTTATAGGCGCTCATCACCGAGCGCACGTTGGCATCCTTGACAGCCATCTCGAAGGCCGGAAGGTAATACTCGCGCAGGTTGCGGTCGTCGACATCGCTCGATGTCGAGTGACGCCCCTTCTCATAGTTGTTGGCTGCAAAATGCTTTGCGGTGGCGATTGTCTTATAGTGTTTAGGGTCGTCACCCTGCATCCCCTTGATGAACTCGACGGCGATGCGCCCCGTCAGATAGGGGTCCTCGCCATAGTTCTCCTCGTCGCGTCCCCAGCGGGGGTCGCGGCTCATATTGATGGTGGGGCACCAATATATCAGCCCCTTGTTGTTGTCGTTGTTATAGATGCGGCACTCGTCAGAGATGGCGGTGGCGACGTCGTATATCAGCGGCAGGTCCCATGTCGACGAGAGGGCCTTGGAGACCGGGAATGACGTGGCCAGACCCGAGCGGGCCACCCCGTGGATGGCCTCGTTCCAATAGTTGTAGCCCGGGAGCCCGAGGCGCGCTATGGCGGCGGTACGATGGCCCACCTGGTCAATCTTCTCCTCGAGGGTCATGCGCGACACCATGTCGGCGGCGCGCTCGGCAGGGGTCAGCGACTCGTCCTGATAGGGATAGGTCTGGGCCGTGGCACACATGGCCGCGACAGCCGATGCGAGCAGTAATGCAGTTTTCTTCATGGCAGATAACAGAGATAAGTCATATTGTACCTGCAAAGATAACTATATTTCTGCAAACCACGGTTTTCCGCGATATGTTATAAAACATATTGTAGGAAACCGTGGTTCATGAATCAGCGTTTCTTGGGCTGGATGTTGAGCCTGTACTGGGCCGAGAAGAGCACGTAGCGCGGCAGGGCGTTGGTATAGCTGACGGTGCGCCCGGTGGCCGAGACGGCATAGTTCACGTTCGAGAGCTGGTGCAGCATGTCGAATCCGTCGACCATGAACACCCACCTCTTGGCGCGCGGCGGACACCATGACAGGCGCATGTTCCAGATGGCGTCGGTGGTATCCAGCTCCTTCACGCCATATCCCCGGCGGGTATAGAGGTTGAAGTCGGTGCTGATGCCGAGGCCCCAGGGGAGCTTGAACTGCCCTATGAGACCGACATTATAGTGGTCGGCGTCGATGGGATTGAACCCCTCGCGGGTCGAGGTGGTGTGGCGGTTTGAATACTGCCCCTTGAGCTGGAGGTTCTGCTTGCCTATCTGCCACGACAGCGAGAGTTTTTCCGTGATATTGCGCGAGGCTACCTTGGAGAGCTGCGGTGCCGAGAGGTCGACACCTATCATGTCGCCGTAGTTGTAACGCCAGACGTCTGTGTTGGACGAGAGTGTGAACTGGTCGGTGGAGCCGAACTGATAGCGCAGGCTGTTCGAGAAACCGTAGTCCGAGTTGCCGCCGACATTATACATCCTGTTGTGGCGTACACCTGTAGAGGTGTCGTATGTATATCCGCGTGTCAGCGCATTGCTGGTGGTCGAGTAGCTCACGCGCAGCGTATTGTTGATCTTCGTCTGCTCCGGGTCATAGGTCCACGAGAGCTCGTTGCCAATCTTGTACTGCACCTTCAGGTCGGGATTACCCTCGTAGATGTTGAGGGGGTCGGCGTCATTGACCACATCTATCATGTCGGTGAGGTCGGGGGTCTTTGGGTCTACCTGACACGTATAGACGAAACGGTTGCGGTATCTTGACTTACGGCCTGTGCCTATCGTGCCGAAACTGTATCCGATGCGGGCATCCCAGCGGGAGGTCTTGATGAGGAAATCGCTCTGCTTGACCAGGAACGAGCGTCCGTCACGCCAGTAGTCGAGGTGCGCGTGCTTGAAAGCGACTGACGGCGACAGCAGCACAAGAAGATAATGGTCTTCCTTAGCGCCAAAATATGTATGATACTGCACCGAGGGCTGTAGGGTTTGCGTATTCTCCATAAGGCGCGAGGTATAGCTGTTGGCAGGGTCGAACGTGTCGAGGTATCCGCCGGGCAGCGTGCCGTAGACGCCCATGTCGGCCATGCGGTCGAGGGCATACATATACGAGTCCTTGGAGCGGTCGAGGAACCTCTGCTCATAGTTGAGGTACAGATACACCTTCTTGATATTGAAATTGTAGGTGAAATTGTTCATCACCGTGAGCGTATGGTTGGGGGTGTCGTCGAAATACTGACGGCGGCGGTATGCGGGCACCGGGTCAGAGCCATAATTGATGTCGTAGTCGCGCCAGCGCTCCTCCTTGCGGTCGCTGTACTTGATGCCGAACTCATAGCCCAGATGGTCGTTGCTGCGGGGTATCTTCCACGATATGCTCGGGAATGCCTGGCCGTCCCATGTGCGGTACCATCCGTCCGAGCGGTTGATGGAGCGGTTGATGATGGCGTCGAGCCTCTCGGGCGAGCCGTCAGAGTAGATAGCCTCGAGGGCTTTCATCGTCATGTCCTGCTGCTCGGTGTCGAATGTGCCCGAGACCGATGCCGACCTGCTGTTCTTCCTGAGATAGCTCCCTTTGAGATACAGTCCCGTCATATACCTCTCCTTCATCATCCGCAGCGAGTGCTGGGTGTGCAGTTTGGTCTCGCGGTTGCGTCCGTCGCTGAACGAGTTCTCGTATGTGTCGCCACCCGCCAGGAAGTTTGTGCGGGCCTCGGTGCGGAGGTTGTTGTTGACCGTCTGCTCGAATGTGAGGTGTCCGCGCGCGGTGCGGTCGTTCTCGGGACTGTCATAGTTATAGTTCACACCCCCCATGCGGTATTGCTTGGTGCCCGAGGGCATCATCTCGGGGGTCCAGGTATCGCTCTTGCCTGGCTGACGGTTGTCGTTGAGGTTGTTGGCGTTGCCGAGCAGCGTAATGTTGGTGGTGGGGGTGAACCACGAGGCGAACAGGCGTCCCATGTATCTGTCTTCCGTGCCATATCCCCCCTGGGCATTGATTATCCATCCCTGGTTGTATTCGCGTTTCAGCTTCACGTCCATCGTGAGATGCCGTTTCTGATTGCCGTCGTTGCGCCATTTCTCCTCGGGTGTCTGCCCCTCGTAGACCTCGATGTTCTTCACCGTGTATGCGGCGATGTTCTCGAGCATGAGGTTGTTCTGGCCGTCAAGGAACTCCTTGCCGTTGAGCAGCAGCGACTCGACAAACTCGCCGTTCACCTTTATCTGGCCCGACTCGTTCAGCTCGACACCGGGAAGCTGGGCTATCAGCGCGTCGAGCATCGAGCCCTCGGCAAGCTGGAAGGCGTCGGCATTGAAGACGACAGTGTCACCCTTGTTATAGAACTTTATCTTCGAGGCTGTCACGGTCACCTCGTTCAGCTTGTGGGGGGCGCGCTCCAGATAGACTGTCGGAATGGTGCGGTATGTCTCGCGCTTGCCCACATTCTCGACCCTGTATGTCACTGTCTGCGGCGTATATCCCTCGCACTCCACATCAAATACGTATGTCGAGTCTTTCTTCGATACCATAAAGCCGAAATACGACACATCCTTCATCTCGCCGTTCGAGTATCTCCTGCCCGAGGTCCTCACGGTGTCGCGCACGGCACCAGCCGAATCATAGAGCAGTACATAACCTTTGAGCAGGTCGGTCTTCCCGACCGACTCCTTGATGCGTCCGCGCAGATACATTCTGTCGTCGGCAAACGCGCCCGCTACGAACGAGAGCAGGAGGAGCAGGGGTATAAATCGTTTCATGGTCACTGATATTCTGATATTGATTAATGGCGTATTAGTATAATATGACACCATAAAGGTAAGACAAGTTTTTCATTCCACCAAACAAATGGCAGAAAATTTCTCGATATGGGTGAAATAGTTTATTTCCGGGTATTCAGATGCACTGTGGCACTGTCTGCGACGGTGACATCGCGTATCAGCGAGGGATCCAGGATCCTTACGGCCCGGATATTGGCCTTAACACCGTCGATATATACCTCCTTGACCTCGGCAGGATCAAGATCGATGCGCCTGATGGGAGAAGCTCCACGGCTGCTGGCAGTGGTGATGTTCATTCCCCGGTCGTTGCCTGTGTCAAGGCCGGTTACACTATCGGCAGGGAGGCGGAGCACCGCCTCTACATCGGCCTTGGCCCCGTCGATATAGTATTCAGGCTTTCCGGCTGTCACGACTGAGGGCTGTCGTTCGGGATTAGCCCAGAATATGGTCACCTCGCCCTCGGGGGTGGCAGCAAGCCGCTGCACACTACCTGAACCGAACTGCATCTTGCGCCTGACAGCACGCTTCTCACGGGTTCCGTAGCCGATTACCTTTATCGGTTCATTGCCATTCCATTCCCCGTCCTCGCGGAGTGTCAGCGAAACGCGTCTCCCCTCTTTGTCGACATCAACACCGGCTATGGCATGAGGACTGATGGCATTGACAATGCTGAGCGACACCTTCATGCCGTTGACATAATATTCCATGCTGTCAGCAGACTCGGACACTTTTGGCCGGGTAGGCGCAGAAGGATCGGAGGCCTCGGCGGCCACAGGTGCGGAGGATGTCACGGCCTCGGCAAGCTCCTTGACGGGGCGTGCTATGAGAAGCCCCGGAAGCTCCTCAGCCGGAGCGGCGACAACGGGATTTTCAGGCTCACCCTCCGGCAATCGGGCACCGTCGAGCGAACCGAGCACAGAGGCCACGGCGGGAGTGTCGAGCATGACGAGCGAGAGGGCTACCGCAGGAACTATCCCCATGGTGCGCCAGCGGCGGCGCGAGGCTCTGTCATGTGTGAGCATCATGGTGATACGCCTCTTTATCTTGCTATGGTTAAGACTGTTGGCAAGCGAGCCTATACGATGTCCTGCCGACTTGGCTATCAGCAGCAGCTGATATTCGCGCTCAGACGCACCCGAGCCCAGCACGGCCATGTCGGCCTGGTACTCGTGGACGGCACGCAGCTCGTCGCGCATCAGCCATGCGGCGGGATTGAACCAGTTGATGATTATGACAGCCTGGGCCAGCATGAGGTCATAGCGGTGTCCGGCGGCTATATGGTGACGCTCATGGGCCAGTATCATCCCGCCATACGCCTCATGGTCGGCACGGCTCATGACAATGGTGCGTCCCCAGCTCATCGGCGCGAGGCCGTCTCGGTCGACCAGCACAAGCGTATATCCGTCATGCTCCGAACGCTCGCCCGAGCGCACCAGACGGCGCAGCATCACATAGTCGCGCATCGCGAATGTCGCCACGATGGCAGCTCCGGCAAGATATATGCCCACCAGCACAAGCGGCCACATGGGGACAGCAGGCTCTGTCATAGCATCGGGAGTCTCGATGATGACCTCAAACACGTCAGACACCACGGCTTCATCAGCATCGGGGAGCCCAAGGGCCACATCGCCCCCGGGAAGGGGGAAGGAAAGCGAATCCCACAGCGGGCATACCGCGAATGCCAGCAGATAGATGGCGATAAGCACGCCGCGGTTGAAACCGTGGTCCGAGGTGCCGGATATGGCCCAGCGGTAGACGAGATACATCACGGCCAGCACCACAGCAGAACCGAGCATTGAGGAGACGAAGGCGCCCATGGTCACTCCTCCCCTTGCTTGCGGTGATTGCTCTCTACCATCTCTATGAGCTCACGCAGCTCGTCGAGGCTCACCTTCTCCTCCTCGACCAGACACGACACCGCCCCGAGGTAGCTGTTGCCGAAGAATCCGCGTATGATATTGCCCAGACTGCGGCGGCGATACTCGTCGACAGCCGGGAGGGCGTGATAGCGGAACGACCCGCTCACAGACTCGTGGGCCACATATCCCTTCTGTTCGAGAATCTTGACAACTGTGGCGACGGTGTTGAAATGCGGTTTCGGGTCGGGATAGTGCCCAACCATCTCGCGCACGAACAGAGGCCCGTGGTTCCAGATTATCTGCATCAGCTCATCCTCTTTCGGAGTAAGCTCCTGTCGGTTTTTGGTCATAACAAAACTACTTTTCTCGTTTACACCGCAAAGGTATAACGAGAAAAATAGTTTTGCAAATTTTTCACCAAAAAAATCTGCAATGACGCGAAAAAAGTCCCTGAGAGGCTGGAAGGGCGCATGACATCACCAGCCGCGACGCGGCGATATGTGGAAAGCCCCACATCGAGCCGTGTGACGGGATAGCCCGTCAGGGCATATATCCCGCACACGGCGATGGTGTGGGGTAGAGATGCCGATACAAAGCCGGGCCTCGGAGAGGTCCGTTAATTTCAAAGGCGCCCGCGAGATATACGTGAATTAACGGACCTCTCCGAGGCCCGTTTGCCTTACGCCTTTCCCCCCACACCATCGCCCTGCGGGCTCGATGTGTGGCTTTCCACATATCGCCGCTTCGCGGCTGGGGTTACAAACAGCTCCTTATTCCCCGGGGGCCGTGCATCAGGGGCCAAGTGCCGCGACCCCCATGCGGGGGCCGCAAATCACACATCATCCCATACCTCGGGGCAAGCCCCGAGGCTATTAAGGCCACCCCCCGCATCCGCGGGGCTCCATCGCCCCCCTATTAAAAACCGCGCCCCGCGGATGCGGGGCACCGTCATAATAGCCTATGGGCTTGCCCATAGGTCTCGATACGCCCCACACATTCGGGCCCCCGCATGGGGGTCCGTACACCCGAGAGCGTGGAGCGAAGGGCTCACTCCTCGTCGTCGTCGAGGAAATCGAAATCCCAGCCGTCCGACTCGGCAATCGAGTCGGTGAAGCGCGACAGCTCGCGCCCCTCGCGCTTGGTGGGGCGACCGAGGCCCTTGCGGCGGTCGATGAAACCCGAAATCTTCACGATGTCGAGCAGGTCGAGCTGGCTCTGAGGCGTGATATTCTCCATATAATCGGGCACCAGCTTGGCACCCAGGCGGTTCTGGCAGAGGGCCTTGACACGGAACGAGTATGTCACCGGCGGCTTGCGCACGTCAATGACGTCGCCCTCCTTGATGGTGCGCGACGGCTTGACAGGCACCCCGCCCATCAGCACACGCCCCTTCTTGCAGGCTTCGGTGGCGACTGTGCGGGTCTTGAAGATTCGCATCGCCCACAGCCACTTATCTATACGGACTTCCATAGAGGTTAAAGGTTATGGGTTAAAGGTTATGGGTTAAAGGTTAAAGGGCATAGGTTATAAGGGAGATTTCATCGGTCATTGGTATCAGGCATCAAATCTCAGGTTCCTTTAACCCTTAACCTTTAACCCCTACCCCCCTACTTATTATTATACTGGCACATTGCGGTCTGGAGGCCGGCGAGGCAGAATGTCTTGATGGCCTCCACGGCAATCTTGACACGCTCGCCCATCGCCTCGGCCTCGGTGGGGGTAAACATACCCAGCACATAGTCAATCTGACTGCCGCGCGGGAAATCGTTGCCTATCCCGAACCTCAGGCGCGGATATGCCTGTGTGCCCAGCATCTGGGCGATATTCTTGAGGCCGTTGTGGCCCGCGTCGCTACCCGAAGGTTTGATGCGTATGGCCCCGAACGGGAGGGCACAGTCGTCGACGATGACCAGGATACGCTCCAGGTCTATCCCCTCCTTCTCCTTCCAGTAGCGCACGGCATTGCCCGACAGGTTCATGTATGTCGATGGCTTGAGCACTATGAGCTGGGCATTCTTGACACGGATGCGTGCCACGTCGCCATATCGCTCGGTCTCGAAGGTGCCCCCGGCGCTCTCCACAAGCGCGTCGGCCACGATGAAACCCGAGTTGTGGCGTGTGCCGACATACTCCAGCCCGATATTACCCAGTCCGACTATGAGATATTTCATTGTATATCTGGTTTTAAATAACCGAAATAGGCCTAACAGGCCGTAGACGACCCGTTAGACCTATCAATGCGTTGATTCTATACCGATCAGTTTCCGGCGTTGGCCTGGGCACCGCGGGCAGCGCGGGTCAGGGCTACGGCGCAGACAACAGCGTTCTTGGCATTCATCAGCTCGAGGCCCTCGAAATGGAGGTCGCCGATCTGGAGGGTCTTGCCGAGGCCGAGGTTGTCGACGTTGATGACAACGCGCTCGGGAATCTCGGTGTAGGGAGCCTTGACCTTGATCTTCTTCATCGACAGGTTCAGCTTACCACCGGCCTTCACACCCTCGGCGTGGCCCTCGAGCTTAACGGGTACCTCGATGGTCACGGGCTTCTCCTTGGTCACCTCGAGCAGGTCGATGTGGAGGATAGAATCCTTGACGGGGTGGAACTGGATGTCCTTGAGCACAGCCATGCGGGTCTCGCCGTTGACGGTGAGCTCGATTGCATAGATGT
>OMDW01000067.1_pt1 | contig 22851 bp, 24 predicted proteins | sample 1673661 | NCBI WGS metagenome assembly OMDW01 (sample SAMEA103958118, study PRJEB25191) | human gut metagenome
AGGTACTGATTAGAAACGGTTGGTACTCGGAATCGGACTTCAAGGAAGCAGTTGAAAGAATCCTTAAGGATTATTTGATTCTGTTACTGAAGTGAATGCTTTCGGGGCTCTCGCCCTGGGAGCGGGAGCCCCTTTTTCAACATCATGAAACTGTCTTTCTTTAAGACTTTTCAGAAATATGCATATGAAATATATGAATCAGGAATTAAAGGCACTTATTGATGACATTGTAGCATCCAAGGATGGAATAAACACAGAGGAGGGTCGTAAAAAGACAGATGCACTGATGGACGACATGCTCAGCCTCCCACTGACTCCTGATGAAAAACATGATGCAGCCCGATATCTCACGGAAAGTATGTCATCGCACAGAAAACGGTCTGACGTCCCTGTCAAAAAAATAATTGAAGATTGTACAGATGCGATAAATCTATCTTACATCGCAAAACGTTATTTTCACAAAGACCGCTCATGGCTATCCCAACGCCTGAATGGATCCATTGTCAATGGAAAAGCGGCAGCGTTTACTGACAGTGAATTGAAGACACTCTCTGAGTCCCTTGCAGACATCGGAGCCGTCATATCGAAAACATCATTATTAATCCAAAACACTCTTTAAGACGAGAGAGACCGCCGAAATCGGCGGTCTCTTTTTAATCAAAGAAGCTCGTTTTTTAATAATTGTAAACTAAAAATATTTGGTGGAGGACGACAGAATGAGTAATTTTGCAGTCGGAAATCATCAATCACAAGGTTATGAAACATCTTGATCTCATTCTTGCCGAGAAGCTCCTGAAAATCAGCGCAATCAAACTCCAGCCAGAAAATCCCTTCACATGGGCGTCAGGGTGGAATTCGCCAATCTACACGGACAACCGCAAGACATTGTCCTATCCCGACGTGCGCAATTTCATCAAGGTAGAGCTGAGCCGCGTAATCCTCGAGAACTTCGGTGACGTCGAGGCCGTGGCAGGTGTCGCCACCGGTGCCATCGCCCAGGGCGCGCTGGTCAGCGACAATCTCGGTCTCCCGTACGTATATGTCCGCTCTACCCCCAAGGACCATGGTCTCGAGAACCTCATCGAGGGTGACCTCCGTCCCGGCAAGAAAGTGGTTGTGATTGAAGACCTCATATCGACCGGCGGCAGCTCGCTCAAGGCTGTCGAGGCTATCCGCAACGCCGGATGCGAGGTAATCGGCATGGTGGCAATCTTCAGCTACGAGTTCCCCGTGGCCACCAAGGCATTCAAGGAAGCCGATGTCAAGCTCGTCACACTCTCCAATTACTCGGCCCTCATCTCGGCTGCCCTCGAGACCGGATTCATCCGCGAGGGGGATGTCGCCACACTCAAGGAGTGGCGCAAAGATCCCTCTGTCTGGGCTCCCAGCAAAACCGAGGAATAAACCCATACCGCACTCATAAACAATCACCATACAGGGGCGCGGAGCACCGTGCCCCTGATATTGTATATCCAAACCGAACATGTCTGTTTACAAAGGTAAATCCGTAACAATCCCCCGCCCCATCGGCGATATATATGCCAAAATCTCTGACCTCGGCCAGTATCAGCCGATGGTAGACCAGCTTCCCGACGACCAGCGTGCAAGGCTGCAGGGTGTCGAGTTTACAGCCGATTCCGTGCGCATGGACGCTCCGGGCGTAGGCAAACTCGAGTTCAAGATTGCCGAGCGCACGGCTCCGACACATGTCGGGCTGACTGCTGCAGGCTCGCCCGTGCCACTGAAGCTCTCCGTAGACCTTGCCGAAGATGGCCCCGAGTCGACTGTCGTCACCCCCAAGATCGACATCGAGATTCCCATGATGCTGCGTCCGCTCATCGGCGGCAAGCTCCAGGAAGCCGCCGACAAATTCGGCGAGGTGTTCACATCCGTTTTCCAGCAAGCCTGATCGCCATGGGCAGACTTCTCTCCCTGCTCGGCGTGCTCCTCGCCCTCCTGGCCTCCACATTCCTGACGGGATGCGACTCGGTCGACGATGACCGCATACCCTACAGCGACGTGCGCCTCACATTCCACACCGTGGCAGACTGGAACGTTCACGGCGTCAAGGGTGACGCGGCCGACTACTGCATATACGTGCGCACCAACACACTGAGGCTGCCGGCCAATTTCCCGTACACCGACCTTGACCGCACAGGCTTTGGCGGCATACTGCTCGTGACCGATGTCATGGGCAACTGCCTGGCTTATGACCTTGCATGCCCCGTCGAGATGAGCCCGACCACACGGCTGCGTGTCCCGTCGGGCGAGCTGTATGCCGAGTGCCCCGTGTGCGGCAGCACATTCGATATATATACCAACCACGGCAATCCGCGCTCGGGCCCCGCAGCCGACCGCAAATACGCCCTCAAGCGTTATTCGGTCATATCGGGGGGCGCACTCGACTATCGTGTCGTGACAAGATGACGCTATATGGCTGACAATCTCGCGGACAGACTGGGACGGAGCCTCAAGAGCCTTGTCAAGATTGCGCTCAAGGCACGTCGTCCGTCGGTCACAAAGGCCGACCGCGGTGACCGCCGCCTCATCATCATGGGCAACGGCCCCTCGCTTGCCACAAACATAGCCGAAGACCTCGAGCTGCTGCAGCGCTCTGACACCATGGCGGTCAACTTTGCCGCCAACGCGCCGGAGTTCGAGAGTCTGCGGCCCGATTATTACCTGCTCGCCGACCCGCATTTCTTCTCGGCACACGGCACCGACCCGAATGTCGACAGGATGTTCGACCGCATCAACACCCTCGTCACATGGCCGATGACCCTCTATGTGCCCGTCGGGAGCCGTCCGCACGTCACCAACCCCAACGTCAGGGTCGAAAGATTCAATATGCTCGGCATCGAGGGTTTTCCAGCCCTCGAACAGATGGCATACGACCGCGGACTCGGTATGCCGCGTCCCCGCAATGTGCTGATACCCGCGATAATGACAGGCATCCTCGCCGGATATAGGCATATCGACATCCTCGGAGCCGACCACTCGTGGCTGCGCACCCTCAGCGTCAGCGACGACAACACGGTGGTGTCCGTGCAACCCCATTTCTATAAGGACAACAACGAGGAGAAGGAGCGTGTCACCGCCGTGTATCGCGACGTGCGGCTGCACGACATACTGCTCAGTTTCCACATCGCGTTCAGGAGCTATCACGCCATCGAGCGTTATGCACGCGCCCGAGGCGTGGAGATATGCAACTGCACTCCCGGCTCATACATAGACGCATTCAAACGCAAGACACTCAAATAACCATACCCATGATTGAAATCGGACAGAAGGCCCCCGACCTGCTCGGCACTGACCAGGACGGCAAGGAGGTTCGCCTCAGCGACTATCCCGGCCGCACCATAGCACTCTATTTCTACCCCAAGGACTCGACATCGGGCTGCACGGCCCAGGCATGCAACCTGCGCGACAACTATCAGGCACTGCTCAACGCAGGCTATCAGGTGATAGGCGTGAGCGTTGACTCGGCCGACTCGCACAAGAAATTCATCGACAAGCAGCAGCTCCCCTTCCCCCTCATCGCCGACACAGACCACAGGCTGGTCGAGGAATTTGGCGTATGGGGCGAGAAATCCATGTATGGCCGCAAGTACATGGGCACCTTCCGCACCACCTTCATCATCTCGCCCGACGGCACCGTCGAGCGCATCATCACCCCCAAGCAGGTCAAGACCAAAGACCACGCCGCCCAAATACTGACAATAATGAGGAATTAGGAATGAGGAATTAGGAATGGGCGACCTCTTCTAATTTCTAATTCCTCATTCCTGATTTCTCATTCCTAATTTCTCATTCCTAATTCCTCATTTTTTTTGGTGGGATGGGAATTTTTTTATACCTTTGCGCCCGGAAATGCCCCGAGGTGTTTCCGCTCACCAATCAATCAACACTAATTCACCTAAAATGAATCACTACGAAACCGTTTTCATTTTAACTCCCGTTTTGTCTGACCAGCAGATGAAGGAAGCGGTAGAAAAGTTCGAGAAGGTGCTGACCGACAACGGCGCCACTATCGTCAACGAAGAGCTCTGGGGCCTTCGCAAGCTTGCCTATCCCATCCAGAAGAAATCGACCGGCTTCTACTCGCTGGTAGAGTTTGACGGCGACCCGACCATCGTCAAGAAGATCGAGACCGCCTTCCGCCGCGACGAGCGCGTGCTCCGTTTCCTCGTCTTCCGTCTCGACAAGTATGCCGCAGAGTATGCCGAGAAGCGCCGCAACCGCGCCAAGACACCCGCAACCACAGTAGCAACCGAAGAAGCAAAGGAGAACTAAATCATGGCACAAGCATCTGAAATCCGCTATCTCACCCCCCTGTCGGTGGACGTGAAGAAGAAGAAATATTGCCGTTTCAAGCGCAGCGGCATCAAGTATGTCGACTACAAGGATCCCGAATTCCTCAAGAAGTTCCTCAACGAGCAGGGCAAGCTTCTGCCCCGCCGCATCACCGGAACCTCGCTCAAGTTCCAGCGCCGCGTCGCACAGGCCGTCAAGCGTGCCCGCCACCTGGCCCTGCTGCCCTACGTAACAGACTTGATGAAATAACTTTAAAAGCTATCAGGAATTATGAAGATCATCCTCAAAGAAGACATCTCCGGTCTCGGCTACAAGGACGACGTGATCGACGTGAAGAGCGGTTATGCCCGCAACTATCTCATCCCTACCGGCAAGGCAGTCATCGCCACTGAGTCGGCTCTTAAAGTTCTGGCCGAGAACCAGCGTCAGCGCGCACACAAGCTGGAGCGCATCAAGGCTGAGGCCGAGGCCAAGGCTGAGGCCCTCAAGGACGTCAAGCTGACCATCGGCGCCAAGACATCGAGCACAGGCACAATCTTCGGCTCGGTCAACGCCATCCAGATTGCAGAGGCTCTCGAGAAGCTGGGTCACAATGTAGACCGCAAACTCATCTCGCTCGACCCCGTCAAGGAGGTCGGCACATACGAGGCCACAATCAACCTGCACCGCGACGTCACCGTCAAGGTTCCCTTCGAGGTCGTGGCCGAATAATATCGCCCGCCGTCCCCGCAAGGACAATAAATACAGCAGGCCCGCACGCCGATACGGCGATGCGGGCTTGATTTTTTATGCCTCCGAGGGTTGGGATTACGGATTATTTTGGTTAACTTTGCGCACGGCTAACGCGCGCATCGCGCACGCGAAGCCACAAGGACACGAAATTCAACAAAAAACAATCAAATACCACAACTACAACCATGGATATTTCGCATATCGAACATGTGGGCATCGCAGTGCCCAATCTCGAGGAGGCTATCGCATTCTACGAGAACAAACTCGGCCTTAAGTGTTTTGCCATCGAAGAGGTAGCCGACCAGAAGGTGCGTACAGCATTCTTCAAGGTAGGCCAGACCAAGATCGAGCTGCTCGAAGGCACTGCCCCCGAGAGCGCCATCTGCAAGTTCATCGAGAAGAACGGTGGCCGCGGCGGCATCCAGCACATCGCGTTCGCAATCGAGGACGGCGTGGCCAACGCACTGGCCGAGGTGTCTGAGAAGGGCTGCGCCCTCATCGACAAGGCTCCCCGCAAGGGTGCCGAGGGCCTCAACATCGCCTTCCTCCACCCAAAGTCGACCTGCGGCACTCTCATCGAGCTCTGCGAAGACCCCAACAAGTAAAATACACCAACAACCCAATACCCCTCTCCATATATAGCAATATATGAGCAATCAGCTTGAAAAAGTAAAAGAGCTTATCGCCCTGCGCGAGGAGGCTCGTCTGGGCGGCGGCGAGAAAGCCATCCAGAAGCAGCATGAACGCGGCAAGTACACAGCGCGCGAGCGCATAGCCCAGCTCCTCGACGAGGGCTCGTTTGAAGAGATAGACATGTTCGTGCGCCACAGGTGCTACAACTTCGGCCAGGAGAAGAAGAGCTTCCTCGGCGACGGCGTGGTGACCGGCTACGGCACCATCGAGGGCCGTCTGGTCTATGTGTTCGCACAGGACTTCACCGTGTTCGGCGGCTCGCTCAGCGAGACCATGGCGCTCAAGATCTGCAAGATCATGGACATGGCCATGAAGATGGGCGCGCCTGTCATCGGCCTCAACGACTCGGGCGGCGCACGTATCCAGGAGGGTATCAACGCCCTCGCAGGCTATGCCGAGATATTCCAGCGCAACATCCTGGCATCCGGCGTGATACCTCAGATTTCGGCTATCCTCGGCCCGTGTGCCGGAGGTGCCGTCTACTCGCCCGCGCTCACCGACTTCACCATCATGACCAAGGGTATCTCGTACATGTTCCTGACAGGCCCGAAGGTTGTGAAGACCGTGACAGGCGAGGATGTGACCCAGGAGGCACTCGGCGGTGCAGCAGTACACTCGCAGAAGAGCGGTGTGGCACATTTCGCAGCCGAGGATGGCGAGGAGACACTCTCGATTATCCGCAAGCTCTTCAGCTACATTCCCCAGAACAACCTCGAGGAGCCGCCGCTGGTAGAGTGCAACGACCCCATCGACCGCCTCGAGGACTCGCTCAACGAGATTATCCCCGACTCGGCCAACCGTCCCTACGACATGTATGAGGTCATCGGAGCCATCATCGACAACGGCGAGTTCCTGGAGATACAGCGCGACTTTGCCAAGAACATCATCATCGGCTTCGCCCGTTTCAACGGTCAGGCAGTCGGCATCGTGGCCAACCAGCCCAAGTATCTGGCCGGTGTGCTCGACAGCAACGCATCGCGCAAGGGTGCCCGTTTCGTGCGCTTCTGCGACGCCTTCAACATACCTCTCGTCACCCTCGTCGACGTGCCCGGATTCCTCCCCGGCACCGGCCAGGAATACAACGGTGTCATCCTGCACGGCGCCAAGCTGCTCTATGCCTATGGCGAGGCCACAGTGCCCAAGGTCACCGTCACACTGCGCAAGAGCTATGGCGGCTCGCACATCGTGATGTCGTGCAAGCAGCTGCGCGGCGACATGAACTATGCATGGCCTACAGCCGAGATCGCCGTGATGGGTGGCGCAGGTGCCGTCGAGGTGCTCTATGCCAAGGAGGCCAAGGCCGCCGAGGATCCCGCCAAGGTGCTCAAGGAGAAGGAGGAGGAGTACAACAAGCTCTTCTGCAACCCCTACAACGCAGCCCGCTACGGATATATCGACGACGTCATCGAGCCCCGCAACACCCGATTCCGTGTCATCCGCGCCCTGCAGCAGCTTGCCACCAAGAAGGTGGTCAACCCTGCCAAGAAGCACGGCAACATACCCCTCTAATCCCTACCAGAACAGCAAAAATGACACATCATCGTATCATAACCCTGCTGCTCGCGGCCGTATTGGGCATAGCCTCGCTCTCGGCCCAGGGCAGACGCGGGCTCAGGATAAACGAGGTGATGGTGGCCAACGACTCGACCAGTGTGGTCGACGATTTCGGACGCTATTCGGCATGGGTGGAGCTCTTCAATTCCACCTTCGGCCCGCTCGAGATCTCGAGTGTCTTCCTCACCAACGATCCTGCAGACCCCACCAAGTATCCCGTGCCCCTCGGCGATGTCAACACCGAGATTCCGACCCGCCAGCATGTCCTCTTCTGGGCCGACGGCGAGCCGAACAAGGGCACGTTCCACATGAATTTCACCTTCACTCCCGGTCAGGACAACTACATCGCCATCTATGATGCCGACGGCAAGAGCCTCATCGACGAGATAACCATCCCCGGCACACTGCTGCCGGGCCAGTCGTATGCCCGCAAGGAGGATGGTCTCGGCGGCACCGGCAATGCCGATGCCTGGGAGGTGCGCGACGGCTCGGACGAGAAGTATATCACACCCTCGAGCAACAACATCATCAAGAGCACCAACTCGAAGGTCGACATGTTTGCCGAGCAGGACGAGAACGGATTCGGCATGGCCATCATGGCCATGTGCATCGTGTTTGCCGCGCTGCTTGTGCTGGCCATCTGCTTCTATATCATCAGCAAGATCGGCGAGAACGTGTCACGCCGCCGCAAGATCAAGGCATTTGCCGAGAGCGACGGAGAGCACGACAGCGAGCATGCCCGCGAGCAGGATTCGGGCGAGGTCATCGCCGCCATCGCAATGGCCCTCCGCGACCATCTGGAGGCACACGACCGCGAGAACACCGTGCTCACCATCAACAAGGTGCGCCGCTCATACTCGCCCTGGAGCTCTAAAATCTACTCGATGCGCGAGCTTCCCAAACGTTGAGAGCCTCACTCCCCATTCATCACACCACATCCAATCCCCCTTAAAGATTCACCAACACAATGAAAGAATATAAGTATCGCATCAACGGCAACCTCTATTCGGTGAAGGTGGGCGACATTGACAACAACGTCGCCAAGGTCGAAGTCAACGGCATGCCGTACAAGGTAGAGCTCGACAAGGCCGAGAAGCCCGTCACCATCGTGCAGAAGCCCCGTCCCTCGGCAGCTCCCCGCACCGACTCGGGCGCCAAGGTCATCGCCAAGCCTCAGGTATCGGCGGGCGGTTTCCAGGTCAAGGCTCCGCTGCCCGGCGTAGTGATGAGCATACCCGTCAAGGTAGGCGACACAGTGAAGGCCGCCGACACCGTGCTCATGCTCGAGGCCATGAAGATGGAGAACGCCATCCACGCAGGCCACGACGGCCGCGTGGCCTCGATAGCCGTCAGCGTCGGCGACTCCGTACTCGACGGCGCTGTGCTGCTCACCCTCGAATAATCACTGAAAAGATCAACCGACATGACTTTTAGCGATTTCCTATTGCAGAACCTCCAGGAATTCTGGCATCTGACAGGATTCTATAATGCCACATGGGAGCACCTCGTGATGCTTGTGGTGGGCCTCTTCTTCATCTGGCTCGCCATCAAGAAGAATTTCGAGCCCATGCTGCTGGTGCCTATAGGCTTCGGCATACTCATAGGCAACATTCCCTTCAACACCACCGCCGGACTCGAGATAGGCATCTATGAGGAGGGTTCGGTGCTCAACATCCTCTATAACGGCGTGAGCGCCGGATGGTATCCGCCCCTCATCTTCCTTGGCATCGGCGCCATGACCGACTTCTCGGCCCTCATCGCCAATCCCAAGCTGATGCTCATCGGCGCGGCCGCCCAGTTCGGTATCTTCGGTGCCTATATGGTGGCCCTGCTGCTCGGGTTTGCCCCCGACCAGGCCGGTGCCATTGCCATCATCGGCGGCGCCGACGGCCCCACCGCCATCTTCCTGTCGTCCAAGCTTGCTCCCAACCTCATGGGTGCCATCGCGGTATCGGCCTACTCGTACATGGCCCTCGTGCCTGTGATACAGCCCCCGCTGATGCGCCTGTTCACCACAAAGAACGAGCGACTCATCAAGATGAAGCCGGCCCGTGCCGTGTCGCAGAACGAGAAGATCATCTTCCCCATCGTGGGCATGATCCTCACCTGCTTCGTAGTTCCCTCGGGTATCCCCCTGCTTGGTATGCTCTTCTTCGGCAACCTGCTCAGGGAGTGCGGCGTCACCAACCGTCTTGCCAAGACAGCAAGCAACGCCCTCACCGACATCGTTACCATCCTGCTGGGCATGACCGTAGGTGCGTCCACCCAGGCATCGGAATTCCTTACCTCCGAGACCATCCGCATCTTCCTGCTCGGCTTCATGGCCTTTGTCATCGCATCGTCGAGCGGTGTGCTCTTTGTCAAGCTGTTCAACCTGTTCCTGCCCAAATCCAAGAAGATCAATCCCCTCATCGGCAACGCCGGCGTATCGGCTGTGCCCATGTCGGCCCGCATCTCCAACAACCTTGGTCTTGAATATGACCCCAGCAACTATCTGCTCATGCACGCCATGGGCCCCAACGTGGCCGGTGTAATCGGCTCGGCTGTGGCCGCCGGTGTGCTGCTCGGATTCCTTGCATGACACTGAACCGTAAATTATGGTCGTCCCGCATGTGCGGGGCGACCATAATTTTTACCTCTCCCTGAACCTACTCTCTCTCCCGGGCGTTAGAATAGTAACATGAAGGCCAAAAGCTAACCATTCATCGCCGACTCTTACTCCCCTCCACTATCATTTTAGAACCGACACAGCTTCCAGCCATCGACCACCTCGTTTCAACAACGCCCATTCAAAATGATATGGTAACAAAAAAAGTCATCCAGACACTCTACAAGCAGTTCAGCCGTCCCCCCAAGTCGGCCGACGAGCTCAATATATCCCTGCTGTTCGACTATGCCCTGGAAAACCATGGAATATTCATCGACGAGGAGAGCCTCTACATAGGCAGCGTCGATCCATCCTCGCCGTTCGCCACCATACCCCTCTCGCGCATCAACCAGATTGTCGAGTTCGAGACCTGTCTGGCCATCGTCCTCCCTGCCTCAATAATATTCCTCGACAAGGAGGACTCTGATGTCAACATACATCTGCGGCTCGACGATGACCGTCCGTCGCTGTGGCAGCGGATCAAGCAAGCATTCACTCCCGGCAGACTGAACTGCGACATCTGATGGAAGACATATTCACATCCCGCGAAATAAGGTTCGACCGCACGGCACGGCTCACTGGCCATGACACCCTCGGACTGATGGCCTCGACACCCGTCATCATATTGGGTGTCGGAGGTGTAGGCTCGTGGACAGCCGAGGCACTTGTGCGCACCGGATTCAGCCGCCTCACTCTGGTCGATGCCGACTGCGTGGCCCCGACCAACATCAACCGCCAGATGCCGGCCCTCACCTCGACCATCGGACGCGTCAAGACCGATGTCGTGGCCGGACGCCTACGCGACATCAACCCCGAAGCAGAGATAACCGCCATACACGGCCTCTATAATAAGGATACCGCAGACGGATACGACCTCGCGTCATATGGATATGTGTTCGACTGCATCGACTCGCTCGCGGACAAGGCCCTGCTGATACTCAACGCCACACGCGCGTCGTCTGCCGACGGTATGAAATTCTACTCATCTATGGGCGCGGCACTCAAGATGGATCCCACACGTATCTCGACAGCCGAGTTCTGGCGTGTCAAGGGGTGTCCGCTGGCCGCCGCATTGCGCCGCCGTTTCAAGAAGAGCGGCGAGTTCCCGGCGCGCAAGTTCACCTGTGTCTACTCTGACGAGCTCGTGGCACAACATCCCGCCTACCGTCCGGCCACAGATGCCACCGATGGCTCGATGACATACAACAAAGTCGCCACAAACGGCTCGCTCATGCACATCACGGCCTCATTCGGCCTCATACTCGCCTCGCTCGCTATACGCGACATCATGCGACGGGCAGAGCGATAGATTAGACAGTCTCATCAAACAACCACGCTGTGGCCACAGTGCATCCGTGGCCACAGCGTGGTTGTTTGATGGATATGGGTCACTCCCCCTTGAAGAGGGACGAGCCACCGTCTGAGTTCTCGAGCGAACGGCGCACGGAGCGGAATATCGAACCGAAATCAGCCGAATAGGTAACGCTGAGTGTCACCATATTGCCATTGTGGGCTATGTTGCGCCATGAGGTCGAAGGGTTGACCGCCGAGTAGTTCCACGAGGGATAACGCGTACCCTTGACATCGAACATATACATCCATCCGGCTCCGAGGGTCCAGTGCTTGTCGGGCTTGTATTCAAACTGCAGGGCATCCCCATTTTCCTCCTTGCTCACATAATGGGCGGCGAGATACTTGCCCGGGAGCTTGCGCCAGTACGAGACCGTAAAGGGGCCCTTGTTCCACCACAGCGATGCAGACCCGCTGAACGATGTCAGATGGTGACTCCACCCCTCGCCTGAGCTCTCATATCGCGAGAGATTGACAGAGAGGTTGAATCCGAATCCCGCAAGATCCTTCATGCCCACCTGGAGCTCTCCTCCCCCACGGGAATAACCGCGCATATTAACTGTCTGGGAAAGGAACATCCTGTCGCCGAGATAGCGGATGTCCTGAGACATGGCATTATGGCTATGCATGTAGAAGAGGTAGAGCGCGCCGCTGAATTTTTTGTGTCGGAACGTAGGCGCAAGGTTGTAGAAGAAATGCTCGGCTACCTTCAGACCGGGATTACCGTTAGTGACAAGGTAAGGGGTAGACTGCTGGGGATAGTCGGTCAGCGCCGATAGGGATGGTATGGATGGCTCGTAACGGAAAGCCCCTATAAGATTCCATCCGTCGCTGATTTGCCACGAGGCATAAACATTGGTGAGGTTGCGTACAAAGTCGCGTCTGTCGGTGTTGTTCCTCAGCTTCAATACCTTGAGGCCTGTAGAGAGAGACAGATAGACCTTGCCGACACGCTGCCCAAGACGGGCGTAGAGATAGTTGTTGTTCTCGGTGAGGAGCGGGCGGAAATCGGTTGTCAGATACTTGTTGCGGTTGTGTGACATGGTATTCTGGAAACCACCCGAAAGAGATGTCTTGTCGCTGAATGTATGTGTATAGCTGATCTCGGTGATTAGCGACTGGCGGGACTCCTCGACATCCGTCACATAGTCCTCGACACCGTCGATATGATAGCTGTTGATACGCTTGTAGGTGTTGTCGGCCAAAGTCCCCACCACCTCTGCCTCAAGCGAATTGCGGTCGTTGAAATCATGGCGCACAAACAGGTCGAGCGAAGGGGACTTGTCACGCCCCGAAGACCTGTTGAAATTGTCATAGCGACCGAGCTCAGAGTCGATGGTCGTCCCCATGACCTTGCGGTTATTGTCCAGCAAATTCAAGTTGAATGTCGCAGAGAAGAGGGTCTTGGCCGTGGGGGTATAGTTATAACGCGCCTGAATCTGATTTACTAAATAGTTGAACGGATTGCGGTCGTTACTCTCGAGATGGACCTTGAAATCATCGCCGATATACCACTCGTCGCTGCGGTCATAGACCTTGTGATAGTTTCGCCACGAATCCCTGTATGAGAGTGAGAACTGCGAGGGCCCCTGGTGGTAGGTCGAGCGCAGATTGGCATCGACAAAGGCTGTTGTCACCGCCGAGCAGGCCCAGCCATAGAACGAGCCGCCGTCGGTGCGCTTCTTCAGCGTGATGCTGATAAGTCCGTTAGTACCCTTGTCGGCATACCGGGCCGGAGTGATGCGCGAATATTCTATCTTGGCTATCTCCTTGGGCTGCAGCGACTGCACATCCTCAAGGCTCGAAGGGACACCGTTGATGAGAATCATCGGCGCTCCACGGTCTACGGTAAGTGATCGGGTTATCGGATTGGCTTCCAGCCCCGGAAGCATCAGCTTCTGAAAAAGGCTGATGGATGTACTCGACGCCTTAACCTCAGAATCCGACGGGAAGACAATCATCCTGCCCTTCGAGTCTACGCCCGACCGCCCCGTCACCGTTACCTCGCCGAGGGCTACCGCATCCGACATATATATGTCTCCGGCGTCGACATCCTTGCTCCCGGGTGCCACGATGACCTCTGTGGGGGAGTATCCCGCCAGACTTATGAGCAGGTCGAGCCCCGAGCGCGACCCGGTCTGCAGACTGAAACGCCCCTCGGCATCAGACACACCTATGGCAAGGGTGTCACCCTGCTCGCGCAGCATGCACGAGGCTCCGCATACGGCAGTCGAGTCACTGTCGGCCAGCACGCGGCCACTAATCACCCTCGCCCCGGCCGTGGGGACGAGGATGACGAAAGTCAACATGAAAAGTAAAATCTTTCGCATAATCGTGAATGTTTTTTGTGATGTCAATATCTGTAATACCGCCCTGAATCATACACGGCAGATGGTGCAAAATTAGTCAAAAAGATGGTTACGGCCAAATTACACGACCTTACATTTGGCCTTTCAAGGCAATGGCCAACACATTGATATCAAAACAATTACACACAACAGCACGATAAAAAAACCTTTCAACCCGCTTACATCCCCATATAATCATCCCGCCCCGGCAGTCTGATGCAGACACCGGGGCGGGATTATTGTCTTTTGTCGCCGGATGGCTTACTTCTTGATGTTCCTGTGAATCTTGTGAAGCTCGTGTACGGCACAGAATGCTGCGGCAACAGTGGCGGCCTTAAGGGTGAGGCCTGCAATCTTGAAAGCGAGGTGGAGAGCGCAATGCTCGTGATCGTGGCTCATAATGAAGAGAGTATTAATTGGGTTAATAATAAAGTTTGTTCAGAGATATAACACTACTCCGTCGCGAATGGTTTACACATATGAATGCAAAACCACCCGCCGGGTGCTGAATCCCGGCGGGTGGAAATATGTTTTGAGTGATTGCTGGCCGTCAGAGCACACCCTGTGCCATCATGGCACGGGCCACCTTCATGAATCCGGCGACATTGGCACCCTTGACATAGTTGATATAGCCGTCTTCCTCGGTGCCATACTTGACACACTGCTCGTGGATGTCAGACATGATCTGCTTGAGCTTGGCGTCGACCTCCTCCTCGGTCCACGAGAGCTTCTGCGAGTTCTGAGCCATCTCCAAACCGCTCACCGACACACCGCCCGCGTTGGCAGCCTTGCCGGGGGCATAGAGTATGCGGGCCTTCTGGAACTCGCGGATGGCCTCGGGAGTCGAGGGCATGTTGGCACCCTCGCTCACGGAGATGCAGCCACCTGCGATGAGTGCGCGGGCGTCGTCGCCGTCAATCTCGTTCTGGGTGGCCGAAGGCATGGCGATGTCACACTTGACACGCTGCCAGGGGCGCTCGCCCTCGAAATACTCGCATCCATACTCCTCGGCAAACTCGCGGATACGGCCACGGTAGATGTTCTTGAGCTTGAAGATATAGTCGAGCTGCTCGCGCGACAGGCCGTCGGGCACATAGATTGTGCCGTCAGAGTCGCTCATGCTCACCACCTTGGCACCGAGGGCGAGAAGCTTCTCGGCGGTATATGTGGCCACATTGCCCGAGCCCGAGATGGCGACCTTCTTGCCGACCAGCTCGATGCCGCGTGTCTTGAGCATATTGAGGAGGAAATATACGTTACCGTAGCCGGTAGCCTCGGGACGTATTTTGGAACCGCCGAACTCAAGACCCTTGCCGGTGAATGTGCCGGTGAACTCGCGGGCCATTTTCTTGTACTGGCCGAACATATAGCCTACCTCACGGCCACCTACGCCTATGTCACCTGCGGGGACGTCGGTGTCGGGACCAATCTGACGCCACAGCTCGGATATGAAAGCCTGGCAGAAGCGCATCACCTCCATGTCGCTCTTGCCACGGGGCGAGAAATCGCTGCCGCCCTTGGCACCACCCATGGCAAGCGTGGTCAGGGAGTTCTTGAAGGTCTGCTCGAAGGCGAGGAACTTGAGGATGGAGAGATTGACCGACGAGTGGAAACGGATACCACCCTTGTACGGGCCAATGGCATTGTTGTGCTGCACACGGTAGCCCATGTTGTTGTGGACCTTGCCCTTGTCGTCGACCCACGACACGCGGAACGAGAAAATCCTGTCGGGAATGCAAAGGCGCTCGATGAGATTGTAGCGCTCGAACTCGGGATTCTCGTTGTAAACATCCTCGATGGTGCTCAGCACCTCGTCCACTGCCTGGATGTACTCGGGCTCATTGGGAAAACGACGCTTCAGGTCGTCAATCACTTCTACTGCTTTCATACCTTGAATTGGAAGAGTTTTCTAAAATTCAGCGACAAAATTACACAAAATTCATCAAACCTCAAAACATTTGACAGCAAAATCGAGAAAAACTGTCCTCAATGATTCCCTGATTATCATTTGAAGCCACGCCCCGCACCTTCAGGCCCCCGCAGGGGGGCTGCATTAAAAATGACATCACACCCTTGTGAGATAACAAGATATTATATTGATGAGGGTTTGCCGTCTGAAGCCCCCACCCGCGAAGCGTCGATATGTGGAAAGCCCCATATCGAGCCCAAAGGGCGATGGTATGGGGGAAACCGAGCATATGACCACCGGGCCTCGAAGAGGTCCTTTAATTACATACGGGAATTAAAGGACCTCTTCGAGGCCCGTCTGTATGTCGGAATATTTACCCCACACCATCGCCGTGGACGGGATATACGCCCTCAGACGGGCTATCCCGCACACGGCTCGATGTGGGGCTTTCCACATATCGCCGCTTCGCGGCTGGAGGATAACGCCTTATCTTAACTGCATCACATGCAGCATTAAGAACACCCGCCGGGGATTGGCCGGACGGGTGGGTAGGGGGGAATGGGATTTGTCAGAAGATGAGCCAACGTTTGTGGGGTTTCTCGGGAGGACCGACACTCTCAACCTTGTTGAAGAGCTCGGCCTCGGCAGGGGTCATCTTGTGGAAATTGCGGTATTTGGCTGGGAAGCCTATCACCGTCACCGAGCCTCCACGCAGGAATCCGCGCTGATTCACTATATATTGTGGCTCGACAAGCACATCGGCACCGGCGTCCTGAAGCATACGGGCCTCGGTATTCTGCTTGACGGTCGAGATTGACACGCGACGGCATGGATTAAAAACTGCGTTCCCAGCCGCGAGACAACTCGAAGCGGGGAACGGCTTACACCTATTATATTTAATCTAACCAATCATTACAGTAACCTGTAATCATTCATATCGTATGGCCTCGATGGGGTCGAGCCCGGCGGCCTTCTTGGCGGGATACCACCCGAAGAACACTCCGGTGACAGTGCAGACTGCAAACGACAGCACGACCGAGTAGAGCTGAATCGCCACGGGCCAGTGTGCCACGATGTTGACTATCCACGAGGCAAGCACACCGACGATGATGCCGATGACACCGCCGCTGACGCTGATGATGACGGCCTCGATGAGAAACTGCGACAGGATGTCGATGCCGCGGGCACCGATGGACATGCGCAGGCCAATCTCGCGCGTGCGCTCGGTGACAGACACATACATGATATTCATGATGCCGATTCCACCCACGAGGAGCGAGATTCCGGCAATACAGGCAAGGAGCACGGTCATCATGTCGCTGGTCGAGTTCATCATCTCGCTCAGCTCCTGCTGCGAGCGTATCTCGAAATCGTTGTCAGCGCCGTCCTGAATCTTGTGACGGGTGCGCAGCACGTCGGTGATGGCCTCGATAGTCTCGTCGGTGCGGTTCTCGTCGGTCGCGCTGGCAAAGATGCCCTGGATATAGTCGATTGCGAGCACGCGCTTCATCACCGTGGTATATGGTGCGAGCACGACGTCATCCTGGTCCTGTCCCATCGAGTTTGTGCCCTTGGACTCGAGAGTGCCGATGACGGTGAGGGGTATCTTGCCGAAACGTATCACCCGCCCCACGGGGTCCTCGCCGCCGGGGAAGAGGTTGTCGGCCACGGTCTTGCCGAGTATGCACACCTTGGCCGCGCTCTTGATGTCCTGCTGGGTGAACATCGAGCCGTCCTTTATCTTTAGCTTGCGTATGTCGAGATAGTCGGGTGTGATGCCGGTAACAGACGAGGGGTAGTTGTTGTTGCCGTTGACAAACTGGCCCGACGAGTTGACCTGCGGCGAGATGGCCGCGATGCCGGGGAGGGCCTGCAGGGCCTCGTAGTCGGCCACCTCGAGAGTCTGCATGTCGTCGGCGCTCTGGCGCACGCCGCCACGCTGCATGTTGCCGGGATGTATCATTATCATGTTCGAGCCCATCTCTGAGATCTGCTCGCGGATACTGTTCTTGGAGCCCTGTCCGATGGCGAGCATGGTTATCACCGACGCCACACCTATGATGATGCCGAGCATGGTGAGGAAACAGCGCAGCTTGTTGTTGTTGAGTGCCTTGAGGGCTATCTTGAGTAGGTTGCCGAGTTTCATGTCGTTGTCAGTCGTTGTCGGTTGGCAGGTTCTCGTATGCCTCGCGGGCCGAGGCCATCGAGGGATTGAGTGTATCGGAGACCACCTTGCCGTCGCGCAGCACTATGTTGCGCGACGAGTAGAGGGCGAGCTCCGGATTGTGGGTCACGAAGATGATGGTGCGTCCGCGGGCATGCAGTTCCTGAAACAGCATGAGGATGCTGAACGATGTGCGCGTGTCGAGGTTGCCGGTGGCCTCGTCGGCCAGGATGATGACGGGGTCGTTGACCAGCGCGCGGGCTATGGCCACACGCTGCTGCTGTCCGCCCGACATCTGGTTGCTCTTGTGGTTGAGGCGCTTCTCCAGCCCTACGGCCTCGAGGGCGCGCACAGCCCGCTCGCGCCGCTCCCTCGACGAGACGGCGGGGTTATAGAGCAGCGGCAGCTCGACATTCTCGATGGCGGTGGTCTTGGGCAGAAGGTTGTAGTTCTGGAACACGAAACCTATCTTGCGGTTGCGTGTCACGGCTCGCTGGTTCTTGCTCATAGACTGCACCGACACTCCGTCAAGGATATATTCGCCCGAGGTGGGGGTGTCGAGACAGCCGAGTATGTTGAGCAGGGTCGACTTGCCCGAGCCGGAGGTACCCATGATGGTGACGAACTCGCCCTCGCGTATGGCGAACGACACGCCTCTGAGCGCCTTTACCTTCTCGCCGCCGACGATGAACTCGCGGCGCAGCGACGCGACACGTATTATCTCCTTATCCGTACTCATGGCCATCATTTCTTTTTGTTGCGACCCGGGGGCTGGGGAGCAAAGGGGCTCCGCTCGGAGTCGGCTCCGGGAGCATCGGCCAGCGGTGCATCCTCATATCCGGTGGCCACGACCGTCCCCTCGGCGAGTCCCGAGGTTATCTGTGTCTTTATGCCGTTGCTCTCGCCGACAGTCACCGCCACCGGCACCAGACGGTCGCCGTCTACGGTCCAGATACATTTCTGACCCTCGGAAAGCGCGGGCTCGGCACCCAAGGCCACAGGCAGATCCTTGGCGTCGGGGATGTCGCGGGGCTCGAAAGTGAACGCCTTCGTGGGCAGGAGCAGCACGTCGTCCTGACGCATCACATAGATGGTGAGGTTTGCCGTGAGGCCCGGTATCAGCTTATGGTCGGGATTATCGGCGGCCACGACCACCTCGTATGTCACCACATTGCTCTCTGTGGTGGGATTGAGGCGCACCTGCGTCACCTTCCCCTCGAAGAGCTGGTCGGGATAGGCGTCGACCGAGAATGTCACCCCCTGCCCTACCTTGACGCGGCCTATGTCGGCTTCGTCGACATTGCCGATGACCTGCATGTTGTCGAGGTCGGCGATGGTATAGAGGTTGGCCACGCTCATGTTCGAGACCACGGTCTGTCCCACCTCGACGTCGCGCGAGATGACGATGCCGTCTATGGGCGAATATATCTCGGCATAGTTGAGGTTCTTGGCGGCGCGCACCTTGTCGGCCTTGGCCTTGTCATAGGCGGTCTTGGAGACCTCGAGGTCTTTGGTCGAGGTCTGGAACTCGTAGTCGCTGATGAGTTTCTTGTCGTGCAGCGCTTTGTCGCGATTATAATTTGTGAGGTTATACTCATAGGTGAGGCGCGCAGACTCGACATTGGCCTCGGCGCTGCGCAGGTCGCTCTCGAGCATAGTCTTCTCGATCTCGGCTATAAGCTCGCCTTTGGTCACGAGGGTGTTATAGTCGGCATAGAGCTTGTCTATGATGCCGGTGACCTGTGTGCCGACGTCGACCTGGGTCACCGACTCGACGGTGCCCGTGGCGGTTACGGTCTCGGTGAGCTCGCCACGCTCGGCGCGGACGGTCTCGAGCGATACCCTCTGCTTTTCTCCGCAGGCCACGAGGAGCAGCGCGGGGAGTGCGAGCATCAATATTCTGCTTGGTTTCATAACTGATATAATACGGTGTTTTGTTACGGTAAAGTGACTGTGGCGTTTCTGTAAAACTCTATCATCTTCTGTCCCAGCATGGCCATATACTTGGCCTGCAGCAGGGTATGCTGCGCCTCGACATACGAGTTGTGGGCCGTCATCAGCTCGACGGTATCGACATAGCCGAGCTCGAAACGCTCGTTGGTGAGCTCGTCGGTTAGCCGGGCCGACTCGAGCTGCTGCTCGGCGGCGGTATAGCGCGACTGGGCCGAACGGGTGTCGATATACCAGTTCTCGACCGTCTGGTCAAGCTCGGTGAGACGCTGGTCTATGTCGAGCTGCGCGTCCATCTGCTGCACCTTGGCACGGGCCACGGCTGTCTTGGTCTTCTTGTTGTCGAGGATGGGGATAGAGAGGGTCAGTCCCAAAGATTCGTTCCATCCTCGCTTGAGCGCTGTGCCGAATGCACCCCCGGGAGCGGCATAGCCTGTCCCGGCGCCCGCGTTGAGTGTCAGACGCGGCGAACGACCCGCACGGGCTATGGCCACATCGACCTCCGAGGCCTCGCTCTCGAGCTCGAGCCCCTTGATGCGCAGGTCGGTGTCGCGGGCCAGGGCACAGCTCTCGGTTATCGGAGGGAGTGCCGCCATCACCTGCGCGGAGTCCCACTCGACGGGTGCGGGGGTGATGTCTGTATCGACCCCGAGCTCGAGGAGCTGTTTCAGCTCCATGCGGCGGGTGTCATAGGTGGCGCGGGCATTGACCACGGCATAGCGGTCCTGCTCGGCCTGCGACCTGAGCTGGGCATAATCGACCCGCGACATACGCCCGGCCTCCATGAGCTGCTGTCCGCGGTCGGCCTGAGCCTCGCTCACCTTGGCGGCCTCGTCATAGATACCTATCGACTCGCGGGCATAGAGGATGTTGACATAGACCTGCAGCAGGTCGGTCTCGAGGGTGCGTAGCTGATGGCCTGTGTTGAGGCGGTCAATCTCGGTCTGCAGGCGGTTGCGCTTGATAGTGTTCTCGCGCTCGCCACCGTTCCACACGGTCCATCCGGCATTGAGGCCGTACGAGCTGTTGTAACCGTTCTTGTTCCCCTCACCCCAGGGATAGTTGGCATAGGCGTGCGATGTGGCAAAATCGAGCGTGGGCTGCCATTGGGCCTTGGCCTCCTCGAGATTATAGGCCGATGTCTCCTCACTGAGCCGTGACTTCTGCAGCGAGATATTGTGCTCGCGGGCATAGCTCACGCAGTCGGCATAGGTCCAGACGCCGCTCACAGGCTCGGCATGGACGATGGCTGACATCAGCAGAAATGCGGTGATGATTGCGGTTGGTTTCATTGGCGTATGTTGAATTACGCTGCAATATTACATATAATAAGGCGACCGGTGAAATGAATTCAACCAATCGCCCTATACGTTCAACCAACCGGACAGCTGGGACTCACCCCTTCTGCGTCTTGCCTATCGAATGGGTAAGCAGGTATTGCTGGAAATCGGCCTTATAGCTCTCTCCGACGGGGATATACGTGTCGCGGTCCATGATGATGCGGGCACGCTCTACCTGCTCGATACGGTCCATGTTCACTATATACGAGCGGTGGACCTGGAGGAACTGCCCGGGCAGCCGCTCCCTGATGGCCGCGAACGAGCTGAGTGTGACCAGAGGCTGCTCCTGGCCCGTGAGGAATATCTGCAGATACTCGCCATATCCCTTGACATACCGTATCTCGTCGGGGACGACGCGCACATACCTGTAGTCGGTCTTGACAAACAGCGGGCCCCCCGAGGACGGCGCACTCCCCTCGGGCATACGCGAGCGGTAGAGCTCGAGGGCCTTGTTGGCCGCCCTCTGGAAATCGGCAAACCCGTAGGGCTTGAGCAGATAGTCGACCGCCGACAGACGGTAGCTGTCGACGGCATACTCCTGATAGGCCGTGGTGAATACAATCATGGGCACCCGCGTCAGCGAGCGCACGAAATCCATTCCGCTCAGGTCGGGCATATTGATGTCGGTGAACACAAGGTCTACCTCGTGCGAGGCAAGATAGTCGAGCGCCTCAAGCCCACCCCGGCACGAAGCCACAAGCTCGAGGAAAGGTACCTTGGCCACATAGTTGCCGAGCTTCTCGAGAGCGATAGGCTCGTCGTCAATTATAAGCGTGCGAAGTTTCATATTGTGCGGGAATTGTGAGATTTACCGTATAGGCCGAAGGGCCGTTGTCAATGTTCAGGGATGCCCTGTCGCCATATATCAGCGACAGACGCCGACTCACGTTGCGCAGACCGATGCCCCCTTCCTCGGCTACACCAGCAGCCGAAGGGTGCAGACTGTTCATGCAGCTGAACCGCACCGAATCGCCCGACACGGCCACCGATACGGCCACGAAAGAGCTCTCACGATAGCTCACACCGTGCTTGAAGGCATTCTCGATAAACACCAGGAAAAGCAGCGGAGCAATCATGATACCCGCCATCTCGGCCTCCGGGGGGAAAGTGGCCGTGATGCTGACCTTATCCTCGGGATAACGCTGCCGCATCAGCCGCAGATAGTTCCGAAGGAAGGCTATCTCGCCTGACAGCGGCAACACAGGCTGCGAGCTCTCATAGAGCATGTGGCGCATCAGCTGCGACATATCTATCACCATCCCCTGGGCACGCTCGGGGTCAATCTCGATCATGCCGTGGATATTGTTGAGCATATTCATATAGAAATGCGGATTTATCTGTGCCTTCAGGTCGGCAAGCTGGCTCTCGGCATTCGCCTTCATCAGCGACTCGCGCTCCAGCTTGTCATAATACCGCTGGAACATCAGCGCCACGGCCAGGTTGACACCAATCACGAGCAACGCATATATGAAATCGAGAAAGACAGGCAGCGGCACCAGCGGACGCGGTATGTGGGGATTGTGCATCTCGGGGTGCGGCCTCATAGCCTCGTGGGCCATGAAACTGAAATACTGATACACCCACAGCGCCACCACAGCTACCGCCGCACACAGGAAATAGAGCCCCGTGCGGTTGCGCATCAGCAGCCGCGGTATCAGCACGGCATTGTTGAGCAGGAACAGCCCCAGAAAAGGGAGCAACGTCAGCGACATCCGCGCCACCGTCGGCACATCGAGCAGCGGCAACGACGTCGTGGCCCGTGCCCTCATCACATCGAGCACGAAGACACCCGCCACCAGCAGCACACACTGATGAAGATTGCCGACAAGAACGTGCGCATATTGCGGCGC
>OMDW01000068.1_pt1 | contig 22824 bp, 19 predicted proteins | sample 1673661 | NCBI WGS metagenome assembly OMDW01 (sample SAMEA103958118, study PRJEB25191) | human gut metagenome
ACTCTTTCATTAACCGGATAATGTTTAACCTGTCCAACTTTTGGGGTGCAGTTCACGATGACATCGCTCCCGTCGGGAGCTCCCGGGGTTTCCTACGGTCAACCCCCGGGCTAACAATGACTATTTCTTTTGAAATCCCTAACTTTTGATTTTTAATTATAGAGATTTGTTCTTAGGTCGGGAAATATGGTGCGCCATACTTCTCGACTTTTTCATTAAAAAACGAATTAATGAGGAATTAGAAATTAGAAAATCTGACTAAATTAAATAGCAAGGCTGCTAACCTCATAACCCACACCTTCCTTTAACCCTTAACCTTTAAGCCCATACCCCCTACTTTTCCCTCATTTCCTCGCAATAACTTTCCGAAGCGGATTTTTTTCGCTAATTTTGCGCTTATGAAAAAGTGTCTGTTCATATCGCGCAACTACAAGCACCCGAAATGTGGGGGCGGACGTGCCCGCACCGACATTGAGATGGTGATGGAAAGTCTTGGATATGAGAACATAGGACTGTCACGGACCACATCGGGCAATGGTGTGGTGCATGGTCTGCGCAACACTATCGGAGTATTCAAGGCTATCGCGTCGCTCGGCAAGGGGGACGTGGTGGTGCTGCAATATCAGATGAAGATGTATGCCGCCGTGTGCCGTGCCGCGCACCGCAAGGGGGTGAAGGTGATATGCCTGATACATGACCTCGACTCGTTCAGGGACAAGACACTTACCCCGGCTCAGGAGATACCGCTGCTCAATATGGCCGACGTGCTGCTGACCCACAACCATGTGATGCGCCGGTGGCTCGGAGAACACGGATGCACCGCGCGGATGATAGACTATGAGATAATGGACTATCTGCACGGCGAGTCGGGCGAGGCGCATCCGGCCCGCGAGGACGGAGGATATTCGCTGTTCTTTGTGGGCAACCTCTCGCCCGCGCTCAACGACTATCTCTATCAGCTCGCAGCCATAATGCCCCACAGGGACATCTATCTCTATGGGGGTGAGGAAGACAGGGCCAAGGCATCGCGATACACCAACCTGCATCTGATGGGGATGGTGGACGACACCGAGATAATAGCCCGCCACAAAGGTGATTTCGGCCTGTCGTGGTATGGCCTGTCGCTCGACGAGGGTGTCGGGAAGGTGGGCGAGTATATGGAGTATAACAATCCCCACAAGGTGGGCCTGTACCTGCGGTGCAACGCACCCGTGGTGGTGTGGAGCAGGGCCGGACGTGCCGAGTTCATACGCCGCAACGGGGTCGGCATCACCGTCGGGTCGCTGCGCGAGCTCGACGCGGCGCTCTCGGCTGTGACACCGGCCCGCTATGCCGAGATGCTCGGCTGTGTGGCCACCGTGAACCGCCTCCTCAAAGAGGGGCATTATCTGAAGAAGGCCCTCGGAGAGGCCCTCGATTATCTTTTCCCTTAAACAATACTGACAGAACAATGGAAGAAGAAAGACCGCTGTTTTCGATATTCATCCCCACGTGGAACAACCTGCCATTCCTGAAGCTGTGCATCGAGAGCATCGAGAAAAACTCGGCCTACAGGCACGAGATTCTGGTGCATGTCAACGACGGCTCGGACGGAACACTCGACTGGGTGCGCGAACGCGGATACAAGTACACACACTCGGCCGAGAACATCGGCGTGTGCTGGGCCATGAACGGCCTGAGACCCCTGATGACGACCGACTATGTGGTGTATGTGAACGACGACATGTATATGTGCCCCGGCTGGGACTCGGCACTCTATGACGAGATAAAGCGCCAGAAGGGGAAGATGTGGTATCTCGCCTCGACACTGATTGAGCCGGGCTCAAGGCTCAGGTGCTACCCGTCCGAGAATTTCGGTATGACGGTCGAGGAGTTCCGCGAACAGGAACTGCTCGACAGATACCGCTCGCTGGCTCCCGCCGACTGGCAGGGAGCCCTCTTCCCCCCTACCGTAGTTCACCGCGACATCTGGGATCTGGTGGGAGGATATAGCGTGGAATTCAGTCCCGGCATGGGGTCGGACCCCGATTTCAACGCCAAGCTGTGGATGGCGGGCGTGCGCACCTTCAAAGGACTCGGAAACAGCGTGGGCTATCATTTCAAAAACCGTTCTGTCAACCGCATTGTCAAGAATGACGGCCCGATACAGTTCCTGCGCAAGTGGGGCATCACCATACGCGCCTTCCGCTATCAATTCATGCACGTCGACCAGCCATGGGACAAGCCTGTCGCACTCGACCGCAAGGCCATACGCGCCGAGCGCATAAGGAGCTACGTGAAGAGGGTATTCACCGTGTTCAAGGACATGAAGGCGGCCACCCTGTGGAACCCCATGATAAAGCCCGGCAAGGAATGATAGCACAGCTGATAAGGAACCTCACCTATATGTGGCGCTATCGCGGACGGCGCGTGATAGTGAAGCGCAACGCCCGGGTGGTCAAGGGCTCGGTGCTCGAAGGCCTGAACCGCGTGGCCAACCGCACATATTTCCAGGGCTACATGGGACTGGGATCCTATATCGGCACCGACTGCTACGTGTCGGCCCGTGTGGGCAGGTTCAGCAGCATCGCTCCACAGGTCACGACCTCCGACGGCATACATACCTATCGCGAGCCCTACGTCACGACATCGCCGATGTTCTTCAACCGCAGGCATCTCGACGGCATGTCGTTTGCCACACGCGACACACTCGCCAACATACGCCACGCCGACGACGTGTGCGGAGGGGTGGCCGTGAGCATCGGCAACGACTGCTGGATCGGCCAGGGGGTATTCATGGCCGGAGGTGTCACCATAGGCGACGGTGCGGTGGTACTGGCCGGGGCCGTGGTGACCAAGGACATCCCGCCCTATGCCATAGCCGGGGGTATCCCCGCCGAGGTGAAGGGCTACCGCTATGACCCCGCGACGATAGAGATGCTGCTGCGCGTGAGGTGGTGGGAGATGCCCGAGGAGTGGCTGAGAGAGAACTGGGAGATGCTCAACGACATGGAGCGTTTCAGGAAATATTTCGCAGATAAAGACAAGAATAGCAAGAAATGAGTGGCAAAAGACTTGGAAAGATACTAGCGTCAAATCCCGCAGGGTTGATAATCAACCTGTTCTGGGTATATGTGTGCTATGAGGTGTGCCGACTGGCCTTCCTGGCCGAGAACTGGCAGATGTTCTCGGCTGGGATGTCGTGGAAAGCGTTCTGGCAGATAACGCTCGGAGGACTCAAGTTCGACACCTCGGCCATCTTCTATACAAACTCGCTGGTGATACTGCTCTACCTGCTCCCGCTCCATGTCAAGGAGCGCAAGTGGTATTGGCTCACCACAAAGTGGATATATGTCATTATCAACGCCGTGTGCCTGTTCATGAACCTCGCAGACACAGTGTTCTTCGAGTTCCGCAAGCACCGCACCTCGATGGCGGTGTTCGACGAGTTCAAGGGCGAGGGGAATATCGGCGGCATCGTGGGCACCGAGATAGTCTCGCACTGGTATCTGGCGGTACTGTTCGTGGCCATGGTGGCGTTGCTGTGGAGATGCTACCGTATGCCCGGCATCCCCGTCAGGCCGCTGAAAAGGTATTATATCACACAGATAGTGACCCTGGTCCTTTTCGTACCCGTGACCATATTCGGCATGAGGGGCAACACATTCTTCTCGGCCACACGGCCTATCGCCGTGAGCTATGCCCACCGCTATGTCAGCGACCCGATACAGACCGGGATTGTACTCAACACCCCCTTCTCGATAATCCGCACCATCAACCAGCTCCCCAAGGAGACACCTGTATATTTCACCGACCGTGCCGAGATGCTGGCGATATACAATCCAGTGCACCAGCCGTCAGACTCGGCTGTGGTGAGGAAGAAGAACATCGTCATACTCATAGTCGAGAGCTTCGCACAGGAATTCGTAGGCTCGCTCAACCGCCATCTCGACGGAGGCACCTACAAGGGCTATACTCCCTTTGCCGACGAGCTTCTCGCACAGAGCCTCTACTTTGACCAGTCGTTTGCCAACACATATTTCTCCATCGACGCACCTCCTGCCGTGTTCGCCTCGATTCCGCGCATGGACAGGCCGTTCGTCACATCACCCTACTCGCTCAACCACCTCAACTCGCTCGCCACCGAGACACGCAAGCTGGGCTACAGGACGGCATTCTTCCACGGGGCAGACAACGAGTCGCTGGGATTCAACGCCTTCGTGCGCTCGATAGGGTTCGAGGAGTATTTCGGCAAGGACGAGTTCGTGGCCGACAAGCGTTTCGGAGGGATGAAGGAGTTTGACGGCAAGTGGGGCATATGGGACGAGCCTTTCCTGCAGTTCTTCGCCACCAAGCTCGGCGAGATGCCCGAGCCGTTCCTGGCCGGAGTGTTCACGCTCTCGTCCCATCATCCCTTCAATATCCCCGACCGGTATCGCGACACATTCCCCGACGAGGGGCTGCATAAACTGCACAAGTGCATACGCTATACCGACCACTCGCTGCGCCGCTTCTTCGAGACGGCATCAAAGCAGCCCTGGTACAAGAACACCATCTTCGTGCTCACAGCCGACCATGCCAGCTCGAAACGCACGCACGAGGAGTATTTCGGCGAGGTGGGCGGCTTCCGCGTTCCCATCCTCTTCTTCGACCCCTCGGGCGAGATGCCGCGGGGCAAGCATCCCGGCATAGTGCAACAGATGGACATAATGCCGACCCTGCTCGGATATATCGGATATGACAGGCCATACGTGGCATTCGGCAAGGATGTCCTCAACACTCCCGCCGACGAGACATGGGCCTTCAACTGGGATCTGTTCCCGCAATATTTCAAGGGCAAATATGTGATGCGCTCAGACGGGACGCAGGTCACCGAAATCTACAACTATGTGGATGACCCGCTGCTCAAGGAGAACCTAAAGGGACGCTTCGAGGGCGAGGAAGAGATGTTCGACGAGATGAAGGCCATCATCCAGACCTACATGGAGCGCATGAAGGCCGATGACGTCACGGTAAAGGAAACCGAACAATAACCTCCACGGGAACAAAATCTTTGTCACAACCTTTGCACATTACCCCACAAATGCTTATATTTGTGGGGTAATTGCAATTTACCCCACCCGCGCCATGGCCAAGTTCATAAACCCATTTACCGATGTCGGATTCAAGAGAATCTTCGGACAGGAAGTGAACAAGGAGATACTTATCTCCTTCCTGAACGCCCTGCTCGAAGGCGAGCGGTACATAACCGACCTTGAATTCATCGACAAAGAGAAACTTCCCCCCTTCCGGGAAGGGCGCGGACTGATTTATGACATATACTGCTCAACCGACACGGGAGAACATATCATCGTCGAGATGCAGAACCGCTATCAGACCAATTTCAAGGACAGGGCCGTCTACTATGCATCGACCGACATAGCGTGGCAAGGTGAACGCGGAGAGGACTGGCACTATCTCCTGACACCAGTCTATGGGGTATATTTCATGAATTTCACATGGAATGGAGAGGCAAGACTGCGCACCGACGTTGCCCTCGCCGACCTCGAGACAGGCAAACAGTTTTCTGACCGCCTGCGCCTGATATTCCTGCAGCTCCCGCTGATAGAGCTTGAGGAGAAGGATTGTGACACGGATTTTAAGAAATGGCTTTACGTATTGAAGAATATGCAGACTTTCGACAGAATGCCCTTTGCTGCCCAGAAGGCAGTATTTGAGAAACTCGGCAGCATTGCCGAAATCGCCACCATGCCCAAACATCAGCGCATGGCCTATGAGGAATCCCTGAGAATATACCGCGACAATATCTCAATAATGGAGACCGAAAGGGAACAAGGCAGAGAAGAGAAGATGCTCGAAATCATTCACAATATGAGAGCATCCGGACTCGATGATGCCTCTATATCAAAATACACCGGCATATCTCTTGAGGAGCTCTCGAAAATCGTCTGAAAATATAAAATAGAAACTCATTATCACATGAACAAGATACTCTCCAAAGAGCGTTTCTCGGAGCACGTGGTCAAGCTTGTGGTCGAGGCGCCGCTGATAGCGCGCTCGCGCAAGCCGGGCCATTTCGTCATTGTGCGCGTCGGCGAGGGTGGCGAACGCATCCCCCTCACCATTGCCGACGCCGACCCTGTGGCCGGGACAATAATGCTCGTGGTCCAGGATGTGGGCACCTCCACACACAAGATCGACTCGCTCGAACCTGGCGACAGCTTCACCGACATAGTAGGGCCGCTGGGACAGGCTACCCACATAGCCAAGGTCGGCACCGTTGTGTGCTGTGGCGGGGGTGTTGGCGTGGCACCGCTGCTCCCCATCGTCAAGGCCATGAAACAGGCCGGAAACCGCGTCATATCCATACTTGCCGCACGCACCAGCGACCTGATAATACTGCAGGAACAGGTGGCCGAATGGAGCGATGAGGTCATCATCATGACCGACGACGGCTCGGCCGGGGTCAAGGGCCTTGTCACGGCCGGAGTCGAGAGCGTCATAGAGCGCGAGAAGGTAGACCTCGTGGTGGCCATCGGCCCCGCGGTAATGATGAAATTCGTCGAGCTCACCACCCGCAAGTATGATGTACCCACGATGGTATCGCTCAACACCATCATGGTCGACGGCACGGGAATGTGCGGCGCATGCCGTGTCACGGTCGACGGCAAGACAAAGTTCGTCTGCATCGACGGCCCGGAGTTCGACGCCCACAAGGTGGATTTCGACGAGATGATAATGCGACTCAAATCCTACAACAAGCCAGCCAAATGAAAACACCCGACATAGACCGCGACGCCACCTGGCGCGAGGAGCTTCGCAAACATAAACCGGTCAAGGAGCGCACCTCCACTCCACGCGTGGTGATGCCGCAGCTTCAGGCGTCTTATCGCGTCACATGCAATGACGAGGTAAACCAGGGCCTCTCTGCCGAGCAGGCCGTCGTCGAGGCGTCGCGTTGCCTCGACTGTCCCGACCCGCAGTGCGTGACCGGGTGCCCCGTGCAGATACATATTCCCGCGTTTGTCAAGAACATCGAGCGCGGCGAGTTTGCCGAGGCTGCCCGGGTGCTCCGCATGACATCTGCCCTCCCCGCCGTGTGCGGACGTGTGTGCCCTCAGGAGAAACAGTGCGAGTCGCGCTGCATATACAACAAGATGAAGAAAGCCCCCGTGGCTATCGGCTATCTCGAACGCTTCGCCGCCGATTTCGCACGTCTGGCCACACACGACGAGCCCGCAAGCGCTCCGGCTCCCGAATCTAACGGAATCAAAGTGGCCGTGATAGGCTCAGGCCCGGCGGGACTATCGTTTGCCGGACAGATGGCATCGCACGGCTATGCCGTCACCGTCTTCGAGGCCCTGCACGAGATAGGTGGCGTGCTCAAATACGGCATACCCGAGTTCCGCCTGCCCAACTCTGTGGTCGAGGCTGAGATTGACGCCCTGCGTGCGGCCGGGGTCGGGTTCGTCAAGGACTGCGTGGTGGGCAAGACCCTCTCGTACGACGACCTGCACGAGATGGGATTTGACGGCATATTCGTAGGTTCGGGTGCCGGACTGCCACGATTCATGGGGATACCGGGCGAGAACTATATCGGCGTCATGTCGAGCAACGAATACCTGACCCGCATCAACCTCATGGGTGCCGGACGGCCCGGCGAGGATACCCCCGTGCTGAAGGGGCACAGCGTGGCCGTGGTCGGCGGCGGAAATACCGCCATGGACTCGGTGCGCACCGCGCGCCGTCAGGGTGCCGAGAGGGTCATGATAGTCTACCGCCGCAGCGAGGCCGAGATGCCGGCCCGAATCGAGGAGGTGGAGCATGCCAAGGAGGAGGGTGTCGAGTTCATGACACTCTGCAACCCCGTCGAATATCTCGCCGACGAGTCCGGGCGCGTGCGCGCCATGAGGGTACAGCGCATGAAGCTCGGCGAACCCGACGAATCGGGGCGCCGCTCGCCCGTGCCTATCGAGGGAGCCATCGACGAGATACCCGTCGACATGGTCATTGTCAGCGTGGGCGTCTCACCCAACCCGCTCATACCCCATTCGTTCAAAGACCTTGAAATTTCACGCCGAGGCACCATCGTGGTCGACGAGGAGACAATGCGCTCGTCGGTCAGCGACATATATGCCGGAGGTGACATAGTGCGCGGAGGCGCCACAGTAATCCTCGCCATGGGCGACGGACGCCGTGCCGCCGAGGCCATGCACAACGCACTCAAGAACCGCAAATGAAACTCAGAGAACTCACAATCCTCTCCCTGCTCGCTCTCGCGCCTGCCACAGCCGTGGCCGACGCCGTATATGACGCCGTCCAGGCCGCTGCCGCATCGCCCCGCAACAGGGCCCTGCAGCGCGCCGCCGGCGATGCACTGAAAGATGCCGGACGATATAAGGAGGCCATCTCGTTCTATCTCAAGGCCGATAATGCCGGAAACCTCGGAGCTGCCGAAGCCGCCTTCTACATGTACGACTTTGACCGTGCATCCGAGTATCTCGACAAATATCTTGCCAAGCGCACCAAAGCCGAGATACAGAAGGACACCGATTTCACCTACCGTCCCGACGGCGAGGCTACCGACTGGACCGAATACCTGTCGAGCCGCATCGACATGGGACGCTCGATGCTCGACCGTGTGGAGAAGATCCAGGTCATAGACAGCATCAATGTCCCGGCAGACAAATTCTTCAACTACCTGCGCCTGGCCCGCAGCGCCGGACGCATCGTGGGCGAGGAGACCCTGAGCCGCCTCGTCGATGACACCACACTCGACCGTCTCGGCCTCACCGACATATCGGGCACGGGCTACATGACCGAGAGCGGTGAAGATGTGATATGGACCGGCGCGGACGCCGACGGCAACACGCGGATGTTCGAGTCCGTGAGGCTTGCCGACGGCACCTGGGACACCCCCGTGCCACTGTTCGACTACGAGACAATCTTCGGCAACGACAACGGCCTCTGGATTTCGGCGCCCTTCCTGATGAACGACGGCGTGACCCTCTATTTCGCAGCCGACGGCGAGGAGAGCCTCGGAGGCCTCGACATCTTCATATCGCGGCGCGACGGCGACCGGTTCCTCCAGCCCTCCAATATCGGCATGCCCTATAACTCTCCTTTCAATGACTATCTCTATGCCATAGACGAGCAGACAGGCACCGGGTGGTGGGTCACCGACCGCAACGGCATTCCCGACATGGTGACTGTCTACACATTCATCCCCCAGGAGCTTCGCATCAACTATCCGGTCGACACTCCCGATCTCGCGGCATACGCCAAGGTCACCTCGATAGCCGCCACCCAGGAGCCCGGCTCCGACCACTCGCGCCTGCTCAGGCGCATAGAGTCGCTTGACGAGTCACGGCAGACATCCGATGCCTCGGGCGATTTCGCATTTGCACTTCCCGACGGAAGGATAGTGCGCCGTCTCAGCGACTTGCGCTCCTCGCTCGCACGTCAGGCCATGCAGGAATATCTCGGTGCCGTCCGCGAGATTGACACCACATCACGACAGCTTGCCGGACTGCGCGACGCCTATGCCAAGGGAGACCGCTCGCACGACGAGGAGATAATACGCCTTGAAGACCGCCTCGACACCCTGCGCGCATCTCTCACAGAACTTTCCAACCACGTCGTCACCTCCGAAGAATGATGACGCGCCCCTCTTTAATCTTTAAACTCTAATCTCTAAACTCCCTCTTTAAACTTTCCTCTTTAATCTTTAAACTTTAATCTTTAAACCCCATGGTACTCACAATCGTGCTGCTATCGGTCGCGTTGTTCGTGGTGCTCTGCATCTTCTTCTACTACGTGCCGTTCTTCCTGTGGATTTCAGCCCGTGTCAGCGGAGTGCATATCTCGCTGATGCAGCTCTTCCTGATGCGCATACGCAAGGTGCCCGCATCCGTCATCGTACGCGCGCTCATCGAAGCCCACAAGGCCGGGCTCAACGATGTCAACCGCGATGACCTCGAGGCCCACTATCTGGCCGGAGGCAATGTCGAGAAGGTAGTGCATGCCCTTGTATCGGCATCCAAGGCAAACATCGACCTCGGCTTCAAGATGGCCACCGCCATCGACCTTGCCGGACGCGACGTGTTCCAGGCCGTCCAGATGTCGGTCAATCCCAAGGTCATCGAGACCCCCCATGTCACCGCCGTAGCCAAAGACGGCATACAGCTCATAGCCATAGCCCGCGTCACCGTCCGCGCCAACATACGCCAGCTTGTCGGCGGCGCAGGCGAAGACACCGTACTCGCACGTGTCGGCGAGGGCATCGTGTCGAGCATAGGCTCGTCGGAGAGCCACAAGCAGGTGCTCGAGAACCCTGACAACATATCCAAACTCGTGCTGCGCAAGGGCCTCGACTCGGGCACAGCCTTCGAGATACTCTCCATCGACATAGCCGACATCGATATAGGCAAGAACATCGGCGCCGCCCTCCAGATAGACCAGGCCCAGGCTGACAAGAACATAGCCCAGGCCAAGGCCGAGGAACGCCGCGCAATGGCCATCGCACTCGAACAGGAGATGCGTGCCAAGGCCCAGGAAGCACGCGCCAAGGTCATCGAGGCCGAGGCCGAGCTGCCACGCGCCATGGCCCAGGCATTCCTCTCAGGCAATCTCGGCATAATGGACTACTACCGCATGAAGAATATGGAGGCCGATACCTCCATGCGTCAGAACATAGCCAATCCTCCCGCATCGACTAAATGACCGACCTGAAAGAAATCATATCATCGACCCGCGCCTACAACCTGCACTCGCACACCCAGTTCTGCGACGGACGTGTGCCCATGGCCGTCATGGCCGCGCAGGCTGTGGCCGACGGGATGCTCCACTACGGCTTCACGCCACATTCTCCCATACCCGACACAATCAGCTCGACCTGCAACATGGCGGCTGCACGTGCGGACGAATATATCGAGGAACTCAACCGCCTCAGGCTGTTCCATGACGGACAGATAAAACTCTACCTCTCTATGGAGATAGACTATCTCGGGTCGAAATGGGGCGCGTCAAACCCGTATTTCGACACACTTCCGCTCGACTACCGCCTCAGCTCGGTGCATTTCGTACCCGATTTCGACGGCATCGAGATTGATGTCGACGGACGTCCGTGGCATTTCGCCGAGAAGATGCACACCCACTTTGGCGACGACATCCGCTATGTGGTCGACACATTCTATGCCCGCACCCTCGAGATGATCGAAGCCGGAGGGTTTGACATGATAGGCCATTTCGACAAGATAGGCTTCAACGCATCCACATTCAGTCCCGGCATAGAGGAGGAACCGTGGTACCGCCGTCACATCGACAACGTGATTGACGCCCTGCGTGCCACCGACATCGTGGTCGAGGTCAACACCAAGGCATGGCTCCCCAATCCCGACGCTACACCCGAACAGATAGTCTCACACGAGCCGAGACTCTTCCCCTCGCCCGACGTGATAAAGCGTCTTGTCAGCGCAGGAGTCCCGCTTGCCGTAAACTCGGACGCCCACTATCCGCACCGCATCCGCGCCGGGCGTGACGAAGCATTCGCAATCATCGACAGCATCAGATGACAAAGAGAGTCCCCATCCGTCACAACGGATGGGGACTCTCTTTGTCATAATATTATCTTACTGTCTGCGGGTGCGGCCTTCCTTGACCATGCCGTGGCGGAAGGCATATAGCAGCTCGGTCAGCTCGTCAATCTGACCTTGGAGAACCTTGCCCTTGTCGGTGTCGCGCACACAGACACGGCGCGCCGTCTGCTCGACAATCTTTGTGGTGCTCACGATGTCGGTGCCGTTGCTGATAGCCTCCTCGACCGAGGTGAAAGGCTCATGTTCGACAAGCTCGAAATTGCGCGAATGATATATCAGGGTATATCCGGCGATACCTGTCGTCTTGTGATAGGCCTTGGCAAAGCCGCCGTCTATCACCATCAGCTTGCCGTTGGCTCGGATGGGGCTCTCACCCTTGCCGGTGCGTACGGGCACATGGCCGTTGATGATATGGCGCTGGTCACCCTCGACACCGAACTCGTCGAGGATCATGTCGCACACCTTCTCGTCGTCGCGAAGTTTGTAATACCATCCCTTCTCCTCCTTGCGGGCCTCCGGGTCGGCAACGAAATAGCGCTCGAACGTGGTCATCTTGTCCTTGTCGAACAGCGGCGAGTCCGGCCCGCACCACAGATACCAGTAGTAGTCGCGGGCATACCCCTTCTCGGCGGCGTCGGCATCGTCGTTGAACGCCGAGCGCAACAGCATCCCTATCCTTGTCATCAGCTCGCGTCCCTTATAGGGAACCCCAAGTATCTCAACCTCCCTGAGCGTGCCGTCGGCATTGAGCGGCATCGAGGCATGGAAAAGCAGGTTGGAGTTATAGACACCATACATGCAGCCGTGCGAGAACATCAGTTCGGCGTGACGGCGCAGGCCGGTGCTGACCGTGAACGAGTGATGCAGCTTCTTCATCATGTGGGCCTCCTCGTGCGTCAGCTTATACGGGTCGGCGGGGTCGATGGTCGGGAAATTCGTGTCCGTAAGCTCATATTTCTTCCCCCCTATCTCCACCGTACCTGCCGCGAGATCCATTTTGTCGAGCAGGCGCCGGTTCTCCATCTTCCACTCGGGATGCGAGGCTATCATGGCCCCCTCGAGCTTGAACTGGATTACGGCTATGGCCTTGTGCATCTTGGCCATGAGGCGCAGGGTCTTCTCGGTGTGGCTGTTCTCCTCCTGGAGACACGTGGGGGTGAACCCCTTGCACTCGTCGTCGGCGTATGCCTCCATGGCGAATGTGGCCAGCGGCAGCAGGTTTATGCCATATCCGTCCTCGAGTGTGGCGAGGTTAGAATATCTCAGCGACACACGTATCACGTTGGCTATGCAGCAGTCGTTTCCGGCAGCCGCACCCATCCACAGCACGTCGTGATTGCCCCATTGGATGTCCCACGTGCCGTAGTCCTTGAGGGTATCCATGATGATATGGGCACCCGGGCCGCGGTCGTATATGTCGCCGAGTATGTGGAGCTGGTCTATCGACAGCTTCTGGATGACATTGCACAGGGCCACGATGAAATCCTCGGCCTGCCCTGTCGAGATGATGGTCTCGATGATGCGGTTGAAATATGCGGCCTTGTCATAGTCTGAGGTCGACTCGTGCATCAGCTCCTCTATGATATACGCGAACTCGCGCGGCAGGGCCTTACGCACCTTCGAGCGTGTATATTTTGACGACACGCTCTGGCATACCCTGACCAGCTTGTGCAGCGTGATGCCGTAGAAATCCTCGAGGTCGGCCTCTGTCGACCGTATCACCTGCAGCTTCTCCTCGGGATAATATATGAGCGCGCAGAGCTGACGTATCTCGCTCTCGCGCATCGACGTGCCGAACAGTTCGGTCACCTTGCGTTTGATATTGCCCGAGGCATTCTTGAGCAGGTGGCGGAAAGCCTCGTGCTCGCCATGCAGGTCGGCCACAAAATGCTCTGTGCCTTTTGGCAGGTTGAGTATGGCCTCGAGATTTATTATCTCGGTGCTTGCTGCGCTGATATCAGGAAAGGTCTGTGACAGGAGCTCGAGTATGCGGCGGTCGTTCTCGACCTTGGCGGGAGTCACTGCCGAGGTATGAAGAGTCATAACAGGATTCTGTGATGTTGGAGACGCAAATATAGTGAGAATTTGGTTACGATATGTTAAAAATACATTAAAATTCACTTCCACCACCCCTCCATGCTTTTTTTACAAAGTTTTAGCAGATGAAATTTGATTGCTAATGTTAATTTGAGTAATTTTGCCGATAAACTCATATTTCTCCTTAAATAGAATATCATCGAATATCCTTACAACTAACAGATAATATCATGGTAAATTTCTCACTTGAAGGCAAAGTTGCCCTCGTCACCGGTGCGGCCTACGGCATCGGTCTCGCCATCGCCCAGGCATTCGCTGAAGCCGGCGCGAAGATTGTGTTCAACTGCTCGCGTCAGGAGACCGTAGAGCGCGGACTCAAGGCATACAAGGAGCTCGGCATCGACGCCAAAGGCTATCTGTGCGACGTGACAGACGAGGCAGCCGTCAAGGCTATGGTGGCAGACATCGAGGCCACCGTCGGCACCATCGACATCCTTGTAAACAATGCCGGCATCATCAAGCGCATCCCCATGGAGGAGATGGCAGTCGAGGATTTCCGCCGCGTCGTCGACGTAGACCTCATAGCCCCCTACATCTGCGCCAAGGCCGTAATTCCCGGCATGATCAAGAAGGGCCACGGCAAAATCATCAACATCTGCTCTATGATGAGCGAGCTCGGCCGCGAGACCGTCAGCGCATACGCAGCCGCCAAGGGTGGCCTCAAGATGCTCACACGCAACATCTGCTCGGAATACGGCGAGCACAACATCCAGTGCAACGGCATCGGCCCGGGCTACATCGCCACAGACCAGACCGCACCCCTGCGCGAGCGTCAGCCCGACGGGTCGCGTCATCCCTTCGACTCGTTCATCATCTCAAAGACTCCCGCCGCACGCTGGGGCACCCCCGAGGACCTCATGGGCCCGGCAGTCTTCCTGGCCTCCGACGCATCCAATTTCGTCAACGGCCACGTGCTCTATGTCGACGGCGGTATCCTCGCCTATATCGGTAAGCAGCCCAAATAATCAGGACTGACCCCGTGGAACAGGTATTCTCATACATCATCGGCCTGGGGGCCGCGGTGATGATGCCCGTCATCTTCACCATTCTCGGCCTCTGCATAGGCATCAAGTTCAGCGAGTCGCTCAAGTCGGGCCTCAAGGTGGGTGTCGGCTTCATCGGCCTCTCCATCGTCACCGCCCTGCTCACCTCGGCACTCGGCCCGGCGCTCGACAAGGTGGTCAATATCTATGACCTCCAGCTCAAGGTGTTCGACATGGGCTGGCCCGCAGCCGCATCCGTGGCCTACAACACCGCCGTGGGCGCGTTCATAATCCCCGTCTGCCTCGGTGTCAACCTGCTCATGCTCATCACCAAGACGACCCGCACGGTCAACATCGACCTGTGGAACTACTGGCATTTCGCCTTCATCGGCGCCGTGGTCTATTTTGCCTCGTCGTCGCTGACATGGGGATTCTTCGCAGCCATCGTCTGCTATATAGTCACACTTATCATAGCCGACATGACCGCCCGCAAGTTCCAGACGTTCTACAAGGACATGGACGGCATCTCGATACCCCAGCCCTTCTGCGCCGGGTTCGTGCCCTTCGCATGGGGCATAAACAAGGTGCTCGACATGATACCCGGCATGAACCGCCTCGAGATTGACGCCGAGGGCCTCAAGAAGAAGTTCGGCCTCCTGGGCGAGCCCCTCTTCCTTGGCGTTGTCGTGGGCATCGTCATCGGGTGCCTCACTTGCACCTCGGGCGCCGAGCTCGTAGACAAGATTCCCTACATCCTCGGTCTCGGCATCAAGATGGGTGCCGTCATGGAGCTCATCCCGCGTGTCACCGTCCTCTTCATCGAGGGTCTTCGCCCCATCAGCGAGGCCACACGCCAGCTCATCGCCCGCAAGTTCAAGGGTGCCGACGGCCTCAACATCGGCATGACCCCCGCGCTCGTCATCGGCCACCCCACCACCCTCGTGGTCTCCATCCTGCTCATCCCCGTCACCCTCGTGCTGGCGGTTGTCCTTCCCGGCAACCAGTTCCTGCCGCTGGCGTCGCTCGCAGGTATGTTCTACGTCTTCCCCCTCGTCCTCCCCTACACCAAGGGCAGCGTGGTCAAGACATTCATCGTGGGTCTCGTGGTGCTCACCATCGGCCTCTACATGGTCACCAACCTTGCTCCCGCCTTCACGCTGGCAGCCAAGGATGTCTATGCAGCCACAGGTGACGCCGCAGTGGCCATCCCCGCCAATTTCGAGGGTGGCAGCCTCGATTTCGCCTCAAATCCCCTGGCCTGGATAATCTATCAGGGCTCGGTGACCCTCAAGTGGGTCGGAGCCGCCCTGCTCGTGCTCTGCACATGCGCCCTCATGGTGTGGAACCGCATCCTCATCATACGCAACCAGAAGGCCATGATGCACAAACACTCAGACCGCATCCAGACCACCGAATAACAAAAACCAATCATCAGAAATGAAAAAGATATTTCTCACAGTCTCACTCGTATTAGCCTCGCTCACAGCCATGGCGCAGACCGAACTGGTCAACATCCAGCGCGCATGCCATCCCGCCGACGTCAAGAACTATGACACAGCCCAGCTCCGCGAGCGCTTCACGATGCCCGTGGTTATGACTCAGGACAAGGTCACAGTGACATATTCGATGTACGACCGCCTCATCTTCGGCGGTGTCGTGCCCGTGACCAAGACCGTAGTGCTCGAGACAATCGACCCCATCAAGAGCGAATATTTCCTTGAGCACCGCGAGCTCGGCGTCATCAACACCGGCGGTGACGGCATCGTCACCGTAGACGGAAAGGAGTACGAGCTCCACTTCAAGGACGCCCTCTACGTGGGACGCGGCAACAAGGAGGTGACCTTCCGCTCGAAGGATGCCTCGAACCCCGCCAAGTTCTATCTCAACTCGACCACAGCCCACAAGGCATACAAGACCCAGCTTATCACCATCGACGGCCGCAAGGGCTCTATCAAGGCCAACAGCTTTGCCGCCGGAAAGATGGAGGAGAGCAATGACCGTGTCATCAACCAGCTCATCGTCAACAACGTGCTCGAGGAGGGTCCCTGCCAGCTCCAGATGGGCCTCACCGAGCTCAAGCCCGGCAGCGTATGGAACACCATGCCCTGCCACACCCACGACCGCCGCGTCGAGGCATACTATTATTTCAATGTTCCCGAGGGCAACGCCATCTGCCACCTGATGGGCGAGCCTCAGGAGACACGCGTCGTATGGCTGCACAACGAGCAGGCCATCATGTCGCCCGAGTGGTCTATCCACGCTGCAGCAGGTACCTCAAACTACATGTTCATCTGGGGCATGGGTGGTGAGAACCTCAACTATGGCGACATGGACAAAATCCAGTATCTCGAAATGAAATAATCGGTGCCCGGCGCAACGTAATGAACCATATTAAGGAAATAATCCGTCACTCGGCCCATACGGCCGAGGTGGTGATCGAGGCACCCTCAGTAGCCACCTCGGCCCGTGCGGGCCATTTCGTGATGATAAGGTTCTCCGAAGAGCTGCCCCGCATCCCGTTCACCATCGTCGATGCCGACCCGGCAGCCGGAACGTTCACCATCATCATCCACAAAGGTGCGCGCCTCACGTCGCTCATCGACTCGCTAAAGCCAGGCAAAGAGCTGCCCAACCTGCTCGGTCCGCTGGGACAGGCCTTCGAGATACGCGACTACGGCACCGTGCTGTGCATCGGCGACGGCGAGGGGTTCGTGCCCCTGCTACCCGTGATGCACGCCCTCAAGAAAGCCGGAAACACCGTGCTGAGTGTGCTCTCGGAGTTTACCGAGCAGACATCGTGCCTGCGCGGCAACGCCGAGCAGTGGGCTGACGAGATATTGCACTCGTCGAGCAAGGAGGAAGCCATCGAGGTCATTGACCGCGTGACATCCGCACGCAAGGTTGACCTTGTGGTCATCACAGGGCCTACCGACATGCTGCGCATGATTTCGGACAAGACCCGGGCCCTCGGCATCCCCACCCGCTGCATACTCAACATGATCATGCTCGACGGCGTGGGCATCTGCGGCATCTGCCGCGTCATGGTGGGGGGACAGCGCAAGCTCACCTGCATCGACGGCCCCACGTTCGACGCCCACCTTGTGGACTTTGACCAACTCCTGAACCGCCAACGCAACTATATCTGATATGAAACGTCAGCTCACAGAACAGGAACTTGTGTCGCGCGACATGCCGTGGCGCGAAGAGCTCCGCAAGAGCCACAGCACAAAGGAGCGCACGGCCCTGCCGCGCGCAGTGATGCCCGAGCTCGACGCAGCATACCGCATCCACTCTAACGAGGAGGTCAACCAGGGCCTCTCGATCGAGCAGGCCGTCGTCGAGGCGCGCCGCTGTCTCGACTGTCCCGACCCCGGGTGCATGAAAGGATGTCCCGTGGCCAACCACATCCCGGCGTTCATCAAGAACGTCGAGCGCCGCCGCTTCGCCGAGGCGCTCGAGGTGCTGTCGCTTACCACGGTGCTTCCCGCCGTCTGCGGACGCGTATGTCCGCAGGAGAAGCAGTGCGAGGCCGGATGCATCTACAACAAGATGAAGAAGCCCCCGGTGGCCATAGGCAATCTGGAGCGCTTCGTGGCCGACTTCAACCGCGAGATGGAATGTCAGAACCGTGCCGAAGGTATCGACACAGAGGCTTCCGCGCCACTGAAGAGCCCCTTCTTTGCCGGAATCAAGATAGCAGTCGTAGGCTCGGGTCCCTCAGGGCTCGCGTTCGCGGGCGACATGGCCAAGCGCGGATATGACGTCACAGTCTTCGAGGCGCTCGACCGTCTCGGCGGAGTGCTCAAATACGGCATCCCCGAGTTCTGCCTCCCCAAGGATGTCGTCAACGCCGAGATTGCCAAGGTCGCAGCCCTCGGGGTCAAGTTCGAGAAAAACAGCTTTGTGGGTACCACACTGCCCTACGACGAGCTGAGGGCTCAGGGATTCAAGGGCATCTATGTCGCCACAGGTGCCGGAAAGCCCAGGTTCATGGGCATACCCGGCGAGAACCTGCCCGGCGTGATGACCGCCAACGAGTACCTGATACGCTACAACCTTGTGCGCAACGAGATATACGGTCAGAACGTGATGTCGCTGCATCGCAAGCGCGTCGCCGTCATCGGTGCCGGAAACACCGCCATGGACGCCGTGCGCGCCGCACTGCGCCTCGGAGCCGAGAAGGCCATGATAGTCTATCGCCGCAGCGAGGACGAGATACCGGCACGTGCCGACGAGGTGCGCCACGCCCGCGAGGAGGGTGTCGAGTTCCTGACACTCCACAACCCCGTCGAATATCTTGCCGACAGCGACGGAATGCTCCGTGCCATGCGCCTGCAGCGCATGGAGCTGGGCGAGCCCGACGAGTCGGGCCGACGCACTCCGGTCGAGATACCGGGCGCAATCGACGAGGTCGAGGTAGACCTCGTGGTGGTCTGCGTAGGCTATCTCCCCAACCCGCCCGAGCTCACCGAAGAGCTTGTCATGTCTGGCAAGGGGAAGATTCTCGTCGACGAGGCATCAGGCAAGTCATCGCAGCCCTCGATATATGCCGGAGGTGACATCGTGCGCGGAGCCGCCACCGTCATCCTGGCCATGGGCGACGGACGCCGAGCCGCCAAGGCGATGTCCGAAGCCTTCGAGCGCATCATCTCGAACACCACACTCGGATAATCCCTCACGTTACCCAAAAAACAGAAAAAGTCAACAACCATAATATTAACCCTAATACCTTATCCTACAATGAAAGTAGTTACCTTAGGCGAGATCATGCTCCGCCTTTCACCCGCAGGGTGCAGCCGCTTTGTCGAAGTCGACAACTTCAACGTCATCTGGGGCGGCGGCGAGGCCAACGTGGCCGTATCGTGTGCCAACTATGGCCATGACGCCTATTTCATCAGCAAGCTTCCCAAGCACGAGATCGGCCAGGCTGCAGTCAATGCCCTGCGTCGCTATGGCGTGCACACCGAGCATATCGCCCGCGGCGGTGACCGTGTCGGCATCTACTATTGCGAGACCGGCGCCTCGATGCGTCCCTCGAAGGTGCTCTACGACCGCGCACACTCTGCAATCGCTGAGGCTGATCCCGCAGATTTTGATTTCGACGCCATCATGGAGGGTGCCGACTGGTTCCACTGGAGCGGCATCACCCCCGCCATCTCTGACAAGGCTGCCGAGCTCACCAAGCTCGCCTGCGAGGCTGCCAAGCGTCACGGTGTCACCGTCAGCGTCGACCTCAACTTCCGCAAGAAACTCTGGACCAAGGAGAAGGCTCAGAGCATCATGCGCCCCCTCATGCAGTACGTTGACGTCTGCATCGGCAACGAGGAGGACGCAGAGCTCTGCCTCGGCTTCAAGCCCGATGCTGACGTAGAGGGCGGCGAGACAAACGCCGAGGGCTACAAGGGCATCTTCGAGGCCATGGCCAAGGAGTTCGGCTTCAAGTATGTCGCATCGACCCTGCGCGAGTCTTTCTCGGCTACCCACAACGGCTGGAAGGCCATGATCTATGACGGCAAGGAGTTCTACGAGTCGAAGCGTTATGACATCAACCCCATCATCGACCGCGTAGGTGGTGGCGACTCGTTCTCCGGCGGCCTCATCCACGGCCTCCTCACCATGCCCACCCAGGGCGAGGCCCTCGAGTTTGCCGTTGCCGCATCGGCTCTCAAGCAGACCATCCCCGGCGACTTCAACCTCGTATCGGCAGATGAGGTCAAGGCCCTCGCCGGTGGCAGCGCCAACGGTCGCGTACAGCGCTAAACCATAGACGGTCACAGACCGTGCCACGGCCCCCGCACCGGTTGGTGCGGGGGCCGATTTCATATCCCGGTGTCGCAAACAATCCTTGACCGAAGGGTGTTCTAAACTTGATATAAGTTCATCAAAGCCCGCATTATGATGTCACAGACACCCCCCTCCGCCCCAAAGGTCAATTACCCTTTCCTTGTCTTCTTTCTCGTCACCGTCAGCGCCCTCGGGTCGTTCGTCAACGATATGTACACTCCGGCGCTACCCGCCATGTGCAGGTTTTTCGGATGTCAGGTCTCGGTGGCACAGCTCGGACTCACCATGGGGATGGTCGGACTCGGGCTGGGACAGATACTGCTCGGCCCCATATCTGACCGCTACGGACGCAAGCCGGTGCTCATAGGCTCGGTAATACTGTTCATCGTGGCCGCCATTGCAAGCATTTTCTCGCCAAACATACACGTCTTCAACATCAGCCGCCTCTTCCAGGGACTCGGAGCCTCGGGAGGCTATTTCCTCGCCCGTACCATTCCCGCCGACCTGTATAGCGGACGGGCGCTGGCCAGGCTCATGGCCATAACGGGAGCCATCAACGGAGTCGCACCCGCCTCGGCCCCGGTCATCGGAGGTGTCACCGCCGACGCCTGGGGATGGAAAGGTGTTTTCCTCGTGCTCGCCGCGTTCGCCCTCGTCATACTCGCCATCTCCCCGCTGGTCAAGGAGTCATTGCCCCCGTCGCGGCGCACCACGGGCCCGTGGTGGAAATCACTGCGCGGCTACGGCGCGCTGTTGCGCGACAGGCCGTTCATCATCCACATCTGTTATAAAGGATTTGCCCTTGGCATCCTGTTCGCCTATCTCTCGGCGGCCCCCTTTATCCTTCAGGATCATTATGGCCTCAGCCAGACCAGATATGGTCTTGTCATCGGCTTCAATTCCATCTTTGTGGCGGCAGGCGCCATGCTGGCCATGAGGTTCCACCCCCTCAAGCGTGCAGCCCGCACAGGAGCCATCATCCTTGCCGTAGGCACCGCAGCACAGGCGTATGCCCTGTGGACTATACATAGCCTGTGGATTTTCGAGATATGCATGTGGGTGATGCTCTTCGGGCTCGGACTGATCTTCACCACAACAAACACCCTCGCCATGAGCGAGGGGAGCAGCCGTGCGGGCGAGGCGTCGGCCCTGCTCGGTCTGGCGGGATATGTAGTCGGCGCCATAGTCGCACCACTTGTCGGCCTCGGCGACGTCATGCACTCGTGCGCCATAGCATTCGTCATCCTCACCCTCCTCACCCTGCTCTGCTCCCGTCATTCCAAGCGCCTTGCCCCCGACCTCGGCAAAGGGGGCAAATAATCCCCGGACATAAAACAGACTCCCCGTCCATATCCCTGAAGGATTTGGACGGGGAGTTGTCTTATGGCTTAAATATCGTCAGTCAGAGGCATCATTTCGCCTGCTGTGCCTGCTGTATGTTGGCGCGCTGTACGCGCTGGCCATCTATCCTCTTGGCCTTCATCGAGCCGTGGTGACCCTTGCGGTCTACGGGACGGCCGTTGTGACGGGGCTCGGGGTTGAGATAGCTGTTCTCGAGAAACTGGGTGTACTGCTCGGGGGTAAGTATGGACTTCACCTTGTTGAGAAACTCGCGGCGCGAGTTCTGCGCGGCCTCACGGCGCTCCTTGCGGGCCTGCTCGCGTGCCTCCTTATCAGCCTTCTTGCTATCCTTGTTGCCGCAGGGTGTAATCTCCTTCAGCTTGGCCTGCTGCTCGGCAGTGAGATTGAGGCCGTCGAAGGGACAGCCGGCCTGAGGGACGGCACACTGTCCGGCGGGAAGCTGGCAGTCGGCCTGGAGGCACTGCTCGGTCTTCTGCTTGCAGGTAGTGCCGACGGCTACAGGGTTCTGGGCTACGGCCTGACCTGCAAAGAGGCCCGAGACGAGGAGGGAAATTCCGATAATAGTCTTTTTCATCTTTATGTCTTAAGTGTTTGTTTTTTCTGTTTTCTTGGCGTTTGTTATTAAGACCTTCAAGATAGACAAAAGTTTAATACGAATCCCTACGATTTAACATACTTTCAGATATGCAGTTATCCCGGATGAACTGCGATATTCAGGATAGCTCAGAACCTGTCGTGGTGGATGCGGGCATCAATGTCGATTTCTTTCTGACGCGGCAAGAAGGCTCCTTCCGACGGATAACCGACGGTAAGCAGACACGCCATCTCATATCCCTGCGGAGCGTTGACAATTGTCTTGATGGCATCCGCCTCATCCCCTACCGGAATATGGAACACGCATCCGAGCCCTTCGGCGGTCGCGGCAAGGAGCATATTCTCTATCGCACACCAGACAGAGGCAAAATAATTGAGAGAGCTCTGTTCGGCAGGTTGAAGCAGAGGTGTCGTGAGCTGCCTGAAAA
>OMDW01000070.1_pt1 | contig 22737 bp, 14 predicted proteins | sample 1673661 | NCBI WGS metagenome assembly OMDW01 (sample SAMEA103958118, study PRJEB25191) | human gut metagenome
TGATCACTACTTCGGTACCATTAAGGAGCGCATCGCTGCATTCATGAAGGATCTCAACATTGAGCTCTGGAAGCTTGGAATCCTTTCCAAGACACAGCATAACGAGGTTGCTCCGGCTCAGCATGAGATGGCTCCAATCTTTACAACTGCTAATATCTCTACCGATCATAACCAGCTTGTTATGGAGCTGATGAAAAAGGTAGCTAAGAGACATAATCTTGAGTGTCTGCTTCATGAGAAGCCATTTGCAGGTGTCAATGGTTCTGGAAAACATAACAACTGGTCTATCACAACTGATGATGGTGAGGTAGTTTATCTTGTACTTGCCACGGGCTATGAGGCCGACAACCAGGAGGGGTATCATGGTGATGATGAAGCCCCAGATGACCCACCACATACCTGTGGTGTTGAACACTGTCTTGGCAAAGCCTGCGCCCGATGATATGCCTACCGAAGCAAGGAAGAGGCAGATGCCAAGCTCACGCATCAGCAGTGAAGCCGATGACGAGGTATAGGTGACGAGCTTGAACTTGTATCCGAAGCGGCTCAGGAGGATGGCAACCACGAGCGGGCCGCCCGCGAGACCGAGCTTCATGCCGAAGCCCACGTTGATGCTGCCGACGATGATACCGAAGAGGATGCCGACAAAGATGGTGATGAGGTTAGGCTGGTTGAGGCGCTTCATCGAGTTGCCCAGACGCACGGCAAGGCGCTCGATGTCGTTGGGGTCACCTACCACCACGAGACGGTCGCCTATCTGCAGACGCAGGGCCGGAGAAGCCAGCAGGTCGACACCGGCACGGTTGACGCGGGTGCAGTTGAGCGAATAGGCGGTGTGGAGCCTGAGCGCGCCGAGGGGTGTGCCGTTATACTTGCTCTGTGTCACGACGATGCGGCGAGAGATGACCTTGCTCTGTACCTCTTCCCAGTCCATCTCTATCTGATGGCCGATGACCGAGGTGAATTTCATGGCGTCCGAGGGTGCGAGCACCACGAAGATCTTGTCGCCCACATGGAGCTCAGTCTTCGAGGTGGGGATTATCACCTTGCCGTCGGCACCCATGAGTCGGCTCACCACAAAGTCGCAGTCGAGCACCTGATGCAGCTCGAAGAGGGTCTTGCCGTCGATGAGGCGGTTTGTCACCTCATAGCTCACGATGAGGGGCTTCTGCTGGCTGCTCTCGATCTCGTCCTCGATGGCGCGTATCTCGGCCTCGGGATTGATCTTGAACACAGCCTTGATGATGAGCATGGTCAGGATGATGCCGACCACGCCGAGAGGATAGGCTGCGGCATATCCCATGGCCATCGTATTGATGGCCTCGGTGGTGCCGGCTGTCTGCTGGGCGGCGGCCAGACCCGGGGTATTGGTCACGGCACCCGACATCACGCCGACAAGGGCCGCAATCGAGGTGTTGCCGTCGATATAGAAGATGGCAAGCACGATGCCCACGTTGAGCAGGATGATGAGCACCGCAAGGGCGTTGAGCAGCACGCCACCTTTCTTGAACGACGAGAAGAAGCCCGGACCCACCTGTATGCCTATGGCGAAGATGAAGAGTATGAGACCGAACTCGCGGACAAATTTCAGAACCTCGGGGTTGACGATATAACCGAAATGTCCCATGAGGATTCCGACAAACAGTACGAAGGTAACTCCGAGGGATATCCCCCCTATCTTGAGCTTACCCAGAAAAATACCGGCAGCTATCACGAACGAGTACAGCACCAATGTGCTGGCCAGTTCGGTGTGGCCGGGGCCGATGAGGTCAATTAACCATTCCATATATTGATGTTACAATCTTTTTTCCGTATGATTTGCCGGAGAGCGGTATGTACCTTGTCTTTGAGAGCGCAAAGTTACGAATTTTTTTCCAATTCCTCCGACCTTTTGCCCTCTATATTTGTAGGGGCCATAATAGAGACGTGTCGGCGTCCTCACGGACGCCATTTCAAGCGTCATAATCTAATTTTAAATGTTTTTAACGCTCGTTCGGTAATAATATACCTTTGTGGCGGGGTTTTATATATAAAAAGGCATTATGAAACGTAAATCACTGCTCTTCGACATAGATATATCGACCGGCGTCGAGCCCGGAGTGGGGACGCTGCTTGTGGCCGAGCCATTTCTCAAGGAGTCATATTTCAACCATGCGGTGGTGGTGCTCGTCGACTACGAGCCACCTGTGTCGGCTATGGGGGTGGTGATAAACAACCCTACCGAGTATAAGTTGCAGGAAGTGGTCGATGGCGTAAAGGTCAAGGAGCCTATCCCGGTCTACTGCGGTGGCCCCGTGGGAAGCGACAGGCTGTATTTCATGCACACTCTTGGCGACCTTATACCCGAGACGCGCCGGGTGGGCGACAACCTCTGGCTTGGCGGTGACTTTGACACGCTTTTCGGCATAATCAACGACGGATATGATGTCGAGGGTCACATACGGTTCTTCATGGGCTATAGCGGGTGGAGTCCCGGTCAGCTCGAGGAAGAGGTGTCAAAGCGTGTATGGGCCGTGTCGCCGATGGTGTCGGGACGCGAGCTGCTGCGTGGCGATGGCGACAGCGTATGGCACGACTGTGTGCGGCGCCTCGGTCCGGGATTCCGCGGATGGCTATATCATCCCCGCAACCTCATGGCCAACTGATTTCTGACAGTATATATCGAGCCTCCGCCATCTGTGACGGGGGCGTTGTTATGGTTAAAAAACATTAATGCCGGGAATCTGTTTTGATTTGAGGATATTGTGACCTAATTTTGTAGTCGAACGAAAATTTTAGTGCCATACCATGAAAAGACCCTTCCTTCTTATGCTGACCCTCTCCATTGTCGCTTTCTGCGGCTATGCTTTCGGGAATCTGTCGAGAGACGGCATGGCTGTGTCGCTGCTGGACGAAGGGAGCTTTGTGCTCAGGGGGAGGATGTCTCCGCGATGGGGAGGTATGGTCAGGTTCGCGGTCTCTGACCCGGTGAAGAACCGGGGATATGAGCTTCGGGCCGACCGCAAGGGGCGTTTCGACATGACCGTACCTATGCGTGGGCCCTGTGAGGAACTTTACCTATACCTTGGGGGCACGGTTAATGTGCCTGTATGTCAGGGCGACACGATAGAACTCGAGGTAGGCGAGAAGGATTTTGACATCTCGTCGCTCGACCGACGGGCGAATCTCGACCTGATGCTGGCCATGACGTTGGGCGAACGGACATCAAAGAAATACAGGGCGTTCAGCGAGGCAGCACATGCTTATAGGTGCAATGCCTCTGACTCGCTTTACAATGAATCAGTGCGTCTGCTCGGTGAGTATGTCGAGACCTACCGTAATGTCACTGATACCTTTGTCGCCACCCACGGAGAGCCCCGGAGCATGGAATATTTCCGGCTCCGGGCCGAGTTTGGCCCTCTCGCGCTCATGGCGTGGAGCCCGATGGTGGGGTATGATTTTGCGGGATATGAAGACCGATGGCTCACATACGATCCTTATCGCCGTTTTGTATTCAATTATATCCAGACACACACCGGGGACGACGACCCGGTCGCCCGCAGTAAGGAGTGGCGTAAGATGGTTCCATCCGGGCTCATGGCCGACTGGCTTGTCCTCAAGACCATCGACCTTACAGCACGTTATGACGGACCTGAGAAAGCCTCCGCCTATGTGAAGAGACTATATCCCCACCTCTCACAGCCGGACATAAGGGAGGCTGTGGCTGCTATGGCACCTGCAATGGCACGGATTGCAACGGGGGAACAAGCCCCCCAGCTATCCCTCCGGGATACCGATGGCGGCTCATTCTCTCTCGGAGACTTCAGGGGCAAATATCTGTATCTTGATTTCTGGGATTTCGGCTGCCGTCCCTGTATTGCCGAGTTTGGTATCATGCCCGCTCTCAAGGAGTGGCTTGGACCTGCGGCAGAGAAGATAGAGTTTGTGACAGTGTGTGCCTCCAGTCCCTCCAGACGCAAGCTCGAGGATTTCGTCACCCGACACTCCCTGACCGGGAAGAACCTTATACTCGACAGACGGAAATCTGACGCCTGCTATCTGCAGGGAGTATACCCCACATACGTACTGATTGATCCTGACGGAAAGATTGTCGAGTTCAATACCGCCAGACCGTCTGAGATATTGCGTCAGGCCGCAGAAGGATATCCGACAACGCTGGGGACAGCACTTGGAGTGCAGTGACCCTCAAAGCGCGAATGTAATATGATTATTCCTTATTTCCATTTTTCCGGAATGGAATATGCTTTTCCATCTTTTGATACAATGTCCGGCATTATGGAGGATTGGAATCTACGGATATTCTTTATCATCAATACAGGTTTGCTTCGATGATGGATGAGATTATCCTTGATGTCATTGCTGAAATTTGACGGTGGAAAATATACTTTTATGCCAATACCGGGAAAACGACGCTCTATCAACTCTAATGGCGGGACAAGATCGCTGTCTGCACTGACGAGTGAGACAATATCGGTTGTTCCCATCACGCAATCCTCGATCATGCGGATTGAGATATTGACATCTGTTTTCTTTTCTTCGGGGCGAGAAATATCCCCATTACAATACGGACATATTATATGTTTTTCCAAATATTTACCTCTTACAATCTCAAATTTATCGCCATTAATTAGTTTGTTGGCATTCAGAAAAGCGCTTTGGCGACTGTTCTTCTGTGGGCTCAAGGGTGATGCTGTAAAGTATATGACTTTCTCCAGAACCTGACCTTCTCCGAGAAAACTCTCGCAGAGCTTGACCATATCAATCCAATAGAACCGTCGCCATGCGGCATCAGTTCTCTTGCTTCGTTTCAATCCGAAATAGAAATTGAAACCGTCTATATAGAATGTTACCCTTTTATTCTGTCGTTCCATGTCAAAAAAAAAGCCGCTCGTAAGCGGCCTATTCCCTACAAGAAAGTAGGGCGTTGCTTTTTCTGATGCAAATATAATAAATTATTATATTCCTTCAAAATTTAAACGTCTAAAAATAATTTAGAGTTTAAGAAATGAAGGAAATGAAGGAGATTCGGTACTATATCAATACCATTTCACGCCGTTGGAGAGGGAGGAGCGTTTGTCGTATTTGAGGTCGGCGAGGAGTGACGACTTGACTGAGATGTGGAAATTGTAGCTCTTGTACGGGCCGACCGGCACGAAGCTGGCGCGCATGGTGAAGCAGTGCATGTCTCGCGAGATATTGCAGTTCATATATGCTAGTTTGTGGGTGTCGAAATTATACGAGGCCGAGAATCCGATGTTCCAGTTGGAGGTGGGACGGATGTTGCCTGAGAACGAGAGGTTCTGCGTAATCTTGCCTTTGTACTCAAGCTTCTTGTAATCAAACTCGCCGTAACCGTAGTTGACCGAATAGTTGAACGTCAGGTTCCAGGGCACGCTCCAGTCCATATATCCGTTCTTGCCTATCTGTATGCCGTTTTTCTTCTTGTTGGACGTGCCGGACTGTGGCGGTTCGTAATCGGATGTGTCGTCGGCAAACTCCTGGCTCTCGCTCTCGTTGTCCTTGTTCTTGTCATCGTCCTTATTGTCGCCACCTCCGAACCATTTCTTGAAGGTGTCGTTGTTGAACGTATAGCTGAACGATGTGCCCGTGCTCGAGAGCTTGCCCCAGCCCTTGCCGTTGGCGATGCGCAGCTTGTTGATGCGCACGGGCATACCCGCAGAGTTGAGGCCGTACATATACACGTCCCATGTGGCCGACAGGTTGAGGTTGAAGTTCTTGACCAGGCGCAGCATTATCGATGTGTTGAGGTTTGACCATTTCATCGAGTCGGCGGCCATGTTGTAGCTCTGCGACAGCGAGAAATTCTCGATCAGCGACACTTTCTTCTCGCCAATCGAGTCGTTGTCCGACCGCACCTTCATCTCGAGGTTGTTTGACAGCGAGAAGCTCACTGTTCCCGACTTGCCCTGTCCCGGCACGCCGAAGAGGCTGTTGGGGAACATCGAGTATTTTCTGGTCTGCATCTGTCCGCGTGCGTCCCTGTACTCATACGAGCCGTAATATCCGAAGAACGGCGACGAGAAGTCGGGCGATGCCGAGAACGATACCGACGGGGTGGCGACCCAGCGTATCATCTTCACCTTGTCGCCAAGGAATTTCATGGGCTGGAAGAAACCGTAGACCTTGGTCGATGCCGATACGGAGCCCGAGAAATCCCACACGTTATAGAAACTGTATGTGGTGTCGAGCACCTCGGCCGAGGCGTTGGGATCCCACTGGCGGCGCACCTTGGTGGTATACATCCTGTCGGTGATGCTGAGCGAGGGGGTGATGTTGAAATATTTGAATACGTTGAACGTGGCCGAGACAGGAATCGAGTGCTTCATGCCGTTGCGCCAGTCCTTGATGAGGCTCTTCTTGAAGAAAACATCCTGTTTGGCCGTGAGCGAGTTGTTGAACTGGCCCGAGTATGACATCTTTATCTTCTCATACCAACGCTCGGCGCCCACCGCCCTCTTGCGCTTGAAGGGATAGACCTGCGACATGGTGATGGTGACGTTGGGAAACGAGACATTGAGCGTAGAGTCCTGCGAGCGCTGCGAGACGTTGGCCGTCGTCGACAGCGACCATTTGGAGTTGGGGATGCGGTATGTCATGTTGACCGTCGAGCTCTTGGTGTTCTCGGTAAACGAGTTCGAGTAGTAGGACCCGAGGTCGTTGCGCGAATAGCCCGAGGTAGTGAAGTTGACAGAGGCCGAGAAATTGAGGTTCGGGTTGGCCTTGGCATCCTGCGAGTGGTTCCAGAGCACCTGGAAATTGGTCGACTTAGAATAGTCGGGCATACCCTTGTCGCCCGTGATGGTCTTGAGATACGATATGTTGAACGAGCCCGAATACTTGTATCGTTTCAGGTATGCCGACTGCGCCCTCAGTCCCCACGACCCGAGTGTGTAAATCTCGCCGGTCAGGGCCAGGTCGATGTTGTCGTTGATGGCGAAATAATATCCGCCGTTGCTGAGATAATAGCCTCGGTTATAGTCGTCGCCGAATGTCGGGAAGATTATGCCGGACGAATACTTGTCCGAGAAGGGGAAATATCCGAACGGCACGGCAAGCGGCAGGGGCAGTCCCGCCAGCACCATGTATGACGGGCCCACGACGGCATCCTTGCCCGGACGGACTTTTGCCTTGGTCAGCTGCAGGTAGAAGTGCGGGTCATCGTGGTCGTCGCAGGTGGTATAGCGTCCGTTCTCGATATAGAACGTGTTTTCGTCGACCTTCTTCGAGCGCCCACCGGTCAGGTATCCCTCGCCCTGCTGCGTCACCACACCGGTGATGAAACCGTGCTCGGTGTCGAAATTATAGGTCATCGTTTTGGCCTCGTATGTCGTGCCGTTGTCGTCGAATACCGGCGAGCCCTTGACCTCGCCAAGCGAGTCGACCGTGCCGACGGCATAGACCGTGGTGCTGTCGAGGTTCATCTTTATCTCGTCGGCATCAAGCTTGATGTCGCCATATACCACCTGGCTCTGGCCGTACATATATGCGAGGTCGCGGCCCACGAGCACAAGTGAGTCCTGGGCCTGGAAATCGACAGGGTTGTCGAGGTCTACCTTGAGGCGTACGATTTTGGTCGAGTCCTTCTGCGGGCGTATGCGGGTGCGGCTCAGTCGGGTGCGCCGTGTGGTGTCGGTCGACGCCGTGTGGCGCACTGTCACGGGACGAGCCAGCGTGTCGGGCGCCTCCGCAGCCGTGGTGTCGGCAGGCTCAGCCGGGACATCGGGGCGTGCCGTGGTATCGGCGGCGATGACGGCCAGGTCGGCCACGACGGGCACCTGCGCCGACAAGGCCGGACGCGAGACCGCGCCCATGCTTGCCGCACACAGGAGCACCAGCATGATAATATAAATGTGAGTTTTACTCAAGCGGTTGACTGTATGGATGTTTGCACGGATGTCCCCCGTGGGACGCCGAAACTCGCTGCAAAGTTATACATTAATTGTCAAACAGCCAACCCCCACCCACCTCAGTGGCTATAATTTATGTTAACATTGTTGTGGAGGTCAGTACATCTGATAGTCCATGGAGAGGACCTGGAATTCGGTGCGGCGGTTGATCTGGTCGGCTATCTCCTGGTCTTCGGGGGTGAGGGTGAGGATGTATTCCTCGTCGAGCACCTGACCCTCGGGGAACTGGGGGTACTGGCGCGAGATGCGCTTGGTGACGGTCTTGGGGCGGGACTCGCCATAGCCCTGGGCCTGCAGACGTGCCGCGGGGATGCCCGAGGATATGAGGTAGTTGACAACCGAGTCTGCACGGCGCTGCGATAGGGCTATGTTGTATTCGTCGGTGCCGTGGCGGTCGGTGTGCGAGGCCATCTCTATGGTGATGTTGGGGTTGTCGCGCAGCATCTGCGAGATCGAGTCGAGCGCGGCGCACGACTCCGGGCGCAGCGTGGCCTTGTCGAAATCATAGAAGATGTTCTCGACGATGTTGGGCTTGTTGATGGAGGCGAGGATGAAGTCGATGCCATACTCGGCATCCTCCTCGGCTGTGTCTGAGGTGAACTGCTGGCGCGCGTTGAGGTATCCCTTGGCACCGGCCAGCATGACATAGCTCACGCCACGCTCGAGGGGGAACGAGAATGACCCGTCGTTACGGGCTATGGTCTTCTGGTTAGAGCCGTCGTTGCCCACGATGCGGATGACGGCGTTGGGCACAGGCTCCTCGTCTTTGTCGAGCACCCAGCCCGAGATTGTCACCTTGAGGTCGGGGAGCTCGAACGAGTAGAGGTGGTCATAGCCGCGTCCGTCGCCACGGTTAGAGCTGAAATATCCCGCCTCGTGCCCGGGATTGGCGTATGTGATGCCGAAATCGTCTCCCTCAGAGTTTATGGGGGCACCCATATTCTCGACCAGCCATCCGCCCGACGGCGAGAGGGTGGCGCGGAATATGTCGAGTCCTCCGAGGCCGGGGTGGCCGTCGGATGCGAAATACATCACCGAGTCGGTGAGCATATAAGGGAACACCTCGTCGCCGGGAGTGTTGATGGCCTCGCCGAGGTTCTCGAGGCTGCCCGCGCGCTCGCGCAGGTTGATGCGCCAGATGTCCTTGCCCCCGGTGCCCGGCATGTCTGATGTGAAATAGAGCCATTCGCCCGAGGGGGAGACAGCGGGATGGCCGTATGACGAGAGTGTGTCGGGTATGACCTCAAACTTGACAGGCGCGCTCCACTGGGCGTCGCTGCGCTGCGAGGTGTGTATCTCGGTGCCGGTGTTAGAGCCGGGCTTGCGTATGGCGCGGGTCAGATACATGGTCGAGCCGTCGGGCGAGAAAGAGCATATCCCCTCGTCCCATTCCGAGTTTAGCTCACCCTCGACGGGCTCGGGTTTCTGCCATGCGCCCTGCTCGTTCTTGCGGGCCATCCAGATATCCGAGCGTTTCATGCCTGTGATCTCGCTGCGGTTGGTGCCCTTGACCTTCTCGTTGGTTGTGGTGAAATAGAGTATGTCGCCGTTGAACATCGGGGCGAAGTCCGAGCGGCGCGAGTTGAACAGGGTGGCGTTGCGCACCACATAGCGTGTCTTGTTCTTCTTTATCTCGGCTGCCTTGCGGGCTCCGGCCAGCGAGCGCTCGGCCAGTGCATCGCCGGGATATTTGGCCAGATATTCCTCATAGCTCTTCACGGCCAGGGCATACTGACCCTGCCCGTGCTGCGACTGTGCGAGCCTGAGCAGTATTGTGCTGTCGGGGTATCCGTAGCGCAGGGCGTTCTGATATGCGGCGGCGGCGCGGGCGTCCTGTCCGAGCTGACGGTGACACTCGGCCATCTTGTAGGCCACCTCGGCGCGCTCGGCTCGCTGTTCGCGGGGCTTGAGCTTGTTGTATATCTTACGGTATGTCTTGGATGCGTCGAAATACTCGCCGCGTGCCATCTGTTCGTCGGCGGTCTTGAGCTTGGCACCCCCGCACGACGTCAGCGCCAGCAACGGCAGAAGGATATATAGAATGGTTGCTATCGTCCTGTTCATATAGATTTTAACGGAGAATGGTGGGCATTATTGAATGGAAAGTTGTAAATTTGCAAGAATATATGCGGCCTATAAGCCTTATAGGACTTATAAGACCTATAGGCCTGATAATGGATTTTGCTATGTCACACATACTTGTCATAGACGACGATGCGGCGGTGAGGCTGTCGCTGGCGATGCTGCTGAAGCGGCGTGGCCATACGGTGGCGCAGGCTTCGGGCGAAGCCGAGGCGCTTGCCGCCGTGCGCGCCTCGCTCAGAGGCGAGGGAGAGGCCATAGACCTGATGCTGATGGATATGAACTATACGTCGTCGACTACAGGTCGCGACGGCCTGGAGCTGCTGGCCAAGGTCAAGGTGCTCATGCCGAAGGTAGCCGTGATACTCATGACGGCGTGGGGGAGCATCCCACTGGCGGTCGAGGGTGTCAAGGGGGGAGCGATGGATTTCGTCACCAAGCCCTGGGATAACCGTGACCTCATCTCGCGTGTGGAGACGGCTCTGTCGCTGTCGTGCGGCCATGCTCCGGCTCCTGCCGAGACCGATGCCGAGGCCCTCGAGGGAATCATCGGTCGGAGCGATGCGCTCCGGGCTGTCATCGAGGCAGCACGCAAGGCTGCGCCCACAGATGCCCCGGTGCTGATAACCGGCGAGAACGGTACAGGCAAAGAGCTCCTTGCAAGGGCCATCCATCGCCTGAGCCGTCGCCGCGAGCGTCCCTTCGTGGCCGTGAACCTCGGCGGCCTGGCCCGCTCGCTCTTCGAGAGCGAGATGTTCGGCTATGCCCGGGGGGCCTTCACCGGCGCCGACTCCGACAGGGCCGGACGCTTCGAGACAGCCGACTCCGGCACCATCTTCCTCGATGAGATAGGGGATCTCGATGCCTCGTGTCAGGTGAAGATGCTGCGTGTATTGCAGGAGCATACCTTCGAGCGTCTTGGCGAGAGCCATCCCCGCCGTGTCGACATCCGGGTGGTGTGCGCCACCAATGTCGACCTTCCCGTCGCGGTGGCCTCGGGCGCGTTCAGGGAAGACCTCTATTACCGCATCAACCTCATCACACTCCACATGCCACCTCTGCGCGAGAGACGCGAGGATATACCCCTGCTGGTGAGACATTTTGCGGGCGATGATGTCACCGTCACTCCCGAGGCGATGCGTATGCTCGAGGAGCAGCCGTACCCGGGCAACATACGCGAGCTGCAGAATCTCGTGAAGCGTCTTGTCATAATGACCGAGACCGGGCGCATCACCCCCGAGGATGTCCGCAAGGCACTGACCCACTCGTCAACGTCAGCCATGGCGGCGCGCACGGCCCCCGAGCCTGTGGCCGAGACCGCGCTGACCCTCGAGGAGATGGAGCGCAAGGCAATATCGGATGCCATAGCACGCTGCGGCGGCAATCTGTCGCAGGTGGCGTCGGCTCTGGGAATCACGCGGCAGTCGCTGTACAGGCGTATGGAGAAATTCGGACTGCAGCCATGAGTGCGACACTGATATTCACGCTGCTATATCTGGCCATCTTCGGCATGGGTGTGGCTCTGCCGCTGCTGTTCGGCCTGACGCTCAAGGTGCTTGCCGCCGAAGGTGGCATAGTGCTGCTCGCTGTCATAGGTATGTTGCTCTACTCGCGTCTGGTGCGTCCGGCGCAGGTGATGGCGATGGGCATGGACCTGCTGCGCGAGCAGGACTACAATTCGCGACTCGCCCCGGTGGGACAGCCCGACGCCGACAGGATAATCAATCTTTTCAACGACATCATGGCCCGTCTCAAGGTCGAGGCGCTGAGGGTGAGGGAGCAGAACCATTTCCTCGACCTTCTCATCGAGGCGTCGCCCCTCGGCATCGTGAGCCTCGGCGACAGGGATGTGGTGCAGACACGCAACTCCATGGCATGCCGTCTGCTCGGCGAGGCCCCGGCCGGTGTGGCGCTCAAGGATCTGAAATCCCCCTTGGCCGAGGTGTGCATGCACCTCGGCAATGACGAGTCGGAGACCATACGCCTGAGCGACACCATGGTCTACCGCTGTACGCGCGTGCAGTTCATGGACCGCGGCATGCCGAGACCTTTCCTGCTGATAGAGATACTGACAGACGAGGTGCGCCGTGCCGAGCGTGACGCATACGGCAAGGTGATAAGGGTGATAGGCCACGAGGTCAACAACTCTATGGCCTCGATACGCTCGCTGCTGCAGTTGCTGCTCGAGATAAAGCCCTGGGGGGATGACGAGGAGGAGCTGGGACAGGCTGTCGAAGGGTGTGTGCACAGGGCCGCGCTGCTGAGCGATTTCATATCGTCATACACGAGGGTCGTGAAGATTCCGCCGGCAAGGCTGGAGAAGATACCCCTGAGCGACGTTGTGGCCCACATGCAGCCATTCCTGACCTCGATGGCATCGTCGGCCGGAGTGGGGATAACATTCACTTATCCCGATAAGGCGGACGAGGCCGGCATCGACATCTCGCTGATGGAGCAGGCGGTGATAAACATTGTCAAGAACGCAATAGAAAGCATCCGCTCTGCCGGAGACCCGGAGAGCGGACGCATCAATGTGATTGTATCGGAGGGGAGACGGCTCACTGTCACCGACAACGGGGGCGGCATATCGCCCGAGGCATCGCAGAAGCTTTTCACCCCCTTCTTCTCGACCAAGCCGTTGGGCCAGGGGCTCGGGCTGATGTTCGTGGCCGAGATACTTCACCGTCACAACGCGACCTTCTCGCTGCGCACCGAGGGGGCCGAGACCCGCTTCGAGATAGCTTTCAGGCCGTGAGCGTGGCGGCGCGTGTCAGTCGAAAATCTTGTCCCAGTCTTTCCACACGGCCTCATATCCGAGGCGCCGTATGTCGGCGGCAACGGCCCGCGGCGAGCGCGGATCCGAGACCTCGAACTGCTCGAGTGCGTCGGGTGTCGAGACATATCCGCCCGGCTCGGTCTTGCTCCCCGCGCTCATCGACGTGACGCCGAGTTTCATCATGTTGGCGCGGAACTCGGGATTCTCGCGGGTCGAATAGGATATGTCGACATCGTGGTCGAAGATGCGGAATGCGAATGTGGCTTGCGCCAGCTCGCGGTCGGACATCACCACCTTGGGCTGATAGCCACCCTCGGCGGGACACATGCGGGGGAAATTGACCGAATAGCGTGTCTGCCAGTAGTTGCGGCGCAGATAGCGCAGGTGCCGTGCCATCATCGTGAGGTCTGTGCGCCAGTCCTCGAGTCCGATGAGCACACCCATGCCAATTTTGTGCACACCTGCCATGCCCATGCGGTCGAAGCCGTTGACACGCCAGTCGAACACGGATTTCATGCCGCGCGGATGATATTTGCGGTAGTTGGCCTCGTTGTAGGTCTCCTGAAAGCACACCACACCGTTGAGTCCTACCTTGACAAGCCGCTCGTATGAGGCGGTGCGCATCGGCATGACCTCGATGGTGAGGTTGTTGAAATAGGGACGTGCCACCTTGAGCACCTCCTCGAGATAGTCCACGCCGTTGATTGAGGGGAACTCTCCCGAGACTATGAGCAGGTTCTCGAAGGGCCCGAGGCGGCGTATGGCCTCGCACTCGGCCCTCACCTGGTCCATGTCCAGCGTGACGCGCTCCAGCGGGTTGTTGTGGTTGAATCCGCAGTAGACACAGAAATTTGTACACGCATTCGACACATAGAGCGGGATATACATCGAGATTGTCTTGCCGAAGCGCTCGAGCGTATACCGGTGGCTGAGCTGTGCCATCTGCTCGAGATACGGCTCGGCCGCAGGAGAAATGAGGGCCATGAAGTCCTCGGAGGTAAGATGCTCCTTACGCAATGCCACCTCGACATCACGCCCCGTGCGCGAGGCGATGAAGTCGGTGGTGGCATCCCATGAATATTTCTTCAGTTCGTCGGAAAACATATTAAATATATTGGACTTATAGGACTTATAAGACTTATATGACCTATATTGTCACTTTCATTTTGCACAGTCCTCGGCCATCTGGCGCGAGATGCGCATGGCGCAGAAATTGGGACCGCACATGGTGCAGAAATGGTCGTCACCCTTGTGGCTCTCGACATAATACTGACGTGCCCTCGAGGGGTCGAGCGACAGGTTGAACTGGTCTTTCCACCGGAACTCGAAGCGCGCCTTGCTCATGGCGTCGTCGCGCACCTGTGCGCCGGGATGTCCCTTGGCCAGGTCGGCGGCGTGAGCGGCTATCTTGTAGGTTATCACACCGTTGCGCACATCCTCGAGATTGGGGAGGGCAAGATGTTCCTTGGGGGTGACATAGCATATCATTGCGGTGCCCATCCAGGCTATCTGTGCGGCTCCGATGGCCGAGGTGATGTGGTCGTAGCCGGGAGCGATGTCGGTGGTGAGCGGGCCGAGGGTATAGAAGGGTGCCTCATGGCACTTCTCTATCTGGCGGTCCATGTTCTCGCGAATCTTGTGCATGGGCACATGTCCGGGGCCCTCGATGAGCACCTGCACGTTGTGGCGCCATGCTATCTCGGTGAGTTCGCCGAGGACGTCGAGCTCGAGGAACTGCGAGCGGTCGTTGGCGTCGTGTATCGACCCGGGGCGGAGTCCGTCGCCAAGCGATACGGCCACGTCGTATGCGGCCAGAATCTCGCATATCTCGTCGAAATGTGTGTACAGGAAATTCTCCTCGTTGTGCAGCACCGCCCAGCGGGTCATGATCGAGCCGCCGCGGCTCACGATGCCGGTGAGACGCTCGCCCACCATGTCGGCGTGCACGCGCAGTGCCCCGGCATGGATGGTGAAATAGTCGACTCCCTGCTCGGCCTGCTCGATGAGGGTGTCGCGGTATATCTCCCAGGTCAGGTCCTCGACACGTCCGTTGACTTTCTCGAGAGCCTGATATACGGGCACTGTGCCCACGGGTACGGGACAGTTGCGGATAATCCACTCGCGGGTCTCGTGGATATTGTCGCCGGTCGAGAGGTCCATCAGTGTATCGCCGCCCCAGTAGCAGCTCCATACGGCCTTGCTGACCTCCTCCTCGATGCCCGACGAGAGGGCCGAGTTGCCGATGTTGGTATTGAGCTTGACCAGGAAGTTGCGGCCGATTATCATGGGCTCGGCCTCGGGATGGTTGATGTTGGCGGGGAGCACGGCACGTCCGGCGGCAATCTCCTGACGCACGAACTCGGGGGTGATGTGGGTCTTTATGCCCAGGGCCTCTGCATTGCAGTTTTCGCGTATGGCCACATATTCCATCTCGGGGGTTATGACACCCTTGCGGGCGAGGGCCATCTGCGTGATTTCGGCACCTGCCTTGGCGCGGCGCGGCGCATAGCGGTGTGCAAAGCGTATGGAGTCGAGAGTCGGGTCGGCCTCGCGCATACGGCCATAGTCAGAGGTGATGTGATCAAGCTGTTCGAGGTCCTGGCGTGCGACCGTCCAGCTCTCACGCAGACGGGGGATGCCCTCGTTGATGTCGGTCCTGATATCGGGGTCTGTGTAGACTCCGCTGGTGTCATATACATAAACCGGGTCGTTGTTGCGGGTCGTTGTCACGTCGCCGTCGACCGTGACGGTGGGGGTGAGGTTGATGCGGCGCATGGCCACTCTGACGGGATGGATTGTTCCGTCGATATATATCTTCTCCGATCCCGGATAGGAGTTGACATCGATGTTCTCTATTTTCATAATTATCGGGGGGTGATGAGGCGCGGCGGGTTGTGGACATCTCAAAAACATATTGCGGCGTTGGGGCGGGGCACGCTATACTGCCCTTAAGTTAAGCAGGCAGCCGGCGGAAGCGCCGGGCACGGGTGCGGTACGACCGGGGTACGGGCTGAGTACGGCCGGGTATGGGTGCGGTACGACCGGGTATGGGCCGGGTACGGCCGGGGCTGCCGAAGTTGTTGAAGAAAGGAACGCGTACTATGTCTATCCGGGTTTTGCCATCCAATTTAGTCAACCAGATTGCGGCGGGCGAGGTTATCGAACGCCCGGCGTCGGCGGTCAAGGAGCTGGTGGAGAACGCGCTGGACGCGGGGGCGACGCGGATTGAGGTAACGCTCAAGGCCGGGGGCAAGACGCTGATTGCGGTTGAGGACAACGGCAAAGGCATGGATGCGGAAGACCTGGCGCTGGCGGTGGAACGGCACGCGACGTCCAAGCTGCCGTCGGACGATTTGTTCAATGTGCAGTTTCTGGGGTTTCGCGGCGAGGCGCTGCCGTCGATTGCCTCGGTGGCGAAGATGAAAATCACGACGCGGCAGGAAAGCGCGGAAAATGGCTGGGAGCTGGAAATCAAAGGCGGGGCGAAGGGCGAGGTGCGGCCGTGTTCGCGCGCCAGGGGGACGCGGATTGAGGTGCGGGATTTGTTTTTTGCGACGCCGGCGCGGCTGAAGTTCCTGAAAGCGGACAGCGCCGAGGCGGGGGCGTGCGCGGACATTATCAGCCGCATTGCGCTGGCGAACCCCGAAGTGGCGTTTTACCTTTACGTTGACGAAAAGAAGAAGATTGCGCTGCCGGCGGCGAACGGGGATTTTTTTGACGCAAGGCTCCGGCGGGCGGCGGAAGTCATGGGGCGCGAGTTTTCGGAGAATGCGCTGGAGGTTAAAGGCGAGCGCGACGGGATGAAACTGTCGGGGCTCGTCAGCCTGCCGACGTATAACAAAGCCAATACGCTGTCGCAATATCTGTTTGTCAACAACCGCCCGGTCAGGGACAAGCTGCTTTTGGGCGCGCTGAAGGGGGCGTATGCGGGCGTGCTGGAGAATTCGCGCTATCCTGCGTGCGCGCTGTTTTTAGAAGTAGAACCGATGTATGTGGACGTCAACGTGCATCCGGCGAAAGCGGAGGTGCGCTTTTTTGACCAGCAGGGCGTGCGGTCGCTGCTGGTTGGGGCGGTGCGGAGCGCGCTGCTGGCGGGGGACAAGAGGAGCGCGGATAAGGTTGATTTGGCGGCGCTGACCGATGATTTTGTACCGGGGCAGGAAAGGCTGGACGGTGCGGCGGTTCCGGGCGGCGGGCTGAACGGTGCCTGCGGAGGAACGGAGAGTTTTGCGGCAGATGTTGCGGCGGGCGGCGTGTTGCGGGAGCCGGAATATACGGATGCGGGCAGCGGCCGCAATTATGGCAGGGACGCGGGCTTTGGCACGGACGCAGGCTTTGCTACAGGCCGCGGCGGTGTGAACGGCGGGTATTATGGCGCAGGTATGGGCACCGGGATTGATGCAGGGACGGCGTACGGGGCTGACCGGCGGTTTACGGCTTTTCAGGGGCGGCCGGGGAGCGCGGGCGGCGGATGCGGCAGCGGGGTTTTGCCGGAGCTGGAGCGCAAGTTTTCGGTGCGGGTGGAAGAGCCGGCAGCAGGTGCGGAAGACGAGGCGGGACCGCTGGGCGTGGCCAAGGCACAGTTTCACGATACCTATATTTTGGCGCAGGCGGAAGATGCGCTGATTCTGGTTGACCAGCATGCGGCGCACGAGCGGATTGTGCTGGAGCGGCTCAAGGCGGCGATGGCGGCCGGGGAGAGGCTGCCGTCGCAATTGCTGCTGCTGCCGGAGGTGGTGGATTTGTCGCTGACGCAGAAAGCGGCGCTCGCGGGCGAATTTGAGAGTTTGGCGAAACTCGGGCTGGTGCTTGAGGATTTCGGCGCCGGGGTAATGGTGCGGGAAGTACCGGCACTGCTGAAGGACGCGGCAATCAAAAAAATGGTTGCGGATTTGGCCGACGAAATGGCGGAATGGGGCGCAACGACGGTGGTGGAAGACAAAATCAACCATATCGCGGCGACGATGGCGTGCCACGGGTCGGTGCGTGCGGGGCGACGGCTGAATATCGCCGAGATGAACCACCTGCTGCGCGAGATGGAGCGGACACCGCATTCGGCGCAGTGCAACCACGGGCGGCCGACGTATGTGCGGCTGGAGGTGGCGGATCTGGAGCGGCTGTTCCACCGGTAGATAAAAGGCGGCGCTGCCGGTACGGTTATCGGCGGGTGTGCCGGGGCTGGCGGTGCGGCGTTTTGGCGGCTGGTGCAGGAAAGAGGCACGCGGTGTTGACCGGGGCTGGCGGTGCGGCGAGGGCGCATTTTTTGTTTATAACCTGATATTTTGCGTGCATTTTGGCGGGACGGCCGGTAAAATCGCCTTAAATGAGTTTATTTTGAAAGCTTTGACGATGCTTACAGGCGAAGAGAACAGGTTTTGCTTACTTGGGGCGTGAATATCGCATTGTAATAGGACAGACTGAAAAGTTCATGGATATGCTGTTTTATAACTTGAACTTGCGGTGCTATGTGGTGGTAGAGATTAAAACCGGTAAATTCGAGTCGGAATATGTCGGACAATTGGGAACATACGTGTCGGCTGTGAATCATCTGTTGAAGAAAGACATAGACAATCCTACATTAGGGCTTTTGATTTGCAAATCGAAAGACAACGTATTGGCTCAATATGCGCTGGAGTCGTCCCGTCAACCGATAGGCGTGTCAGAATATGAATTGTCCCAACTCTATCCGGCTGATTTCAAAAGTACATTACCCAGCATTGAAGATATTGAGAATGAATTGAATCAAAATATGCCGGTTTAAATTTATTGTCTGCCTCGTTTTTATGGGAAGCGGAACCCTTTACATGATATCGGAATGTCAAAGATTGGGATTTGAAATTCCACAATGGGATGCAAAGAATAATTTCATATCAGTAGTTTTCAACAACTTGTACTATAACAGAATAGATAATGAGGGTATAAATGAGGGAGTATATAAGGGTAATGACTTTGAGGGTGTAATAGATGGCATTGAGGGAATAACGGATGAAACCAAAAGGACATTATTGAATATTGTAGAATCTTTTAAAGGGCAAAATGGAGTGAAGCTGAAAGAACTTGTTTTAAGGACCAATCGTCCTGCAAAAACCGTAGAACGCTATTTGAAGATTCTTAAAGATTTATCTATTATCGAATTTAGAGGATCTCCTCGCAATGCATATTCCGGAGCATACCCGTTCACATTCCGGTAGCCTATAAAGCATAAAAATAGCCTTTAAAAGCACAATTTTATATCCGTTCATCCCCTAAAAAGGATGAAAAAATGGATAACCAGACATTAAAATCTCAATTTTTCCGGAGCATATCCGTTCACCTCCGAGAATTGCACGTTGTAGCACCTTTTTTCCGGGGCATACCCGTTCACTTTAGACGTATGCTTTCAGATTTTCCGGAGTATATCCGTTCAACCGTGCATGGAATTGTCCGCGTATATCTTCGTTTCCGGAGCATATCCGTTCATTCTTTCCCCGGTTTCAGTTTCCTTTGTGCTGGTAAGCTAACAAGAAACAGCACAGTCATGGCAGGAACAACAAAGGATATGAGTCTGATAAAACAAGTACTCCAGCTCAAGCAGGCCGGAGAATCCAACCGCGGTGTAAGCCGCAAGTTACCGATAGACAAGGAAACCGTCAACGGTTATGTGAATACAGTAAAAGCCAACGGATGGAACATCAGCGACCTCCTTGAGATTGACGATCCCGAGTTGGAACGGATGTTCCATGCCGGTTCACCGGCATATACGGACAGGAGAATGGAAGAGTTCCTCAGTCTGCTCCCCAGATACAGGGAGCTGCTGGCGGATCCCAAATCCCATATAAGCCGTCAGGTCCTGTTCGATGAATACCGTGCGACTCATCCCGACGGTTATGGCAAGTCACAGTTCTATTATCATCTGAAACAGAATCTCGTTGCGAAGAAGGATGTCACAGCCGTACTGGCCAACACCTACAAACCGGGCGAGAAACTCATGGTCGACTTTGCCGGTGACAAGCTCAGCTATGTGGATACCGAAACCGGAGAAATTATCAAGGTGGAAGTGTTTGTCGCCTGTATGCCTTACAGCGACTATACCTATGCGATATGCGTACCTTCGCAGAAGACGGAGGACTTCCTGTATGCCATAAGGATGTGCCTGGAACATCTGGGCGGTGTACCTCCCATACTGACTCCGGACAATCTCAAATCTGCGGTAATCAGCAATGACAGGCATGAGCCGAAGCTGAACAAGGCTCTTGAGGACATGGGCAACTACTACCATTTTGTAGTGCTGCCATGTGACCCGGCATCACCGACACAGAAGGCTCTGGTAGAGGACTCTGTAAGAATCACATACAACCGTATTTATGCCAGGTTGCGTAACCGCACCTTCCATTCACTCATAGAGTTGAACCGTGCCGTATGGGAGCTGATGGAAAGGCACAACCAGACCCGCATGCAGAAGCGTCCCTACAGCCGTGAGGAACGTTTTCATGCCATGGAGAAGGAGCTGCTCAAACCCTTGAAGCCGGAACCCTATGAGATGCGCCTGTATGCCGATCTGAAAGTACAGGCAAACTGCCATGTGGAGCTGAGACAGGACAAAGTGACCCATTTTTACTCCGTCCCTTATATCCATGTAGGAAAACAGGCAAGAGTAGTCTTTACCCGTTCATGGGTCAAGGTCTATGTGGAGCAGAAACTGGTAGCCTCGCATATCCGCAGCCATACATACGGCTATACCACAGTCAGGGAACATCTCGCATCCAGTTGCAGGGTAATCATGGAGCGTTCGGCAGCCTATTATGTGGAAAAGGCGAAGGACATATCGCCGGACTGCCATGAATACGTAAAGAGCATCTTTGACCCCAAACGTACCGCACAGCCTGAAGAGGTGTATTACAAGCTGTGCAACTCCATAGTCAGCCTCAGAAGGAAGTATGACCTTGCCACGTTTGACCTTACCTGCCGCCAGTGCATGAAGTACGGTATTTATTCCTACAGCAAGTTTGAAGCCATACTCAAACGTAACGGTGTGAATGCATCTGCCGACGAGACGGTAATCTTCCATGCGCCTACATCGTCAAACCACGGAAACATGCGTGGAAAAGACTATTTTACAGGAAATGACATGAACCAATAACAATAAATGATTATGAGCAACGAAACAGAAAGAACACTGCACGAGCTGAAGCTTCCGGGAATGGCAAGCTGCTGGAGCTCCCTGGAAGAAACACATCAGTTGGACAAGCTTACCCTGCGTGAAGGCATGCAGATCATGCTCCAGTACGAACGTGACACGAGAGGGAACAACCGCATCCAGCGTCTTATAAAGAATGCCGGCTTCCGTCTGAGAGCCTCGATGGAAGAACTTGAAACGGACACGGCAAGGGGAATACAGGCCTGCTCTGCAGCCGACCTTGCAACCGGAAATTACATTACGGGCGGAATGACGGTCATCATTACCGGACCGGCAGGAACCGGAAAGTCCTACTTCGCCTGCGCCTTGGGTGACAGGGCATGCAGGAACGGCCGGAAGGTACTGTACTTCACGATGAACATGCTCATCGAGAACCTGAAGCTTGCACATCTGGAAGGACGGGAGACAAACTTCTTCCGCAAACTGAACGCACATGATCTGCTGATTATCGATGACTTTGGGATGGTCAAGCTTGACGGCCAGATACAGCATGACTTTGAACAAATCATAGATGACCGCTACAACCGGAAGGCACTCATTCTGGCCAGCCAGCTTCCTGTTACAGACTGGTATGATGTGTTCCAAAGCGAGCTTATTGCGGAAGCATGCCTTGACAGAATCGTGCACAAGGCCATTAAATTTACTTTATCGGGAGAAAGTCTAAGAAAGAAGTATTAACTTTGCCAACGACACTGAATACTAACTGGGGAGTGAACGGATATCACCGGAAATGCTGAACGGGTATCCGCCGGAATATGCATCGCAATGGGAAATATTATTTGACAAAGTCTGAAGAAAATGAACAATGATATGAAAAAGATGACACATCCGATGAGCCAATTTATCAAAACCGATAAAAACTACACCTCATGGATTGAAGAGCTTAGCCAGAGATATAGAAAGAGCCAGATTAAGGCGATAACTCATGTAAACAGTGAGATACTGCAATTCTATTGGTCGCTAGGACATGATATTGTGACACTTCATGCGGAAAGCCGTTGGGGAGATAAAATACTCAAATCTTTAAAGAATGCGATTTGGCGCATCCCTTGGGGACATCACAAATACATCATCGACAGATTCTTTAACGAACCGGAGAAGGCAATGTTCTTTGTGCAAAAGACATTGGAGAACGGGTGGAGCAGGAATGTTCTGCTGGATTTCATGGATACAAACCTATTTGAGCGACAGGGAAAAGCTATCAATAACTTCAAGGCTTCACTTCCTTCTCCGCTAAGCGAACTGGCGCAAGAAATGACCAAGGATCCCTATCAGTTTGATTTCCTTATAATGACAGAAGGGTGTCGTGAAAATATATCTGTTTAATGATGTTAAGAAAATGCCCATAATTCAGTTTTATGAAATGAGAACAAATTCAAGATGAACAAGAAAGAATAAACGAAAGAAATGCCTATGGTAATTTTGACGGAAAAAGTATTCTTTATTCTCATTGCGAATCTGATTCCGAAAGCATTTAGGCACGATGGCTTTATTGCAGACCTATTGCACATTTAAAATAAAAACCTTACTTTTGCATCGTAATTGGTTCTGCCTGTCTGTTCAGACAAGCGGATTAAAAGGGAATCGGGTGAAAATCCCGGACAGTCCCGCTGCTGTGAAGCTTCAATAATCTTCCGGTAAAAGCTATTACCACTGATGCGTTGTATCTGAAAAACGTATTGGGAAGGTTCCGGAAGAGAAGTCAGTCAGAAGACCTGCCAAGAGTTTATGTTATCCGTGTGCGAGGACAACACGGTTAATTGGTTTATTGAATA
>OMDW01000071.1_pt1 | contig 22717 bp, 13 predicted proteins | sample 1673661 | NCBI WGS metagenome assembly OMDW01 (sample SAMEA103958118, study PRJEB25191) | human gut metagenome
ACCGCCAGTTCGCGCTGACATGGAACATCACCAAGTCGCTTTCGGTCAATTTCAACTCGAACACCTCGGCCCGCATCGAGGAGACCATGGGCGCGGTGAACCGCAAGCTGTTCCCCGACAAATACCGCGAGTGGAAGGATACCGTGCTGCAGAGCCTGTCGCACATGGGTACACCCTGGAGCTATAACCAGTCGTTCGTGGCCACATACAAATGGCAGTTCAACCGCATACCCGTGCTCGACTGGCTCACCGGCAATGTCAGCTATAACGCGACATACCGATGGGACCGCGGTTCGGAGGTCGATGGCGTGTCGATGGGCAACACCATCGCCAACCAGGCAGCCCTCAACATGGACGGACGCCTCAACTTTGAGAACATATACAGTAAGTTCAAGTTCACCAAGGCCGTAGACCAGCGCTTCAAGGCACGCAAGGGGACACAGCAGGTGAAGAAGCCCAAAAAATTCGAGCGCACCTTCACCCTCAAGCCCGACACGACGCTGAACATACGCCACAACCTGCGCAACACCAAGGTCAAGGTGACGGCACAGACTGCCGACGGTCAGCCCTTCCGCGTCACACACAAGGTCAAGGACGCCAACAACATAGAGATTCTGACCAAGGGTGACAAGAATATCAAGATTACGGTCGAGGAGATTCTCAAGGAGGAGAAATCCTTCTGGCGCGAGGTGGGCGAGTATGCCACACGCTTCGTGATGTCGCCACGCAACGCCGCCGTGCGATTCCGCTCGACGCGTTCGCTCTCGCTGCCGCTCTTCCGCCCCGAGATCGGCAACATCTTCGGCCAGACCAACAGTGCGGGCCCGATGTCGCCGGGTCTTGACTTCGCGTTCGGATTCGCGGGCGAGGACTATATCGACAAGGCCCTGCGCCGCGGATGGCTCATCACCGACGACGGACAGACCTCTCCGGCCAATTTCGCCAATACCAACGAGCTCAATATCGAGCTGACCCTCGAGCCGCTCAAGGGACTGAAAATCGTCCTCACCACCAACCGCACACAGAACCGCACACGCTCCGTGCAGTTCATGTACGACAACATGCCCACATCCCTGGCCGGATCCTACACCAAGACACATGTGGCCCTGCGCACGGCACTCAAGCATTTCTCGCCCGACAACGGCTATAAGTCAGAGGCCTTCGACAAATTCCTGTCATACATCCCCATCATGGCAGGCCGCATCGAGGGTCAGTATGCCGGAGTGAACTATCCCGAGGGTGGATTCATGCAGGGCAACATCAATGCCGGAAATCCGTTCAACCCCGAGGTCGGAGGCGTCTCGCGCACGGGCTCGGATGTACTCATCCCGGCGTTCATAGCCGCATATACGGGCACCGACCCCAACAAGCAGTATCTCGACCCCTTCCCCTCGTTCGCCGCCGCACTCCCCAACTGGCGTGTCACATACGACGGCCTCATCTATCTTGGCGGACTGGCCAATGTGTTCAAGACCTTTACGCTCAACCACGCCTATCAGTGTACCTACAGCGTGGGCTCCTACTCGTCATTCCTCAACTGGATGCAGGTACCCGGCCATGACGGTCTCGGCTTCACCATCAATGAGCAGACGGGAAATCCCATCCCATCGTCGCCTTACAACATCTCATCGGTCGCCATCACCGAGAAATTCGCTCCCCTCATAGGTGCCTCTGTCACCCTCAAGAACGATATGACCCTCTCGGCCGAATACCGCGACTCGCGCACGCTCACACTCAACACCTCGGCCGGACAGGTTGTCGAGGCCAACCAGCGCGGTCTCACCGTCGGGCTCGGATATAAGATTGTGGGCTTCAACACCGTGCTTAAGATGAAGGGCTCGGGCCGCGGCATATCCAACGACCTCTCCATCAACGGCGATTTCTCGTTTGCCGAGACACAGGCCCTCATCCGCCGCATCGAGACCGCCTACACCCAGGCTACATCCGGCACCCGCACCATCAACATGAACCTCTCGGCATCATACGTGATGTCTCGCCGCCTTACCGTGGGAGCATTCTTTGACCACCAGATCAATACACCAATCGTCTCCTCGACATCATATCCCACCACCAATACCTCGTTCGGTTTCAACTTGAATCTATCATTAGCACGATGAAAAACCTGTTCCTCACGCTTTTCTGCGGCGTGGCCGGGGCCTTTGCCTCGCATGCCGCCGTACACGACATCACGGCATACGGCGCCGTGGCAGATACCACCCGACTCTCGACCGCAGCTATCCAGCGCGCCATCGACGCGTGCAACGCTGCCGGAGGGGGCGAGGTTCTTGTCCCTGCCGGTGACTGGAAGACCGGGAGCATCTTCCTCAAGAGCAATGTCACACTGCGCCTCGAGAACGGAGCCACCCTCTACGGCTCGACAGACATCAGGGACTATATCCCCGTAAAGACCGACTATGTGTCGCTGCGCACCCACACCCCGACCATCCAGCTCATCTATGCCGACAAGGCCCGCTCGGTGGCCATCACGGGACAGGGCACCATCGACGGACGCGGAGCCGCTTTCCCCAAGCTGACATGGGACGACGAGGGCATCACCCGTCCGCACCTGCTCAGGTTCATACAGTGCAGCGACATCACCGTCAGCGGCATCACCCTGCGCAACTCGGGATGCTGGATGCAGCACTATCTGGCATGCGACCGCCTCAAGATACATGGCATCACCGTCTACAACCGTAACAACTACAACAACGACGCCCTTGACCTCGACGGATGTCACGACGTAGTGGTGAGTGACATGATAGCCGACTCGGACGACGACGCCATCACCCTCAAGTCGACCTCACCCCGTCTGTGCGAGGACATCACCATTAGCAACTGCACCGTCTCGTCGCATTGCAACGGCATCAAGCTCGGCACCGAGACCAACGGAGGCTTCCGCAACATCATCATACGCGGTGTCACCGTCAAGCCCTCGGCCGACCAGTCAACCCAGTTCTTCGGATATGATGGCGGCATCGGCCACTCGGCAATATCGCTCGAGATTGTCGACGGAGGCACCATGACAAATGTCGACATAGCCGACATCACCATCCGCGGCACCCAGTGCCCCATCTTCATCCGCCTTGCCAACCGCGCACGCGCCTACTCGCCAGACGTCCCTGTCGAGAACATAGGATCTATCTCGGGGATACGCCTGCACGACATCCTCATTGACGACGCAGGGCCCGGCGGCTCGTCCATCACCGGGCTCGCAGGACACCCGGTGCGCGACGTCGAGCTGCGCGACATCACCATCCGCCACGCCGGAGGGCAGCCGGAGACACCAGCCCCCACAGACGAAAAGGTAGCCGACTATCCCGAATCTACCATGTGGGGCATCCTCCCGGCCCAGGGCTTCTGGCTCAATCATACAGACGGCGTGCGCATCAGCAACCTCCGCATCATCCCCGCCACCCCCGACGCCCGTCCAGCCATCCTCGCCACCGACTCCCCCAACCTCATTCAGGAGTAATAAAACTCCATAACAGAGAGAATGTGGTATCGCCAAAGATTTCAGAAATCTACACACTACGACAGAAATAGGAAATAATAAGCTTCTATTGTTTCACTTTTCTACGCATAAATTTGTTATTACTCTGAAAACAGATTATATTTGCAGGAAACATATAATTGAAGAATAGATGGAAGCATTATCCGTAAGAGAATATCGAAACAATCTCTCCGCATCTTTCACACGGGCGGAGCAAGGTGAACAGGTACTTATACGCCGAAAAAACCAAATTTACGCACTTGTCAACATAGGGCGTGCAGATTTAATGATTACTCCTGAATTACAAGTCAGAATTGCCGAAGCAGAAAAGGCTTGCCGGGAAGGAAAATGTGTCACATGCAGCACAAAGAAAGAGATTGAAGATTATTTGAATTCCTTGTGATGTACGATGTCAAATTCGATTCTAAAATCAGTAAGATAATTTCAAAATGGAAGAAATCCAATCCTTTCCTCCACAAAAAACTTACTAAAATAATTATTGCCATCGCAGAAGATCCACGTCACGGCATCGGCCATCCAGAGCCATTGGTGGGAGGAAATGATATGGTATACTCGCGTCATATCACCGCTCACGACCGAATAATATACCGTATTTATGATAGTGAAATCTATGTTCTTGTAGTAGAATTGGAAGGTCATTACGATGACAAATAATTAAGGATAAAGCAATCCCACACCCTATTTAATTTATGAATCTGAGGTGTGGGATTGTTTTATACGGAAATCAGTGCTTCAGCACTAAGAATGTGCTTTCGTGGGGAGAGAGGGTGAGGGTGCCGTCAAAGGGAATGCGGGTGAGGGTTGTGGGATTCCAGAGCTCTCCCTGACGGGAGGGTGTGCGTAGCGCCAGCGGACGGCTATACGCTCCGTCGCTATGGTTGTAGAAGAAATATATGTCGGCCTCGGGGGTGCGACGGTGATAGAAATAAAGCTTGTCGTCGGGCCGGTCGGCGCTATCGATTGTAGCATCCGGCGCGATTCCGGCCTTGGCCAGTCTGTCGGCAACTGTCTCGCCGAGGTCACAGCGTATCACTGTGGCGCCGTCGCGTACAAGGGCGTCTATCTTATCCTTGGCTCGGGGTGAGATGTATGTACGGTCCTGGACAACAAGAGCGCCATACGACATTCCGCCCTTGACCTCAATCCTGCCATCGCGGACACTCATGCGGTCGACAAGTGCCTCGATAGTGCAGACATCAAAATTATACCCTTCGGGGATTTCGGGAAGCTTATATGCCATGGTCTTGCCGGGAAGATCCTCGCCGACATAGACACAGAGGTCGACTACAGGCTCACCCTGACGCAACATATTGGCACAGCGGGTCTGATATTCCCAGAACGGCCCGACAGAGCTCCACTCGGGGTTATGGCGATGGAATATATAGGGGTGGCTGCTCTGCGAGTCGTCATACTTGCGGTCGGGCCACGGCTGGTGCGAGGAAGCGCACACCACAAACTCGTTGATGCCACGGCAGTAGGCAAGATTGGCTATGCGCTTGAGCTCTTCCCAGCTCCGGCTATACGGGGTGTCGGTAAATGCCTCGCCCGATGCAATCGGATGGCCGTAGAGGTGCGCCGAGGAGGCGGCATCGAGACAGTCGAAATTGCCATTGGTCTGATATGCCCAGAATTCTCCCTGAGGTTTGTGTGCACGTCCGCGGCTTGCGATATTGTCGTTGTCTATGTTTAGCATGGCCTGCGACGTAAGCGTCACCCCCATGCTGTCGCACAGCGAGGCAATCGTGCCGTAAAACTCGTCCGCTATGGTCGAGGCTATGGTCCGGCGGTAGTCGAGCAGCATCCTGTCGGATGCCTCGCGGCTGTCGACGACATAGCCTGCCAACGCCGGAATCCACGGGATGATGTCATAGCCGTTGCGGACACGGAAACGGCTCTCGAAACCGGGGGTCCAGTTGGCAATTCCGGCCTCATGGCTGTCTATGGCGACACCCGCAGGCGGACAGCCGATGGCTGCAAGCGTATCGTGGATGGCCTTGAAATAGTTGTCGAACTGCATCCTTGCGGCCTTTGCCGACATCACGTCAGCCTCATAGCCAAGCATGTTGTGGCGCCCGTGTTTGGTGCGGGCACCTGTCGGATGATGGCCGAAACGGATTATGCGCCATGTCCCGGGTTCGAGACGAATACGCAATGTGTCGCCCTGCATCGAGGATGTGACATCGCGGACATCCGACCGCGCTATGACACCCCTCTCGCCACCCTCGGCATGGGGATATGTCACCTCTGTGCGCAGGCCGGTCTTGACCTCGACATTATCAACGATATCGCGGGGATAGAGTGTGAAATCGCTCACAAGGAGTCTCGGGAACTTGCCTTCGTCGTCCATCCAGTCGTGAATCCTGACGCGGAACAGACGGCCAGTAACAGCTGGAAAGCTAACCGTGCGCTGACGGCTCTTATGGCCGATATTGTTCTCCATCGGCGGAAGCTCCGTGGCCGTGTGCCATGTCTTGCCATCAAGACTATATTCCAGATGTCCGACAGGAGGAAAGTCTATATAACCGGCTCCGAAATGCCTCGCCTGCGGTTTGCCGGGAATGTTCATCGAGCCTGTCGAGCCCTTGCCACGCCCCGAAGCCGTATAGCTTATGCCGGATATGGTGAGAGGCCTTCCGGCATCAAAGACCACCTCGGCCGAGGCATTGTCCCTGAGGGTAAAATCAGCCTCAGGAATCCTGACCTGCGTATATTCCTCCTTGTCAGGAAAAACCACCGTGGCCACATCCCTGAACCACTGGTTGGGATGAGGAAGAACGAGCGCAATCTCGCCGGGAGCGCTGACAGTGACGAGGGTGTCTATGAAATCGGTGCGCTGCATACCGAGGTCGGGAGTAATCCACGGCCCTCCGGCCACATAACCGTTGGAGACAGCGACCTCGAAGCTAAGACCAAGCTCCTTGGCCTTACGGGCGGCATGTTTCACGAGACTCCACCATTCGGGCGACATGGAATCCTGTGCACCTTCGGCTGAATAATGCACCTGGTCATACCACACCACGCCACCGACACCCTTGTCTCGGAATGCCGTCAGGTCGGCGTCGATTCCGTATGGCGTGCTCTCAGTCTCGCCGTGAAACCACCAGAGTTTGGTACGCGCCTCGTCGGGCGGATTGACAAAACCACTCCACAGGGAGGATAATTGGGCCCCGGCGGGGAACATAGCCCCCATCATCAGGGCAGTGAGAGTCACCTTTTTCAGATTCATTTGGTATTGAGATTCAGTTTCTTACCTTTAAGCGAGCCGGATGTGACAGTGACTGACACAGGGCCTGACTCTGTAGTCGAACGGAGGATAGCCATGGCAAAACCACGATGGAGAGCGCGGCTATCGCCGGCAAAAGTATCATCTGACGAGTGGTTGCCGTTGTCGAGGGCAAGTAGCGTAGCATTACCTTCGACACTTACCTTCACATCACCTGCCGCTGTCGGCACATTGCGTCCTTTAGAATCAACGGCATATATCTTTATATATTGTAAATCCATACCGTCGGCCTTCCAATCGGGATTCTCGGTCTCTACACGCAGCCCCACAGACTTGCCTGTCGTGGCTATGGTATGCTCGGCCTGAGGTTGTCCGTCGCGCCATGCCACCGCAGTCAGCTTTCCGGGAGCATACTCCACGTCGCGCCATTCGATAATATTGCGGCGCGGACGCGAGATGTCGTTGGCCTTGCGGCCCAGACTGCGGCCATTCAGCCGCAGCTCCACACTGTCGCAGTTGGTATATGTATAGACGGTATAACGCTCGCCTTTGTCGCGGTTCCAGTGCGAGGAGATTTTTTTCTGTCCCACTACGATGTCGTTCCAGAGCTGCGCCTCCCCCTCGCTGTCTACGACTCCGATATGTACCTGAGGTACCGACTCGTCAAACGATGCCTTTATCAGATAGGCCTGTGGATAGGGCTCGAGAGAATGGTTGAAGAAGGAGTAGTCCCATCCCTTCTTGGGCCAACGGTTTGACTCGCCCCAGTATTCTATCGCGCCCCAGTAGGCCAGTCCGACCATCTTGTCACGGTCCATGCCGTAATATGGCGCCGTGAGCTCGTTGGTCACGGCCTCGCTCTGATACATTATCATGTGCGGAGCCTTCTCAAGATATTTCTGATAGTCATCCCAGCAATAGTTGAAGCTCGCGACATCCGTGACAGTGGCAAGTTCGGGGGGCACGATATTCTCAGGTATCCTGAACTCGTCGCTATGCTTGACGATGCCTCCTGCTCGCGCCGGGTACATGGCCACAGTGGTGGCGCGCGTCGGGTCGAAGCGCTTGACAAGCACATCCATCATGCGGTAGGCCGTGACGCCCCAGTCGCGTGTCGGGAATCCGCACCGCTCTTCCTGAAACTGAAGCTCGTTGCCGAGGCTCCACATTATCACCGACGGATGGTTACGGTCGCGCTTGACCCACTCGATGATATTCTGATACCATATATTGGTCCAGGGCTCGTCTCCGGCCCATGCCACGGTATTGCTCCATTTGTCATAGAGCTCGTTGACTATCAGGAGTCCTTTCTCGTCGGCAAGACGCAGGAAATCCTCTGAATATGGATTGTGCGAGGTACGGATATGATTGAAGCCGAACTCTTTCAGCCTGTCCATCATCCTCCCGATTCCGGCAGGGAAGGCCGCCGCGCCCAGAGCACCGAGGTCATGATGGTTTGCCACACCTTTGAGGAACACCTTCTTGCCGTTGAGCTTCAATCCCTCGGCCTGCGTGAACTCGACGGTGCGTATGCCAAAACGGTCTGACACCCTGTCTGTGACACGGCCATCGCGCACCAGCTCGACGACAGCGGTATATAGATGCGGATTGTCACAATCCCACAGCATGGGCGACTCTGCCGTCATCAAGGGCATCCCTACCTCGACCGAGGGCTGACGGCTTTTGCGTGGAGCGGCCACCGAAGCCGAGGCAACCTCACGTCCGGCAGGGTCGAGCACCGTGGTCCGTATCTCCATGTCGATGTCTCGTCCCTTGAGTCCGTCAATCTCGACTGTGACGGCAACCCGGGCTGTTTCGGGCGTAATCTCCGGGGTGGAGATGTGGAGTCCGTGACGGCTCACCGAGACAGTATCCCGTACCTCAAGTCTGACGTTGCGGAACAGACCTCCGCCCGTGTACCAGCGCGAATCGGGCGCATCACCTGTCGACGAGCTCACGGTGACCACGTTGAGCGTGTCCGTGCGTAGCAGCGGTGTGATGTCGGCCTCGAATCCGAGATATCCATAAGGTGTTGAACCTATCTCAACGCCGTTCACCCATGCGCGTCCGTGCAGCATAATACCCTCGAAATCGAGTATCACCCTGCGTCCGTCCCACGACGGGTCGGCGGGGAATGACTTGCGGTACCACCCCTCGGCCATAGGCTTGAAACCGCGTCCGCGCGAGGCGAGCGAGTCATAAGGGAGTTCTATCTGATAGTCGTGCGGAATGTCGACCCCGCGCCATCCCGAATCATCGAAGGCCGGAGCCACGGCCTCTGGATGCGAGCCGAGCGCGAACCGCCATCCGAAATTGAAGAGCGAGTCGGTGCGGACGGCATCACCGGCGGCATTAAGCATCATCGGCAATGCCATGAGCGAAAGGGTTGCTGTGCGGAAGATTTTCATGGGCATAATTCTTTTTTTGGTTTCGTACCGCAAAGTAAAACCACATTTTCCGTCCATGCAACAGTGTGGAAACCACTCCATGACAAATGCAAAAAATTACCGGGCAGAGAGCGGGTTTGTAAAATAATACATCCCTGTCTCTCACGCGATTGTATTTTATTCCATATCCTTTTTTGCAACAAACCGCGAGGGCGACACGCCAAACTGTGCCTTGAAGCAACGGCTGAAATAGAGCGGGTCCCTGATTCCGCACAGCGTGGCGACCTCTCCGACAGTATGGCCTCCCCGGGCAAGGAGGGTGGCCGCCCGCTCCATGCGCGCACGGCGCAACAGATCCATCGGAGTCGAGCCCATCATGGTTTTGACACGGTTATACAACCCGGTGCGGCTCACCGCAGCCGCATGCGCGAAATCGTCGATGGTGAAATCGGCATTCGCGATGTTCTCCTCGATGATTCGGTTCACTGACTCGACAAACTGCACGGACTGCCGTGAGACAGCGTCTTCCTTACTGCGAAGCCGTGGTCTCCGCCGCACAATGTCATACAAGGCAAAACCGATTAGAAACACAATCAGTGCCGCAGACATGACTCTCTGCCAAACCGGTGCCTCGACCGTAAGACGGACCATCTCTGTATCCGCACTCCATTCCCCACCCGACAGCCGCGCGGAGGCCATGAGCGTATAGCTGCCCGGCCTCAAGGCGGAGTATCTGACCGCAGGGCAGAGGGTCGGTGCGCCCCATTCGCTGTCATGCCCCACAAGCATGAAGCGATAGACAGGCATCGCATCGCTGCGATAGCTCAGTGCCGAGACAGACACAGCTATGTTGCCGTGACCGTCGTCCTCGACAGATGTCACCACCGGGACGGGACTCTGTTCCCGCGGAATCCTTGCAGGGTCGATGACGGCGACACCAGCGTCTGTACCGAACAGCAGACGTCCGTCGGGCAGATTGCATACACTGTTCTCAAGAAAAATATCGGGGCATCCGCAAGCCACACGCAGGTTGTCCGTCTCGCCTGTCCCGGGGTCAAGGCGCACAAGACCCTGCTCTGTGCCGAGCCATATATACCCGTCGACATCCTCTGTGATTGACTGCACGGGATTCTCATTGCGGAGCATGTCATTGGGATAGGTCCTGACCTCCTCGCCATACCGGGCAACACCGATACCCGGATATGACGCCCAGACCACGCCTTGTGGGTCGGCGTATATGGTGCGGACATCCGCCTCCGGCCCCACGCGCCGCAGACTGATGCTGTCGCAGGGACTGTCAGCCCCGGCCACAAACAGACCGCAGTCTGTGGCACACCATACACGCCCGTCGCGGGCTGTGGTCACCGCACGGACTGTCATTGCCGAATCGACACATATTGCCCGGCCATCGCGCATGGCGGCAAGACCGCCGTCAAACAGCGCCAGCCATAGTGTGCCGCGGCGGTCGAGCGCTATATCGAAAACATTTCTCGCATCAATATCAGACGATGCCGCAAGCGCGAAGGTCGAGCCATCTGGGAGCATCACTCCATTGCCACGGGTGCCCACAAGCCTCTGTCCCGAGGCATCGTGACACACGCTGAAAACAATAGAAGGGAATCTCAGCCTACCACCCACAGGGAGATTGAGCGCGGTGGTGTATCGGTAGACATCCCCCTTGCGGTTTCCCACCCATATCTCGTCGGGAGCCACAAGCCCCACATACCTTATCGAGTTGGTGCGGTCGAGCCTGTCGCCGGGCGATGGCACCAGCATCCGTCCCCATGCCGGGTCGGGCGAAATCCTCACCGCGCCGCCATGCTCTGTTCCGGCCCAGACGTTTCCGTCGCGGTCTCCGGCCACGCAGAGCACAAAATCGGTCGGCAGGCGTCTCTCAGCCGTCTCGCCCGAAGCAAACCGCACAGTCTCACCAGTGGTGGTGTCATGGCAGACAAGCCCGGCCCCGTAGGTCGAAATCCATATATGGCCCTCTCCGTCGTCATAAATGCCGAAACGCTCCTTGCCCGCGTTCTCGAGCTCGTCGGATGTCATCACCTTCACCCCCAGCCCATCCGAGCGCGTAAGGACTCCCGCGTGGTCAGACGCCCATCTGTTGCCGAGATTGTCGGTGAGCGGAGCAGGCTCAGGCATCCCCTCCGGCGAGGGACAGACGTCGACACGGTATCCGTCATAACGGGCCGTTCCTCCGATAGTCGTAAACCACAGATAGCCGACAGAGTCCTGCGCTATATGCCTGACAGACCTGTCAGGCAGACCGTCCGCAACTATACCCGACACCCGGTAGGCGAGCATCGGCAGACACAGGGACAACAGCAAAATCAGGACCGGGAGTCTTCTCATCATTCGTCTTTCTCTTCCTTGATGATAAGCAGGGTGTCGCCGGGATGGAGGCGGCGGGTGCCGTTGGGGACGATGTAGCGTGTGCCGCGGCGTATCATCATGACAAGTGTCCCGGCGGGGAGGTGCATATCGCGGAGTGTGTTCCCGTCGGCCAGGCTCGACTCGGTGAGGGTTATGGTCTGGAGCGATGTGGGGAGCTCGTCGGCCAGCTCGACACCGAAATCATCCTCTTCCCGGGCATCATCATCGACCAGACCAAGCTTGCGGGCGCAGGTGATGACGGTGGTACCCTGGATGAGCAGCGAGATTATGGTGACAAAGAATACGATGTTGAATATCTGGCCCGCGCCCTCGACCTGCGAGACCACGGGATAAGTGGCAAAGATGATGGGGACGGCGCCACGCAGGCCGACCCACGAGACAAACGTCTTGTCGCGCATGGTAATCTTGCGCAGGGGCAGAAGCGAGAGGAAGACACTCAGAGGGCGTCCGACAAGTATCATGAATATCCCTACCAGCAACGACACGGCAGCCACCTCAAGCATCTCGTGCGGATTGACAAGCAGACCGAGCATGAGGAAGACAACAATCTGAGATAGCCACGACATGCCGTCGAAGAATTTGGTGATGCCCCTGCGCCCCACAAGCTGCGCGTTGCCTATGACGATGCCGCAGATATACACGGCCAGATAGCCGTTGCCCGACATGGCGGTGGTGAGCGCGAACGTGAGGAACACCGTGCCCATGGTGAGGATGGAAATCATCGACGATGCCTGCGACGCATCTTCCTGAGCCTCGGCATTACGCCCGATACGGCGGTACATGCGTATCAGCCAGAGCGTGGCCTTGCCCATCAGGAAGCCCCCCGCACCTCCGACTCCGAATTGCAACAGCAGCTCACCGGCCACCGACCATCCCGAAAGACCGCCCCCATGACTGATGACCTCGATGAGGATGATGGTGAGCATATATGCCATAGGGTCGTTCGAGCCGCTCTCAAGCTCGAGCATCGGGCGCAGATTGTCGCGGAGTCCTACCTTCTGGCTCCCCAGGATGCCGAACACAGACGCCGAGTCGGTCGACGACATCGTTGCCGCAAGCAGCAGCGAGGGGAGGAAAGCGAAATGGATATTGGTCCAGCTCATGCCCGAAAGCCACCAGATGAAGACACCCGTGACAAGGGCCGTGAGCAACACCCCGACCGTCGAGAGTATCAGACCCGGCACAAGCACAGGCCTGATGGCCGAAATCTTGGTACCGAGACCACCCGAGAAGAGGATGATGCAGAGTGCGATCATGCCGATGAACTGGGCGCTGTGCATGTCGCTGAACTGGATGCCAAGGCCGTCGGTGCCGAAAAGCATTCCCACAAGGAGGAATATGAGCAGCAGCGGCAGTCCGAAACGGTAGCTTGACTTGCCTATGAGGACACCGGCTATGAGCAGTGTCGAGCCAATGAGGAGGATATTCTCAGATGTGATGTAGTCCATTGTCAGATAGTCGGATATTTTTTACAAAGATAAACAATAATTCAGTGACGGCCAAACAGGACACCGCCATGGGACAGATATGTTCCATGGCGGCGTCAGATTTAAAGTTCAGTGTTGTCCGGAGTCAGAAGGTCAGTCCTTCTTGGCCTTGGATTTGGCGGCTCGTTTCTTGGGAGCAGCCTTGGCGGGCTTCTCCTCTTTTTTCGTGTCGCATGCACACTCCTCGGCCTCCTTACGGGCCTGCTCTTCGCGCAGCAGGTGCTCCTCGTTGAAATGCTCGATGTTCTTGCGCATCGACTCGGCCTCCTTGTTGAGCATCTCGATCTCGTTCTCTTGGTTGCGGATAGTGGTGAGGAGCGAGTTAAGCTCCTCGTTGTCGATGCTCATGGGATACTGCTCCTCGACACGCACGATGAAATCGGCAAGGACATTCATATAATTGGTGAACGCGTCAAACGGAGTGTCGTAGGGCGAGAACTGCGAGTGTACCGAACCGTCGTGCATGTTCTTGGTAGACATATAGAAGAAATGGTCGGCCGACTGCAGATAGTACCAGTCCTGCTTGAGACGGCGGTCGTCGCAGAGGCGGACACGCTCGCCCACGCTGTAGAGCTTGTTGAACGCCTCGTTCTGGAGCTGGTTGCCGAGCCATGCCGAGGTGTCGCGTGCCTCGTCAGCCCACGAGATGGGATGCACGACAGAGAGCTCGCCGACAGGCTTGAGCTTGCTCACAGCCTCGGTGGGAGTCCAGAACTGGAGGCCCTTCTCTGCGGCGAAGCGGGGGAGTGCCTCGAGGAACTGGAAGATGCCGGTCTCGCGAGGCTGGAAATCGCCGAACACCTCGAGATTCATGAAGAGGTTGACAATCTGCTCCTCGGCGGGTGTCGAGGCAATCCAGTTGATATACTTGTCGGCTGTGAGGGGATACTCGTCCCACGATGTGTTGGAGAAGCGATCGGAGATGTCGTCAGACAGCTTGTCGTTCTTGAGGAGTATCTTGAGGTCGGGAGCCGATGCGGCGCTGTATACATAGTCGGGCGACTTCCAGCCGAGGATATGCTTGGCACCCTCGGTGATTACACCCTTGTAGCCCATGGCGAGAATCTGGGGAGCCAGGTCGTCGCAATAGATGAGCTCGGTATTACGGAGCACCTTTGGCTCCTGCCCGAAGAGCTCCTTGATCTTCTCGTCGTGCACCTTGACCTGGTTTGCAAACTCGTCGGGGTCTGAGAGCGATGCCAGCGAGTGGGCATAGGTCTCGGCAAGAAACTCGACACAGCCTGTGGCGGCAAGTTTCTTGAGGATGTCGATGAACTCGGGCACATACATCTCGAACTGCTCGAGGGCGGTGCCGGTGATGGAGAGCGCGCACTTGAAGGCGCCGTTCGACTGCTCGATCATGCGCAGCAGGGTCTGTGCGGCGGGGATATACGAGCGCTCGGCTATGCGGGTGATGATGTCGTCGTTGGCGAAATCGTCATAGTAGTAGTGGTCGTTGCCTATGTCGAAGAAACGGTATCTCTTCAGACGGAACGGCTGGTGAATCTGAAAGTAGAAACAGATTGCTTTCATATTTTTGATGAGGTGGTTTGGTTTCGTGTTTGATATATTTCAGCCCGGACGGCGGCGTCAGCGTCCCAGCACTTTGTTATAGATGTCGATGACTTTGCGTCCGGCCTTGTCCCATGTGATCTGGTTGACCTCGGCGAGACCGTCCTCGCGCAGCTGCTTGTACATGGCGGGATAGGTCACGATCGAGTTGATGGCGTCGGCCATGGCGTCGATGTCCCAGTAGTCGGTCTTGATGACGTTGGTGAGAATCTCGGCACACCCGCTCTGCTTGGAGATAATCGAGGGGACACCCATCTGCATGGCCTCGAGTGGCGAGATGCCGAAGGGCTCGGACACCGAAGGCATCACATAGACGTCTGACGAGCGCAGCATCTCGTAGACCTGCTTGCCCTTCTGGAATCCGGGGAAATGGAAGCGGTCTGCGATGCCGCGCTCGGCGGCAAGGAGTATCATCTTGTTCATCATGTCGCCGCTGCCGGCCATGACGAAACGCACGTTCGGATTGTTCTTGAGCACCTTTGCGGCGGCCTCGACAAAATACTCGGGGCCCTTCTGCATGGTGATACGTCCCAGGAATGTCACCACCTTGTCCTTGGCATGGTGGTCGGGCACATCCATCTGCTCGGGGGTGAGGGGTGTCACGGCATTGTGGACGGTGGTCACCTTGGAGGGGTCGATGCCATAGTTGTTGATGACGGTGTCGCGTGTCAGGTTAGACACACACATGATGTGGTCGGCGTTGTTCATGCCGTCCTTCTCGATGCCGAACACGGTGGGGTTGGGTTTGCCGCGCGAGCGGTCGAACTCGGTGGCATGCACATGTATCACCAGAGGCTTGCCCGAAACCTGCTTGGCATGGATGCCGGCGGGATAGGTGAGCCAGTCGTGAGAGTGGATGATGTCGAAATCGAGCGTGCGGGCCACGACACCGGCACATATCGAGTAGTTGTTTATCTCCTCGACAAGATTGTCGGGATAACGGCCGGAAAACTCGATGCACCCCAGGTCGTTGGTGCGCATATAGTTAAAATCGGCATAGATATGGTCGCGCAGACGGAAATAGAGGTCGGGGTCCATGACATTGCCGATGCGCTCGCGCACATAGTCGGCATTGACGTCGCGCCAGCACACGGGCACCTGAGACATGCCCACGATGTTGGCGAAATGGTGTTCCTCATCGCCATAAGGCTTGGGGATGACAAAGGTTATCTCCATGTCGCCACACTCCCACATGCCTTTTGTGAGACCGTAGCTTGCGGTGCCGAGACCGCCGAGGATGTGAGGGGGAAATTCCCACCCGAACATTAAAGCTTTCATGCGTCAGATATAGATTGCGGGGAGGGGGTTAGTCCATAGTGAATTTCTTGAGGGTCGTGAGCGTGCGCAGCACCTCGGCCACGTTGGTCACATGGCTGATGGCTCCACGTCCCACATAGGGGGGATTGGCGTCATAGAGCTGCGAGAGCGAGCCGATGCAACCCTTGGTCATCTCGTCTTCGAAACCGATGAGCATACGGTCGATATAGCTTACGCCACTCATGCCGAACACCTTGAGATATGCGTCGGCATAGAATCCGATGAGCCATGGACGTGAAGGGCCGTTATGCAGGGCCATCTCACGCTCCTCGGGCGAGCCGAGATAGTTGGGACGGTAGCCGAAGCTCTTGGGCGAGAGGGTGCGGAGGCCCTTGGGTGTAAGGAGCTCGCGGGTCACGATGTCGAGCACGCGCTTGCGCTGACGGCGGTCCAGGGGCGAGTAGTCGAGTCCGATGGCGATGGCCATGTTGGGACGCACCGACGGGTCGGCATACGTGCCGTTGACAAAATCGTACAGGTAGCCGTAGTCGTTGAGGAATGTCTTGACAAACGGCTCGGCCATCCTGTCGGCGGCAGCCTGATATGCGGGCTGCTCGTCGCCTTCGGTGAGGCGTCCGGCAAATGTGAGCGCGTTATACCAGAGGGCGTTGAACTCGACCAGATAGCCTGTACGTGCCACGATGGGGCTTCCACCAAGCGAGGCGTTCATCCACGACATGGGCTTCTGCGTACCGTCGGTCCAGACCATGCCGGTCTCCGAATCGACCTTGAGGAAGGGGTGCTTGCCCTCCTGTATAAACTTGATGATGGCACGGATGTCGTCGAGATAGCGTGCGGCCGCATCAGGACGTCCGTATGCCTTGGCATACTGCTGCATTGCCCAGATGGCCCAGAGGGGAATATCGGGGAGGTCTATGCCCTGGATTCGGGGATCAAGCTCGCCGGTAGCCATGAAATGCCTGAACGACTTGAGGGCCGTCTCGGCAATCTTCTCGAAATCCTCGCGGTGGTTGATGGCGATAGTGGCGCCCGGAAGGGCCATGAAGGTGTTGCGGGCGAGTATCTTGCCCCAGGGGAATCCCGAGATAAGATACATGCCGTCGGCCTCGGTGATATAGCACTGCTTGACGGCGTTCTTGAGGCAGTTGAAGAAGGATGTACGGCATGTGCGTACGGCAATCTCCTTCTCATACATCTGCGGAAGGGTCGACGGGTCTACCTCGTTCAGTCCGGCCGAGAAGATGATGCTCTCACCCTTCTTTATGGGAAGCTCGAAATAGCCGGGCACCCAGAGGTCTTCGGTGTATGGCACACCGCGCTCCAGGTCCTTGACATATTCGAATCCGTTATACCAGTGGGGATCGTAGGTCCATTGCGGCTGCTGCGAGAACTGCATGAACAGGCGGGGATAGCCGTCATACAGACACGCCGAGACACCATTCTTGGCCATGGGAATCTCGGTGTTGATGACATCGTTGGCGATGCACAGCTCGTTGGCGTCGCGGAAGGCGAGTATGGGGCGGAAACGCAGCGTCGTGGGCGAATGTGCCTCCTCGAGCGTATAGCGGATGAGTATTCGGTTCTCGCCCGAGATGAAGATCTTCTCTTTTGTGAGTATGACGCCGCCCACGCGATATGTGGTGCGGGGCACGCTCTCGCAGTCGAACTCACGGATATATTTGTGTCCGTTAGGATTCATCACGCCGCCCTGATAGCGGTGCAGCCCGAGATTGAATGGAGCCCCGTGCTGATAGACGGTTTCGTCAAGCGACGAGAGCATGACATGCCACGAGTTGCCCAGCTCGGGCACCGGCACCACGAGCAGTCCATGCTGCTTGCGGGTATTGCAGTCGACTATCGTCGTGCAGTGATAGGCACCCGACTGATTGGTGCGCAGCATCTCCTTGGGGAGAGACTGCTCCAGATTTATCATCAGGTTCTTATCAAATTTCAGATAGCTCATTTATGATATGGTTTATGGTTTGGATTGCTATGGTAATAGACAGACGAAACTATAATATGGTTCGTTCAGGTATGATTGATGATTAAAAGTCGTGAGGCATCCCGGAGAGAAGAATGTATCATATCGGGGGGCTCCTCCGAGCCCGTGAGAAATCAGGTGTGAGACATGATTCGGCTTTTAAATTCACAAATTTACTAACTTTTGACGCTTTGGCCAATTATTCGGGCAAAAAAACCATGATGTTTTTAAACCCTCCCCAAAAACTATGCTATAAAACATAAATCAGAATACAATAAGTCTCCCTGGCGCGAGACATTGCAAATGCCTGAAAATAAAAATCGGAATTGTCTCCCGACAACTCCGATTCCATTTTAAACCTTTATCTTAATCTAATACTATGAAAAACACACATACAAATGTACGCAGTTTTTGCTATACGAACCAAATTTTCCGGTTAAAATTAACATTAATTAGCACCATTTGTTCGTGTAGCGTTAACAATTTGCCTCAGTCCGCTCCTGAAGGAGCTTTCAGGGCTCAGATGACCCCGTGGGTCGAGAGGAGCATGGTCATATGGTCGCGGAGCTTACGGGCCTCGGCGGCGGCGGCTTCGGCGAAATCCTCGCCCGACGAGGCATAGATGATGCCGCGCGACGAATTTACAAGAAGTCCGCATTCGCGGGTCATGCCCCACTTGGCCACCTCGTCGAGGCTGCCCCCCTGTGCGCCCACTCCGGGCACAAGCAGGAAGTTGTCAGGAGCGACACGGCGCACCTCCGAGAACATGGCACCCTGTGTGGCCCCTACCACAAACATCAGCTTGTCCTCGCCACCCCACTTGCGAGCTGTCTCGATGACCTGCTCGAACAGGCGTGTGCCTGTCATGTCGGTGAGGAACTGGAAATCCCTGCTGCCGGGGTTGGAGGTCAGCGCCAGGAGTATCACCCAGTGTCCCTCGTATTCCATGAAGGGCTTCACGCTGTCAAAGCCCATGTAGGGAGCCACCGTGAGGGCGTCGACCCCCATCTTCTCGAAGAAGGCACGGGCATAGAGCGACGAGGTGTTGCCGATGTCGCCGCGCTTGGCGTCGGCGATGACAAACTGGTCGGGATAGTTCTCGCGCAGGTAGGCCACAGTGCGGTCAAGCGCCTTCCAGCCATCGGTGCCAAGGCTCTCATAAAAAGCCGTGTTGGGCTTATAGGCCACGCAATAGGGAGCGGTGGCGTCGATGATGGCCTTGTTGAAGGCGAAGACGGGGTCTTCCTCTCCGAGCAGGTGAGCCGGAATCTTTTTGATGTCGGTGTCAAGTCCGACGCAGAGGAACGAACCTTTGCGGCGGATGTTTTCAAGAAGTTGAGTACGGTTCATATTATATAGGTGTATCTGTTTTCTGTCATTTGTCGAATATGTATCCGTTCATCTGCACGTCGGCGTGGCCATTGGTACGATAGCGCACCATCAGACGGGTGATGTGGAACGATTTCTCTTTCTTAGAACGGCAGTCGGTGATGCGCGCCTTTATCGGGAGGCGCCGTGCGCCGTTGCCGCATAGCTTCCTGAGCTCAGACTCGGGCATCGAGAACCTGTATTTGCCGTCGCTGATGCTGACGCGCCCGGCTGGCATGGCAGCATCGGCCGTGCCGAGACTGTAGGCCTTGACCCAGTTGTATTCGGCGGGGATGCGTACGAACTCAGTGGCGCTGTTCATCTCGAACGCTATCTCCTTGTCGGACTGATATGAGGCCGACTGACCCGACACTGTGCCGGGCACCATACAAAGAGATGCTGCAAGCCATATCATCACGGCTATATTCCTGATTGCTGACATATTGTATTAATCGCTAAAGTTATCTCGTCATTACATATCCCGCGAGGCGCAGATTGGAAATCTTACGGTGTCCTGCCCCGTCGTCAACGAGGCTGAAATCTATGTCGTTGGCCACGTATACGGTGTCAGCGTTCCCTGAGGCCGGACGCAGCGTCACTGCCCGGAACACGACATCACCGCCAAGCGACGCAAGACTGTCGACCGGGAGGATATAGCATACATCGCCAACCTCAATCCCGAGACTACCTCCGGGAAATTCCGTCAAAGGATACTGACTGTATTTTTCAGACCTGACGGTGGAGAATCCGGCGGGGACAGGTGCCGGACGCTTTGTAGCATCCAGGCGCACAGCAGTCTCGATTATCTCCGTATCCACGACCTCCTCGACCACCACGCCGTCATTCTCGTAGGGGTCAAGGTCATAATTGAGGCCCCCCTCACGATAGTACCCAAAATCGGTAAGCCCGTCGAGCAGCGAGTGGTCATCGCGTGTGTCGAGGTACTCGATCTTCGAGCGTATCTCGCGTCGCTGTGACATCGTGAGACTCTCGAAGACCTTGTTGAACTCGGCTTGGCTGACCGGGAAATCCTTGAATCCCGCCTTCTCGAGCATAGTCCTGAGGCTGTGCCTCATCATCATGTTGGAGATATTGACATAGTTGGCCCACGGGAGTATCGAGGTGGCAAGGAATATGACCGCAAACGACAGAGCCACACCGTTGAGGCGACGTCTGTCCGAGAGGCCGAGATATAGGAAGACGCAATAGCACCAGATGTTGAACGTGACGACATAGAGGCGCGAGGCGGTCAGGCCATACTCCCCTATCCTGTATCCCACCGCGACACTCATCAGCACCAGCAGCGGCAGCATGAGCCACGGAGCAAGCCGAGAGGCTTTTGCCGCAAGGGTATCCGACGAATTGGAGCGACGCACCCCTTCGAGCATGAACAGCAGCACAAGCACGGCAGCCGAAAGCCCGGTGACCGAGAGGCTGACGACACCGCGGGGGAGTTCCCAGGTGAAGAGAATCCTGAGGGCGTACACATACAGGACAGCCATATAGACGGCAACTATCGGCAGGACAAAAAACTTGGCGGTGCCACATTCAAACCTGCTGAGGGGCGATATTCCCTCACGCTCACGGCAAGCAGCCGGAGTGAGTATGCGGCTCAGGAATATGACACACGGCACAAAACCGCATCCCAGCACATCTATGCAGGCGAGCAGGTTGTGGTTCCAGACACCGAAGAGCGCACCTATGGTGGCATATATCAAGGCTGTGGCTATGGCGAAGCAGACCGAGAAGCAGGCAGCGACGACAAGATTCGACACCTGGGCTTTGGCGAAATCCCACGCCATAGGCTTGCGCGAGGGTATGAACACTATTCCGACCCCGAGAGCGGTGGCGAGGGCGCCACGCCCCACCGTCCACGCGTTGCCCAGAGCCGAGCCGCAGCAGAGCACATAGACGAAATCGGCCCACAGGAGCAGGTTGGCCACAATCATGGGCACACGCCCGGGCCGCCCGAGATATTCGCACCACAGCTTTACGGCCAGCGTAAGGGGCACACCGATTCCGCCGAGATACCACAAGGCCATGACGAGATTCTGAGGCTCGGAGACATCGGTGACAATCTCGACCATGGCCCACAGGGATAGATAGATGGCATAAGCCATCGTGACGGGAAAACGGCGCATGGCTCCGTCGAAAGCACCGGCAAGCGTAGCCGGAGTGATGAGTCCGTGCCGCCTGGGTGCGGGGGTGTCGGGAAAAGAATCCATAAGTATATGGTATCAGAGTTCGGAAGCCTTCAGTTTCTCGGCATTCTCGGCTATCGTGAGCTGGTCGATGACATCCTGTATGTCGCCGTCCATGAATGACTGCAGGTTATAGATGGTATAGTTGATGCGGTGGTCCGTGATGCGTCCCTGGGGATAGTTGTAGGTGCGTATCTTGGCCGAGCGGTCGCCGGTCGACACCATGGTCTTGCGGCGCGACGCTATGTCGTCGATATATTTCTGGTGCTCCTTGTCGTAGATGAATGTGCGCAGACGGCTCAGGGCCCTTTCCTTGTTCTTGGGCTGGTCGCGGGTCTCGGTACACTCGATAAGTATCTCTTCGGTGACCCCGGTGTTGGGATTGCGCCACATATAGCGCAGGCGCACGCCCGACTCGACCTTGTTGACATTCTGGCCTCCGGCGCCTCCCGAGCGGAATGTGTCCCACTTTATCTCACCCTCGTTTATCTCGACGTCAAACGCCTCGGCCTCGGGGAGCACGGCCACCGTAGCGGCAGACGTATGCACACGTCCCTGTGTCTCGGTAGCCGGGACACGCTGCACCCGGTGTACGCCGCTCTCATATTTGAGTGTGCCATATACATTCTCGCCGGTGACGGCAGCCACAATCTCCTTGTAGCCCCCGGCAGCACCCTCGCTGAAGCTCGTCACGGATATTGCCCACCCCTTTGACTCGCAATACCGCGAATACATCTTGAAGAGGTCTCCGGCAAATATCGCCGCCTCGTCTCCGCCAGTGCCACCGCGTATCTCGAGCACCACATTCTTGGCATCCTCGGGGTCGGCGGGAATAAGCAGCAGCTTTATCTCCTCCTCGAGCGCGGGGAGAGCCGCAGTGGCCTCGTCGAGCTCGTCCTTGGCCATCTGGCGCAGCTCGGCGTCATCCTCGGCACCGAGCACCGCGCGTGCCTCCTCGATATTGGCAAGCATGGTGCGGTATCGGCGCGTCACGGCGGTGAGCTTCTCAAGATCCTTATATTCCTTGGTCAGACGAACATAGCGCTTCATGTCGGCGATGACAGAAGGGTCGGTGATGAGCGTGCTCACCTCGTCAAAGCGGGCTTCGAGTCCGTCGAGACGCGATAACAGTGAATTGTCGGCCATAAGCTGAGGGGTTAATGCTGATTGGTTGCGTGTGCAAATATACGAAAAAATCCGCACATTCCCCTCATTACCCCCTCATTGACGCATATGGATGTAAATTTCGCATCCATCCCCCATTATAAAATTGCACTCGGACTTGTATAATAAACAAATAGTTATT
>OMDW01000079.1_pt1 | contig 21718 bp, 20 predicted proteins | sample 1673661 | NCBI WGS metagenome assembly OMDW01 (sample SAMEA103958118, study PRJEB25191) | human gut metagenome
ATAAGTTCCAAACCGTCAAAAGCATTAATATCTATACCATTTTCAATAAGCCAAACCCTTCTCAACCATAATCCCGATGAGTGAAAAATATGGTAAAATAGCCCAGGTGATCGGCCCCGTGGTCGACGTCATCTTCGAGGGTGACGGCGACGCTGCCATCATCCCGCCCATCTACACGGCCCTCAAGGTGGACCGTGAAGACGGCACCCAACTGATACTCGAAGTGGAGCAGCACATCGGAGAGCGCACCGTGCGCTGCGTGGCCATGGAGAGCACCGACGGTCTCCAGCGCGGCACACGTGTCGACAACCTCGAGCGTCCTATCGCCGTACCTACCGGCGGACAGGTCAAGGGCCGTCTGCTCAATGTGCTCGGCAACGCCATCGACCGTCTGCCTGACCTCGAGCGCGAGAACCTGCGCCCCATACACCAGCCCGCTCCCGAGTTTGACGAGCTCACCATCGGTACAGAAATCCTCTATACCGGTATCAAGGTGATTGACCTGCTCGAGCCCTACAGCAAGGGTGGCAAGATCGGTCTCTTCGGCGGTGCCGGTGTGGGCAAGACCGTGCTCATCATGGAGCTCATCAACAACATCGCCAAGGGTCACAACGGATTCTCGGTGTTCACCGGTGTCGGCGAGCGTACGCGCGAGGGCAACGACCTGCTGCGCGAGATGATCGAGAGCGGCGTAATCAAGTATGGCAAGAAATTTGAGGAAGGCATGGAGAAGGGCGAGTGGAACCTCGCCGACGTCGACATGAACCAGCTCGCCGACTCGCAGGCCACCCTGGTGTTCGGCCAGATGAACGAGCCGCCGGGCGCACGTCTGCGCGTGGCTCTGTCGGGCCTCACCGTGGCCGAGCAGTTCCGCGACCAGGACGGCGGCGGCAAGGACATCCTCCTGTTCATCGACAACATCTTCCGTTTCACCCAGGCAGGCTCTGAGGTTTCGGCCCTCCTTGGCCGTATGCCCTCGGCCGTAGGCTACCAGCCCACCCTGGCATCCGAGATGGGCGCTCTGCAGGAGCGTATCACCTCGACCAAGAACGGCTCAATCACCTCCGTACAGGCCATCTATGTGCCTGCCGACGACCTCACCGACCCGGCGCCCGCCACGACATTCTCGTTCCTCGACGCCACCACGGTGCTCTCGCGTAAGATTACCGAGCTCGGCATCTATCCCGCCGTCGATCCCCTCGAGTCTACATCGCGTATCCTCGACCCCCACGTCATCGGCGAGGACCACTACAACACCGCACAGGCTGTCAAGCAGCTGCTCCAGAAATACAACGAGCTCCAGGACATCATCGCCATCCTCGGCGTCGACGAACTCTCGGACGAGGACAAGCAGGTCGTGGCCCGTGCGCGCCGTGCCCAGCGATTCCTCTCGCAGCCATTCCATGTGGCCGAGCAGTTCACCGGCCTCCCCGGCGTGATGGTGCCCCTCAACGAGACCATCCGCGGCTTCAAGATGATTCTGTCCGGCGAGATGGACGAGTATCCCGAGCAGGCGTTCCTCAACGTCGGCACCATCGACGAGGCTATCGCCAAGGGCAAGAAGCTCCTGGCCGAAGTGGCAAACTAATCATCCAAGACACCCATCCTCAAAAACAGACAGCAGAATATGACACTCAAAATCATATCGGCCGAAGACATCATCTTCGAGGGCGAGGCCTCGGCGGTACACCTGCCGGGTGCCCTGGGGGCATTCACAGTGCTTCCGGGCCATGCGTCGCTCATCTCAACCCTCACTCCCGGACATGTGCGCTATACCGCTCAGGACGGCGAGCACAATGTCGACATCGAGGGGGGAGTGGCCGACGTCGACAACAACACCGTGTCTGTCTGCATCTACTAACCCCGCACTGACCATGGAGACGATAAGAAATATCTTCACTGCCATCACGCTCGCCGTCATCGGCATGCTGCTCCCCGGCACCGTCTCGGCCTCGGCTCCCGCAGAGGGCCAGGAAGACGACAAGCTGGTCGAGGAGGTCGAGCAGGGCGTCGATGCAAAAGGCATAATATTCGAGCACCTGGGCGACGGTTATGGATGGGAGGTGCCCTTCAACCATCACAAGCGCATCCCTCTCCCCGTCATTGTCTGGGGCTCGGACGGACTGCATGTGTTCTCGTCAGAGCGTGTGACACACGGACAGACATACCGCGACGGCGACCTTGAGTTCAAGATTGCCGGAAAGGACAGCCCCTACAAGGGCAAGGTCGTAGAGATCAAGGACGGCAAGGAGATAAAGCCGGCCGTCGACATCTCGGTGACCAAGAATGTCTGCGCCCTGTTCATCACCGTGATACTTTGCGCATGGCTGATACTCGACGTGGCCCGTTGGCACAAGAACCAGGGCCTCAAGGCTCCCCGCAAGATGACGGGTGCCATCGAGTCGCTCATCATGTTCATCTATGACGGCGTCATCAAGCCCACGCTCAAGGACAAGGCCCCCCGTTTCGCGCCATATCTGCTCACGGTCTTCTTCTTCATCCTCGTGATGAACCTGATGGGCCTGATAGTGATATTCCCCGGCGGCGCCAACCTCACCGGCAACATCGCCGTGACCCTGGTGCTGGCCCTGCTCACGTTCTTCATCACCAACCTGTGTGCCACCAAGCACTACTGGAAGGAGATCTTCAACCCCGACGTGCCCTGGTGGCTCAAGTGGCCCATACCCATCATGCCGGTCATCGAGCTCTTCGGCATCTTCACCAAGCCCGCCGCGCTCACCGTGCGTCTCTTCGCCAACATGATGGGCGGACACATGATTGTCATCGTGCTCACGCTGCTCATCTTCATCTTCGCCTTCATGGGCCCGGCAGTGACGGGTGCCACGGCGGTGGTGTCGATACTCTTCTCGGTGTTCATGCTCTGCATCGACGTGCTGGTCAGCTTCATCCAGGCCTATGTGTTCACCATGCTCTCGACCCTCTTCATAGCCCTCGGTCAGGAAGACGGACACCATGAGGCTCACAAGAACGACGAAGCCGCCGTACCCTCTAAAGCTTAAACGCTTAAACTCCCAAACTCTTAAACACGTAAACTTTAAACTATCACCCATAAAACTCCTTACCACTATGTTAGCAACAGTTTTAGCAGCAATTGAAGGACTTCTCGGTCTTGGCGCCTGCATCGGCGCAGCCATCGCAGCCATCGGCGCCGGTATCGGCATCGGCAAAATCGGCGGCTCTGCCATGGAGGCCATCGCCCGTCAGCCCGAGGCTACCGGCGACATCCGAAGCAACATGATCGTCATCGCCGCCCTTATCGAGGGTGTCGCCCTCTTTGCCGTCATCGTCTGCATCCTCGCAATGTTCGTTTAATTCCGGGCTTCAACTCACTCACCCAGTCAGTAAGCTATGGAACTATTCACGCCTGATTTCGGTCTGGTCTTCTGGATGTTCGTGTCATTCGCCATCCTCTTCGTCATACTGTGGCGTTGGGGTTGGCCCGCGATCATGAAGGGAGTCAACGACCGTGCCGACCTCATCGACAAGGGTGTGGAGTATGCTCAAAATGCCAAAGAACAGCTTGACCATGCCCGCGAAGAGGCGGATAGACAGATAGCGGAGGCACGCCGCCAGCAGGCCGACACCCTGCGCGAGGCCGAAAGGATGAAGACACAGATCATCGAGGAAGCCCGCGTGGCCGCGCAAGCCGAAGCCAAGAAAGTGATGGACGCCGCAAAAGTGTCTATCGAACAGGACCGCAAGGCCGCCCAGCAGCAGTTCCGCAACGAGGTCTCGACCTTCGCGCTCGACATTGCCCAGAAGGTGGTCCGCAACCAGATGAAGCAGGAGAACGCGCAGCAGCAGCTCGTGAGCTCACTGCTCGACGAAATGGAGAAACAAAACTAATCCGTAAATCCCCTCGACAAACCCTCCACTCACCCACAACCCCATGAACCAAGGTCTCATTCCGGCACGTTATGCCAAAGCTCTCTATGAGTTTGCCTGCGAGAGCGGCGACGACAAGAGCATGTTCGCCATCATGCAGACCCTCGCGGCATCCTTTGCCGCCGAGCCCGGCCTGCTCAAAGTGATGGACAATCCCTTTGTCCCCGCCGCCGAGAAGGTCAAGCTCCTCACCACCGCCGCCGGCCCCGACGCAGCCAAGTCTGAGCCCTACAGACGGTTCCTCGGGCTGCTGGTCGAGAACGGGCGCCTCGACGCTGTACGCGACATCGCACTGGCCTATATCGCCCTCTATCGCCGCGCAAACAACATACGCCTCGTCACAGTCACCTCGGCCGCTCCGATGGATGCGGCCGAGGAGAAGAGGCTTCGCGCCATGATACAGAAGCATCTGGGCGATGCCACGATGGAGTATGAGACAGCGGTCGACCCCGACCTCATAGGCGGGTTCACCGTCAGCATCGACAACGAGAAACTCGACGCCTCGGTCGCCAACGAGCTCAAGCAGCTCCGTCTCTCCCTTCTCAGCAACTAACATCACTCCCCCCTCACACTCACTCAACCCTTACAATCCCTTCCATCACCAATGATAAACCCAAGCGAGATTTCTCAGGTACTCAGACAACAACTCGAGAATGTCAACTCAAAGGTCTCCTTTGAGGAAACAGGCACAGTCCTTGAGGTGGGCGACGGCGTGGCCCACGTATATGGTCTGGACAACGTGCGCGCCAACGAGCTCGTGGAGTTCGAAAACGGCGTCAAAGGCGTGGCCCTCAACCTCGAGGAGAGCAACGTCGGCGTGATTCTGCTCAACAATGTCAACAAGGTCACCGAAAACATGTCTGTCAAGCGCACCGGCGAGATTGCGTCGATACATGTGGGCGAAGGCGTGTTCTCACGAGTCATCAATGTCTTGGGCGAACCCATCGACGGCCGCGGACCCCTCCAGGGCGAGCTCCTGCCCATGCCCCTCGAGCGCAAGGCTCCCGGCGTCATCTACCGCCAGCCCGTCAAGCAGCCGCTCCAGACGGGCCTCAAGGCCATCGACTCGATGGTGCCCATAGGCCGCGGACAGCGCGAGCTCATCATCGGCGACCGCCAGATAGGCAAGACCGCCATCGCCATCGACACAATCATCAACCAGCGCAAGAACTTTGAAGAGGGCAAGCCCGTCTACTGTATCTATGTGGCCATCGGCCAGAAGGCATCGAGCGTGGCCGCCACTGTCGAGACCCTGCGCCAGCACGGCGCCCTCGACTATACCGTAGTCGTGTCGGCCTCGGCGTCAGACTCTGCCGCCATGCGCTATTACGCCCCGTTTGCAGGCGTGGCCATTGGCGAGTATATCCGCGACACAGGCCGCGACGCCCTCATCATCTATGACGACCTCTCGAAGCAGGCCGTCGCATACCGCGAGATTTCGCTAATCCTCAAGCGCCCCTCGGGCCGCGAGGCATATCCCGGCGATATTTTCTACCTGCACAGCCGTCTGCTGGAGCGTGCAGCAAAAATCATCGACAACCAGCAGGTGGCCGAGGGCATGAACGACCTGCCCGCCTCGCTCAAGGGCAAGGTGAAGGGCGGAGGCTCGCTCACCGCACTCCCCATCATCGAGACACAGGCCGGCGACGTGTCGGCATACATCCCCACCAACGTCATCTCGATTACCGACGGCCAGATATTCCTGGAGACCGCCCTCTTCAACCGAGGCATCCGTCCCGCCATCAACGTGGGCATCTCGGTGTCGCGTGTGGGCGGCAACGCACAGATCAAGTCGATGAAGAAGGTGGCCGGTACACTCAAGATTGACCAGGCACAGTTCCGCGAGCTCGAGTCGTTCACCAAGTTCGGCGGCGACATGGATGCCGTGACCGCCCGCGTCATCGACAAGGGCCGCAAGAACGAGCGTCTGCTCATCCAGCCCCAGTACACACCTATGGCTGTCGAGGATGAGGTCGCAGTGATATTCTGCGGCACACGCGGACTGCTCGAGGCAGTGCCCCTCGACAAGGTGGCCGAGTTCGAGAAGAACTTCCTGCAGCTCATGCACGCCAAGCACCCCGACACGATGGAGGCCATCCGTCAGGGCAAGCTCGACGACGATGTGACAGCCGTCCTCACCGAGGCTGCCGCAGAGACCGCCGCCGCATACAAGTAAGAATCAGTAAAACCATCCATCCCCAACATATAACCACCGCACACTATCACCATGGCAACATTACGCGAACTCAAGGGACGCATCGGCTCTGTGGCATCCACCGAGAAAATCACCGGAGCCATGAAGATGATCTCGTCGGCCAAGATGCACCGCGCCGAGGGCGACCTCAGGCGTCTGCTACCCTTCCGCCGTCAGATCGAGTCCATCATCGGCAATCTGCTGACTGCCGATGCCGAATTTTCGTCGCCGCTCACCGAGACACGCGACGTGAGGCGTGCCGGAGTCGTGGTGTTCGGCTCGGACGACGGCCTGTGCGGAGGCTATAACATCAACATTTTCAAGGGCCTGCTCCAGAAGATTGCCGAGATGCGCAACTCCTGGGGTCAGGGCCTCGAGATTGTCCTCATTCCCGTGGGGCGCAAGATGGTCAAGGCATGCGCCAAGCTCGAGGGCCAGGGCATACGCTGCGAGGCCCCGGCCGACATCAACACCAAATCGTCGGCCGCCGACATCAAGCGCTTCTGCTTCGACCTGCAGGGGCGCTTCACCTCGGGCGCGCTTGACCGCATAGATATACTGTATATGAATTTCCAGACCGTTAGCCGCCAGAGGCTCCGCTCTGACGCCTTCCTGCCACTCGACGCCTCGACCATCAGCGGCACCGGTGCCAACCAGTGCCGTCCGTGCATCTTCGAGCCCGACGCGCAGACCATATTCCGCTCTGTCATCCCGATGTACCTGCTGTCGTCCATGCAGGAGATATTCACCGAGAACCGCGCCTCCGAGCAGGCCGCGCGCATCATGGCTATGCAGAGCGCCAACGACAACGCAAAGAACCTCCTCGAACAGCTGCAGCTCGAATACAACAAGCTGCGCCAGCAGGGAATCACCAACGAACTGCTCGACATACTCGGCGGCCAGGTGAACAACTGAGAGTTTAATATACCCTTATATATTTTATCCTCCAAAAATGGGAAGTGTAAAAGAATATTTTTCAAACCTCGGACAGGGCATCGGCACCCTTCTCAAAGGCATGGCGGTGACAGGCAAGGAGTTTGTCACCCCCAAGATTACCGAAGAGTATCCCGACAACCGTGACAACCTGCCCGTGGCTGACCGTTTCCGCGCCATCCTCAGGCTCAAGTACGACGACCAGGGCAACCACAAGTGCATCATGTGCGGCACCTGCGAGCGCGTGTGCCCCAACGGCACCATCACCCTGCACGGACGCACCGTCGAGACCTGGGACGGCAAGAAGAAGAAAAAGCTCGACAAGTATATCTATGATCTCGGGTCGTGCACATTCTGCCAGCTCTGTGTGACCAACTGTCCTACGGACGCCCTCGATTTCAGCAACGATTTCGAGCAGTCGGTGTTCACCCGCGACAAACTGGTCAAGCAGCTCAACTATCTTCCCGAGAAGGAGGAACCCAAGCCCACTCCCGAACAGATAGCCAAGTTTGAGGCCGAGAAGGCCGCCAAGCTTGAGGCAGCGAAGGCAGCGGCAGCCGCCAAGGCCGCAGCAGCTCCCGCAGCCGACGGCAAACCCGCAGCAACCGCAGGTGCCGATGAGGACTACGGATTCGAGATAGACGAGAAGGGACGCAAGGCCCTGGCTCTCGTCGCAAACGACCCCGAAAAGAAAGCCAAACTCCTCGCCGTGCTCAAGGCCAAGGCCGAGAAGGCTGCAAAATGAGCCACAGACAAGGATAATTATCACCAAAACAATATATGGAATCAGTAGGAAGTACAATTTGTTACTGGATAATCGCCCTGGCGATTGTCATCTTCTCGGTACTGACCGTGACCACCCGCAAGATACTGCGTGCGGCCACCTATCTGCTGTTCGTGCTCTTCGCCACTGCCGGGCTGTATTTCAAGCTCGACTATGAGTTCCTGGGCACCGTGCAGATTGCGGTCTATGCCGGAGGCATCGTGGTGCTCTTCGTGTTCTCGATACTCCTGACCACACGTCCGGGCGACAACACAGAGAAGCTGGCCTCCGACAAGCAGGTGCTCGGCTTTCTCGGCGCCGCCGCAGCGGCTGTGGCGGCCGGATGGGCGCTGTGCTCGCGCTGTGCCGACATATTCACCACGGCACCCTCGATGTCAAATCCCGACATGCACAAGATAGGCACCGCCATGCTCGGCACAGGCCACGAGCAGTACCTGCTGCCGTTCGAGGCCGTCAGCGTGCTGCTGCTCGCATGTATAATCGGCGGAGTCGTCATCGCCCGCAAACGCTAAAAAAGAGACTGAACTCATGGAAATTACAATGATCTACTATCTCGTGCCGGCGCTGGTGATGTTCTGCTGCGGTGTCTACGGTTTCCTTACCCGCCGCAACATGATCGCGATGCTCATATCACTCGAGCTGATGCTAAACGCCGTCGACATCAATTTCGTGGTCTTCAACCGCTATCTCTATCCGGGCTCGATGGACGGATGGATGTTCACACTCTTCGGCATCGCCATCGCGGCCGCCGAGACAGCACTGGCCATCGCCATCATCATCAACCTGTTCCGCTCGAACAAGAATATTGATGTGCGCGACACCACCCAAATGAAACACTAAACAGAGAGACAGACAATGGATATTACAATACCCGTCCTTATTCTGGCCATCCCCTTCTTCATGTTCCTGCTGCTCGGACTGCTGGGCATGAAGATGAGCCACAAGCTCGCCGGCACTCTCGGCACGCTCGGCATGGGCACCGTCCTGGTGCTGTGCTACTACACAGCTTTCAACTACTGGTTCTCGGGCAATCCCCTCTTTGTCGACGGCACCAACCGTCTGCCCGTCGAGCTCTTCAACATGACATGGCTGCAGTTCACTCCGGCCCTCGCCATCAGGATAGGCTTCCTTCTCGATCCCATCTCGGCGCTGCTGCTGGTGGTGATTCCGACAATCTCGTTTATGGTCCACGTCTACTCGCTGGGCTACATGCACGGCGAGAAGGGCTTCCAGCGCTACTATGCGTTCCTGTCGCTCTTCAGCTTCTCGATGCTGGGTCTGGTCGTGGCCACCAACATCTTCCAGATGTATATCTTCTGGGAGCTCGTGGGTGCCTCGTCGTTCCTGCTCATCGGCTTCTTCTACACGCTCCCCTCTGCGGTGGCCGCATGTAAGAAGGCGTTCATCGTGACCCGTTTCGCCGACCTGGGCTTCCTGATCGGTATCCTCATCCTGAGCTTCTATACCCATCAGCTCGACTTCCTCCCCATGACCATGCATCCCCAGCAGGTGCTCACCTCGTTCGGTGGCGCCACATTCCTGGGCGGTTCGGTGCTGACATGGGCCCTGGTGCTCATCTTCACCGGCGGTATGGGCAAGTCGGCCATGCTCCCGCTGCACATCTGGCTCCCCGACGCCATGGAAGGCCCGACCCCCGTGTCGGCCCTCATCCACGCCGCCACCATGGTCGTGGCCGGTGTCTATCTGGTGGCACGTCTCTTCCCGCTCTATATGCTCGAGGACGCCGCGCTCACATTCATCACCGTCGTCGGTGCCGTCACCGCGTTCTATGCCGCCTGTGTGGCATGCGCGCAGATCGATATCAAGCGTATCCTCGCCTTCTCGACCATCTCGCAGATCGCATTCATGATGGTCGCCCTCGGCGTCGCCTCACGTAACAACGAGCCCATCCACGAGGGCCTGGGCTATATGGCCGGTATGTTCCACCTGTTCACGCACGCCATGTTCAAGGCCCTCCTCTTCCTCGGTGCGGGTTCGCTCATCCACGCCGTACACTCAAACAACTATACCGCCATGGGTGGCCTGCGCAAGTATATGCCCATCACCCACATCACCTTCCTCTTCGGCTGTCTCGCCATCGCGGGTATCTGGCCCTTCGCCGGATTCTTCTCAAAGGACGAGATTCTCACCGCCTGCTTCGCCAATCACTGGTTCTGGGGTGTGTGGATGATGATGGTGGCCGGTATGACGGCGTTCTACATGTTCCGAATGTATTTCCTCGTGTTCTGGTGGGACAATCCCGACTATGCCGCCCGCGTCAAGGAGCAGGAGGCCCACGGCCACCACGCCTCGATGCCTCACGAGTCTCCGCTGTCGATGACCTTCCCGCTCATATTCCTGGCTGCCGTGTCGTTCTGCTGCGGCTGGGTGCCCTTCGGCAAGCTCGTCACCTTCGACGGCCACGAGTACATCATCCATATCGACTGGACCGTGGCCGGAGCCAGCCTCGCCGTGGCATTCTGCGGTATCGGCTTCGCTGCATGGCTCTATCTCAAGAAGAACGACAAGCCCAAGGAGATGGCCGACTCGTGCCGCTGGCTCTGGACGGCTGCAAACCGCCGTTTCTACTGGGACGAGATATATCTCTTCATCACCCGCAAGATTATCTTCGACCGCATCTGCAAGCCTATCGCATGGTTTGACCGCCACGTCATCGACGGTTCGATGAACGGACTGGCCTACATCACCAACTCGGCCTCGCAGGCCATCAAGGGGCTCCAGAGCGGCAAGGTACAGATGTATATCTGGTGGTATCTCGTCGGCGCCGTCCTCCTCGGTGTCATCACAGCCCTCTGCATCCTCTGAGACTAACAATGACAGCATAAATATAGTAACACGATATGTTTTCCAATATATTAATCTATTTCGTGGTCATCCCGGTTGTGATGCTTCTGGGGTTGTTCCTCTGCCGCGACGTCAAGCAGATACGCGCGGTGGCCGTCACCGGCTCGGTGCTGCTCACGGCCCTGTCTGTCTGGCTCCTTGTCGACTATCTGGCACTGCGCGCCGCCGGCGCCACCGAACCGATGCTCTATCTCGGGTCGTGGGAGTGGTTCGCACCGCTCAACATACACCTCGCCGTGGGTGTCGACGGCATCTCTATCGCAATGCTCATCCTCACGGGTGTCATCCTCATCACTGGCAGCTTCGCCTCGTGGCAGATACCCCAGCCCAAAGAGTTCTTCCTCTGGCTCATACTCCTCTCGACCGGTGTCTACGGTTTCTTCATCTCGATCGACCTGTTCACCATGTTCATGTTCTATGAGGTGGCCCTTATCCCGATGTACCTGCTCATCGGCGTTTGGGGCTCGGGGAACAAGAACTATTCGGCCATGAAGCTGACCCTGATGCTGATGGGCGGCTCGGCCTTCCTGATGCTCGGCCTCATCGGCATCTACTATCATTCGGCTCCCGCCGGACAGCCCCTGACATGGAACATCCTCGAGATTTCGGCCAACGACGCCATCTCGCACGGCTGGCAGACATTCCTCTTCCCGATGACATTTGTCGGATTCGGAGTGCTCGGCGCCATGTTCCCCTTCCACACATGGTCGCCCGACGGCCATGCCTCGGCCCCCACGGCGGTGTCGATGCTCCACGCCGGTGTGCTCATGAAGCTGGGCGGCTACGGCTGCTTCCGCGTGGCCATCTACCTGATGCCTCAGGCTGCCAACGAGCTTGCATGGATATTCATCATCCTCACGGGTATCTCGGTTGTCTACGGCGCCTTCTCGGCCTGTGTGCAGAACGACCTCAAGTATATCAACGCCTACTCGTCGGTGTCGCACTGCGGCCTGGTGCTTTTCGCCATCCTCATGCTCAACACCACCGCGATGACCGGCGCCATCATGCAGATGCTCTCGCACGGCCTGATGACAGCCCTCTTCTTCGCCCTCATCGGTATGATATACGGCCGTACCCACACCCGCGACATCCGCGAGATGGGCGGCATGATGCAGATACTCCCTTACCTCTCCGTGTGCTACGTCATCGCCGGTATGGCGTCGCTCGGTCTGCCGGGCCTCTCGGGCTTCGTGGCCGAGATGACAATCTTTGTCGGCTCGTTCCAGCACACCGACCTCTTCCACCGCATCTTCGTCATCGTGGCGTGCAGCTCTATCGTCACCACAGCCGTCTATATCCTCCGCGTGGTCGGCAAGCTGCTCTATGGTCCCGTCTATGACCAGCACCACCTCTCGCTCACCGACGCCACATGGTGGGAGCGCCTCTCGACCGCCACACTCATCGTGTGCGTGGCCGGCATAGGTTTCTTCCCCAATTTCTTCGTCGACCTCATCAAGTTCACATTCAGCCCCGAGATCTTCAAGGTCCTCGGCCTCTAATCGCACGGAATAAAAGCAATGGATTACTCACAGTTTTTAGCTCTGAAACAGGAAATCGGACTTTTCATCGTTTTCCTCCTGGTGTTCCTCTATGACACCTTTGCCTCGCGCAAGGCGCAGGGAGCCCTTCCGGTGATTGCATGTGTGCTCATGGGCATCGTCACCCTCTGGGGTTTCTGCCCCGAGTGCAAGGCCGATGTTACCGCCTTCTCGGGCATGTACGCCTCCTCGGCCACGATAGCCGCCATCAAGAACATCCTCAACGTGGGCGCGCTGATAGTGCTGATACAGTCTGTCAAGTGGGCCAACTCCGAGTTTGTGGCCGTGCGCCGCGGCGAGTTCTACGAGCTCATCCTGCTCACGCTGCTCGGCATGTATTTCATGATTTCGAGCCGTCATTTCCTGATGTTCATCATCGGACTCGAGACCGCCTCGCTCCCCCTCTGCGCTCTGGTCGCCTTCGACAAGAACCGCTACGAGAGCCACGAGGCAGCCATCAAGTATGTGCTCACCGCCGTCTTCTCGTCGGCCATACTGCTGATGGGCCTGTCGTTCGTCTATGGCCTCACCGGTACCCTCTATTACGACATGATGGCGCTGACCATGCGCAGCAACCTCGGCGTGATGCTTGTCGTCGGCCTCGCCTTCGTGATGGCCGGATTCGGCTTCAAGCTCTCGCTTGTGCCCTTCCACCTCTGGACCGCCGACGTATATCAGGGAGCCCCCACCTCGGTGACATCCTACCTCTCGGTCATCTCCAAGGGCTCGGCTGCGTTCGCCTTCCTCGTGGTGCTCACCCAGGTCTTCGGCACCGTCTATTCCCAGGCATGGGAGTGGATGCTCTACGCGCTCATCATCCTGACCATCACCGTTGGTAACCTCTTTGCCATGCGTCAGGTGAACATGAAGCGCTTCCTTGCCTTCTCGTCCATCTCGCAGGCCGGATATATCATGCTCGCCATCATCGGCGACAACCCCATGGGTGTCTCGGCACTGATGTTCTACGTGCTTGTCTATGTCTTCTCTAACCTCGCTGCCTTCGGTGTCATCGGTGCCATCGAGAACGCCACAGGCAAGGTGAACATGACAGACTACAACGCGCTGTACAGCACCAACCCGCGCCTGGCTTTCACGATGATGCTGGCGATGTTCTCGCTGGCAGGTATCCCCCCGTTTGCCGGGTTCTTCAGCAAGTTCTTCGTGTTCACCTCGGCACTCAACGGCACCGGCTCGGCCGCGCTGTATGTGCTGGTGCTCATCGCCCTCATCAACACTATCATCTCGCTCTACTACTACCTGCTTGTGGTCAAGGCCATGTTCATCAACCCCTCCGACGAGCCCATCGCCACCTTCCGTTCGGCATGCTCCGAGCGTCTGGGGATGTGGGTCTGCGTCGCTGGCATAATGGGCCTCGGCATCATCAGCTATTTCTACGACTACCTGCTCAACGTGGTGGCCTGAGATAGATACATAAGATAATCTGTAACTTACGAACTATCTCCGGCTGTGGGGCGTTGTCCTTTCAGCCGGAGATTGTGTACGCTCCCCCGCTACTCCTCATTGCTCAACATCATCAATTATACGCCTATGTCACCTATCGGTGTTTTTGATTCAGGCTACGGTGGCCTGACAATACTCAAGGAAATCCGCAAGGAACTTCCCGAATATGACTATATCTATCTCGGCGACAATGCCCGCGCCCCATACGGCACACGGTCATTCGACATCGTGTATGAGTTCACGCTTCAGGCCGTGAAGAAGCTATTTGATGCCGGATGCAATCTGGTCATCCTGGCCTGCAACACCGCCTCGGCCAAGGCCCTGCGCACCATACAGCAGAAAGACCTCCCCGCACTCGACCCCACACGCCGCGTGCTCGGTGTGGTCGTTCCCACCATCGAGGCCCTCGGCAATATCACCAAGACAGGCAACATAGGCATACTCGGCACTCCGGGCACCATATCGTCCGGGACATACGACATCGAGATTGCCAAGATGTTCCCGCAGTTCCGCACCGTCTCGCAGGCATGTCCCATGTGGGTGCCTCTGGTCGAGAACAGGGAATATGACCAGCCGGGAGCCGACTATTTTGTCAGCAAGTATGTCGAGGCCCTTTTTGCCGAGGAGCCTGATACCGATACCGTCGTGCTCGGCTGCACCCACTATCCCCTGCTGCTCGACAAGATAGAGCGTCAGGTGGCCGGACGCGCCACGGTGGTGACGCAGGGAGCCCTCGTGGCCCGCAGCCTCAGGGATTACCTGCACCGTCATCCCGAGATGGATGCCAGATGCTCTAAGAACGGCTCGGTCGAGTATCTCACCACCGAGAACCCGGACAAATTTACCGAGATGGCCTCCATCTTCATGGAGGAGCCTGTCAAGGCAAAACGTACGGAGCTCTGAGCTCTCCCCTCATTATCTAAGAACTAACCGTCACATCCATCCGCTTGTCAGTAAAATTTTCCACAATATCGCGCTCTCTGCCCGTCGCTCTCGCAGTGGCGGCATTGGTGTCGTGCTCTACGGGAAGCGAGTCGGTGGCACCGGGCATCGGCAGCCTCGCAGTGAGTCTCGAGATGCAGTCGCGGCTGCTCACTCCGTCAGGCCAGGTCTCGGAGACCGCTGTCCCATATTCCATACCTTCAGAAGAGGTCCGTCTCACCATGACAGCCGACGAGGGGGACTATGCCCATACCTGGGACGATTTCTCACGTTTCCCGCAGGCTACAGATTATTTTGCCGGAGGGTATGTACTGACGGCTTCGGCAGGCTATGGCGATGCCGAGGGCTATGACCGTCCATACTTTACAGGTACTGCCAGGGTGATGGTGACAGAGGGTGTGCGTACCGATGCCACTGTCCCTGTCAATCTCGGTTCAGTGCTGTTTGACGGCCATGTGTCGGCTGCTGAAGCGGGCGACATCACTCTCGGCCCGATACAGATACATACTCCCGGTGGCGTGTATCATACTGTCAATGCCGAGGCGGATGCTGACAGCTATCTGTGTATGCGTCCGGGGCGCACGTCGGTCTATGCGTCTGTCTCGCGTGGCGGGGATGCCCCTGTCAGGCTTGAGGTGATGACCTTGCCGCATACGCTCGCCGGTGCGCTCTACCGTCTGGAGGCATCTGTCGAAGGTGGCGATGTCCCGGTGCTCAGGATGGTGTGCGGAGACCAGGAGAAGAGCATCAGGCTCACCGAACAGTTTTTCAGCGCGGTGCCTCCCACACTCACTCCGAGCTGGAGCGGGACAGTGACGCTCCCCGAGGGAGATATATCGTCAGGACCTCTCTCGGTCAATGTCACTCCCGGGGGTCGCCCTCTGGCACATCTGTATCTCTCCACATCATCGGCCTCGCTCAATGAGAAGTCCGGCTATCCCGTACAGGTAGACCTGCTCGACCTCACGGCAGAGCAGCGCGAGTATTTCGGCCGCTTCGGAGTGATCGGTGCCCTGTCGCCCGAGAAAGGGGGCACCGTGGATTTCAGCCACCTTGTGTCAGAGCTCATATACCTTACATCCGACCGTGCCGTGAGTGTTTTCACCCTCGAGGCGGTCGATGCTGCCGGAGTCTCGGCGATGCCTGTCGCGCTCACCGTGGTCACGACCCCCGTCGAGATAGAAGCGACTGTGACAGGACCGGCCGTGATGGGAGTTGACCGCGCCACGCTCAGGGTGGTGTGCCCCTCGCCGTCGTTCCCCGACCATGTGGCCGTCGAGGTGCCCGACGACGAGACAGGCGAGTATGTATCGGTCAATGCGGCCATAGAACGGGTGGACGCCAACACATACGATGTCTCGTTCCATGTGCCTCACGGCAGCAAGCCTGTCGATGTGCGCATACTCTATTGCGGCGAGCTCAGGGCCACTCTGACCGTTGAGCGCAGTCAGCCCGGATTCCATATCGAGGTCGACGCCTTTGCCAGCACGGCGGGGCTCAGGATTGTGGCCGACGACCCGGAGCTCACATCCGTCATAACCTCGTCTGTCAACGTATATGTCAATGGCGCCGAGGCATCGCTCTATCAGCGGTATCCCTACGAGGGATATGTCTCGATAATCGGCCTCATGCCATCGCGCAGGTACACGTTCAAGGCCACGATGATGAGCGGTGTGGAGAATCCCGTGTTCACGCCTGCCGTCACTGTGGAGACCGAAGCCGCACACCAGCTGCCTAACGCCGACTTTGAGGAGCGCGAGAAGGGCATCACGTATACCGATCTCCCGTCGGGTGGACGCTATTCGCAGACAACAGTCGAGATATTCAACTGGCAGCATCACGTCAGCCACAATCAGGAGGTGCCCAAGGAGTGGGCCACCAACAATGCCAAGACATTCTGCATGGCTTCAAAGAACCATAACTCATGGTATATGCAGCCTGCGGTATTCCAGACGCGCCAGTTCGCATTCAGCAAGACATATTCTGTCGAGCTCGTCTCTGTCGCTTTCGACCCCGATGGCGAGCCGATACCCGACTATGTGCAGACCGGGCAGCCATATCTCGACTACTCGCCTGTAGTGCCGCATATCTCATACCGTGCCGCCGGCAAGCTGTTCCTCGGCAAGTACGGCTTCAATCCCGCCACGATGGAAGAGACGTATGCCGAGGGTATTCCCTGGCGCACGAGGCCGCGGTCGCTCAACGGCTATTACCGCTTCCTCCCCTCGTCCGCAAACCGTTCGAGCTCGGGACTTGTCAGGGTCGAGCTCACCGGCATGGCCGATGGCCGCGAGGTGGTCATATCGAGCTCGGAGGCCCGGTTGCCGCTCGCGTCCGATTTCACAGCCTTCAGCGTCCCGCTCGAGTACACGATGTTCGGTGTCAAGGCCACCGGAATCAAGGTGATGTTCTCGTCGTCGTCGATGTGCGGCACGATTGCCGAGGAGACATCCTCGATAGCCACAGACCCCGACCCGCTTACCGCCAGCTCGGTCGGCGGGAGGCTGTGGATAGACAACATCACCCTGGCCTACTGACACTCCCCGCAATCATCCCACCAATCCGAAAACCCAGCCTATGATAAGGAAACTACGATATATCCTGCTATTGCTGCCTTTGCTGCTTCCGGGACTGTGGCCACGAGCCATGGCTCAGGAGACATTCAGGCGCGGACTTGAGCAGATCTCATTCATCCCGCGCGGACAGTGGATAACAGGTGTCAATGTCAGCTATACGCAGAGCGATTTTGACAATTACAAGTTCCTCATAATCGAGAATCTCGGAGGCGACCTCTACAGCTTCAAGGTGAGTCCGATGCTGATGTATGCCTTTCGCGACAATCTCGCCGCCGGGGGCCGCTTTGCCTATACCCGCAAGCGCGCGAGGCTCGACAACGCCAGGGTGGTCATAGACTCGGAGACCGATTACGAGCCCGGACAGCTCTACTCGCTCAGCCATAACTATTACGGCACGGCCTCGTTCCGCAACTACCTGTCGCTGGGACATTCGATGAGGTTCGGATTCTTCAACGAGGTGCAGCTGCAGATAGGTGGAGGGCAGTCCAAGATTGTCAACGGTTCGGGCGATGACATCACGGGTACATACGCGCGCAATTTCTCGCTCGACGTGGGTCTCGCCCCCGGTATGGTGGCGTTCCTCAACAACTATTCGGCCATCGAGGTGAGCGTCGGAGTGCTCGGCTTCAGTTTTGACAAGACGCACGCCATCACCAACCAGGTCTATATCGCTGATATGAAGACCAAGAATGCCAATTTCAAGATCAATCTGTTCTCCATCTCTTTTGGAGCCGTGTTCTACCTGTAAACCCCGCCACGACATGACCAAGATAGACAAACTGCTCTTTCTGCTGCTTATGGCTGTCTGCTGTGCCACGTCTGCACAAGCCCAGAATATGGCTGCGGCAATATTGCCCGAAGGGGTTGACTCGGTGACCACTGTCACGACCGTGACCACGGTGACACGAACCACCTATCACCGTGCCGTCCCAAAGGATACGGTTCCCCGGGACACCGTGTGCAGGCAGGCCGTGCCCGTGGACAGCATCCGCAGGGATACGGTGCCCACGGTGCACGACAGAATCCCCTCGCGGATGGATATGCTGGTGGCTCTCCTTCAGGGAACCCCGGCCGACACACCTGCCACGCCGTCGCCGGTGCCCGCACCCGTACACAGGCATGTATATACAGATTCGCTCCACGGTTATCCCCTCAACGAGCATGGCAAGATGGTGCTGGCCACCATCTCGCCCGAGCTGCTTGACGAGACGGTGGTCGTAGGCAGCGATACGGTGCCCATCATCATACCTACGGCCAACTACGGACGCTATGACCGCGGTCTGTTCAATTTTCTCTTTATCCCTAAGGGGCAATGGATGTTCGGTCTGTCGGCGTCATACGGCGAGTTCAATTCGGATGACGTGCAGCTGCTCTCGCTTATCAAGAATTTCACGTTCAAGGGCAAGATGTACTCAATCCAGCCCACCTTCAGCTATTTCTTCCGCAACAACCAGTCGATAGGCATGAAATTCGTCTACTCGCGCGGCATTGCCGACCTCGGGGGACTGTCGGTCGACTTTGACGACGATATGAATTTCTCGCTCAGCGATGTCAGCTACTACTCGCAGATGTACACTGCCTCGGTCTTCTACCGCAACTATGTCGGCCTGGGCACCGAGAAGCGGTTTGGCATCTTCAACGAGATAGACATTGCCTTCGGCAGCGGGTCGTCGCGCTTCAAACGCAGCTATGACGGCGAGGTGCGCGACACCAAGACCCTCACCACCAAGTGCAGTCTCAATTTCTCGCCGGGTCTGACGGTATTCCTCATGGACAATGTGTGCTTCAATGTCTCGTTCGGTGTGTTTGGCCTGCATGCTACCAGCGAGCGCCAGTACACCAACGGCGAGGACGAGGGCAAGCGCACATCCTCGGGTGCCAATTTCAGGTTCAATATTTTCAATATCAATTTCGGATTAGGTGTCAGCATTTAAACGCATATCATATCCTCTTATCGTGGTCGCGGCCATGCTCATGGCTGTGGTAACGGGGTGTATTAAGAACAATATCCCGTATCCGCATATCAAGGTCAATTTCACATCGTTCGAGGTCGAGGGGGCACTCCAGCCCTCGGTCATAGACTCTGTAGCCAATACCGTGACGGTATATCTCGACGAGGAGGCCGACCTGACCGACGTGGTGGTCAACGGATTCACCGTCTCTCCCTCCACGGCTCAGTGGCCCGACTCTGCATCATTCCTCAACGGTATCGACCTCACCTCCCGGATTACCACAGACCTCGTGCTCTATCAGGAATATCCGTGGACAATCCGCGCCATCCAGGATATAGAGCGTTATTTCACTGTCGAGCAGCAGGTAGGCTCCTCGGTCATTGATGTGCCCGGACGGCGTGTCATAACCTATGTCTCGGCCTCCGCGCCCATCAGCAGCCTCACAGTGACATCAATCAAGCTCGGGCCGCGCGGTTCGGTGATGACCCCCGACCTACAGGGGAAGAAGGTGGATTTCACCGGGCCTGTCGAGGTGACTGTGACCGCACACGGACGCCAGTCGGTGTGGACCATATATGTGGTCGCCACCGAGAGTTCTGTCACCACCGACCGTGTGGAAGCATGGAGCTGTGTGGCATGGCTGTATGGTACCGGCGAGGCCGGAAAGGATAACGGCTTCGAATACCGCCGCGCCGACGCCACCGAATGGACACGGTTGCCCCAGAGCGCCATCACTGCGAGCGCCGGGTCGTTCACCGGGCGTCTCACGGGCCTCACCCCCGAGACCGCATACGTGGCGCGCGCATACAGCGGCACTGATTTCGGTGCCGAGATAGAGTTCACCACCCAAGGCACTGCCCAGATGCCCAACAGCAATTTCGAGGACTGGTGGCTCGACGGCAAGGTGTGGGATCCGTGGTCCGAAGGGGGCACACAATACTGGGACACGGGCAACAAGGGTGCCACCACGCTCGGGGCCAGCAATACATATCCCACCGACGACACTCCGACAGGCACCGGGCGCGCCGCATGCCTTGAGACCCGCTTCGTGGGCATAGGCATCATAGGCAAGCTCGCGGCAGGCAACATATTTGCCGGACGATATGTGCGCACGGACGGCACAAACGGCATACTCTCGTTCGGGCGCGAGTTCAACCTGCGCCCCACGCGCCTGAGAGGGTGGGCCAAATATCACTCGGCCCCAATATCGAGCACCACATCCGGTTTTGACGACCTCAAGGGCACACCTGACAAGGGCATAGTGTGGGTGGCGCTCATAGACTCTGACCAGCCATTCGAGATACGCACCAACCCGAGCAACCGTCAGCTTTTCGACCCCGACGGCGACTATGTGGTGGCCTATGGCAAGATGGAATGGCCGTCTGACGTCACGGAGTGGACGCAGTTCGAGATTACCCTCGACTATAAGTCAACCTCACGTGTGCCCCGTTACATCCTCTGCACCGCCTCCGCATCGTGGCTTGGCGACTATTTCACAGGAGGCAACGGCTCGGTGCTCACCCTCGACGATTTCGAACTGCTGTACGACTATTGATGACGGAAATGAGGTCAAGAATCCTTATAATCCTGCTGTTGTCCCTGTCGTTGTTTCCTGCGGTCCACGGGTCGGAGCGGACTGACTCGTGCGGGTGTGGGGTATATACGAATTTTACATACTTCAGGAGACTAAAGAAGTGGGACAAGAAGTAGCGTTTGGACAAATTGTCCAGACACAGAGGAAGAGGAAAGAAAGCAAGCGAGCGTCTTGCTGCGTCTTATGTTAATTTCTATATTGCCAATGACTCAGTCATAGTGCCGCAATTTGATGACGAGGCGGACAGCCTTGCAATAAATGTGCTTAAAGAAGCATTTCCAGACAGAAAGATAGTTGGGATATATGCGCGAGATATAATAGTCGGTGGAGGTAATATCCACTGTATTACACAACAGATTCCGGAGGTAAAATAGTGTGAGAAATGTAAAGTATGCAGGTATACAGATGCAGTGTTCACGGTCGGTAGAAGAGAACATTGCAAAGGCTGATAAAATGGTTCGTGAAGCGGCAGCTAACGGTGCACAGATAATACTGCTTCCTGAACTCTTTGAAAGACAGTATTTCTGTCAGGAGAGGCGGTACGATTATTATGACTATGCAAAGCCGCTTTCTGAAAATGATGCGGTGCAGAGCATGAAGGCACTTGCAAAGGAGCTTAACGTAGTGATTCCTGTGAGCTTTTATGAGGCTGGAGAGGGCAGACAGCTCTTCAATTCAGTGGCGGTGATAGATGCCGATGGAGAGGTGCTTGGAATATACCGAAAGACACATATCCCGGACGATCATTATTATCAGGAGAAGTTTTACTTCACACCGGGAAATACAGGCTTTAAAGCTTTTAAGACAAGATATGCAACAATTGGAGTCGGTATATGCTGGGATCAGTGGTTCCCGGAAACGGCAAGAGGCATGGCTTTAAAGGGCGCGGAGATACTTTTTTACCCTACAGCCATAGGCAGCGAGCCGATACTGGAATGTGACAGCATGCCACACTGGAGAAGGTGTATGACTG
>OMDW01000082.1_pt1 | contig 21622 bp, 16 predicted proteins | sample 1673661 | NCBI WGS metagenome assembly OMDW01 (sample SAMEA103958118, study PRJEB25191) | human gut metagenome
GTGGCCGTCACACTCCTTTCCACAACCACTACCGTCCCCAGTTCTACATCCGTACACTGGATGTGACCGGTGAGATCACTCTCCCCGAGTGCGTAGAGATGGTAATGCCCGGTGACCACGTAGAGATTATCGTTGACCTCATCAACCCCGTAGCATGCGACGCAGGTCTGCGCTTCGCTATCCGCGAGGGTGGCCGCACCGTCGGCTCGGGTCAGATTACCGAGATCCTCGACTAATCCGCTCTTAAACAGCCATCCAAGGCAAGGCATCCGCAAGGAAGCCTACGCCGAATAACCTCCAAAGAGATCTGCGGCCCGTGGCCGCAAGGCGCAGACCGCAGGTCTCTTTTCCTACCTACGGGACTAGCTCAGTCGGTAGAGCACCGGTCTCCAAAACCGGGTGTCGGGAGTTCGAGCCTCTCGTCCCGTGCTTATAACAGACGCAAATGAGTAAACTTAAACTATTTACGGATATTGAGGAGTCTTATACCGAGCTTCGATATAAGACTTCTTGGCCATCAAGAAACCAGCTGATCAAGAGCGCGGTAATCGTACTGATCGCTTCCATCATCATAGCTGCGATTATCTTCGTGATGGATCAGGTGGTCGATACCCTGATGCATTTCATCTACTCTCTGGGCCGATAAGCGCAATCCGCAGATAGAGACATAAGTTATTTCCAACACTTCACATCAATCACCACAACATTTCACTCAAAGGAAAATGGCTGAGGCAACGAAGGAACCCGAACTGAAAAAAGCCTGGTATGTGCTGCGCGCCATCTCGGGCAAAGAGGCTAAAGTCAAGGAACTCCTTGACGGAGCCATCCGTAACACAGATTTAGGCCACTACGTGTTTCAGGTGCTTATCCCGACAGAGAAGGTGATGACCGTGAAGAACGGAAAGAAGGTCATCAAGGAACGCAACCTTTATGGCGGTTATGTCTTTGTGGAGTGCATCCTTACCGGCGAGGTCCACTATGAGCTTCGCAACACCACGAATGTCATTGATTTCCTGAAAGGCCGCGGCAAGGACGCCAAGCCCGAGCCCGTGAGCGAGAATGACGTGCGCCGCATGCTCGGCGCCGCCGACGAGCTCATCGACGCCACCCAGGACGGCAACGACTATATGGTGGGCGAGAGTGTCAAGGTGACCTTCGGCCCCTTCACCGGTTTCACCGGAGTCATCGAGGAGGTCGACAGGACAAGGAAGAAGCTCAAGGTGATGGTCAAGATCTTCGGGCGCAAGACGCCGCTCGAGCTCGAGAATTCGCAAGTAGAGCGTGAATAACCATCGCGCGGTACAGCCGGACCCGGGGCCCGCAAGGGAGTCCGGGAATGATTGTGCCACGGGAGATGTCACGATGCGGCCACCGGGTTGGTTACGCAGCCACGGCCCGCTGACGAGGGCATCGTTTTAACCGAATCATTAACAAAAAGAATTTAGATTTATCATGGCTAAAGAAATTGCTGGACAGATCAAATTGCAAATCAAGGGAGGGGCAGCGAACCCCTCGCCTCCCGTTGGTCCCGCTCTCGGTTCGAAGGGTATCAACATCATGGAGTTTTGCAAGCAATTCAACGCCCGCACCCAGGACAAGGCCGGCAAGGTTCTCCCGGTTGTAATCACCTATTACACCGACAAGAGCTTCGACTTTGTCGTAAAGACTCCCCCTGTGGCAATCCAGCTCCTCGAGGCTACCAAGCTAAAGAGCGGCTCTGCCCAGCCCAACCGTAACAAGGTTGGTGAGGTGACCTGGGATCAGGTGAAGGCTATTGCCGAGGACAAGATGCCCGATTTGAACTGTTTCACAGTAGCGTCGGCTATGCGTATGGTGGCCGGCACAGCCAGGAGCATGGGTATCACCGTGAAAGGAAGTTTCCCCGAAAACATTTAATCTTCAACAGACATGACTAAACTGACCAAAAATCAAAAGATTGCCCAGGAGAAGGTTGAAGCAGGGAAAGCCTACACACTGGCCGAGGCCGTAGACCTCGTCAAGGAGATAACCTTCACCAAGTTTGACGCGTCGCTTGACGTTGACGTCCGTCTGGGCGTCGACCCCCGCAAGGCCAACCAGATGGTCCGTGGCGTCGTCACACTCCCCAACGGTACAGGCAAGCAGGTGCGCGTGCTCGTGCTCTGCTCGTCGGACGCCGAGGCAGCCGCCAAGGCAGCCGGTGCCGACTATGTAGGCCTCGACGAATATATCGACAAGATCAAGGGCGGATGGACTGACGTAGACGTCATCATCACCCAGCCCGCCATCATGGGCAAGATCGGTGCCCTGGGCCGTATCCTCGGTCCCCGCGGCCTGATGCCTAACCCCAAGAGCGGCACCGTGACCGTCGATGTAGCCAAGGCTGTCGAGGAGGTGAAGAAGGGTAAGATCGACTTCAAGGTCGACAAGAACGGTATCGTACACTCGTCGGTAGGCAAGGTGTCATTCACACCCGAGGCTGCCTGCGAGAACGTCAAGGAGTTCATCAACACCCTCATCAAGCTCAAGCCCGCTACCGCCAAGGGCACATACATCAAGAGCATTTATCTTTCGAGCACCATGAGTCCCGGCATCAAGGTGGATCCCAAATCCGTGGATGAGTAATCACCTTCAAAAAGCTGACAGAACAAAATGAAAAAGGAAGATAAGATCATCGCGATCCAGAATATCGCCAAGGAGATCGGCAACTACGGCTGCTTCTACCTCGTGGAGACCGCCGGCCTGAACGCCGAGAAGACCACCGCCCTGCGCCGCGCCTGCAACAAGGCCGACATCAAGTTGCTCGTGGTCAAGAACACCCTCCTGCACAAGGCTCTTGAGTCGCTCGAAGGTGACTATGCCGAGCTCTACTCGGCCCTTCACGGAGCAACCTCGCTGATGCTTTGCAACACGGGCAACGCCCCCGCCAAGCTCATCAAGGAGTTCCTGAAAGGCGATAAAGACGCCAAGCTCCCCGCCCTCAAGGCTGCATACGTAGAGGAGACCGTATATGTCGGTGCCGACCAGCTCGACGCTCTCTGCGCAATCAAGAGCAAGAACGAGCTCATCGCCGACGTCGTGGCCCTGCTCCAGTCGCCCGCCAAGAATGTGGTATCCGCACTCACATCGGGTGGCACAAAGCTCCACGGCATCCTCGAGACCCTCTCAAAGAAGGAAGGCTGATAGCCTCCACAGTCCGAAAAGACATCCCATCAATCAATTTCAATCCAACAACCCACATCCAACACCAATACAATCATGGCAGATCTCAATGCTTTTGCAGAACAACTCGTGAACCTCACCGTTAAGGAAGTCAACGAACTCGCCCAGATCCTCAAAGAAACCTACGGCATCGAGCCCGCAGCTGCTGCTGTAGCCGTTGCAGCCGGTCCCGCTGCCGGTGCACCCGCCGAGGAGGAGAAGTCTTCGTTCGACGTTGTCCTCAAGTCGGCCGGCGCTTCGAAGCTCGCCGTTGTCAAGCTCGTCAAGGAGCTCACCGGTCTCGGCCTCAAGGAGGCTAAGGAGATGGTTGACGGCGCACCCAGCGTCATCAAGGAGGGCGTTGCCAAGGCTGATGCCGAGGGCCTCAAGAAGCAGCTCGAAGAGGCTGGCGCCGAGGTTGAGCTGAAGTAATCCGGCTCTCAGGAACCTTCTCGAGAGTCGCAGACTCCAATCTGCAAATCCACTCGAAATAACCACTTATGGGTTAAGATTCCCCCTCAGGGAGTCTTAACCTATTTGTGTTAAAAATGGGTGAGTTGTATTAAAAAAATATAAAGATTTATATTTATTTGTAAATCTTTGCCTTCCTCTTATCCTCCCGCATTCACTAAACCAACCAAATGTCAGACACCACAGCAATCAAGCCGCGCAAGAATTTTGCGTCGGTCAAAAATCCCCTCCCTTATCCGGATTTCTTGGAGATTCAGCTGAAGTCGTTCCAGGACTTTCTGCAGCTCGACACTCCGCCGGAGAAGCGCAAGAACGAGGGCCTTTTCAAAGTGTTTGCCGAGAATTTCCCCATCGCGGACACTCGCAACAATTTTGTCCTCGAGTTTCTCGACTATTACATCGACCCGCCCCGCTACACCATCGACGAATGTCTGGAGCGCGGCCTGACCTACAGCGTGCCTCTCAAGGCCAAGCTGAAGCTCTATTGCACCGACCCTGACCATGAGGATTTCGACACCGTGATACAGGATGTGTATCTCGGCCCGATTCCCTACATGACCGACAAGGGCACGTTCGTCATCAACGGTGCCGAGCGTGTCGTGGTGTCACAGCTTCACCGTTCGCCCGGTGTCTTCTTCGGCCAGAGCACACATGCCAACGGCACCAAGCTCTACAGCGCCCGCATCATCCCCTTCCGCGGCAGCTGGATAGAGTTCGCCACCGACATCAACAATGTGATGCACGCCTATATCGACCGCAAGAAGAAACTCCCCGTCACCACCCTTCTGCGTGCCATCGGCATCGAGACCGACAAGGACATCATCGAGATCTTCGGCCTGGCCGAGGAGGTCAAGGTCAACAAGACCAACCTCAAGAAGGCTGTGGGCCGCAAGCTCGCCGCCAGGGTGCTCAAGTCGTGGGCCGAGGATTTCGTAGACGAGGATACCGGCGAGATCACAACCATCGAGCGCAATGACGTCATCCTCGAGCGCGAGACCGTCATCGAGGAGGACAACATCGACGCCATCCTCAGCTCGGGTGTGCAGACAATCCTGCTCCATAAGGAGAATGTCAACACACAGGAGTACTCAATCATCTTCAACACCCTGCAGAAAGACCCCACCAACTCAGAGCGTGAGGCCGTGCAGTACATATACAGGCAGCTGCGCAACGCCGAGCCGCCGGACGACGCGTCGGCACGCGAGGTCATCGCCAACCTCTTCTTCTCGGAGAAGCGTTATGACCTCGGCGAGGTAGGCCGCTACCGCATCAACAAGAAACTCGGTCTCACCACACCCATGGAGGTGAAGGTGCTGACCAAGGAGGACATCATCGCCATCATCCGCTATCTCATCGAGCTCATCAACTCGAAGACCGATGTCGACGATATCGACCACCTCAGCAACCGCCGCGTGCGCACCGTGGGCGAGCAGCTCTACAACCAGTTCGGTGTGGGCCTGTCGCGCATGAGCCGCACTATCCGCGAGCGCATGAACGTGCGCGACAACGAGGTGTTCACCCCCATCGACCTCATCAACGCCAAGACCATCTCGTCGGTCATCAACTCGTTCTTCGGCACCAACGCCCTGTCGCAGTTCATGGACCAGACGAACCCTCTGGCCGAGATTACACACAAGCGCCGTATGTCGGCCCTCGGCCCCGGCGGTCTGTCGCGCGAGCGTGCAGGCTTCGAGGTGCGAGACGTACACTATACCCACTACGGCCGCCTCTGTCCTATCGAAACCCCTGAAGGCCCCAACATCGGCCTTATCTCGTCGCTCTGCGTCTATGCCAAGATCAACGACCTCGGCTTCATCGAGACCCCCTACCGCGAGGTCAAGGACGGTGTGGCCAACCTCAACAACGACGAGGTTGTCTACCTGACTGCCGAGATCGAGGAGGGCAAGATCATCGCCCAGGGCAACGCACCTGTCGACGACTCGGGCCGCTTCATCAACGACCGCGTCAAGGCCCGTCTGGACGCCGACTTCCCCATTGTGGCTCCCGACCAGGTAGAGCTGATGGACGTGTCGCCCACACAGATTGCCTCTATCGCCGCGTCGCTCATCCCCTTCCTCGAGCACGACGACGCCAACCGTGCCCTCATGGGCTCGAACATGATGCGTCAGGCCGTGCCCCTGCTGCGCTCCGAGAGCCCCATCGTGGGCACCGGCATCGAGGGTCAGCTCATCCGCGACTCGCGCACACAGGTCATGGCCGAGGGCGAGGGTGTCATCGAGTTTGTCGACGCCACCGTCATCCGCATCCGCTATGACCGCACCAAGGAGGAGGAGTTCGTCTCGTTCGAGGACAGCGTGAAGGAGTATCACCTGCCCAAGTTCCGCAAGACCAACCAGAGCACCACAATCGACCTGCGTCCCATCTGCAACAAGGGACAGCGTGTCAAGAAGGGCGACATCCTCACCGAAGGCTACTCGACCGAGAACGGCGAGCTCGCCCTCGGCCGCAACCTCAAGGTGGCGTTCATGCCCTGGAAGGGTTACAACTATGAGGACGCCATCGTGCTCAACGAGCGCGTGGTGCGCGAGGATATCCTGACCTCGGTACACGTCGACGAGTACACCCTCGAGGTGCGCGAGACCAAGCGAGGCATGGAGGAGCTGACATCCGACATCCCCAACGTCAGCGAGGATGCCACCAAGGACCTCGACGAGCGCGGCATCATCCGCGTGGGCGCGCACATCGTGCCCGGCGACATCATGATAGGCAAGATTACCCCCAAGGGCGAGTCTGACCCCACCCCCGAGGAGAAGCTGCTCCGCGCCATCTTTGGCGACAAGGCCGGCGACGTCAAGGACGCCTCGCTCAAGGCATCTCCCTCGCTCAAGGGTGTCATCATCGGCACACATCTTTTCCAGAAGGCCGAGAAGAAGAAGACCAAGAAGAGCGCAAACGCCGTACTGCCCCTGCTCGACGAAGAGTATGAGGAGAAGCTCGACGGCCTCAAGGACCTGCTCGTCAGCAAGCTGATGACCCTCACCGAGGGCAAGACCTCGGCCGGAGTCCGCGACTTCCTCGGCACTGCCATCATACCCAAGGGCTCGCAGTTCACCGCCGGTACCCTCAAGGGCATCGAGTATGACACCGTGAACCTCTCGGGCTGGACCAACGACGACCACACCAACGACCTGGTGCGCGCCACCATCGTCAACTACCTGCGCAAGAGCAAGGAGATCGACGCCGAGCTGCGCCGCAAGAAGTTCGACATCTCGATAGGCGACGAGCTCCCCTCGGGCATCATGAAGCTGGCCAAGGTATATGTGGCCAAGAAGCGTAAGATATCCGTGGGCGACAAGATGGCCGGACGTCACGGCAACAAGGGTATCGTCTCGCGCATCGTGCGTCAGGAGGATATGCCCTTCCTCGCCGACGGTACGCCTGTCGACATCGTCCTCAACCCTCTGGGTGTGCCTTCGCGTATGAACCTGGGCCAGATATTCGAGACCGTTCTCGGCTGGGCCGGACGCGAGCTGGGCGAGAAATTCGCCACCCCCATCTTCGACGGCGCTACCCTCGAGGACCTCAACGAGTGGACCGACAAGGCCGGCCTGCCCCGCTATGGCAAGACCTACCTCTATGACGGCGGCACCGGCGAGCAGTTCGACCAGGCCGCCACCGTGGGTGTCATCTACATGCTCAAGCTCGGCCACATGGTCGAGGACAAGATGCACGCCCGCTCGATCGGCCCGTACTCGCTCATCACCCAGCAGCCTCTCGGCGGTAAGGCCCAGTTCGGTGGCCAGCGTTTCGGAGAGATGGAGGTCTGGGCGCTCGAGGCATTCGGCGCATCGCACATCCTGCAGGAGATCATCACTGTCAAGTCTGACGACGTGACAGGCCGCTCGAAGACCTACGAGGCCATCGTCAAGGGTGAGGCCATGCCCCCCGCCGGAATCCCCGAATCGCTCAACGTGCTTCTACACGAGCTCCGCGGTCTCGGCCTGAGCATCAACCTCGAGCCGTAAGGGGTAAAGAGGTTATAAGGTTATGAGGTTAAAGGTTAAGGGTTAAAGGTTAAAGGGATTGTCTCTTGGAGAGACACCCCTTGACCCACCCCCATTGACCTGCCTCATTAACCAAATCCGTTAACTGTTAACAGAAACCGTTAACCGTTAACCTTTAACCCCCTCCCTCCATTCTCTCTCAATCACAACACTCTAAAAATCACACCATCATATATGGCTTTTAGAAAAGACAACAAACAAAAGACCGGTTTCACGAAGATTTCCATCGGGCTCGCGTCGCCTGAGGAGATTCTCGAGAAATCGAGCGGCGAAGTGTTGAAGCCGGAAACCATCAACTACCGCACCTACAAGCCCGAGCGTGACGGCCTCTTCTGCGAGAGGATCTTCGGTCCCGTCAAGGACTATGAGTGCCACTGCGGAAAGTACAAGCGCATCCGCTATAAAGGCATCGTCTGCGACCGTTGCGGTGTCGAGGTGACCGAGAAGAAGGTGCGTCGCGAGCGCATGGGCCACATCAAGCTCGTGGTGCCTGTGGCACACATCTGGTATTTCCGTTCGCTGCCCAACAAGATAGGCTATCTGTTAGGTCTTCCCTCAAAGAAGCTCGACGCCGTGGTCTACTACGAGCGCTACGTCGTGGTGCGTCCCGGCGAGGCTGCCGAACTCGGCGACGAGAAGCCCGTACAGAAGCTCGACCTCCTCACCGAAGACGAATACTTTGACATCGTAGACCGTCTCCCGGCCGACAACCAGAGCCTTCCCGACGACGACCCCCGCAAGTTCGTCGCCAAGATGGGTGCCGAGGCTCTCTATGACCTCCTCAAGGACCTCGACCTCGACGACCTCTCGTATGCCCTGCGCGCGCAGGCCAACGAGGAGGGCTCGCAGCAGCGCAAGACCGAGGCTCTGAAGCGCCTCCAGGTAGTTGAGTCGTTCCGCGCCTCGCGCGAGCGCAACCGCCCCGAGTGGATGATACTCCAGGCTGTGCCTGTCATCCCCCCCGAGCTGCGTCCCCTCGTGCCCCTGGACGGCGGCCGTTTCGCGACTTCCGACCTCAACGACCTCTACCGTCGCGTCATCATCCGCAACAACCGTCTGAAGCGCCTCATCGAGATCAAGGCTCCCGACGTCATCCTGCGCAACGAGAAGCGTATGCTCCAGGAGGCCGTCGACTCGCTGCTCGACAACTCGCGCAAGTCGTCGGCTGTCAAGACCGAGGCTAACCGTCCCCTCAAGTCGCTCTCAGACTCGCTCAAGGGCAAGCAGGGCCGCTTCCGTCAGAACCTTCTCGGTAAGCGTGTCGACTACTCGGCCCGTTCGGTCATCGTCGTCGGCCCCGAGCTCAAGATGCACGAGTGCGGCATCCCCAAGAACATGGCCGCTGAGCTCTATAAGCCCTTCGTGATTCGCAAGCTCATCGAGCGCGGCATCGTCAAGACCGTCAAGTCGGCCAAGAAGATCGTCGACCGCAAGGAGCCTGTCGTATGGGACATCCTCGAGTATGTCATGAAGGGTCACCCCGTGCTGCTCAACCGTGCCCCGACACTGCACCGTCTCGGTATCCAGGCATTCCAGCCCAAGATGATCGAGGGCAAGGCCATCCAGCTCCACCCGCTGGCATGTACCGCCTTCAACGCCGACTTCGACGGTGACCAGATGGCCGTGCACCTTCCCCTCGGCAACGAGGCCGTGCTCGAGGCCCAGCTCCTCATGCTTGGCTCGCACAACATCCTCAACCCCGCCAACGGCGCACCTATCACCGTGCCCTCGCAGGACATGGTGCTCGGTCTCTACTATATCACCAAGCTCCGCAAGGGTGACAAGGGCGAGGGCCTGAAGTTCTATGGCCCCGAGGAGGCTGAGATTGCCTACAACGAGGGCCGCGTCACACTGCACGCCCCCGTCTCGATCGTCGTCGACGACATCGACGAGTTCGGCAACCCCGTGCGTCACCTTGTCGAGAATACCTCGGTGGGCCGCGTGCTGGTCAACCAGTATGTGCCCAAGGAGATCGGCTATGTCAACGAGATTCTTTCAAAGAAATCGCTGCGTACCATCATCTCCAAGGTAATCAAATATTGCGGTATCCCCCGCTCGGCCCAGTTCCTTGACGACATCAAGAACCTCGGCTACTACATGGCCTTTAAGGGCGGCCTGTCGTTCAACCTGGGCGACGTGCTCATCCCCGCCGAGAAGGAGCAGTATGTGCGCGAGGGCTACGAGCAGGTGCAGGAAGTCCTCAACAACTACTCGATGGGCTTCATCACCAACACCGAGCGCTACAACCAGATCATCGACATCTGGACACACGTCAACTCGCGTCTGGCCGACACGCTGATGAAGCAGATCTCGGCCGACAAGCAGGGCTTCAACCCTGTGTACATGATGCTCGACTCGGGCGCCCGTGGTTCGAAAGACCAGATCCGTCAGCTCTCGGGTATGCGTGGTCTTATGGCCAAGCCCCAGAAGAGCGGCGCCGAGGGTGGCCAGATTATCGAGAACCCGATTCTTGCCAACTTCAAGGAGGGTCTGAGCGTGCTCGAGTACTTTATCTCGACCCATGGTGCCCGCAAGGGTCTTGCGGATACCGCCCTCAAGACCGCCGACGCCGGTTATCTTACCCGCCGTCTGGTCGACGTGGCCCACGACGTCATCATCAACGAGACTGACTGCGGCACCCTCCGCGGCCTTGTCTGCACCGAGATCAAGAACAACGACGAGGTTGTCGCATCGCTGGGCGAGCGCATCCTTGGCCGTGTCTCCGTGCACGACGTCATCGACCCCACCACAGGCGAGCTCATCGTGGCTGCCGGCGAGGAAATCAACGACGCCGCCGCCGACCGCATCAACGCTTCTCCCATCGAGAGCGTCGAGATACGTTCTGTCCTCACCTGCGAGTCGCGCAAGGGTGTCTGCGCCAAGTGCTATGGCCGCAACCTGGCCACACACCGCATGGTGCAGATGGGCGAGGCTGTCGGCGTCATCGCCGCACAGTCTATCGGCGAGCCCGGTACACAGCTTACCCTCCGTACGTTCCACGTCGGTGGTGTGGCATCGAATATCGCTGCCGTCAACTCGCTCACATCGCGCTATGACGGTATCCTCGAGATTGACGAGCTCCGCACCGTACAGACCGACGAGCTCGATGCCAAGGGCCGCAAGGTGGATGTCGTCATCGGCCGTCTGGCCGAGATGCGCATCCTCGACCCCAAGACACACATGATGCTCACCTCCGCCAACATCCCCTATGGCGCCAAGCTCTACTTTGACAACGACTCTGAGGTCAAGAAGGGCGACGTCATCTGCGAGTGGGACCCCTTCAACGCCGTCATCGTCAGCGAGGTCGGCGGCAAGGTGCGCTATGACAACCTCACCGAGGGCATCACATATCGTGTCGACGCCGACGAGCAGACAGGTATCAGCGAGAAGATCATCATCGAGAGCAAGGAGCGCGGCAAGGTGCCCGAGGCTCACATCGTAAGCCCCGACGGCGAGATTCTCAAGACATACGCACTCCCCGTGGGCGCGCACCTCATGGTCGAGGACGGCGATTCCGTCAAGGCCGGCGAGGTATTCGTCAAGATTCCCCGTGCCACCGGTGGTGCCGGCGACATCACGGGCGGTCTGCCCCGTGTCACCGAGCTCTTCGAGGCACGCAACCCGTCTAATCCCGCCATCGTGTCCGAGATTGACGGCGAGGTACGCTTCGGCAAGGTCAAGCGTGGCAACCGCGAGATTTCCGTCACCTCCAAGCTCGGCGAGACCAAGAAATATCTTGTGCCCCTGTCCAAGCAGATACTTGTCCAGGAGAATGACTACGTACGTGCGGGCACGCCCCTCTCGGACGGCGCCATCACTCCCGCCGACATCCTCAACATCATGGGTCCGACAGCCGTCCAGGAGTACATCGTCAACGAGGTGCAGGACGTCTACCGCATGCAGGGTGTGAAGATCAACGACAAGCATTTCGAGGTCATCGTACGCCAGATGATGCGCAAGGTCAACATCCTCGATCCGGGCGATACCGGATTCCTCGAGCAGCAGATTGTCGACAAGCGCGACTTCATGGAGGAGAACGACCGCATCTGGGGCAAGAAAGTGGTGCTCGACGCCGGAGACAGCGAGAATGTCAAGAAGGGCCAGATTATCACCGCCCGCAAGCTGCGCGACGAGAACTCGCAGCTCAAGCGCAAGGACCTCAAGCTCGTCGTTGTCCGCGACGCACAGCCCGCGACATCCGAGCAGATACTCCAGGGTATCACCCGTGCCGCGCTGCAGACATCGTCGTTCATGTCGGCCGCTTCGTTCCAGGAGACCACCAAGGTACTCAACGAGGCTGCCATCAACGGCAAGGTCGACTACCTGCAGGGCATGAAGGAGAATGTCATCTGCGGTCATCTCATCCCCGCCGGTACAGGCCTGCGCTCGTACGAGCGTCTTGTGGTCAGCGGCAAGGACGACTATGACAGCTTCGCCTCGGAGGACGAAGGTTTCGACGCCGCTCCCGAGGTCGAGGAGGTAGCCCACACCGAGCTCTGACACGCCATAGATAATGACTGAGATAGTCCCCCGCATCCGGCGACGGATGCGGGGGACTTTCGTACAGATACGCTTTCGGCGAGAGGTTGTTGTATGCGATATATTATGCGCTGTGCCCCCGACGGCCAGCCAATGCATTTAAAAAGGCATTGCATCCTTGTGACATGGCAAGTTATTGCATAGTGTGATGTTTTGCCGTCTGATGCAGCAGCCGCGAAGCGGCGATATGTGGAAAGCCCCACATCGAGCCCGCAGGGCGATGGTGTGGAGGAAAACGAGCATATGAGTACCGGGCCTCGAAGAGGTCCTTTAATTCCGATATGTCTCGCGGATACCATTGTTTATCAGGCTCTTTATATCGCTAATGGACCTCTTCGAGGCCCGGTTTTATGTCGATATGCTTCCCCCACACCATCGCCGTGTGCGGGATGTATGCCCTTACGGGCTATCCCGTCACCCGGCTCGATGTGGGGCTTTCCGCAGATAGCCGCTTCGCGGCTGGGAGATAAACTTTATTCTAATTGCATTGGACGGGCAGCTCGGCGAGATAGGTGCGGTGTGTGGAGAAGGCTTATTGTATTTATAACGATTTGATGCTCCTGCCGGTAGAATACAATATGTTTTACAACATATTGTTAAAATTGTTTAAACGCTTGTGGCATAATCATCTAAAGGCTACATTTGCAGCGGTTTTCGGACCCCATGAGAACATATTTTATCCAATCCATCAATAACCTTCAATCATTTTCTTATGAAATTCTTTACTCTCATCGCGGCTGCGATGCTGACCTCTGTGTCGGCCTCGGCTGCCGGATCGGTCAACATCCCGACCAACGCGTCGAATCCGTTTGACCTGAACACCGCCACCATCGAGAACAACAGCTCGTTCTCGCCCAACGTCAAGGACAACGGCGATTTCCTCAACCTCGACTATTTCGGCGAGGGCGACGTGGCAGTTTTCGCCATCAACAACACTCTTGAGTCGGCCTACAAGATTACCTTCGAGACCGCTACTCCTCAGGATATCAGCAACGCCGATTTCGAGCTGCTCGATGCCAACAACACCTCGATCTACAAGCACAACGCACCCATCGAGCGCACCGGCGAGAGCGGCGGTGACTGGGGCAACTATGTGGTCAATGCCACACTCCCCGAGACACCCGTCATGGCCACAGGCCACTACACCCTGCGCATCACCATGCACGAGGGCTCTCTGTGGCAGACATTCACAGCCAACATCCGCAACATCGCCTTCACTGCAGTCGAGGGTGGCGGTGAGCAGCCCGGCACAGGCGAGGTGACCGATGTCCAGACCGTCATCATGAGCTGGACCGACGCCGATGCGACGCACGTGGCATACGAGGGTGACACCGAGCACGAGGACGTTGAGGATGCCAACAACCATCTCGCATGGCCCAACGGCTTCAACCTGCAGCTCGTCCGCAACGACAAGGGCTATTCGTCGGCACAGGACATCATGGTCAATGGCGAGTCTCAGCTCACCATCAAGCTCTCTAACGGCGCAGGCAACCTCCTCATCGCTCCCGAAGGATATGTCATCACCAACCTGACCCTCTACGACTACATCAACTATGACCGCGTGAAGAAAGGAGGCGAGGGCCGTGCATGCTACTGGCAGCAGGTAGGCGACAACACCTATACCGAGGAGACAGGCACCATCCTTGGCGACTACATAGACAAGGAGGATTTCAAGGAGAACCCCGACAAGGTATCCTTCACCATCCCCAACCTCAAGTCTGTCCTCTTCAAGAACATCGGCGAGCAGCTCTGCTTTGTAATGGAGGTGACCTACGGCAAGGTTACGGAGTCTGGCATCGAGAATGTCATCGCACGTCCCGTGCTCGAGGATGGCGTGATGTATAACCTCCAGGGCATCCGTGTTGACGAGAGCTATCGCGGCATCGTCATCATGAACGGCAAGAAATATCTCAAGCGCTAAGCCCGCACTCTACTGAGAATACCCTAAGACAGATACGGCGGGGTATGTCATTCCTGACGGTTGGCATGCCCCGCTTTTCCAAACCTTACACCGAACTTATCCATGAAGACAATCAGGAATCTCGCGTCCATGGCCGCAATCGCGGCCATGAGCCTCACTGCCGGGGCGCAGACCGATGTGACGCTGGCGCATTGGTCGTTCAACAACACGTACAGTGTCAACGGCGATATTGCCACCCCCACGCAGACAGCCGCGTCATCGTCGTCAAACCTCCACGGGCTCAAGCTGAAGCCCAATGCCCAGACCGGGGCTGCCGACGTGTGGCTGATGCCGTGGCGTCCCACACGTGCGGGACAGGTTGCGTCGCAGGACGACAAGGGCGCATATCTCGAGAGCGGCGCCATCAGCAGCGACGGATGCGCCGTGCACCTCACCAGCCCGGTCCCCACTCCCGCCACCGCCTCGACATCGTACACATGGGGCGACAAGAGCGAGGCATTCCCCGACGGCAACAGCTATTCATATCAGAATCCCTATAACTATTACGAGATACAGGGCTCGACAGCCGGATACAAGGATATCCGCCTCTCGGTCAACGCAGCCGGACACAACAGCCCCACGCAGTTCTATGCCGTGGCGTGGTCTGACGACCATACCAACTGGAATGTCGTGGGCGACACATATCTGGCCGGAGCATCGTACAAGACATGGGTCGTGACCGATGTGAACCTCCCCGTGGGTGGCAAGGAGAATGTATATATCCGCATCTTCCCCGCTTCAACCTGGAAGGGGCCGGGCAATAACCTGAACCAGGACAACCAGTTCAACCTTGACGACGTGTATCTTTACGGCACTCTTGACGCCCCGCTGGCCCAGATTTCGGGCATAACCGCAGGGGGTATCGAGGCCACTCCCGGCGAGGCCTACGACTATGAGGTGAAGCTGCCTCAGGACTATGCCGGAAAGACAGTGTCGGTGCGTCCCGCCATCGAGAACGCCACCGTCTCCGTGTCGGCCGAGGATGCCGACGGCGACGAGGTTGACGTGACCGCTAACGGCGACGGCACATACTCGATTCCCGTGCCCTCGCCCAACAAGTCGTATTACATGACATTCTCCATCAAGGCTGTCGACGGCGCCGTGGCCCTCAAGAGCCGCTACACCCTCAGGGTGATGCGCCTCGGCGAGATTCAGGTGTCCAAGCTCACTGTCGACGGTATGTCTGTCGGTGCCTCGGTGCTGTCTCAGCTCAACGCACAGCCCGCGTTCGCGGCAACTCTGTCGGGCAATGTCTATACCGCTGTCCCCGAGGTATCGGCCACACTTGCCGACGGCTCGGTACCCGAGGTGACCATGGCCGCCGAGGGTGACAAGGCAGTCTATACCATCAATGGCGGCGAGCGTCAGTTCAAGCTCACCGTCGAGGGTATCCACATCTACACTCCCGGCGAGAAAGACGAGACCGTGACCATCAACTATACCTCGGCCGGAAAGAACGAGAACGGCTGGAGCGACGGCCTCTACACCCTCACATCGGGCAACCTGGACGGCTGGAACGGCTCGCAGTTCAAGTTCAACAGCGCCGACAACACCCTGTCTGTTCCCGGTGGAATCGTAGTCAAGGAGTTTGCCCTGGCCCGCTTCTCGGCCAACTATGGCGACGGCGAGGGCCTGACCTCTCTCAGCTCGGAGGGTGCGACAGTCTATGTCCCCACAAAGCACAATTATGTGCGCGGCCAGCTCTATGACTGTGTGTGCACCGTCGAGAACCACAAGGCCGGAGCTCCCATACAGTTCACCATCACAGGCGGCAACCAGCCCTATGCAAGCATCCGTCTTGTCATAGAGAAGACCAATCCCGGCACTGTCCCGGCCCTCACCGACCGCAAGGTGACCGTCTCTAACAACCATGCCGTGGTGACCCTCGTGTTCGACCGCGAGATGAAGGATGTCGAGGCTACAGTCAACGGCAAGACCCTGACAGCCGAGGGTGGCACATCGTCGCTCAATTTCGGTGTATGGGATCTCGAGTATAACAGCACCTCGACCCTCACTGTGGCTGCGGGAGCCGCCGAGGATTTCTTCGGCAACGTCAATCCCGAGGCTATCAGTGTCGACATCGTGACAGGCGACCGCCCCGTGGCCACAAAGCAGGCATACGACTATGTCGTGTCTAACGTCGACGAGTTCAAGGCCGCATTCTCGGCTGTCAATGCATCCAACAAGAGCACGGATGCCGAGCGCAAGGTCATCTTCATCCTCGACGGTGACTATGACTTCGGTGCCGTTGAGCAGCGTCTGCAGTGCAACAACGTCTCGCTGATCGGCCAGAGCCGCGACGGTGTGGTGATACGCGGCACCCGCAACGGCATCTCGAGCCCCGTGCTCAACCTGCGCGACCGTTCGGGATTCTATCTCCAGGACCTCACCCTGCGCAACGACTTCAACTATGGCATGGCCGACAAGAACTCGGGCCAGGCTGTGGCAGTCTATGGCGGCAACAAGACCATCATGAAGAATGTCCGTATGCTGGGCAACCAGGATACACAGGTGACAGGCGACCGCGCATACTTTGACGCGTGCGAGATTCACGGCACCGTAGACTTCATCTGTGGCGGAGGCGACAACTTCTATGACCGTTGCGACCTCGTGCTCGAGGACCGTGGCGGCAACGTCATCGCCGCTCCCAACACCGACGCACAGCACAAGTACGGATATGTGTTCAGCAACTGTACCATCAAGGCTGTCGAGGGTGCCAAGGAGGTCATCGACGGCAGCTATCATCTGGGTCGTCCCTGGCAGAACGAGCCCCGCATCAGCTATGTCAACACCCGCATGGAGGTGCTTCCCGCCGAGGCCGGATGGACCTCGATGGGCAACCTCCCAACTCATTTCTACGAGTACGGCTCAACCGACAAGGAGGGCAAGGAGATTGACCTGAGCGTGCGCCGCAACTCGCCCACCAGCACCAACACCTATGTGCCCGTGCTGACCAAGGAACAGGCTGAGCGTCTCACCGTCATCAATGTGCTCGGCGGTACCGACGGCTGGCTCCCCACAGACTACACCACACTTCCCGAAGCTCCCGCAGCCACCGTCGAGGACGGCAAGATTGTCTGGACCGCCGATCCGCAGGTACGCACCACCGTCATCTTTAAGGATGGCAAGTATGTGGCCGACACCCCCGACAGCAGCTATGCTCCAGCCGAGGCAGGTACATACGTGCTCCGTTCGGCTGGCGACATGGGCGGCCTCAGCGTCAAGGGCACCGAGGTGACAGTCTCGGAGAGCGGCCTCAGCGACATCACTGTCGGGTCAACCATCCTATCGACCGAGTATTACAACCTGCAGGGCATACGTGTAACCCCGGATTACAAGGGATTCGTCATCAAGGTTGAGACCTTTGCCGACGGCACCTGCCGCACATCCAAGGTAAGGCTCTGAACCACATCGGCCACGGCTGATACATAAAGAGACCGCCCCCGCGCAACCGAGATTGTGCGGGGGCGGTGCTGTATTATTGACGGTGTTGTCAGAGCTCGTGATAGTTTTCGGTGTCATTGACGCGATACATCTCAGAAGCCGATTCACCATACCATTCGATAATTTTCTTTACCATTTCTGTTACTTTCATAATCTCAGTCTTTTAGTCGGTTTTACAATTTCTCTTTCAATCTTAGAACGCGCAAAATTAAGAAAAAGTTTCCAATTATGCTAAAAAATTATGTTGTAAAACATATTTTTCTCTCTCGTCCTTGTGCTTTCATATGGCAATTCAGGTCACCCCGAAAATAAGATAACATATACTCTGCTATACTTTAACCCCGTTTTTCGGAGATAAAGTATAGCAGAGTATATGTTATATTGAGGGTTGTATCAAAGGGCGGCCACCATCCGCCGTATGTCGGCAAGGCGTTTCATGAATGCATTATCGTGCCTTACGCGATGTTTGTTGAAAGCAGTCTGCATATTTATCCAGAAATCGGCCTCGATGCCTAAGGCAGCTTCTAAGAGCAGGGCATACTCGATGGTAACGTCTCTCTTGCCTTTTATTATCTCATTGAGCAGAGAAACGGGAATCCCTATCTGTGAGGCAAGTTTTGTCTGTGTGAGACCTCTTGCATCCAGCTCATCCTGAATTATTTCTCCGGGATGGGTTGGTTCGAATGGTTCAAGATTATTGGCTATCATTTCTGGTGCTATCCCCGGTAATGTAATCATAATATTGTTTATTTATAGTGGTTGCTTAGTTCTTCGATATTGCAGATTGTCACAGAGCTGTCGCCGTCCTTATCTTCGAGGGAGAACTCGATACGGTATTGCAGATTTACTCTTATCGAATATAGTCCGGCTTTATCCCCGATAAGTGTTTCGAAATGTAGGGAGTTATAGTTATACAACGACTCCCGTCTGGGAACAAACCGCAGTATGTCGATACATTTCCGATACCGTTTTATGACTTCGGGTTGAAAGCGCCTGGACTTGTCAGAAGCCTTTCCTTTGATATAAAGCTCCTGCAGATATTCTTTTCCGAAGGTGACAATCATATAGTACTAACGTTTTAGTGATGCAAAAGTAAGTAAAAAAAAGGTTTTTCACAAATTTGTGAAAAACCTTTTTAATGGGAGGCAGGTATCCCTGTCAGCGGATGCGGACTTTGGTGGCTTTGCCGTCGGTGATGCGGATGTATATGCCTCCGGCGGGGTTGGCCACGGGCTGGCCCTGCAGGTTATAGTAGGTAGACGCGGCGTCGGGGGCGTCGATGGTCTCGATGCCCGAGAGTCCGGCCGATTCCCATGAGAAGCGTGCAGTCTGATTTACGATTGATACCGTCACGGTCATCTTGCCGCCGGGCCATGCCTGCGGCAGCGAGATGTTATTGCCGTCGGGCACGATGTGAATCTCGTCCGATCCGCTTGCTCCGCTGAAATCGTCGGTGGCGAAGAGGGTAGAGGTCGCATTGTCAGCCGCGGCGCCATAGCTGTAATCCCAGGTCATTCGCGAAGTACCGAACTTGAACTCGGACATGCCGCCGGGTAGGTTGACGGTGCCTTCATAATAGCGTTCGCCATTCTCGTCTGTCTTGCGGCGCAGACGGTAGATGATGTTCTCGATGTCCCACCCGGTCACACCGCCGATGATGGTAAGGAAAGAGTAGTCGGGAGTCGGTTTCTCGACGGTGATTGTGCCGTCATCATTCTTGGTCACGACTACAGGCTTGCTGTCGTTGTAGGGGGTGAAGATGTCCTGCCAGGTGTCGGCGCCCGCGCTGCGCACCACGGGATAGGCGCTGTAATTGCCGACAGGGAGGTCGGCGGGATATACGGGCCGGATACCCTCGATGCCGTGGAGATAGCCGTCGGAGATACCTTCGATAGAGAGGGTCGTCCCCTCTCCGGCATAATAGGTCTCGCCGGAGCCGCTTACGAGCCTGATGCCGGTCTCTACCTCGATGTCATCCTCCGAGTAGCTGTATGCCCCCATGTTTGAGGTTCCGAACATGAAGAATTCTTCCGTAGGGTTCCATACCATTCCGGCGCGGGCATATAGGGGGATGAATCTGTCGGCTTCGGCGCCTGTCGAGGGGCGTATGCCGATGGTGATGCTCTGGTTGAAATTGAATCCCGAGCCGTCGCCCGAACCACCTGTGCCCTGGTTGTAGGGGTCGAGGACAGAGAGTAGGAAGAAGCCGTCAGACATGCCGTCCCAGCCCCAGTTGATGTGATAGTATCCGTTTGAGCGATAGCCGTCGCAGACAAATGCGTGCCCTCCGGCATTGGACTGTCCGCAATAGAGCACGGGCCTGCCGGCTGCCAGCTCGCCATAGACGATGGCATCCCAGTCGTCGGCCGAGAAATAGTCGCGCATCAGGTATCCGGCACTCTTGTCGTAGCCGAGATGGTTTGTGAGGAGTCCGCACACATAGATGTCGCTTGCGCCCGAGGCCGACGACGAGTAGTTCATGTTGACGCCGATGCCGCAGGCCAGCATCAGATTGGCAACCGCCTGACGCTCCTCGTTGGTGGTGCCGTAATAGGGATAGGTGTCCCTGATGTGTGCCCAGTCGAAGGTGGTGGCGCCGTAGTCGAACGACAGGGTCTGGCCGTTCCACTCGTACGAGTGTGAGCCTGTACCGGGTCCCGCGGGACATTTGTGATAGTTGATGATCTGGGCGAGGGCGGTGGCGAGGCATCCCGTGACACTGAGTCCGCGCGAGTCGCGGGGACACTGCAGGTTATAGGGATAGTCCTGCCCCCATTTCGAGGTCACCAGAGCCTCTATGGCCGGATGGTCTTCGGACGCGGCCTCGCGCATCGGCAGCGGATTGGCTTCGAGCCATTCTATCTGACGTGCATACCCGTCGATCCATGCCTGCATGTTGGCGGGGATGTTGGCGGGGTCGAAACTGTCGCCATAGCCCAGCAGGGCGGGCGCGAGGTCATCGGCGGCAGCCACGGCAAAGCCGTCTGCCCCGGCAAACACATAGGCCGACGCGGCTGTGGTGTCTGCAGTCCTGAACGTATGCACCAGGCGCATCCCTGCGCCTGTGCCCCGGGCCTTCATCGGCCCGTCTGTCTCGCCGAGGCGGTTCAGGGCCTCCTCGGGAGTCACGGGTGCGCCCCATGCCGCCGTTGCCATTACGAAGGCTGCGGCGAGGGCTGACACGCGGTTAACGATTGAATTGAGCATAGATTATGATTATTTCACTGAAATTTTCTTTCCGTCGACGATATAGATGCCTGGCGGGAGTCCCTGTGTGGCCTCGTCGGCCATGACACCCTTGCGCACCGGCATCCCCTGCAGGTTATATACATCCACAGGGCCGTCACCTTCGGCCTCGATTGTCCCGAGGGCAGAGAGTCCTTCCGACTCCCATGAGAACTGTGCGGTATGTTCGTCCAATGACACGCGTATGGTCATCCTGGCCATGCCTGAGGAAGCGCCATACTGTTGCCGCCCGAAATAATTGCCATGGTCTCTGAACTCTTTGCTGATGTGAAATCGTCATCTGTGAAGAGGGTAGAGACAGGATTTGTCGAGAAAGCCCCATATATGTAGTCCCAAGTCATCCTCGAGGTGCCAAACTTGAACTCGTTCAGTCCGCCGGGCAGGTTGACGGTGCCCTCATAGACCGTATTGCGGTTCTCGTCGGTCTTGCGGCGCAGGCGATAGATTATATTCTCTATATCCCAGCCGTTTACGCTCCCGACCAGGGTGAGGAATGAGTAATTCTGTGTCTCTTTTTTCCCGACAGTGACAGTCCCGTCCTCCTCTTTTGTCACGAAAACAGTTCCCGATTTGCCATAGGGAATGAAGATTTGCTGCCATGTGCCGGAACCGGGATTGCGTACCACGGGGTGTGCCGTGTACATACCTGCGGGCAGTTCTGTCGGATAGACCGGCCGGATTCCGTCTTCACCGTGGATTAGGCCTTCAGAAAATCCCGGTATTGTGATGGTCACACCTTCCCCGGCATAATGGCTCT
>OMDW01000086.1_pt1 | contig 21467 bp, 10 predicted proteins | sample 1673661 | NCBI WGS metagenome assembly OMDW01 (sample SAMEA103958118, study PRJEB25191) | human gut metagenome
CCGGCCTCGGCTGTCTCAACCACATTGGCGGAGGAGGGAGCGGAAGCGGCATAAGGACCCACATAGACGGTCGAGGAGATGAATGAACCGGCAAACTGGCCGCTCTTGGCGGTCACGGTGTAGGTATATGAGCCTTTTGCGGGAAGGTTGTCATCGAATGTCACCACAGAGCCGGGAGCGCCGGAGAGAGTGGCCACAAGACGGTCGCCACACTTGACCTCCGCCTCGACAGTGCCTGTGAGGTTTTCCCCTACCACAGTCTTGGAGGGGAGACGGAAACTGCCGGATACAGAAGGCAGACCAGTAGCCTCGGGAACAATGACAAATTCAGTAGCGACATCGGGAGCGGCAGCATCGAGGCCCTCTCCGACATAAAGCGAGAGGACTGTGAGCCAATATTTGTATTTCTCAGAAATTCCATGCACGCCGACATTGTAATCACCGTCAGCATCAGGAACTATGACACCATTGAGGGTCACGGGGTTGCTCTGAAGCGCGTACACATCTGTGGGAGCAACCACCTGAATGGTCATATCCTCAGGTGTGACACCCCGTCCAGCCTTGACCTCGATAGTCTCCACATCATATCTGCTTTCAGCATGGGTGACAATTGAGAAAGGATATACCTTCCCGGACTCAAGCTTCACAGGAGGTGTGATCAGCCAGTCATCGGCATCCATCGATGAGTTATAGGCAAGGAACACGCCGGCAGCGAAACCTCTCATCATCCAGCATTTGCCGTCGCCATTGGCATCCACAATTGTGTAGCCGTAATCATCAAGCACGGTGTAGGTGTTGAACTGGGTCTCAAACGGCAGGGGGTAAGAGCCGACCCAAACCACATCGGACTCGGCGACACCGGAGGATTTGCCATCATAGTTGGCTATCACATTGAATGTGTATGACTCGCGCACCTCGGGAGCGGGGAAGTCAAACTCATATTCCGGAGCAGTCAGACCGTCAGCCAGGACAACAGTGCCCTGTGAGACTGTGTAGGTGACACCGGTGGGGTCAAGATACCCGCCATCCATTGACTCTGTGACGGCGTCCCAGGCAATCTTCATCTTGCCGTCGGCCCAAGAGGCGGTCACATTGCCCGGCATGGAGGGCATTCCCTTGCCGACATAGATGGTCTTGCGGGTACGGGGCGACTGACCGGCCGCGTTGGAAACCTGGGCGACAAAATCGGTCATACCGCTCTTCGTGACCTGCACTTCTCCGGAAACGGTCGTCCCTGCGGCGGCGGTGCCCTGAACTTTTGACTCACCGGCTACCATCAATGTATAATCGAGGTCTCCGGTCAGGGGTGTGCCGTCGCGGAGGGTGGCAGGCATAGTGATGGTGTAGCTTACTGTCATGGAGCCTTCGGGAGCCGAGACCGTAAGCTCGGGAGCCGCAGGGGTTTTCTCGTCGACAGGAGCCGGGCCGACATAAAGCCCCACTGTAACGATGTCCTTCTGGAAATCAACCGCGCGGGAAGCGGCACCAGTAGCGAGGTCGATCTCATATATACCGGCACCATCGCCTGAGGTGTTGTAAGACACGAGGAATTTTCCGTGAGTGGTGTCGACACATCCCCCGGCCATATATTCATAGGGGATATTGGGCTGTGAGACGGTCTCAAACTCGCCGGTGAGTTTGTCAATCCTGACGAAATCTCCACCGACGGTCACACCGTAGAACTGTCCCTGGCTGTCACAACCGACACCGGCAAGGTATTCATACGATTCGAGGTTGCGGATGGCGGTGCGCACACCTGTGGTGTAGTCACCCTTACCCCAGCAGCGGCCTTCGCCGGTTAGATAACAGCCATAGACATCTCCGGTCACGGGGTCCATGGCAACATCGTCGGCAATCATCTCACCACCATCCGAGAGGGTCTGGCTGTCGATGATGTCAAGCGATTCGGAGTCGAGATGAAAGATGGTGACCGACACGATGCTGCCGGTCGAAGCGGTCTGATAGAAAACTCCGTGGTATTGTCCTTCACCGTCGTCGTAACCTCCCCCATTGATTACAGCGACCAGGTCGGTGGTGCCGTAAGGGATGAATTCCCCGCCGTCAACTTTCGGGAAGGTATAGAATCCGAGCATGGAGTTGGGGTAAAGCACACATCCACGCAAATCGACATCGGTGGCAATCGAACGGGAAGCGGTGGTAGCCGAACGCAAAGCGGTGTTACGGCGAATCTCGGCAGGGGAAACCACCTTTCGCAAGCCTTTGACTGGAGTGGAAGAGACAGTCTTCATCTTCGGGAGATGGGAGACTGCGGTCTTGGCAGGCACCGCGATCTCATATGCGGAGCCTATGCCGGTTCTGGCATTCTGCGGTGACAAAGGAGCCCCGGTTGAGGAGGCCACTGTCACAGACGCCATCAACGCGGCTAACAGCAGCGAATTGCTTTTCTTCATTGTAAAAAGAATATGGATTAATTGATTAGCGTATGAACAGGAATCACAATCGGCCGTCACGGCCGTAAAACAGATGACAATGGAGGATTACGGTTCACGCCGGGAGCCTCCATCGCGGGGAGAGATCAGTACCACTGGACACCGTTGGACTGAGAGGAGCGTTTGTCATATTTGAGGTCGGACAGGAGCGACGACTTCACGGCTATATGGAAGTTGTAGCTTTTGTAAGGCCCGACCGGTATCACGGAGGCCCTCATTGTGAAGCAGTGGAGATCGCGCGACACGTTGAGGTTCATATAGGCGAGCTTATGTTGCTGGAAGTCATATGAGGCGGTAGCCGAAATTTCCCAGTTCTTGGTGGGGCGTATATTGCCCGAAAGGCTCAGGTTCTGGGTGAACTTACCCTTATATTCCAGCTTATCGTAATCAAACTCGCCGTAGGCGTAGTTGATTGAATAGTTCACGGTCAGGCTCCATGGGACACTCCATGGGACATAGCCGTCGCTGTCGAGCTGCAGGTCGCCGTCGCCCGAATCCTCGCGGGGACCTCTCGGGCGTCCATCCGTACCTGTATTGTCGAAGGATGACTGGCCGTTGTCGTCAGTGCCGCCGGTGTTGTCATTGTCCCCTTTCCCTTTACCTTTCTTGTCGCCACGCTTGAATGTGTCGTTGTTGAAGGTATATGAGAATGAGGTTCCGGTGGATGACAGTTTACCCCACCCCTTTCCGGCTTTCCATCGCGGGATATTGACCCTGACGGGATTCCCCGCCGAGTTGAGCTGGTAGGTGTAGACATCCCATGTGGCGTTGAGGTTGAGGTTGAACTGCTTGGTCAGACGCAGCAATATCGAGGTGTTGATGTTGCTCCAGTTGAGCGAGTCGGCGGCGAAGTTGTAGCTCTGCGAGATTGTGAAGTTCTCGATGAGCGATACCTTTTTCTCCCCGATGGAGTCGTTGGTCTTGACCTTCATCTCCAGGTTGTTTGACAGCGAGACCGAGACCGCGCCTGTCTCACCCTGACCAGGCACTCCGAAAAGGCCGTTGGGGAACATGGAGTATTTGCGGCTCTGTGAACGCCCGTCAGGATCGACATAGGAATATTGACCGTAATAGCCGAACCAAGGGGAGGAGAAGTCAGGGGCATAGGAGAAAGAGATGGTGGGGGTCAGCACATGGCGTATCATCTTCACCTTGTCGCCAAGGAACGGCAGAGGCTGGAAGAAACCGTAGATTTTGGTGTCGAGCGACACGGATGAGGTGAAATCCCATACGTTGTAGAAACTGTATGTGGTGTCGGTCACCTCGGCGGACTTTGCGGGATCCCACTCGCGGCGAATCTTCGAGGTATACATTCGGTCGGTCACATTGATCGAGGGGGTAAGGTTGAAATACTTGAAGAGATTGAATGTGGCCGAGATAGGGATATTGTGCTTCATACCGTTGCGCCAGTCCTTAATCAGCGACTTCTTGAAGAAGACATCCTGCTGGGCTGTCAGCGAGTTCTGAAGCTGGCCGGAATATGATATGCGGATTTTCTCATACCATTTCTCATCCCCGACAGCCTTCTTGCGCTTGAAGGGGTAGGTCTGCGACATCGAGACATTGACATTCGGGAATGAGACCGCGAGGGTGGAGTCCTGGGTTCGCTGCGATACATTGAGCGATGTCGAGAGCTGCCACTTCGATTCGGGGAAACGGTAGGTCATATTGACGGTCGAACTCTTGGTGTTCTCGGTGAACGCGCTCGAATAATATGAGTTGACACTGCTGCGCGAGTAGCCCGAGGTCGTGAAGTTGACCGATGCCGAGAGGGTCATGTTGGGATTGGCCTTGGCATCCTGGGAGTGGCTCCAGAGAATCTGGAAGTTGGTGGCCGTGGAGTAGTCGGGATCACCCTTCTCGCCGTTGATTGTCTTGAGGTAGTTGATATTGAAACGGCCGTTGAACTTATAGCGCTTGGCGTAAGTCGACTGGGCCGACAATCCCCACGAACCCTTGGTGTAGATTTCACCAGTCAAGGCAAGGTCTATGTAATCGTTGATGGCGAAGTAGTAGCCGCCGTCGCTTAGGTAGAAGCCACGGTTATAATCATCACCGAATGTAGGCACGATGACACCCGAAGCGTATTTGTCACTGAAAGGGAAATATCCGAAGGGGACAGCCAACGGCAGAGGCAAACCTGCCAGCACCATATATGCCGGGCCGGTGACAATGTTTTTCTTCGGCCTCACCTTGGCGCGGGTCAGCTGGAGGTAGAAGTGGGGACACTCATGGTCGTCGCAGGTGGTGTAACGGCCGTTCTCGACATAAAAGTCCTCGCCGTCAGTCTTCTTGGTGGTACCGCCGGTGAGGTATCCCTCACCCTGCTGGGTGATGACGTTGGTGATGTATCCTCGCTTGCTCTTGAAATTGTAGCGCATCGTTCCGGACTCGTAGGCGGTCCCGGCCTCCTCGAAGACTGGCGAACCTATCACCTCTCCGAGCGAGTCCTCCACTCCGACGGCATACACCTCGGATTGGGCCATATCAAGCTCGATATCCTCGGCGGTAAGTTTGAGGTCGCCGTAGTCAATCTGGCCGTCGCCATACATATAGGTCATCTCGCGGCCCACCATTATCATCGAGTCCTTTGAGGAGAAGATGACCTGGTTGTCAAGGTCAGCCTTGGTGCGCCTGATTCTGGAGCCCTTCACGGAGTCGCGCACCGTGAAGAATGTCGAGTCCACACCGAACGCCCCCCTTTTCACTCCGGCGGAGTCCGTCGGGACTTCTATGGAATCAGCCGCGATGTGGCCGATACTGTCGATACCGATTCCAGCCAAAGTGTCGGGCAAAGAGGGAATCACATCTCCGGCAACTCCCTCCATATCAGCGGATGGCATAATCCCCGGGGCAACGGTATCAAGGCTTTCAGCCGCATCCCTGACAGAACGCAACGAGCCTTCTCCGTCGCGCGACAGAAAACTCGCCGCGACGAAGAAACCTATCAACAGGAATATTATATAGAATTGAAGACGTTTCAATTTGGAATGTCGGAGACAGATGAGAGTGCATTATAGCGCCACAAAGTTACGATTTTCCAGCCAATCAACAGAGACCCCAATCGTTTTTTTTGACAAATAGCGAACCATAAATAATCTTAATTACCATTATTCAGGGTTGTCATATGGCGTAGCGGCGGTTACGCGGCGGAATTTCACCACATATGGTTTGGCGTTATCGGGTTGTTTGACTACCTTTGCGGTTACTCCCCCCAGAAAACACCTTCTCATTCCTCAGCTGTTATCACCATTACTTCGCTATATGTCTGACATGATGAGCCTTTCTGAAATCCTACAGGTCGTACATCCTGTGTCCCCTGCTGTTGTCCGGCAACTTGAACAAGTCGCCACCTTGCGCCAATATCCCAGGCGCAGCCGCCTCGTGACCCAGGATGCCAAGTGCGAATCTGTGTTTTTCATCTCCGACGGTCTTTGCCGGGGGCTATATGAAAAAGAGGAGAAAGAGGACACAAGATGGTTTGCAGCCAAGGGGGATGTCGTGACTTCCCCCACCGCATGGCATACCGGCGAAGCAGCCATATTCTCAATCGAGGCGATAACCGACATGATGGTCTATGAAGTCCCGTTTGATGATATGAAGGAGCTCTTGGCGAGATGCAGCGAACTCCGCGACTGGGAAGTGAAGGTATTGATGGAGCAACTGTATGTACTTGAAAGGCGGTATGTGATACTCGGCACCGGGGATGCGAGGTCACGTTATGAGGCGTTATTGAACGGGCGACCCCAGGAAATCCTCAACGCCATCCCCCTGAAATACATCGCCCAGTATCTCAAAATCACCCAGGAAACCCTGTCACGGGTAAGGAAGGCCTACGGCCGCTCTTGACAGAACCGTGCCATCAGACCGCACCCACTGGCATTATGCCACAAATTCCACCGATTATTTGGCGTTTTGTAAAATTTATTGATTCATATCAAAAGATTCACCAACCTTTTTTTGATACCTTTGGGGACTAATCTTTAACCCCAACCGATATGAAACATCTTTTACCCCTCTGTTGTCTGGTCGGTTCGCTCGGACTCGGCTCCCTGCAAGCCAACGCGTCCCCGACCATTTATATCAGTAACCAGACCTGTTTCGAGAGTCCGCTCGTATATGTGTATGGCTTCGGCACACCCGGCGACTACGGGACATATTTCGACTTCGGATATGACGGATATTCCAAAGGGCAGGTCACTGTGGATGGAATCACATATGACAAATTCCCCCTACCCGACGACGCGATAGGGAAGACCGCCAACGTCCAGTATTCCGACAGCTGGCGTTACACCAAACCCGACTATGAGGTGACATTCGAGGACAAAGACTATTACCTCCTCGCCAACGCCAACGGAATACAGGAGGTCGTGGCCGGAGGAACCAACGAGTATTTCATCCTCTTCCTTGACAACCAGACAACCATCGATGCCGACAAAAACAGCCTGAAAGTCTACGCCGTGGCTGATGACGGGTCTGAGCTGTTCGGCCCCTATCCCGGCATCGGATATGGCTCGACCCGAATGGTCGACGGCACCGGTTTCTATATCTACGCGATGCCGAAGGCCGACAAGCCTTACAAGTTCACATTCAGCAACGAGGATTGCGGATTCAAGCAGGAGTCTGACTTCATCCACACCCCGTCGGGACACGCCTTCGTCACAGTCAAGGACAACGCGACGGAGAATCTCGGCAACCTGTTCGCGGCCTCGATCACGGTAGGCAAAATCGACTACACCCTCGACAAGCTGGCTCTCACAGCCGAAGTCGACGGCCTGACCGACCCCACGGAGGATGTCGCCAACCTGGTCATACCCTCCACGGTAACTTTCGACAGCAAGGAATACCGCGTGGTGTCAATAAAGCCAGGAGCTTTCAAAGGGATGCGCAACCTGACCGGGACCCTCACCCTCGGCGACAATCTCGAAATCATCGGGAATGACGCGTTCAACGGATGCCAGAACCTCACCGGCCCGCTGGCCATCGGCGACAAGGTGACTACAATCGGCAACAACGCGTTCACGGCCTGCCTCGGGTTCAACGGCGACCTCACCATCGGCAATAGCGTGGTCTCCATCGGTGATGACGCGTTCCTGATGTGCAGCGGCCTCAAAGGCTCGATAGCCCTCCCAGAATCGGTCAAGACCATCGGGGAATCGGCATTCTCAGGATGCCGCAGCCTTGACGGCACACTGACATTCGGCGAAGGGGTCACCACCATCGGCGCGGGGGCGTTCACCTCCTGCGCGTCCCTGACCGGCGACCTCAACCTTCCCCAGAGCTTGACCTCCATCGGAGCAAACGCCTTTATGGGCTGCTCAGGATTCGACGGCCAGCTGACCCTCCCCTCCGGGCTGACAATAATCCCGGACAATCTCTTTTTCAATTGCACCGGCCTCACCGGTTCGTTGACCATCCCGGCAGGAGTCACCGCCATCTCCGACGGCGCGTTTTACAGCTGTTCAGGCCTTAGCGGCTCACTCTCCATACCCTCTTCGGTGACCGCCATCGGGAAAAGCGCGTTCTTCAACTGCTCCGGGTTCAACGGCTCACTTGAACTTGGAGCCAACATCCTGACCATCGGAGACGGAGCCTTCAACGGGTGCAGCAAGTTCTTCGGCTGGCTGACTCTCCCGGCAAACCTCCAGACCATCGGCGACAACGCGTTCTATGGTTGTGAGAAATTCTCAGGCCCACTCACCATCCCTGACAACGTGACCTCGATTGGCGCACTCGCATTCGGTATGTGTGAGGGATTCAAAGGGAAACTCACCCTCGGCGAGAGCCTGACCTCCATCGGCGAACAGGCGTTTGTGAGCTGTCCGGGATTCACCGGGACACTCTCGATTCCCGAAGGGATCACCACACTCGGATTCCGCACCTTCGCATGGTGCTGGGGACTTACCTCCCTGCAGCTTCCCGCTTCGCTCCAGTCGCTCGGCAATCTGGTATTCTACGGTTGCTGGAATCTGGAGTCAGTGACCTGCGAGGCTGAAACCGCCCCACTCATCTCCGACCCCGACAAGGCATTCGACAGCGATTCATACACAAAGGCCACCCTCTATGTCCCCGCCGCAGGATTCCAATCATACAAGACCGGGTATGAATGGAGCGACTTCGCCAAGATAGTAGCTGTGGGAGGCATCGCTCCCACCGAAATCACCCTGAGCCAGACCGAGGCCACCGTGATTGTCGACGAGACCGTGACCCTCACCGCCGAGGTGCTGCCTGAAGACACCACCGACAAGACCCTGACCTGGCAATCATCCGACGAGGAGGTGGCGACCGTGGCCGACGGGGTTGTCAAAGGTGTGATCGAAGGCACAGCGAAAATCACCGTGACCTGTGGCGATGTGACCGCCGAATGCACCATCACGGTAATCTCCAAGAGCGCACTCGACTCAATTTCAGCCGATGCCGCCGGGGAGGTTGAATACTACAGCCTGCAAGGCATCAGGATTCTCACCCCCCAGGAGGGAGAGATTGTGATCGAGAAGCGAGGCTCCTCCATCCGCAAGACAGTTTTCAGCAAATAAACCGCTGACCCAATCTCAGCCCCGGCGTTTTCGGATGCCGGGGCTTTATTATATAATGCCCCGCAGAGGGGGATGGAAAATAATTTCTGAATCAATATAGGTTTTACGGTTTTTGTTTGTTATATTTGCAAAAACCAAAGAAACAGACGATGAACAGCCAACGAGATTCACAGACCACGGCCATCGGCAATTTCCCGACAATCCAGGCCGCAGAGATAGCCGCAGGGATGCTGCGCAGCAACGGTATCCCATGCGAAGTCACCAACCAGACCTTGGCTTCGGTTCTCCCGATGACCGATACCTGGACGCCGCTGCGCCTTGTGGTTCCGGCGGGTTACGCTTCCCGGGCCAAGGAGCTCCTGTCGTCATATCATGATTACATGGAGTAGGCTTCCGGTCGACCCATTCTTCAGGACCGGTTTTCCCCTCCTTCAAGAAACAGAAAATCCCGGAGAGCGCGACGGCTCTTCGGGATTTTTATTGCAAAGTTATGGTTGGTCTGTTTACTGACGGCCGGAGACTGCGACATCACGGCTCACCTTGCTGATAAGACCCTGGAGCACTTTGCCGGGGCCGAGTTCGACGAACTCGGTAGCGCCGTCGGCAACCATGTTGGCCACGGTCTGGGTCCAGCGCACGGGGGCGGTCAGCTGGGCGATGAGGTTGGCTTTGATTTCAGCGGGGTCGGTGTGTGGAGCGGCGTCGACATTCTGGTAGACGGGACACACGGGGGTGTGGAACTCGGTGGCGGCGATGGCCTCAGCGAGTTCCTGACGGGCGGGTTCCATCAGCGGGGAGTGGAAGGCACCGCCGACCTTCAGGGGGAGAGCACGTTTGGCGCCGGCAGCCTTGGCGGCCTCGCAGGCGGCGTTGACAGCCTCGATTTCACCGGAAATCACAATCTGACCGGGGCAGTTGTAGTTGGCGGCGACAACCACGCCGTCCACACCGTCGCAAATCTCCTCCACCTTCTCGTCGGGGAGTGCGATGATGGCGGCCATCGTGGAGGGCTTGATCTCGCAAGCCTTCTGCATCGCGCGGGCACGGGCGCTCACCAGCTTGAGCCCATCCTCGAAGCTGAGGGCTCCGGCGGCGGTAAGGGCGGAAAGTTCGCCGAGGGAGTGGCCTGCGACCATCTCGGGCTTGAACTCGTCACCAATCACCTTCGAGAGGATGACAGAGTGGAGGAACACGGCGGGCTGGGTCACCTTTGTCTGCTTGAGGTCCTCTTCGGTGCCTTCAAACATCAGGTCGGTGATACGGAAGCCCAGGATATCGTTGGCTTTCTCAAACATCTCCTTGGCTTCGGCGCTCTGCTCGTACAGGTCTTTGCCCATACCAACAAACTGCGCGCCCTGGCCGGGAAACACGAATGCTTTCATATGTCAGTCTGTTAATAAATTCAAATCCGGGCGCAAAGTTACAAAAAAAATCCCACACCTCGATGAAATTCAATCCAAAAGCCGTAACTTTGCTCTCACGGCAGGGGGATAACGGCTCCGCTCCTCCCCCTCTGTCATTATCCATTATTCCAGATTTGCGCATTTCCCTTGCATATGACCTACAACCTCATACCCCTGCTCAGCCTCCCCGGCGCCTCCGAATGGATTATCATCGCCCTGGTTGTCCTGCTGCTTTTCGGCGGCAAGAAAATCCCCGAACTGATGAAAGGGCTCGGCAAAGGTGTCCGTTCCTTCAAGGATGGTCTCAACGACGCTTCCCGCGAGCTGAAAGACGCGGCCGACTCCGTGGAGGAGGATTCCAAGAAATAACCCGGCGGAGCCCAAGGCTCCTCCAAATTCCTTATCCTACATTTTGGCTACATCCCCGGATTCCAGAGAAATGACTTTCTGGGACCACCTCGACGCGCTGCGCGGGGTGCTGTTCCGGATGGGGGCCACGTTATTAGTGGCCGCCGTCGCTATTTTCTGCCTGATGCCCAGGATTTTCGACGCGGTGATTCTCGCGCCCTGCCACGGGTCGTTCCCGCTCTACACTCTCTTTGACCGCCTCGCGGCCCTCGGGGGGAAGACCGCTCCCGACACCACCGACTTCTCCGTCACCCTCATCAACACACAACTCGCGTCGCAATTTTTCATCCACCTGTCGTTGTCGTTCCAACTCGCCCTGGTGGTCACTTTCCCGCTGCTGGTCTACCAGCTGTGGGGATTTGTCGCTCCCGCCCTCTATCCCCATGAGCGGCGCAACGCCTCGGCGGCGTTTGTCTTCGGCAACATACTTTTCTATCTCGGGATGGCGACGGCCTATTTCCTCATCTTCCCGCTGACGCTGCGTTTCCTTGCAGGCTACCAGCTGTCGGCTGACATCCCCAACACCATCACGCTCGACTCTTATATGGATAATTTCATGTCGATGCTCTTCGTGATGGGAGTTACTTTCGAGATACCGCTGCTGACCTGGGCGCTTGGCCGTCTCGGCCTGATGACCCGGAGTTTCTTCACCCGCTACCGCCGCCACGCCATAGTGTTGCTGGTTGTAGCCGCGGCGGTCATCACCCCAACCTCCGACCCCTTCACGCTCGCGGCGGTATTCATCCCCCTCTACCTCCTCTGGGAACTCTCGGCGCGGCTATTGCCGGCCAAGTAAAATAAAAAGGGGGGATTGGGAGTGATGGGAGTTATGGGAGTTATGGGAATTATGGGAAAATTGGGAAGATTGGGAATTTTGGGAGGATTGGGAAGAGCTTTCGACAGACCTCCAATCAATTGCCTATAACTCCCATCCTTTCCCAATTTTCCCAAAATTCCCAATCCTCCCATAACTCCCATAACTCCCAAGATTCCCAATCTTCCCATCACCCAGACAAAAACCGCCCCGGCAGCTTTCTGTGAAGCTCCGGGGCGGCAACGTTAAGATAAGGGTATATGTCAGCGAACGATTACCTTGACGGTCTTGCGGTCTACGGTAACCAGATAGATGGCTGAGTTAACTGCCACGCGGGCGTCGCCCTGGGCGCTGTGGATAGTTTTGCCGTCAACAGCGTTGATGGTGACAAGCTTGCCGGCAGCACCGGTGACAACGATGAACTTGCCTTCGACAGCAACCTTCATACCGGCGGCGAGGACTGCGTCAACACCGGACTGGTCGATGGTCACGGGCTCGGAAAGCTCGGATTCGCCCTTGTCGTAAACGGCGGTCACATGGTAGGTGTGAGCCTCGGCGTCAGCCTCGGTGTCGACGAAGCTGGGTTCAGCCACAAGAGCGTCGTTGATCTTCACGCCATCGCGGTAAACATTGTAGCCCTTGAGCTCGCCGTCGAATCCATCGAGTTTGGTGAATGTGAAATCATCAAGACGGAGCATGAACTTGTCAGCGGAAACGTTTCGAATAGCAAAATGTTTCGCACCTTCGGGAACCTCAAATGAGTACTGTTTCCACTCGCTAGGAATATTGGCATGTTCTCCAACCTTCACGAAGTCAGCAGGATCTGTGGAGTCCATAGTGGTGTAATACATCTCGAATGTCTCAAGGTACTGACCACAGCTTGCAGCCCAGAAGGTGATGGTCTGAGCGTCGCCACTCAATACGGGAGAAATTGCCCAGTCGTCATTCTGTGCGGGGTCGATTGCATAGAGGGAAATCAGACACTTGGTGCCGCTATGGGGCTGGTAACCTGCAGAAGCAGATGCTCCGGGTTCGAACACAAGGAAGGAACACTTGGATTCACCACCTGTGAAACCGGGAATCTCAACATCCTGGATACCACCTGACATAACATCATCGTTATCGAGGAATGTCCAGCCTTCGAATTCCTGAGCTCCGGACACACCTTCTTCGAAACCTTCCTCAACCAAAGTCGGCATAGCGTCTCCGATCACGATTTCATCCCAGGTGAGGGACACGCCCTGCTCGGAACGTTCACCAGCGAGACCGGTAACCTTGGGGAGATTTGAGAGCTTGCGGGCAACTGTGACGGTCTCGGTCTCATTGTTATCGGGGTTCTCGTCAGCCTCGTAGACAACGACAGCCTTGTATTCAGCGGATTCCCCGTCATGGAGACCGAGAGTCTGCTGGAAGGTGATGTTCTCTTTCTCGCCTTCTGCCAAGCCATACTGAGAGGCCTTGGTGTCAACGATTTCGCCATTGCGGTAGAGGTTCACAGAGTATGCGTCGGCATCCTCCGCGCCATCATTAGACACGGTTACAACAACGTCGAACTCAGTACCGGTATCCACGGTCTTGGGAGCTGCAATCTTGGCTGAGAGGTCATAATTGACATCATCCATAATTGAAATCTCGTCATAGATTGAATATGCATGAGACTTACATACACCTGTCAGGAATACCTGCACATCCTTGCCTTTGAACTGGGCGAGGGAAACCTTGCACTTGTTCCATACACCAGCTTCATTGTCAGCGTTGGAGAATGTGGCAAGCTCTGTTGTCTCGCCATCGCAGAGGACAGAAACCACGGTCTCGTTGATGTCTGCGTCTGCCACCTTGAACTCGCGGAAAATAACAACGGGGCTTTCGCCGGTAACGGCAATCTTTCCAGTCATGAATGTCATAGTTCCGCCAAGGCCTGCATGCTTGATATAGAAGTAATCGTCACCGTCGAAGGGATCAACACCGAGGCTGGAGTCACCCAAGCCGGCAGAACCGTCACCTGATGTGCCAAGGATATATGTCTCAAGGGATGCTTCACCACTGTATATCACAGGCATATCATATGCGGGGCCGACAGTCACAAGGAAGCCATTGGCAGGACCCTCCACGTCGTAGTTGATGGCCTGTACGGCATACTGCACGAAATCCTGAGTTTCAGGAACCTCAATGTCAAAGCTGAAATTGGTGGCAGTAAGAGGAGTCTCGTTGATGACCTCTCCAAGATAGCGTCCTTCAACAGTCCAGACATTGTATGTCACATGATCGGCAGAGATTGGTTCGCCATCCACATCGACATTTACGGGATCCCAGGAGACCTTGAGAGTATTGCCCGAGAGGACACCTACAGCGCCTGTGGGGGCGGCAGGCTGGCTTGCGCCAATCAACGCAGAGGCGGATTTGGATTTACCTTCCTGACCGTCAGCATTCACAGGAATGATAGTATAGGTGTAGGTAGCGGTGGTGGACACTGCATCCTGGAGTGAGGTGGACTCGCCGGGAGCGAGCGAAGGTTCAGCAACAAGTCTGTCGCCACAGAGGACCTTCACCTTCACATTGCCAGTAAGAGCAGAACCGTCGACAGCCTTGGAGGGAGCCTTGAATGAGATATCGGCCTTGAAAGCATCCGCGAGATTGCGCTTCACGGAGAGCTCCTCGACAGCGTCGGGAGCAGTCCCAGCAACAGGAGCGGAAATCTCATACGAGATGAGTTTGAGCTGGTTCATATCAGCATCGGAAATCGCGTGGAAACCAATAAAGAAGAAACCGGCTGCGGAAGGTGTGAACCATCCTTCGAGAACTATCTCATCTGAAGTATCCAAAACGGTGGCGGGAACGACTGTGGCGGTCATTTTCTCGGCAGTCTGTCCGGTACCGGCCAAAATCTCTATACGCTCAGGATAAGAAGAGCTGCCGCAAACATGCGCGGTAATCTTATATGCATGGCCTTTATAACCCAGCAGGGGGGGCGAGAAGAGCCAATCATCAGCGTTATTGGTTCCACTATAAGAATAAAGGGTCACACCGCTGCCGTATTTCCAGGTCTTTCCGTCATCATTGGCATCAAGTACGTAATGATAACCGAACTGAACGGGATCAGTCATATCAAACGCGAAAGGAGGACGGCGGTTACCCAGACCTACGCGGTTGGATGTGACGGCCTCAGAGGATTTTCCATCGTAAACAGCCTTGACGCTGAAGCAGAAGTCGCGGAACTGAGCAGGATTTATTTTTTCCTCTTTGGTATATGTGGTTGCGGTGATACCCTCAGCCAACATCTGACCCTCACTGTCAAGTACAGTATAGGTGACATCGGCGGGGTTGATATAACCACCGTCGGAAGCCGTTGTGACAGCGTCCCAGGTCAAGGTAGCGGTGTTGGAAGCCCATGTCAGGTTGACATTCTGGGGAGCAGCGGGAGTGCCTTTACCAACATAGCAGGAAGCCTTAGCCTTGGGTGAAGCTCCGGTCGCATTGGATGCTGTGGCCGCGAAAGAAACAACGCCTGAAGTGGATATATCCACAGTCTCACTCACTTCCGCGCCAGCGAGAGCAGAACCGGTCATAATCTCTTCGCCATCGGCGAGAACGGAATAAGAGAATGTCTGACCTGCGGCAGGAGTGCCGTCAAACAGCGTGGTCGGCATAGTCAGTTTGACCTGAACAGCCATCGCGCCATTCTCGCAGGTCACCTCCAGTTGGGGAGCGGCGGGAGCCTTATCCTCAGCAGCAGGCTTGGCTATGTAAAGACCAACGACCTGTTCTCCATCGGAGAATTCGTACAGATTGGTCGATTCGCCGGTAGCGAGATCAATCTCAACAAGTCCCGAAGCATCGTCTGTGCAATAGGCCTGTAGATATGTATTATTTGAGGTGTTAACACAACCTCCGGCGGCATATTGAGCCGGGAGTTCCACAGGACCGACAGCTTCAGTTTCACCGGTAGCCTTGTCAATTTTGTAGAGGATCATATCCTGACCCACAGCATAGAACTGACCGTTATTGTCAGCGCCGACGCTTATCACATCCAGAGAGAAATCGGCAATAGGAATGCTGGTTACGTTCTCATAGTCAGCCTTTGCCCATTTTTTCACAAGCGCCTCACCTTCGACAGCGTAGAATACACCATAAATGTCTCCGGTAGTGGGGTCGAGGGCTGCGCCAAGCGACATCACATCATAGCTTGCATCTTTTGTATCAAGCAGTTCCCACGAGTCGGTATCATACACATCCACGGAGATGATATCAATAATCCCCATGAAACTCTGGTAGTTGACACCATAGTAACGGCCATCGCCATTGTCAACACTACCATAAATATAACCCGCCTCAAGAGGAGCAACAAGATCAAATGAAGCCGAGGGAGCAGCGGGGACAGTGTACATACCATAGTTGGCTTCTTCCCAGGAGTCAGCGTAAATCACCTCTCCACGCAGGTTGATATTCGCCGCAACTGCGCGCTGGGCAGCAGTTGCAGAACGGAGGGCGGTCTTTTTCTTGGCCTGGAGTTGTGATTTCACCTCTCTCAGTCCGGCGACTTTCGAGGTTGCGGTCTTGATGAGTTTGGGGTTGGCAATGGTCAGCTTACCCTTGTCAGCACCGGCCTGCATCGCTTTGGCCGCCACCTTAGACTCCGGGGAGAGTCCACCAGCCTTCTTAGCCAAAGGAGCGGCGTAAGAAGTGGCGACCGACCCGAGGGTCAGCGCCGCAGAGAGCATCAGAGATAATGATTTTCTCATAATGGTTAGAATGGATTCTAAGTTAAATAATCCTGAACGGGATTTTGCGGATAAAAGAATCCTTTATTTATCCTTTTCCCTTGGAAATTGATTTATGATTGTTTTTGAAGTCTTTCTGTTTCTGATTGGGGAGAGGGATATTCCTTGTTATTTCGGACGTTTGTTATGGTTAAACTACTTGATGATTCATCCATTCCAGATACTTCAGGCATCCTTTTCGCGACATTTTGCCATTATTGAGGCAGAAAAACCGTTCCATTGGACACATATCCGTTTTCATCCGCAAATTTATGATAATAATTTTTACCGTGCAAATATTTGTGAAACTTTTTCAAGTAATCCTAAAAATACATATATTTTGCCATATTTGCCATTTATGTTAAAATATATAATATTAACATTTTTAGCAAACTGCCACATAGCAAAACTAAACACCTGACTAACAGCCTATTATATCTCATACACAACATTTGACAGTGCTTAACATTTAAAACCCAAAATGGGATTTTACGCCTTTATATCACTCATTCACAGCGTAAAAAAATCACTCGGACGATTCCGAAGGAATTTTTTCCGATATCCGACATGACGGGTAACATCAAAAAGATTCCTTCAGAATCCCTTGCCTGACTAAACACAACCGTGGGTTACCGCGTCGTGCCAGCCCCACAAGGGGGCTTCACACTTGCGCCAACCCACGGCTATTCAGATAAAGGATTCCTCCGGAATCTCAGGGGAAACCACTATAATTTCAACGACGAGAGATTTCAGCACACCGACGGATTCATACGGTCGGGGGGCTTACCGCGCCGCTCTTCGGGAGGGTATCAGAGGACAATCTTGGCGGGACGCAATCCCGGGGTCACCAGCACATATGCGCCGGGGGCGGGGGCAAAGCGGCCCGGGGCGACAGGCTGAACCTCAACACCGGCGACGGAGTAGAGGCGCGAACCGGGCGTAGCGACGATTTCCCCGTCAAGGAGAATGTACGCGGCCTGTGGGCCGGATGTCTCCACGACATCAGTGATGCCGGAGGTGGAGAGGTCAACTTCCTGGGTGGCCGACCAGAGACTCTCCTTCCCCTTCTCGGGATCGACGGGGACAGCCTTCACGCGGAAGCGGTAAACGGCTTCCTGTAGGCCTGTCACTTTATATGACGTGTCGGTGATGCCTGAAATGGTGATGCGGTCTCCGATTGTGGTCTGTTCCACACGGGAGGGAGCGGCCGCAGGCCCGGCAAGAGCATCGGCAAACGCCTTGTCATAGTCGAAGTCATCGCAATCGGCGCAGTCTCCGGCGAAAGCCATCGCGGAATAGAGGGTGACACGCTTGGATTTGCCACGGTTGGCAATCTTGACATTATAGCTCTTGGAGGCGTCAAGGCCGGTGAAAGCCACGGAATAGTAAGCGGCGGTCTTGTCGACATGCTCTTCGGCGGTGGCGGCGACATTGCCATCCTCGTCAATCAGCGACATGACAACGACGGGGTCGGAGTCGGCGCCGTAACGTTTGGCCTTGACCACGACTGTGACTGTGCCGTCAGAGGGAGTCACGGTGTTTTCGGAGGTCAGAGAGGCATCGGAGGTCGCGGTGCCGAGATATATCGAGGAGGACAACACTTTGTACTCCCCGGCGAGGGTCCATCCGGCAAGTTTTTTGGAGAAATCGGTCCACAGGGCGGGGGCGGGGAGAGAGCCGGCCGCTGGCCAGACCTGAAGGGTATAAGTCACATCTGAGCCTTCCACAGCGATGGGAGCCCACGAGGCGGTGAAACTTCCGGCTTCCTCAACCACCGGTTCTACAGGCTCGGGGGTCGGAATCTCGGAGATAGGCTGCTTGTCGACCCAGAAGGAGACAGCTCCGGTCTGGGGGTCGCGTTCAATCTCGGTCACAGGTTTTGAGAGGAAGGAACCGGTATTGGTGCGGGCGGCCGGGGTGGAGGTGTTGGTGAACTCGGTGGCGTAGCTCTTGGGCCAGAGGTCGGATGTCTGGGTGCTTGAATCAAGCTTGTTGTCGGCTGGCACAACGGTCATACGCTGTAGGGAGTAGTTGTTGACGGTGTTGCCGTTCCACGCTGACGCGCTGTATGTGACATGGGTGATGAGCATACCTTCGTCATAGAGGTATTCATCCCATCCCTGTCGGGCGCGGTTCTCGAATATGAAGTATTCGTTTTTGTCCTTGGAGTTGGTGAGGATAACAGCCTTGGAAGCGGGATTGTCGCCGTCGTTAAGCACTGGGAGGGTGTACTGGGTGTTCTTGACTCCCTCCTCAAGCTCTATCCACCCCATGAAGGCTTTCTCGTAGGCGGAGTAACCGATGGGTGTGTAGCCGTCGTCATTGTAGCAACCATGGTCCATAAGAGACCAGTCCCCCATACCAAAGTAACCATTATTATATGTGGTTTCATAGAAGTCGGGGAGACCGAGACAGTGGGAGAACTCATGGCAGAATGTTCCGACACCGTCAATCTGGGTTCTGTGGGTTCCGTTCAACTCGTTGAAGACTGCGAACTTGGTCATCCGTATGCCGTCACAGGAGATGGTCCCCGCACCAGAGGACGCGAGATCCCACTGGCAGGGCCACACGGCCTGGGCAACCCCTGACGACGCCTGGCCGACACCGGCATAGAGGACGATTATAACATCGCAGACGCCGTCGCCGTCGTTGTCGAAAATAGAAAAGTCGACTTCGGGATCGGCCAGCTGAATGGCTTCCTTGACCATATGGCCGGGCTTCTCGTCATTCCCCCAATAGTCAGTGCCACCGTAATATACGCGATTTCTCGAAACTGTATAGGGGCCGTAGACATGGAACTGGGGATCATACTGGCCCAATGAGGCTTCATCAAAATATGCCTTCGCGCTTTTACCTTCGCCGGTAAAGAAGTCGGTGAATACCTGGTTGGCGCCATCTCCATCCTTGAATTTTATGTCCTGATACTGGACGAGGAGGATGGGCACATGGGCGACACCCTTGTGGGGCACCTGAGAGTCTTGCTGCTCGATGCTGATTCGGCCCTGGGAACTGCGGAGGGGGGCTTTCAATGTAGCCTGTTGAGCCTGTCTGGCCAGCACCTTGGGGGAAGCTGCACGCTGGGCTGCATAGGTCAGGGATGTGGCGCGGGCTGCGATGAATGATTGCTCCTGGGCGGAACGTTCAGCGAGTTCATGGGCATACACCGAACTCACACCGTCGGCCGAGCGATAGACGGCGTAACCTTCGGGGGTAAAATCGACAGTCAGGCCGTCGGATGTGACATATGAGTGAAACCATTCGTCACCGGTCAGGGTGACGGTCACCGTCGAGCCATCAGGCTGGGTGACGGTGCGGGTCAGGCGCTTGGCCGGAACCGCGTAAGCCGATGCCACCGTGAGGGCAGCCATAGCAAGCGTCAGGATTTTTCTCTTCATATCCATTCAATGGTTTAATTTGCGGCGGCCCACATCTGTCTTTCACCAAGGACAACGGGGACCGGACGAGCGCTTAAATTGTAGCAACGCGCAAATTTACAAAAAAATCCCCCGAATACGCAATATCCGGGGTTAAAATTTCAGGCGTGGCACACATTTTGCAATATCTTCCGCCATTGAAGCGGCAAAATGCCACTATCCATAAGGATTTTCGGGCTGTCTGGCTTCACGCCAGGCTCAATTGGCGACAAATGACCCGAGCGAGGCGGGCAGAGAGGGGGCGCAGCTATAAGCCCGTGCGAACTGCCGGATGAAAAGGATTGTCGAACGGCGAGGCGAGAGAGCCTGTGAACGACGGTGACGGGGAGTCGCGGATTTCATCGCCGAGGGGAATAAGTGAGTAGAATCATTTTTCATAGGCAAGCTACAAATTTTGAACTGAAAGGGGAAACTTTAACCGGCCTGAAAGGGCCGTCTGTGAAGAACGGTTACATACCTATAACGCCTGAGAGGGCGGTTTAGTATGTGGTCAGTGTCGTTTTTTCAAAGGCATTGTAAGGGACGGCGCAATATCTTCCCCTACTTGCCCGAAGCGCCTTTGAACGCCATAGAAGGCCGTATATTGCCCTTGATGTGTAAAATAATCTTAAATCGGGGGCGATTTTCCACTCGACATTTTGAGGAATCCCCATCTTTTCGTAACTTTGCATAGATAGAACACTGCAATGGTCCATCACATCCCCGCGAGCAATCAGCGCCGGGGGCCAAACTAAAAACTCAACCAACTCAAAAACCAACGCCTATAGACCGGAAATTCTACTTAACCAAACTACACTGACTGAAATGCAAAACCTTACCCGGCTTGCCGACGAAAAGTTGGTCGCAGCCTACGCCAACGGAAACAACGAAGCTTTCGACACCCTACTGCGCAGGCACGAAAACCGTGTGTTCAACTATATTTTCAACATTGTAAAGAACAAGGATGTCGCCGACGATATCTTCCAGGAGACATTTGTCAAGGCAATATCCACCATCAAGCAGGGACGCTACACCGACTCCGGGAAGTTCTCGGCGTGGATTACCCGCATCGCCCATAACCTCATAATCGACTTTTTCCGCCAGGCCAAGAGCGAAAACACCATCTCGACCGACCAGGAGGATGCCGATGTGCTCAACCGCCGCGACCTCTCGGAGGAGAATGTAGAAGACCTGATGGTTACTTCCCAGATTCATACCGATGTGAAGCGCATCATGGAGTCGCTGCCCGAGTCGCAGCGCGAGGTACTTGACATGCGTTTTTACCGCAACATGTCGTTCAAGGAGATAGCCGAGGCAACAGGGGTTTCAATCAATACCGCCCTGGGCCGTATGCGCTACGCGATTCTCAATATGCGCCGCATCGCCACCGACAAGAACATCGTCCTGACCCGGTAATCCGGACACCAGCACGGGGAATCAGCATCCCTCCCTAATCGGTTTTCCCGACAAAAAGTTGCGCGATAACCAAAAACTTATTACCTTTGCATCGCAAAAGCCCCATCTACCGGGGCAGACCTCTTTGCCCGGATGGCGGAATCGGTAGACGCGACGGTCTCAAACACCGTTGGAGCAATCCATCCCGGTTCGAGCCCGGGTCCGGGTACTGAAACGGGGCTGTGTCAAAATAGGCGCAGCCTCTTTTTCTAACCTGCTGTAAAACATAAA
>OMDW01000093.1_pt1 | contig 20685 bp, 17 predicted proteins | sample 1673661 | NCBI WGS metagenome assembly OMDW01 (sample SAMEA103958118, study PRJEB25191) | human gut metagenome
GCACTATCTCGCCGGGGGCCTTATTGACGATTATGATATGATTATCCTCGTAGAGTACTTCCATTGTTCGCGCCTCCTCCTTTATATGAGGCTCTACAGATGAAAAAAGCCGACCTGAAAAGGACGGCTTGCCATTGGTGGCGGGAGCAGGACTCGAACCTGCGACCTTTGGGTTATGAGCCCAACGAGCTACCACTGCTCCATCCCGCGATGTCGTTTTCAGTGGTGCAAAGTTAGGCATTATTTGGCTTATGACCAAATAATCGTGGAAGATATTTTGTTAAAAATATTTAATCATCTGATAATGAATCCACAATATGTGTCACCGAAAGAGCATAGAGGGCGGCTGTCTCGGTGCGCAGACGGTTGTCGCCGAGGGTGACAGGGACGAATCCGGCATCGAGAGCCATGCGTATCTCGTCAGGGTCGAAATCACCCTCAGGGCCGATGAGAATGAGTGTATCGCGCCCGGGACGGTATGCGCGGGCCATGTCGAGCCGGGGCACCGAGGGGTCACAATAGCCTACAAAACGCTGGGCATCTGGCATCAGCCCCATCACATCGCGCATCGGCGTGAGGGGCCAGACCGTGGGGCACACAGCCTTGAGCGACTGCTTCATGGCCGAGACGGCAATCTTCTCGAGCCGTTCGGACTTGAGCTCGCGGCGCTCGCTGCGGCGGCACAGGAGGGGAATGATGTCATTGACCCCTATCTCGGTCATCTTCTCGACCATCCACTCCATGCGGTCCATGTGCTTGGTGGGAGCCACGGCCACGGCAATGCGCTGCGACCATGGCAGAGGCTGTTCCACAGTCTCTATGACCTCGACGGCGGCATGCTTGGAGTGGGCGTCGACAAGGCGGCACCGATGTACGCCACCGCGTCCGTCAACCACCTGCAGCTCGTCCCCCTCGGTCATGCGCAGCACGCGCACGGCGTGGCGAGAGTCACTCTCGGGCAGCCGCAGGGTGTCGAGGATGTCGGGCGAATAGAACTGTATCATTTCTTAAGGTCTTCTGCCATCCCCTCGGGGTCCGAATCGGTCTCCTCGATATAGGCACGAGCCTCGGCGGCAGTGGGAGATTTGGTATCCTTGAATATGAAGAAGAAGAGCACGGCGACGACGAGGGCATAGCCTGCGAAGATATACCATGCAGTGGTCCATCCAGCATGCTGTGCCTCGGGGGTGGTCTGCGAGAACACAAGGCTGTTGACGATGGCCTGTGCGGCGAGGGTGCCGACGGTGGCGCCGATGCCGTTGGTCATTATCATGAAGAGTCCCTGGGCCGACGACCGCAGCGACGGTGAGGTCTGCTGGTCGACATAGAGGCCGCCTGAGACATTGAAGAAATCGAACGCGATGCCATAGACTATGCACGATACCACGAGCAGCCACAGGCCGGAGCCTGTGTCACCGAGCCCGAAGAACCCGAAGCGGAACACCCACGCGAACATGGCCATGAGCATCACTCCCTTGATGCCGAACCGCTTGAGGCAGAACGGGATAAGCAGTATGCACAGCGTCTCGCTGATCTGCGACAGCGATATTAGGGCGTTGGCGTTATGCGCACCCCATGTGTCGGCATACTCAGGGATGGCGCTGAACGAGGTGATGAAGATGTTGCCATACGAGTTGGTTATCTGCAGCGACACGCCTAACAACATACTGAAGATGAAGAAGATGGCAAGTTTCTTGACCTTGAACAGCTTGAAGGCCGAGAGTCCGAGCGAGTCGGCAAGCGAGCCTGACGACGAGGCGTTGACGGGACAGGCCGGGAGGGTCAGCGCATAGCCCGCGAGACAGAAGCTGAGTACGGCGGAGGTTATGAGCTGATAGGCATTGGTCTGGAACTGCGTGAAATTGACGAACAGCATCGAGCAGATGAAACCCACGGTGCCGAACACACGGATGGGCGGAAAATGAGTGATGGTGTCAAGACCGTCGCGGGTCAGGGCATTGAAAGCCACGGAGTTGCCGAGACCGATGGTGGGCATGAAGAAGGCCACAGAGAGGGTGTAGAGCGTGAATAGTGGCCCGAATTCGACCTGAGAGGCCGTGAGGGCATATACTCCGGCCGACGCCATGAAAGCTCCGGCCAGCACATGGCAGAGGCTCAGCATCCTCTGCGCCTGTATCCAGCGGTCGGCGACAATGCCGACAATGGCGGGCATGATGAGCGACACTATGCCCTGGACAGCATAGAAAAGGCCGATCTTGGTGGCAAGCCCTGCTGAGCCGAGGAAATTGCCCAGCGAGATGAGATAGGCACCCCAGACGCCGAACTCAAGGAAATTCATTGCGGCGAGCCGCACCTGTATGGGTTTGATCTTTGACATGGCGGGTTGTATGATTTCAGTAAGGTAAGTCGTCTTCAATCTCCGGGCCTTCGGGCTCTCCGGCCTCGCGCTTGCGCTTGAGTATGGCCGAGATGCGGGCGGCTTCCTCATAGTCCTCACGCTCTATGAGGTCGGCCAGCATACGCTCAAGCTCCCTTATGGCCAGGTTCTCCTCGCGGGGCACCGTGCGCGACTCGCGGGCCTCTCCGGCGCGCGCCGCAACCCCGTCGTCGGGGATGTCAATCTCCTCCATCTCGAAGCCGGTCTCTGCCAGTACCTCGGGAGTGGTATATATGGGGGCACCCGTGCGCATGGCCAGCGCCACGGCGTCTGATGTGCGCGAATCTATGGTGATGGTGCGTCCGGCATCGGCAAGGGTGAGCTCCGAATAGAACACCCCGTCCTCGAACCTGTATATCGTCACCTCGACCAGCCGTATGCCGAAAGCCTTCCACATGCCGGGGAAGAGGTCGTGGGTCAGCGGGCGCGGTGCCGTGACCCCCTCCATCTTCATGGCTATGGCCTGGGCCTCGGCGGCGCCTATCATCACCGGGATACGGTAGGGACCGTTGACCTGGGCCAGTATCAGGGCAAACACACCGGTCTGCACCTGCGAGTATGATATGCCGAGCACACGCAGCGCTATGCGGTTGCCGGAGTCTTGGGGATTGTCGTTTTCCATTTTCACAACATTACGTTACGCCCCGTTATAACTCCGCTGCCCAGACAGAGGCGCGCGTCGGGGGTATAGATGACTGCAAACTGACCCGGAGCAATCCCCTGCACGGGGGCCGGGCTCTCTATCACGTATTCACCGTCGGCCACACGGCTCAGCGTGGCTGGGAGGAACTGTGGCGTATGGCGGTTCTTGAACTGTATCTCCACCCTGTCGCACGCCCCGGGCCACGGATCACGCGTGAGCCAGTGCATCTCGTCGAGATGCAGGGTGTGGCCAAACTGCTTCTCGGTATCATATCCGCGCGAGACATAGATGACACCGTCGCGCACATTCTTCTTGACCACAAACCACGGGCCGCCGCTCAGGCCGAGCCCCTTGCGCTGACCTATGGTGTGGAACCACACCCCTCTGTGCTGTCCCAGCTTGCGCCCCGTCTCAATCTCGATGATGGGGCCCGGCTTCTCGCCGAGGTGGCGGCGTATGAAATCGTTATAATTTATCTTGCCCAGGAAACAGATGCCCTGACTGTCGCGGCGGAAAGCGTTGGGCATCCCCGTCTCGATGGCAATCTCGCGCACCCGCGCCTTAGGCAGGTCGCCGATGGGGAACATCAGGTGGCTGAGCTGGCTGTATGATATGCGGCAGAGGAAATCCGTCTGGTCCTTGACCGGGTCGGGGGCCGTGCCGAGCCATGTGAGGCCGTCAATGACATGCGTGGTGGCATAGTGGCCCGTGGCTGTACGGTCGAACTCATGGCCCCACCGTTCCTCGAAAAATCCGAACTTGATCATCTTGTTGCACATCACGTCGGGATTCGGGGTCAGACCCTTGCGCACGGTGTCGAGGGCATACTGCATCACATTGTCCCAGTATTCCTCGTGCAGCGACACCACATCGAACGGCAGTCCGTAGCGGCGCGCTATCACCTGACACATCTCTATGTCCTCTTCGGCCGAGCAGTCGCCACGCCCGTCGTCAAGTCCGATGCGTATGTAGAACAGGTGCAGGTCGTGCCCCTGCTCGACAAGCCTGTGCACGGCCACGGCGCTGTCGACACCTCCTGATATAAGTACGGCTACTCTCATGGCGGCGTCATACATCCTCGAGCTCCTCCTCCTCGTCCTTGCCGCGGGCGTTGATGATGTAGAGCGATATGAAATAGTCAAGCGAGATTTTGCCGGGCCCGGCTATGAGCATCCAGATATAGATGCCGATGAACATGATGGGAAGATAGCCCGGATCCGTGCTGTCAAGGCCGTAGACAGGGAGGTTGGGCACCATGTCGTGGAGTATGTAGTATTCGGCGCAGCACATGGCGATGATGGGAGGAATGGTCGACAGACGGGTCAGGAAGCCGACCATTATCAGCAGCGAGCACACGGTCTCGATTATTATCATCAGCACCAGCGATGTCGTCGAGGTCATCCCGAATACGGCGGGAAACGTGTCGGCGAGCAGGCTGAAATTGACCAGATGGCGTATGCCGAACTGCAGCAGCATTATGCCCACGAACAGGCGCATGAACAGACGCCCGAGATTGGTGTATGTGTATCCCGTGAGCCGCAGGAAACAGTTGACGATGGGTGAGTATAGCATGGCGTGTCTTCCTTTATCTCTTTTTGAGCTGACGTGATATATCGAGCATCTGATTGATGTCTATATGCTTGAACCGTATGCGGTTGTTGCGCCCGAGGACATAGAAGTCGGGGGTACCCATCCTGAGGTCATATATCAGGTCGGCGTCAGGGGCCGCGCCGACAGTCCACTCGGAGGGCATCGACGACGCATACTCGCGCCACGCCTCGTCGGGCTCTGAGAGCGAGATTGCCACCACCTTCAGCTTACCCTCACCGATGAGCTCGTTGGTCGAGATGTCGGCGCTGAGGCGCAGACGCGCCATGCGGCAGTCCGAACAGTCGGGGTCGTTGAAGAAGAGCACCGTCACCTCGGTCGAGTCGGGAGTCAGCATACCCTTGCTACCGTCGGGACGGGTGAACTCGAGCGAAGCCGCCGGCTCGCCCACAAGCGAATTGCGCAACACCTCGGCCTGCTGTCCGAAACGGGCCTTCTCAGCCTTGTCGATGCGCTTGTTGGCCGCCACAGACTCGGCAAACGGCAGATAAACATTATCAATCCAGAATTCAGCCGAGTCACCATAGAGCCTGCTCTCGGCAATCTCGGCCACCTGAAGCTGGTCCTTGGGCTGCTTCTCGAGCTTCTTCATCAGCTTGCGCACATTTGCGTCGGCCACCTTCGGGTCGGCATTCGAGATGATGGTCAGATATACGTTGATCTCCTGCCCCATCTTGGCGCGGTTGGAGAAAGCTTTGGTCAGGTCGCAGAAATCAAAAAAATGTTCGGCCAGATAGTCACAACGCCCGTTGAACGACGTTATGGAGTCCGGCACAATGGGATACTGGAAATATGTCGGTGTCTGCTCCTGACCCCTCGCGGCCGTGGCCAAAAGCATCAACATACTGAATATCAGCAATTTGATTCTCATAAACTAAATCTACGGCCACATGAGGCCATGTTACAATCACAAATTTAATAAAAAATTTCCTCCCCCCACGCATATCAGCCGCGAAAAAATCCAAATACATCTCACCATCCGAGGACACAAACCTCTCACAGGCATGATTTTTATTTAATCTTTATAGTCATCATGTGTGGATATTTCTCTCACCGCAGGGTGTGGGCGATGGCCGGGGCGTCTTTGGCGTTGATGATGTAGATGCCCTGCGGGGTCGAGATTGAAAGCAGGGGGTCGGAGAGGTCGGAGATGTACGAGTTGTAGTCGCCGATGACCGAGCTGTGGAACAGTCCGAAATAGCCACCCGTACCTCCGCTGCCGTCGACCCTCGTCACATCGCCGAGGTCGCCGTAACGGATTACCCGCACCGACTCGATGTCGGCCGACGGGATGACTGTGGTCGAGAGGACCTTGTTGATTCTCACACCACCCTCGCCATAAGAGAACGATATGGGCATACCCACAACAAGCGAACAGGCCACGCCGATGCACACAACCACCGCCGCACCGTTCCACGAGAAGAAGCGGACAGGTTTCTCGGAGAAGATTCTGTAGAGGCAGACGCCTATGATAGCTGCCAGAGTGACAAATACGCACACGGTGATGGCAATCACCGTCGGACTCCAGTCGAAATAAATCTTATTGTCAAACATATCTCTGAATCGTTAAGCAGGTTATTTCAACTATAACACACAGGCAATGAGATTGTTTGGCAAAAAGCACAGGCGGTGCGGGGCCGGGGGCCACGCACCGCCTGTGGTATGCAGTCAGCGGGTCGGGCGGAGATTATTTGCCGCCGGGGGTGCTAAGGTTGGCGTCGGTCTTGCTGTCGGGGAGGAGTCCGCGGTGACGCAGCAGGGCGTCGACCGAGGGCTTGTGGCCGCGGAACTTGACGAAGAGCTCCATGGGGTCTTCGCTGCCGCCCATCTCGAGGATGTTCTCGCGGAACGACCTGGCGGTCTCGGGGTCGAAGATGCCCTTCTCGGCAAACAGCTCGAAGCCGTCGGTGTCAAGCACCTCGGCCCACAGGTAGGTGTAGTAGCCCGAGGCATAGCCGTCGCTGCCGAAGATGTGCTTGAAATAGGGTGAGCGGTAGCGGTAGGCGACCTGCGAGGGCATGTTGAGCTTCTTGGCGACCTCGGCCTCGAAGGCGTCGACATCGACCTTGTCACCCTCGGCGGGGTTGAGGGCACCCCATGCGAGGTCGAGCAGTGCGGCTCCGGCGAGCTCGGTGGTCATGAATCCCTGGTTGTGGGTCGAGGCGGCCTGCAGCTTGTTGACGAGCTCGGCGGGGATGACCTCGCCAGTCTTGTAGTGGAAGGCGAAATCCTTGAGCAGCTCAGGCTCGAGGGCCCAGTGCTCGGTTATCTGCGAGGGGAGCTCGACAAAGTCGCGGTCTACGTTGGTGCCGCTCTGCGAGCGCAGCTTTGCGCGCGAGAGCATGCCGTGGAGGCCGTGGCCGAACTCGTGGAACATGGTCTGCACCTCGTCGATGGTGAGCAGGGCCGGGGTGTCGGCGGTAGGACGGGTGAAGTTGCCTACGTTATAGATGATGGGGCGTCCGACCTTGCCGTTGGGGTCGACATACGAACCCTTGAACTCGCTCATCCATGCGCCCTGGCGCTTGGAGGCGCGGGGGAAATAGTCGGTCATGAAGACGGCGACATGCTCGCCTGTCTTGGCGTCGGTGACGTCATAGACAGTGACCTCGGGATTGTACTTGGGGGCGTCGGGCATCTCGGTGAACTTGACGCCATAGAGCTTCTCGGCGAGGGTGAAGATGCCCTTGCGCACGTTGTCGAGCGAGAAATATGCGCTCACCTCGTTCTCGTCGAGGTCAAACTTCTTGGCCCTGACCTTCTCTGAGTAATAGTAATAGTCGTAGGGTTCGATGGTGATTCCGGCACCCTCGGCATCGGCGAGTGTCTGCATCTCGGCAACCTCCTCCTTGACGCGGGCGGTAGCGGGCTCCCATATCTGCATCAGCAGGTCTGTGGCGGCCTCGGGGGTCTTGGCCATCACATTGTCGGTCATATATGACGCATAGTCCTTGAATCCGAGCAGACGGGCCTTCTCGGCACGGGTGCGTACGATGTCGGCGATGACGGGGCGGTTGTCATAGGGGGCCTTGGAGGCCAGCGAGAGATACGACTCGTACATGCGGCGGCGCAGGTCGCGGTTGTCGGCATACTTGAGCACCGGCAGACGGCTGGGGGCATGGAGCGTGAAGACCCACTTGCCCTCCTTGCCGCGGTTCTTGGCCTCGGTGGCGGCGGTGGCCACGATACCGGCAGGGATGCCAGAGAGGGCACTCTCGTCATCGACCACAATCTCGCAGGCGTTTGTGGCGGCCAGCAGGTTCTTGTTGAAGGTGAGGTAGAGGTCGGTGAGACGCTTGTTCACAGCCTTGAGCCTGGCTTTCCCGGCCTCGTCGAGCAGGGCGCCGTTGCGTGTGAAGTTCTTGTAGGCGGCCTCGATGGCGCGGATGCGGGCCTTGTCGAGCCCGAGGTCGTTGCGGTGCTCATAGAGATACTTGATGCGGCCGAAGAGCTTGGCGTTCATCGAAATCTCGTCCGAGGCCTCGGAATACATCGGGTATGCGACCTCCGAGATCTTCTGCATCTCGGGGGTGTTGTCGGTCTCGTCGAGCGAGGCGAATACCAGCATCACCTTGTCCACCAGCTCGCCCGATTTCTCCATGGCGAGGATGGTGTTGTCGAAGGTCGGGGTGGTGGGATTGGAGGCAATGGCCTGAATCTCCGAGCGCTGCTCGACAATGCCCCTGCGCAGTGCGGGCAGGTAGTCGTCGTAGGTAATCTGGTCGAACGGCGGAATCTCGTAGGGTGTCGTGTATGACACGGTGAAGGGGTTTACCCTCTCGGCAGTCTGTGCGTGCATGGCCTGTGGGATTGTCAGTGCCGCCGCGACAGCTGCGGCTGTGATGATTGGTTTCATGTGAATCCTGATATGTTGTTTGGTGTTATTCGTCAAATACGAAGGTGGCGACCAGCGGATAGTGGTCGCTCGAGGGTATCTTGGGACGCCTGATGCGCACGGCATCGAAATCACCCTTATAGAGCATCTGGTCTATGCGGAAATAGAACCTGTTGCCGTGATATGTGATGGTGGGACCGAAAGCCTCCTCGGCATAGACGTCGTGCATGTCGTCGCCCATGATGGTGCGCACGGCATAGCACGAGGGGATGTCGTTGAAATCGCCCGCCACAATCCAGTTCCCCCCTATCGAGTCGACACAGTGGCGCACAAACTCGGCTTGCTGCTTGCGCTCGAGAAATGCGGCCCGGAGCTTGCTTATCAGCTTGGTCTTTACCTCACGCACCTCGCGGGCCATCACCCTCTCGGCCCAGGGTGACTTGTCGAAAAGACTCTGGTATAGGGCCTTGTCGGAGGGATCGAGGCCTATGGACTGCAGGTGACAGTTGGCAAGATGGAGCACCTGGCCGCGCATGCTGATGCGGTAGAAAGAGACACGCGTCTTCATCTTCTCGGGCACCTGTATGCGGTCGACCGTAAAAGGATATTTCGAAAGCACCGAGAACTGGTCGTACAGGCCGACCACTCGGAATGGATAGCGCTCGGTGAGGCGGCGCAACTGGGCCGAGGTGATGCGCCACATAGGCCACTCCTTTATCATGTCGGCCTCCTGCAGCGACACGATGTCGGGGTCTTCGTCGAGGATAAAGTCTATGGTGGCGTTGCTCTCGAGGCCGGGCACATTGCCACGGAAATCCCAGAAATGCAGCACATTGTAGGTCATGAATGTAAACGAGCGCTCTTTCTCAGACTCAGTGAGGTCACCGACATGCACATTGACGGGACTGAAGGCGAGTATCGGGGGGAGAGACACAACCCACGCGACAAGGATGGGCCATACGGCCTTGCGCCACAGCAGCAGGTCGAGCACAACGAAGATGAGCCCCACCAGCAGCACGGCGGGAAGCGCCATGGCAGCGAGCGAGGCAAAGACGCAGACGGCGGGGTCTATAGACCCGCCATAGGCCGCGAATACCGTGGTCATGGCCAGCCCTACATTGAGGCCCACGACCACGGCCCGGACAGTGGCCATGCCAGGCCTGGTGAGGAATCTATGTATGGGATGAACTGACATATTGGATGAGGGGGATGAGGGGACGGGGTTATAGGGTTATGGGGTTATAAATCTTATAATTCTTATAAATTTTATAAGATATATAATTCTTATAAAACTTATATTTTGATTTGACAGGTCTTATAACCCTATAACCATTATAACCCCATAACCTATTTTATGTTTCTGCTGACCTCAAATAACCTGCAGCGTTCGGCGGGGGTCAGGGCCGAATAGCCCGAGCGCTTGATTTTGTCGAGGATGGCGTCGAGGTCCCGGCGGTCGTCATCCCCTATGGTCGGCGCAGGGGCCGGTGACGACTTACGTCGTCTGGTGTGGCTGAACAGTTCCCTGACAGGACGTGTGATGTCGCGTCCCTGCCTGAGACAGAGCGCAAAGGCCACGCCCGTGAGGATGCCTCCGACATGGGCAATCTCACCTCCGGCATTGGCACCGCTCACACCAAGCAGCACAAGGGCCACTGTGGCCAGGGCAATCCATTTCAGCTTGACCACACCTATGAAGAGCAGCCTCATGCCGAAATCGGGCATCAGTATTGCGGTGGCGGTCACTATGGCCATCACCGAGGCCGACGAGCCTATCAGCATACCTGTCGAGCCATCGAAGAGGGGCAGCAGATTGTATGCCGCAAGAAACAGGGCCGCCCCGCCGATACCACCATAGACATATAGCACAAGCATCTGCGCCGGTGTGCAGCGATAGAGCATCATCGTGCCGAACCAGTATAGCCAGAGCATATTGAACAGTATATGCAGCACATCGTATTGCGCAAACATATACGTGGCCAGCGTCCACGGGGCGCGCGCCAGCATGTCAAGGCGGCTCGGCAGCTCGACGGCGCCGAGCACGGCATGCAGCGGATCACGGGCGCCGAACAGGAGCCCCACGACCACCGCGAGCCTCAGGACGACGAATATCGCCGCGTTTATCCATATCAGCTTCAGGGGCATCGACGCGGCGCCAAACGATGCCCGCATACGGTCAATAGCCACCATTGTTCCAGCCTCCTCCGAAGGTGCCCTTCTTCTTCCAGTACAGAATCATCAGGAACCCGAATATCATGCCGCCGAGGTGGGCGAAATGCGCCACTCCGTCGGGACGTCCGGCCGCCTCGCTGAGTCCGATCAGCAGCTCGATGACACACATGCCTGCCACCATCCACTTTGCCTTGATAGGCACGGGGATGAAGAACAGATAGAGCGGAGCGTTGGGGAACAGCATTCCGAATGCAAGGAGGATGCCATATATCGCGCCGGACGCGCCTATGGTCACCAGCGCGTTGAGCCATCCGCTCACCACAGCCTCGCCCTGAGGTGTGGCCATCATCTGGTGCAGTGCCTCGCGTGCCTCGGGAAAATCGAGCCCGTTGGAGTTGGCCAGAAGCGGCACGAAGGTGTTCTCCCAAGTCAGCGCCCAAGTCAGCTCCTGTATCAGTCCGGCACCGATGCCGCACGAGATATAGAAGAACAGGAACCTCGGGCTGCCCATGACACGCTCGAGAGTCATGCCGAACATCCACAGCGAGAACATATTGAAGAATATGTGGGCGAAACTCCCCGTCGAGTGCATGAACATATATGTGACAAGCTGGAGCGGGTTGAAATCCGACGCCTTGAAATAATGCAGTCCGCCGAAATCCTCCAGCCCGGCACCGAGACGTCCGGGCAGCACGAACATCGCCAGCCACACTATGAGATTGATGATGATGAGATTTTTGGTCACAGGGGGTATCTGACCGAAAAAGGAACCTCGCGAATTCATACAGTTGTGAAGATAATTAACCGCAAAGTTACGAAATCCGCACGACACTCCCTGCGCCATTAATACTTTTTAATGAAACCATTCCGGGCCACATCTCCGTCAAAACCTACCGGCGCTCCCGAGCGTTATACTGACGATGACCTACAGACCACGACATGCACATCGCACGCACCTTCTCCTCACGGGGTGCCGTCTCGCCGCACTTGCGGCGGGGCTGTCGCTGTGTGCCTGCATCTTTGAATATCCCGACCCCAACTGCGGCATCAATGATGACGGGCAGCTCAATGTCACCTTCGACTGGAGTGCCGACCCGACCGCACGCCCCGAGGGGATGTCGGTGCTGTTCTATCCTGTGGACGGAGGCAGCTACTGGCGATATGAGACCGGGCCGCAGGGAGATGCCGTAGCGCTTGGGCAGGGAGACTATGGAGTGGTATGCTTCAACAACGATACCGGCTCAGTCCTCTTCGAGAATCAGGACGACTATGCCACAGCACTCATCACCACACGCCCCGCACGCCTCACCGACGGACTCTCGGCCGACTATCCCTACTCCCAGCCCCCGCGCCGAGAGGCCGAACAGGAGCAGCCCGTGGTGTCGCAGCCCGATGCGGTGTGGGGAGCTTCTGACGGAGGTTTCGTGCGCACGTCAGGTCAACAGTCCATCACACTGTCACCACGGCCTCTGGTAGCCCGCTACAGGGTCACAGTCGAGGAGGTCGTCAATATAGAGAGCGCAGCGCAGGTGTCCATGGCCATATCCGGGCTCACCGCGGGCCGCATACTCTCTGACGGAGCCATGATACCCGTCGAGGTCACCGTCCCCGGCCGGATGCGCCGCACAGCCGAGTCCGAGCTCGGGGGCTGGCTGCTCGGATTCGGGCGCATCGACGACCGCGGGGAGTGCATGCTCACCATCTATGCCCTGTTGCGCGACGGCCGGCGCATGCTCTACGAGTATGACGTGACACAGACCGTAGCCTCAGCCCCCAATCCGATCGACGTGGAGATAAGACTCAGAGGTCTTGAGTTTCCACACATCGAGACGTCGGGAGGCACAGGGGTGGAGGTCGGCGTCGACGACTGGGAGGTGGTCGAGATTGAACTTTCGACATAGCTCCCGTGTTTTACTCACGTACTCACGCATACGACTCTGCATACCGTAGATATACCCCCTACAGACCAAAGACATAAAAAATAATTTTTAATATACATATAATTATGAGAATCACATCCGCCATTCTCCTCCTCTCCGCGGCAGGATTAGGATTCACCGCCTGCTCGAGCGACGATGACAACACACCTGCAACCGGTCCCGCCAATCAGGTCAGCTTCAATGTAACGGTGCCCCGCGCACAGCGTGCAGCCACGACCACCGGCACCATCAGCCAGTTCTATGCATGGACGTTTGTCGATGGCAAGGAATACATGCCCGGTGTCAGCGTCAGCCGCACCGGAACCGCATGGGAGGCGCAGCCCGTCATCTACTGGCCGGCAGACGGCCAGCCGGTCAATTTCTATTGCGTCAGTCCTATGGTCGGCGACGGCACACAGAGCAATCCCTCGGAGCCCGACATCAAGGGATATGTAAATACCGACGGCACGACCGACCTGCTCTATGCGGTGACGCTCGGAGCGACTACCAACCCCGTCCGTATCAATTTCCGTCACGCACTGTCACGCCTGGCATTCAATTTCAAGCGCAGTCAGGCATCCTCGACCCAGTCTCCCCTCAAGGTCGAGGTCAAGGGTGTCACCGTCACCGCCGTCAACACCAAAGGCTCGTTCAACTATCCGCACGAGACAACATCAATGGAGTCGGCAGTCTCGGGTGTATGGCGTGACCAGTCATCTCCCGCCGATGCCGTAATCTCGCAGAACGAGACCGTCGTCCTCACCGACAGCTACATGAACATCAATTCGACAGGCTATGAGTTCGTCATCCCGCAGGACATCGCCGAGTCGGCTCCCGACTACAGCGGCGCATACGTCAAGGTGCTCTGTTCGGTCTATGACGAGAGCTCGGGCGTAAAGCTGTGGCCTGCAGGACAGGCCGAGGACTACCTGTATTTCCCGCTCAATGCCTCAGGCCAGGCGTCAGCCACACACTGGGAGCCGGGCAAGGCATACGCCTATAACATCACTATCGGCGTTCCGGCCGGCAGCGGCAAGATAGAGTTTGACATCACGGTCGACGAATATCAGCAGTTCGAGGGCATGGAAATCGAATAAATGACGCACCCCGCATGGTGCCGTCGGCAATATCATGTCTGCCCGGGGTGTCAGGCCGTCACGGCCTCTCGTCCCGGGCTATCATTATACTATCTGCCATACCGATGCTGTCAAGAAACATGACGATAATGCTGTTGGCCCTTGTGGCCACAGGCTGTTCGGACGACGAGCCCGCACAGCCTGTACCTCCGTGCCAGGTCGGCTTTGAGGCCGAAGCCCGGCAGAATGGGCCGACGACCACACTGAATATCACCGATTTCAAGGTCACGGCCTACAGGCAGAACGAGTGGGGATATGAGATGCTGATGGACAACGTGACCGTGACCCGTACAGGACTCAATTCATGGGAATATTCTCCGCCCGTAGACTGGCCTGTAGGCGAGACGGTAGACTTCTATGCCGTCAGTCCGGCATGGGTCACCATGAACAACAATGCATGGTGGGAGCACATAATACCCTTCTCGGCACGCGACGACGTATCTACCGACCTGCTGGTGGCAGTGCGCACCGACGTCAACCAGACATCCGGGCGTCTCAAGCTGAATTTCCGTCATGCCATGGCCCGCGTCAACATACGCCTCAGATGCAACCTGCCGGGACGCACCGCCCGCGTCAAGGCAATCTGGCTCAACAATTACGCCGACTACGGCAATTTCCAGTATCCCCATGTCACCACCGCGCCCGACACAGGCATCGGCGAGCTTTATGACTGCTGGCAGGTCTACAATACCACTAACACGCGCATAGAGCTATGGCGATCGGCCGACGGCTATCTTGCCCTTGGCTCGGAACCACAGACCGTCTGCAGCGACTGCTATTTCATCCCCTTCACCCTCAAGTCGGGCACCGACCATCCGGGATGGGAGGCGACACTGTTTGACGTGCTCTATCAGGTTGTCGACACCGAGACCGGCGAACAGGTATGGCCCACGGTTGATTTCCGCACAGCCACCGTCGAGGTCGCAGCCGCGACTCCCGACAGCCGCTGGGAGCCGGGACGGAGCTACACATACACCATCGACGTAGGCATCCCGGCAGGATGGTCACGGTCATCGGAGGCCTCACCTCAGGTAATATGCGATGTGGAAGAGTATTGACGACCGGGGGGACGATGCTTCGTGCATCGTCCCCCCCCGATTGTTTTTTTACATTTGTAGATTAAGCGTTCAGTGATTGAGTGGATTACTGTAAATCATCTCAGATGCCTCGCGGTAAAGGTCGCCGAGGCGATGGAGGGTTTCCTTGATTTTCATTTCAGTCGGTTGTTTAGTTAATATAATCTCTGTTTATTATTACAACGCAAAGGTAAGCAAAAATGTTTAATAAACATATTTTTCAACATAAAATTTCAATGCGCCTATCGAAGGAGGCCCGGAGGGCCGGGGATTATCAGAAACCCAACACACAGTGTGGGGTAGTGATACTGAGAGGGTTATGAGCCTCATGAGGATGGCTCGCTGTGAGGGCGTCGCAGAATCCTCAGCCGCGACGCGGCGATATGTGGAAAGCCCCACATCGAGCCGTGTGACAGGATAGCCCGTAAGGGCGTCATCCTGTACACGGCGATGGTGTGGGGTAGAGATGCAGATATAAAGCCGGGCCTCGGAGAGGTCCATTAATTTCAAAGGCGGCCGCGAGACGTACGTGAATTAAAGGACCTCTACGAGGCCCGTTTGCCTTACGCCTTTCCCCCCACACCATCGCCCTGCGGGCTCGATGTGGGGCTTTCCACATATCGCCGCGTCGCGGCTGGTGGCATCAGACGGCAAGACCGCACCACGGGCTATGTGCCGCGCCCCCCGTGCGGGGGCCGCAAATCACATATCATCCCATATCTCGGGGCAAGCCCCGAGGCTATTAAGGCCACGCCCCGCATCCGCGGGGCTCCATCGCCGCGACACGACATTTTACAGCAATAGACACACAAAAAACCGCCCGGGGCTCGCGTTGGCGAGGCACCCGGGCGGCGCTATCAGAGGGTGTTGAGGATGTTTACTGCGGAGTGAGTGTGCAGATGTAGGGACGGGTGGCGAGGTTGAGTGTCACGAGGTACTTGCCTGCGGTGACATTCATGTCAGCACCGCCCACGGTGAGGTTATCAAGCTCGCCGCCAAGGTTGATGTTGAGGGCCCAGTCATCGTTCATGCGGAACTTGAAGACACCGTCTGTCATGTCGACCACGCCCGACCATGTGAGGAAATCGGCCGAGGGAGCAAGATTGGTCTGAGCATCCCAACCGGCAGGTGTAGCGCTACCGATCACACCGAGTGTTTTGATAATGGTGGTGGTATATGTCAGCGACTCCTTCTTGAGGTCGGCAGTGGCGTTGGTTGCATCTTCAGGAATCTCGATGACGGCACGTACCCAATAGAGGCCATCAGTATCGACAGTGAGGTTAACACCCTTATCCACGGTCGAAAGGGTACCGGGCTTGTCACCGGGACCGTAGTTGGTACCATTCCAATCCTTCTGGCTTGTGAACTTGAAGCCACCATTGAGGTGTGCGAAACCTGTGAAGACATATCCGTCGCCTGTGGTGAGGGTCTGCGAGGCAGCCTGATTCCAGCCGTTCGAGTCGCCGGGGGTGTAGAGCATCGGGAGTGACTCAACGCGGAATGTCTCTTCGCCTATATTGACCTTGAGGGTATACGCGCCGGTATTGTCGATGACGATGGCTGCGGGAGCCGAATTCTCGGCAACGACGAGGAATTCGCTTGCCTCGGGGTCGATGGCTGCGACATAACCTGCATACTCGGCACCATAGCCTCCGGCATCGAGAGTTCCGGCTGCCACGGTCGACGCGGGAACGACTACAAACTCATATCCTGCGCCCTCGACATTGAGGGTGGCAGAGAAATTGGGGTCGTCATAGGGGTCATAGCCCGACTGCGACATCTTGATGGCCTGGCTGAGGTCCCAGTTGCAGAACGAGCCGACTACATAGTAGGCGTCCTCGACCACATGTCCGTAGGGATCGAAGGGGGTCACGGTCACAGACTCAGAGCCATAGAATGTCGAGGCATTGCCCATGCGGACAGACTGTGTGCCCTTGGTGGCGAACACGGGGAAACGCAGATAGACGGTGCGCTCCTTGGGATTCTTGCCGTATGCCTCTTTCCATACGCCGTCCCAGACGTCGGGGTTTACCATCACCTCGCCCTCGGCACCCATAGAGGTGGTAACCCTGGCTACCTCGGCGAAATCCTGTGTCTGCGACATCTCCATATAGGGCACGTCGGGTGTATAGCCCTCGGGCCAGTCGGTGGGGGTGTCGACCTTGGCGACATTGATGAGGCCCTCGGCAGTGTTGAAGGCGGTCAGGCTGATGGGGGCCTGGGTGTCAGACCCGGCCACGACCTTTACGTTTTCGGCGCTCACGCCGGGGAGCTGGGGATTGACCTGCGGCAGCGAGTCAGATTCCTCGATGTCATCGCAAGCAGAGAATGCCATGACGAGAGCCGCCAGTCCGATGAATTTTGTATATTTCATTGTGTGAGGTTGTCTTTTGCGGGGACTCCTTGGCCGCCCGGCACGATGGCCGGGCGGGTGCGGAATCCGTTGTTATGGTTTACTCTATGGTTGTCTTATAGGGTATCTCCGAGAGATCGATGGTGACAGTGTGACTGCCTCCGGCAATGTTCATGTTGGGGCCGTCGAACGTCATCTCCTCCTCGGGACCGCCATAGTTGAGCTTCCAATCGGAGGTCGGGCCGTTGATGATGGCCTTGAAGCCGCCACCGTTGCCGAAATCGGTTGTCAGAGTCCAGGTCTTGAAATCATCCGAATGCTCGAGCTCTGAGGGAGAAGCGGCATTCCAGCCCTGGAAATCACCTACGAGACCGAAGCTGGTCACAAACGTGAGGGTGTACGTAAGCTCCTTAACATCGACATCAGCAAAGTAGAGACCTGCGCCGGTTGCGGGAAGCTTGAGGTTTCCGGCACCTCCGTCGGTCGAGAGGGTGCCTTCGGTGCCGGTATCACCATAGTTGATGCCGTTCCAGTCGGGTTTGGATGTGAACTTGAATTCGCCGTCAAGGTAGACAAGGCCGCGGTAGTTGGTCCACTCACCGGTCTTCTCATCCTGCTTGTAGCCGAGCAGCTTCATCGAATTCTCCTGGTTCCAGCCGTTAGAGTTGCCGGGGGTGTAGAGCAGCGGCAGCTCGGGCACGAGCGAGAAGTAATCCTGGACAGCGGCCAGGGTGACAGTGTTCGAGACGATACGTGTGATGGCCTGGTTGTTGATCGAGGCGATGGCACGTACATAGAGGGGAGCTGTCATGGGGGTGTACTGCGACTCTTCGGTGATGCCGCGCATGGCCAGGATGGCGTCAGACACGGAGCTGTCCTCGAGCGTTATCACAGCACTGTTGGGGTCCACGGGAGAAACCACAACGCTATAGGGTGCAGCCTCGGTATCCTCCGGGTCGGGAGCCGGGAGCGACGCGCCGAAATCCTCGTAGAGCGACACCTCGACGTTATACTCGGGTGCGACGGTGAGGCCGTAGTTAGGCTGCGAGCAGGTGAGCTCGATGGTATTGCCGCGCTGAAGGGCATAGAGCTGATCGGCAAAGGGGGGCGTGTTGAGCACGAACTCTGTGGGCTCCTGAATCTTGGGGGAGTCGTCAGGCTCGCAGGATACGAGACCTGCCACAGCGAGCGCCATCATGCCGTAGATATGAAGTCTGTTCATTGTATAGTCTTAATGAAATGATTCGTGAGTAAGTGATGATGGATTTGATTATTCCTCGGGGGCAGGTATGGCACCGCCGGTGGGATAGCCGGGATTCTGGCCGAGAGTCGACTCGAACTGTACGGGGATGGCATACAGGCTGCGGTAGTCGGCGATGTTGGCACCGTTATAGTTGCCGCTCTTCCATTCCCAGTTGTACGAGTTGCCCGTGTACTTGCCGAAGCGGATGAGGTCCGAACGGCGGTGGCCCTCCCAGTAGAGCTCGCACATGCGCTCCTTGAGCAGGTCGTCGGCATTAAGCGAACCCACGGGTGCTACGCCTGCACGGAGACGCACGTCGTTGAATCGGTTCACGCCGTCGCAACCGCTCGCACCGTGCAGCTCGCACTCTGCCAGCATCAGGTAGACGTCGGCCAGGCGGAACAGGGGATAGTCGGTGTTGTTATAGGCGTTGACAGCCGTTGCGGTGCCGTCGGCGTTGTCGTAGTTGGTCTCGGGGGTATAGACATACTTGACGCACATGTAGCCGCCGCCGTTCTCGGTCCAGTCGGCCATATCGTCGGGTGTCACGTCCTCGTGGAGCTTGCCCTGATAGATGAGGCGGCGCTTGTCGGTCGAGATGAGGTTGCGCGAGAGCTGCGGGTGTACGCGGGGACCTGCCCACTGGTCACCTGCACAGCCGTAGGGGAGGCAGTCGACCTTGGCGTTGTATGCGCCTACAGAAAGATAGGTGGTACCGCCGTAGGTCTGGATGGTGTTGGCATCCTGAGGCACGGCCCAGATAATCTCGCTGTTGCCCACATACTTGTCGTTGGTGGCGCAGAAGAGATACTTATACTCGAGCGAGGGGTTCCAGGGTATTGCGTTCTTGATCTCGAGACAGAGATTGGCGCACTCCTGCCACATAGCCTTGCCGGTATAGACCTCGGCGTTGAGATAGAGCTTGGCAAGGAGCATCTTGCCGGCCTCGCGCGAGAGGCGGCCATAAATCTGCTGCGATGCGGGCACAAGACCGTTGATTGCGTCGGCCAGGTCGGCTGTCACGGCGTCAAAGAGCTCTGCACGCGAATAGGTGGGAGGTATCGAGCCTACGATGTTGGCCTCGGTCACCCAGGGGCCCTTGCCGAAGATGTCGATGATGTGATAGTATGCCAGGGCGCGGAGCGTACGGGCCTCGCACTTGAACTGGTTGACCTCCTCGGGGGTGAAATATCCGGCACCCTTGTCGATGTCGCGGAGGAAGGCGTTGCAGATTGCAATCTGATAGTTGAAGCGGCAGTATGCCTCGTAGAGCATGGCGCAGTCGGGACCGGCGTTGGCGCTCTTCACCTCGGGGATACCTGCGTCCTTCCAGTTGTCGCCCATGATGGTCTCGTCGGTGCCGAGCTCCTGGAGGTTCCACATCAGACGGGTGTAGATGGCGCGGCCCTCGTCATTGACCTGCACGCCTCCGCCGAACACCAGACCGCCGTATGCGCGGGCCATGAGTCCGAGATAGTCTTCCTTGGAGGTGAGCTCGGTCTTGGTTGTGGGGTTCTCGGGCTCGACGTCAAGGTCGCCGACACACGATGTCGACATGCCCATGGTCATTGCAGCCGCAATCCCCGCTATGATATATCTGTTGAATTTCATATTTCGAAATCTTGTGATGTTGATGACTTGATTTGAATGTTTAGAACTGAGCCACTACGCCGACAGAGAATGTGATGGGTCGGGGATATACACCGCTGTCGATGCCACCGGCGCTCTCGGGATCCATGCCCTTGTACTTGGTGATGACGAAGGGGTTCTGCACGGCACCGTAGAGGCGCAGGCGCAGGTTGTCCTTGAAGAGGTTGCTCCAGGTGTAGCCGAGGGTGATGTTGTCGCAACGTACGAACGAGGCGTTCTGCACGAAATAGTCGGAGAGCTTGGTGAGCGACGACTGGTTCTCGAAGAGGAATGTGTCGTTCATCATGTTGCTCAGAGGCAGTGCGTTGTTCGAGGCCATATCGGTGGTTCCGGCCATGTTCGAGTTATAGAGCCAGTTGCCGATGTTTGCGCGGAACACGATGCCGAAATCCCAGCTGCGCCAGTTGATGGTGTTGTTCCATGTCATGGTCACCTTGGGGGTGGGGCAGTGATAGAAATACTTGTCAGCCTCGTTGATGCGGCCGTCGCCATTGCGGTCTACGAAGACGCCCTCGAGGGGGTTGCCGTCCTGGTCATAGACCTGCTCGTAAACATAGAATGAGCTTGCGGGATGACCCATGGCGTGCTTCTGGGCGAGGAGGTCGGTGCCTACGCCGCCAAACGATGTGTCGGCGCCGTCAGAGAGCTTGGT
>OMDW01000100.1_pt1 | contig 20285 bp, 13 predicted proteins | sample 1673661 | NCBI WGS metagenome assembly OMDW01 (sample SAMEA103958118, study PRJEB25191) | human gut metagenome
AGGCACGCCTCGGTGATATGATATGCTTGGTTGTCGTCGCACGCCATGATCGCCACCGGCTTGGGCAGCGACTGCAGCCACGTGATGAGCTGCGCCGTGTCGTAGTACCACAGGTCGTTCTGGGCTCCGCTGCGCAGCGACGAGAAGGTGAAATCGGGGTTCGCCTGCTCGATGGTCTCGCGGAAACCCTGGCAGCGTTCGTCCGAGAAGTCGATGCCCCGCGTCCCGTAGAAGGCGAAGTTGCGGAACCCCTTTTTCAGGAAATACTCCGCGGCCATGCGGCCGGCAAGGTGGTGGGGCCCGGTGATGTTGGGGATCGTCGTGAAACGCTTCTTGAAATCCTGCGCGATGGCGATGATGCCGTTTTCGCGGAACAGACCGACGTTGTCCGTGTTGTAGAACTGCCCGATCACGGCGTCGGCCTTCATCCGCACGGCCCATTCGACCACCGCCTCTATGCCGAACTTGTCGCGTATCGACAACGGCAGCCGGCAAAGGCTCCACGCCTGCGCCGTGTCGTGCGCATAGCGGGCCATGCCGAGCAGCAGTTCGCGGGCATAGGCTTCGGAAAAATCGGTCAGGAAAATTACGCGTGCCATGGTCTGGTTGGGTCTCTTCGAGGGTAAAGATAGCTTTTTTTCGGGAATTTTCTGCCCCAGGACGGAATTTCGGGCGAAAAGGCACTCCTGCCGGGGTTTCGGCGCCGGATAGGAAGGTTCTGCGCGATGTGAGGATGTAAAAGCGCAAATAGCCACGGACGGGACGCTTCTCTTCTCTTATATTTGTATAACCTAAACTGCGACCGGTTCCGATGCTGCGCAGATACGGCTGCCGGGGTTTGCAATACCGCCCCGGAATCCTTATCTTTGATGGAACGCTTTACGGACGGGGCGCATACACCGAAACTGCCATGACCAAAAAACTTACCTTCGCCTTGCTGGCCCTCGGGCTCCTTGCGTGCGCGCCGCGGCCGGCCGGCCCGGTCGATTATGTAGACCCGTTCATCGGCACGGGCTACCACGGGCATACCTACCCGGGCGCAACGACGCCGTTCGGCATGGTGCAGCTCAGCCCCGACACGCGTGCCGGGGACTGGGACGCCTGCGCCGGTTACCATTATGACGATACGACCATCGACGGTTTTTCGCATACGCACCTCAGCGGTACGGGGTGTGCCGACCTGGCCGACATCCTGTTCCATCCCACCACGCGCGAAATCGTGTTGCACGACGGCGCCTGCGTCCTGCAGCCCTATTTCTTTTCGCACGGGGACGAGAAGGCCTCCTGCGGCTATTATGCCGTGGAGTTACCCGGTGAAAATATCCGGGTGGAGCTTACGGCGGCGCCCCGTACGGGCGTGCACCGCTATACCTTTACGGGCAAGGGGCCGCGGCAGGTGGTCGTCGACCTGATGCACACGATCGCCGAGGAGCAGGTCGACATGCGCGAATTGCGGACGACGGCGCCCGATGAGATCGCCGGGATGCGCCGCACGCAGGGGTGGGTGCCCGACCAGTATGTCTTTTTCTCCGCCCGTTTTTCGGAGCCTTTCGCCGACGTGCGGCTGCTGGGCGACAAACAGGCCGTGCTGACCTTTGCGCCGGAGACCGAAACGCTTACGATAGCCGTCGGGTTGTCGTCGGTCAGCGCTGAGAATGCCCGTCTCAACAGCGTCGCCGAGGTGCCGGAGCTGGATTTCGATGCCGTGCATGCGCGTGCCGCCGCGCTGTGGCGCGAAGCGCTGGGCGACATCGTCGTCGAGGGCGGTTCGCGCGACGAAATGGTCAATTTCTATACGGCGCAGTACCATACCAAGCTGACGCCCAATCTGATGAGCGATGTCAACGGCGAGTACCGCCGTCACGACCAGCGCATCGCGCGTATGCCGCAGGGCGGTGCCTACTATTCGACATTCTCGCTGTGGGACACTTTCCGCGCGTGGAACCCGTTGCAGACGCTGGTGGATACGACGTTAGTCAACGACATGATCCGCAGTATGCTCGACATGTACGACATAACGGGCGAGCTTCCGATCTGGCCGCTCGCGTCGGGCGAGACGGGGACGATGATCGGCTACCATGCCGCGTCGGTCATTGCCGATGCCTACCTGAAAGGTATCCGCGGATACGATGCCGAAAAGGCCCTCGATGCGATGATCCGCTCGTCGAACATCAATAAGAAAGGTTCCGATTACTATGTGGCACAGGGGTTTATACCTTCCAATATCAAGCGCGAGTCGGTCTCCTGCACGCTGGAATATGCCTACGACGACTGGGCGATCTCCCGCATGGCCGGGGCCATGGGCCGGGACGACGTCGCCCGGGAGTATGCGCAGCGGGCGCTCAACTACGCCAATGTCTTCGACGGGTCGACCTGTTTCTTCCGCGGCCGCGGGACGGACGGCAACTGGTCTGAGCCGTTCGAAGAGTTCGCCACGGGGCGCGACTATACCGAGGCCACGCCGTGGCACTACCGTTTCTTCGTGCCGCACGACGTGAACGGGCTCGCCGGGCTTTTCGGCAGCCGCGAGGCATTCGTCCGTGAACTGGATCGGCTCTTTACGCTCGAATCGGACGAGATGCAGCTCGACGTAAGCGACGTGACGGGGCTCATGGGGCAGTATGCCCACGGCAACGAACCCAGCCACCACATGGCCTACCTCTACAATTATGTCGGGCAGCCGTGGCGGACACAGGAGCTCACGCGCAGCCTGCTGCACGGGATGTACGCCCCGACGCCCGCGGGGATCATCGGCAACGAGGACTGCGGCCAGATGTCGGCGTGGTACATCTTCTCCAGCCTGGGCTTCTATCCCGTCTGCCCCGGCTCGAACCAGTTTGCGCTGACCGCCCCCCAATTCCCGAAGGCCGTCGTGCGCCTGGCCAATGGCCGCACGCTGACCGTTACGGCAAACAACCCCCGCCGCAATACCTATATCGCTTCGGTGACGCTCGACGGAGTGCCCGTGACCGAAAATTTCATCACCTACGAACAACTGATGCAGGGGGGAGAACTGCACTTTACGCTCCGGCAGCGTCCTGACTTCACGCGCGGTACGGAGGCTGCCGCGGAACCCTATTCGCTCACGCGCGGCCAGGTCGTTTCGATCCCCTATACCACGCAGAACGTGAGCCTCTTCACCGAGCCTGTGGCCGTCGCCCTGGCCACGACGACGGCCGGGGCCGAAATCCGCTATACGCTCGACGGCTCGGAGCCGGACGAAACCTCGGCGCTCTATGCCGGGCCCGTCGTTGTCGACCGCTCGCTGACGCTCAAGGCGCGGGGATTCAAACCCGGGGCCGCACCGAGCCGTACGCTGACGCTCCAAGCCGAGAAGGCCGTATTCCGCAAAGGGCTGTCCGGAGCGGGCGCGGCCATGCGTCCGGGCGTCGCCTATGCCTGTTACGAAGGCGTGTTCTCGCATGTGGACGAGATTCGCCGGGGGAAGCTCGTGGCGTCCGGGACAATGCCCGAGCCGTCGATTGCCGATGCCCCGCAGGAAGACCATTTCGGATATATTTTCAACGGCTGGATCCGCATTCCCGAACGGGGCGTGTGGGAGTTCATGACCAAGAGCGACGACGGCAGCGTGCTCGTGATCGGCGACCGGAAGGTGGTCGACAACGACGGGTCGCACGCTTCGGTCATGGCGACCGGGCGCGTGGCGCTCGAAGCGGGTCTGCATCCCTATACGCTCATGTATTTCGAGGATTACGAGGGGCAGGATCTCTCCTGGGGCTGGAGGGCGCCCGGAGCGGCTCTCTTCGAGCAGATCCCCGCGGAGCGTCTGTGCGTCGAATTTCCCAATTGTCCCGGTGATTAAACTATAAAGTTATGAAACGATTGTTCTATCTTCTGGCGGCAGCGGCGTTCACTGCCTGCGGTTCGGCCACGACGCTCAGCGTCATGACCTTCAACATGCGTTACGACAACCCCGAAGACGGGGCGGACAACTGGCGTTTCCGCCGCGGGCGGGTCGCCGAGGTGATCGCTTCGCACGGCGTCGACGTTTTCGGTACGCAGGAGCTGCTTGCCAACCAGCTCGGCGACCTGAAGCGTTTGCTGCCCGGCTATGCTGCGGTGGGCGTCGGCCGTGAGGACGGTGCCGAGGCGGGCGAGTTCAGTGCCGTATTTTACCGGCGGGATCGTTTTACGCCCCTCGAATCCGGGACTTTTTGGCTGAGCGAAACCCCCGACGTCGCAGGCTCGAAAGGGTGGGACGGCGCCTGCGAGCGCGTGGCAACCTGGGTCGTATTGCATGACAGGGACGGGAGCAGGGAGTTCCTCTTCGTCAACACCCACCTCGACCATGTAGGGCAGGTCGCCCGCGACGAAGGCGTGAACCTGCTCAGGGAGCGCATCGAAGCGCTGCGCGGGGATCGGCCTGTGATCCTGACGGGCGATTTCAATTCCGAGCCCGGCTCGTCGGTCGTGGCGCACGTGCAGAAAGACGGCGTGCTGCATGACGTGAAGCAGGTCGCCGCCCGTAAATCCGGCACGGAGTGGAGTTTTTCCGACTTCGGGCAGATACCCGAGGCCGAACGCCCGTTGCTCGACTACATCTTCGTGAGCGACGGCATCGCCGCCGACCTTTACGAGGTGCTGCCCGATACGCTCGGTGGCGGTTATGTCTCCGACCATGCCCCCGTGATGGCCATTGTCAAATTCGAAAAATAACATCCCGCAATGAAAAAGATACTCAAAAGCTGGCTGCTGTTCGCAGCACTGTGCACCTGCGCCACGGCTGTGGCCGAGCGCCCCATCCTGATCCATTCGCACAACGATTATTGCCGCCGTGCCCCTTTCTGGCAGGCGTACGCCCAGCAGGTCTATTCCATCGAGGCCGACGTGTTCCTGCACGGCGGCAAGCTGCTCGTGGGGCACGAGGTCGAAGACCTTTCGCCCGGGATGACCTTCGAGGCGCTCTACGTCGAACCGCTGGTGACGCTCTTCGGGCGTAACGGCGGGCGTGCATGGAAGGATTCCGGCGAACACCTTCAACTGATGGTCGAGCTCAAGTCTGCTACCGAACCGACTTTACAGGCCGTTGCGGCATTGCTGGGCCGCTATCCCGAGGTGTTCGACCCGGCGGTGAACCCCGAGGCCGTGCGGATCGTCGTCACGGGGCGTGTCCCGGCACCGGCCGATTTCGGCAAATATCCCTCCTATATCCGTTTCGACGGGGTGTGGGATGCCGACTATACGCCCGCGCAACTGGAGCGCATCGCCCTGATAAGCGCCGATTTCAGCAACTATTCGCAGTGGAACGGCAAGGGCTCGATCATCCCGGCCGAGCGTGCGGAACTGGAGACGGTCATCGACCGCGCACATGCCTGGGGAAAACCCGTGCGTTTCTGGGGCGCCCCCGAAGGGACGACGGTTTACTATACCTTTTATGATATGGGTATCGACTACCTCAATACCGACCATCCCGAGGTGTGCGCCGCGTTCTTCGATGATTTCGGCAACAAGAATTTCCAGATCGGCGAGCGCCGCACGGCCGCCGAAGGCGTGACGGGCACCAAGCGCCTGGACAAGACCACGCGCGATTTCCGGGGCTTCCAGAACGACAAGCTGCAACTCTCCAAGGGCATCGACGTCTACACCCCGACTTACCGCAACGACGGGGGCCGGGGACGGGTTCGCAACGTGATCTACCTGATCGGCGACGGCATGGGGCTGTCGCAGATCGTGGCGGCTTTCTATGCCAACAAGGGGCTGTCGACCCTGCAGATGAAATATATCGGCCTGCAACAGAACAATGCGCTGGATGCCTTCACGACCGACTCGGCTGCCGGCGGCAGCGCCCTGGCCACGGGCGAACGCCACGATAACCGCCATATCTCGATGAGCCCGGAGGGCGTGCCCTATCCCTCGCTGAGCGATTTCTTCCACGACAGGGGGCTGCCCGTGGGCGTCGTGACGCTGGGTAACATTGCCGATGCCACGCCGACGGCCTTCTACGGGCATTCGGTCGAGCGCGACAATGCCGACGAGCTGACCCGCTGCCTCATGGACGGGCGCATCGACCTGCTCTGCGGCAGCGGCATCCGTGAATTTACGCGCCGCAAGGACGGGATCGACCTGGTCGGGGAGCTGGAGAAACAATACGATTTCGTGCGTTCAGTCGATGGGATCGATGCCGCGAAGGGCAAGGTCATCTGCATCGACGAGGCGATGGACGATGCGGCCGAGGAGGCCAACCTGACACTGCTGGCCGATGCCACGCGCGCTTCGATCGCCAAATTGCAGGAACGCGGCGGCGAAGGGTTTTTCCTGATGGTCGAGGGCGCCAAGATCGACTATGCGGGGCACTCGCGCTGCCTGCCCGGTTCGGTCATCGAGACACTGAGCTTCGACCTGGCCGTTGCCGAGGCGCTGAAATTCGCCGACACGAACGGCGAGACGCTCGTCATCGTCACGGCCGACCATGAAACCGGCGGCCTGGTGGTGGTCGACGGCGACGAGCATACGGGGCGTGTGACGGGCGTCTATGTTTCCGACGACCATACGCCCGCCATGCTTCCGGTATTCGCCTACGGCCCGGGCGCCGACAAGTTCTGCGGCACCTACATGAATACCGAGATTGCACGCAGGATAAAATCACTGATAAAATAACCGCATACTATGACGCTACGCAAACAAATCGCGGCATTCGTGTCGCTGGTCTTCGCAGCGGGCACGGCAGGGGCGCAAGACCTCAAATCGGGGCCCTACAAGCTGCCCTACAAAAACACCTATGTAAAGGAGGTATTCGTGGCCGAGAACGAGTTCCGCACGGCCAAACCCGAACACATCAAACCCCGGACGTTCGCCGAGGCGCGCAAGATCCTGCCCTCGCCCGTGTGGGAAGGGCATGAAAAGGAGGTCGAGATGTACTGGCACGCCTGGCAGATCGCCGTGGGCAACATCCGCCAGCCGCAGGAGGGCTCCGGGTTCGTGTCGCCTTACCTCGATATTGCCTACAACGGCAATATCTTCATGTGGGACGCTTCGTTCATGATGATGTTCGCCCGCTACGGTTACCGCTTTTTCCCGTTCCAGCGCACGCTGGACAACTTCTACGCCAAGCAGCATCCCGACGGGTTCATCTGCCGCGAGATCCGTGCCGACGGCTCCGACTGCTTCGAGCGCTACGATCCCACCTCGACGGGGCCCAACCTGCTGCCGTGGGTCGAACTGATGTATTACCGCCAGTTCGGCGACATCGACCGCCTGCACAAGGTTTTCCCCGCCCTGTGCGCCTATGCCAAGTGGTGGCGGCTCAACCGCACGTGGCCCGACGGCACCTACTGGTCGAGCGGATGGGGGACGGGCATGGACAACATGCCCCGCGTGAAGCCCGAATACAACCCGATCTTCTCGCACGGCCACATGGTCTGGCTCGATACCAACCTGCAGCAGATGCTGGTCGACGAGTCGCTGCTCAACATCGGTTTCCACATCGAACGCTGGCAGGAGATCGAGGACATGGAGGACGAGATGAAACGGCTGCGCGCCTATGTCAACGAGCACCTGTGGGACGACGCGACGGGTTTCCTCTACGACCGCTACGGCGACGGGTCGCTCTGCACGACCAAGGGGATCGGCGCCTTCTGGGCCCTGCAGGCCGACGCGCTGGACAAGGGGCGGATGGATCGCATGGTTGCGCACCTGGCGGACACGGCCGAATTCGACCGTCCGCACCGCGTGCCGTCGCTCTCGGCCGACCACCCGAAATACAACCCGACGGGCCGTTACTGGCAGGGCGGCGTATGGCCGGGTGCCAATTACATGGTCATCGACGGCCTCTACCGCAAGGGCTACCATGACCTTGCGCTGGAGGTGGCCGAAAACCATTTCAACGCCGTATTCGAAGTGTGGAAGAATACCGGGACTTTCTGGGAGTACTATGCCCCGGAGAAGATCGAACCCGGGTTCATGGCCCGCAAGGACTTCGTGGGCTGGGCGGGGCTGCCGCCGATCGCGGTGTTCATCGAGTATATCCTCGGCATCAAATCCGACTATTCCGAGGGGCGTATCGTGTGGGACATCAACCATACCGAGGCCCACGGCATCGACCGCTATCCCTATGGCCCCGAGGGTGTCGTGGGGCTGAAGGTCAAAGGCCGCAATTCAGCCGGGGACGTGCCCGCGGTGAGCGTTACGACCAACGTGCCGTTCGACCTGACGGTGACGTGGGGCGACGGGCAGAGCCGCACCGTCCGCGTGGAGAAAAGCGGCAGTGTGAAACTAAACTAAGGAACCTAACCTACCTATGAAAAAGATAACGACTCTTATGTGTGCCGTCGCCTTGTGGTGTTCGGCACAGGCACAGGCGCCCGCCCTGCATTTCGGCCGGGACGGCAAATTCCGGATCGCACAGTTCACCGACGTGCATCTCGACCTCGGTACGCCTTACCGCCGGGCGCAGGCGGAAAAAACCATCGCTCAGATGCGCTACATCCTCGATGCGGAGCATCCCGACCTGGTGGTCTTCACGGGCGACGTGGTGACGGGCAAGCCCGCCGCCCAAGCGTGGCACCGCGTGTTGGAGCCCGTCGCGGAACGCAACCTGCCGTTTTGCGTGGTGCTGGGGAACCACGACGCCGAGCAGGATCTCACACGCGCGGAGATCGGCCGCATCGTCACCTCGTATGCCGGCACGCTCAATACGCTCGGCGCCGGGGGCGAACTGGCCGACGTGGTGCTGGAGATCGCCGGGACGACGCAACCTGCGGCGTTGCTCTACTGCCTCGATTCGCACGATTATTCAACAATCCCGTCTATCGACGGCTACGGTTGGTTTACTCAGGAGCAGGTGGGCTGGTACCGCGCCCGCAGCGCCGCCTATACCGCGGCCAACGGCGGGAAGCCGCTGCCGGCGCTGGCGTTTTTCCATATCGCCCTGCCCGAATACGTCGCTGCATGGCGGAACCCCGACAATACGCATGTCGGCCGTGCCGCCGAGGATGAATGCCCCGGGGCGCTGAACCCCGGCATGTTCGCCGCGATGGTCGAGTGCGGCGATGTGATGGGCACCTTCGTGGGACACGACCACGACATCGACTATGTGGTGGCCGAGAAGGGCATCGCTCTGGGTTACGGCCGTTTTTCGGGCGACGATACGACCTACAACAACCTGCGGCCGGGGGTGCGCATCCTTGTGCTGACCGAGGGCGAGCGAGGCTTCGAGACGTGGATACACGAGCGCGACGGCCGGATCGCAGACCATGTGGAATTCCGCGGCGGGAAAGTCGCGAAAGTCGGAAATAACAACTGATTGCGCGATGAGGATTGGTGTGGATTTGGGCGGCACGAACGTGCGCGCCGGCCTGGTGAAGGATGGCCGCATCGTGCGGTTGCTCTCCGAACCCTGCAAAGCCGACCGCCCCGAAGGGGAGGTCGTGGATCATATTGCCTCGCTCATCGGGAAGCTCATCACCCCCGACGTCGCCCGCATCGGCATTGGCGTGCCGTCGGTCGTGGATGCGGCGCGCGGGATCGTCTACAATGTCGTAGGCATCCCGTCGTGGCGCGAGGTGTACCTCAAAGATCTGCTCGAAAAACGGTTCGGCGTCCCGGTATATGTCAATAACGACTGCAATTGCTTTGCTCTGGGCGTCAGCCGCTTCGGCGAGGCGAGCGCATACAGCGACGTGGTGTGCGTGGCGCTCGGCACGGGTGTCGGCGCGGGGATCGTGATCGGCGGCGAACTCTATTGCGGGCACGATACGGGCGCCGGGGAGATCGGGAGCATCCCGTACCTCGACCGCGACTACGAATACTATTGCAGCAGCCGTTTCTTCGTAGGCCGCGGCACGACGGGCAAGGAAGCCTACGAGCGTGCCCTGGCGGGCGATCCCGCGGCGCTGGCGCTGTGGCACGAATTCGGCGGGCACATCGGGCGGCTGGTGATGATGATTCTCTATGCCTACGACCCCGAAGCGATCGTTTTCGGCGGGAGCATCGCCCATGCCTACGGGTTTTTCCGGGAGGCGATGTACGAGCAACTCAAACAGTTCCCGTATGCCAAGACGGTCGAACGGCTCCATATCTGCTGTTCGTCGGTCGAACACGTGGGGCTGCTGGGGGCTTCGGCGTGCGAATAACGGGCCGGGGTTTTGATTTGTCCGTTTTTTGCCTTATTTTTACCTTGTGTTCCTGAGCAACCCCATTTAAAACAAGCCCGATATGAAGAGACTTATACCCCTCGTTGTCCTCTGTGCCGCCCTCTGCGGCTGCGGTAAGGTAATCCCCGCCGACGATGAAGTCGCGGTGGTGCCGCTCCCCGAACGTGTCGTGAAAGGGCAGGGAACCTTTTTGCTGACCGCTTCGACCGAAGCGGTGCTGCTGTCCGGCGACGACAGTCTGGCCTGTGTGACCGGGGCGCTCGACGAAGTGCTGGAACCGGTGTTCGGCAAAGGGTTGCGGGTGCGGCATGCCGACGTGCCCCTCGACGGGGCGCTGAATATCTCGTGCGGCGCGGCGATGCCGGCGGATGGCTACCGCCTGGAGATTACGCCCGGGCGTGCGGAGATTGTTGCCGGAAGCGCAGCCGGGGCGTTCTATGCGGTGCAGACCCTCCGCCAGCTGATCCTCGCTGCGGCTTACGGTGCGGCCAACGTGCGGGCCGTGGAGCTGCCCGTCGTGACGATCGAGGACAAACCGTGCCTGGGCTATCGGGGCATGATGCTCGACGTCTGCCGCCATTTCTTCACGGTCGACGAAGTGAAGGAGGCGCTCGACATCATGGCCCTGCATAAGCTCAACGTGTTCCACTGGCACCTTACCGACGACCAGGGGTGGCGTATCGAGATTAAGAAATACCCGAAGCTGACCGAGGTGGGTTCCGTACGCAGCCGTACGCTGATCGGCCGCGACCCGGGCGGCGAGTACGACGAAAACTGCAAGTTCGACGAAACGCCCTATGGCGGTTACTATACGCAGGACGAGATCCGCGACATCGTGGACTACGCCGCGAAGCGTTTTATCACGGTGATCCCCGAGATCGAATTCCCCGGACATGCCGTGGGTGCGCTGGCCTCCTATCCGTGGCTCGGCTGCACGGGCGAGCAATACGAGGTGCGCCAGACCTGGGACATCGACGATAGGGTGTTCTGCATCGGCAAGGAGACGACCTTCGAATTCATCGAGGGGGTGCTGGAAGAGGTCGTCGGCCTTTTCCCGTCGGAATACATCCATATCGGCGGCGACGAATGCCCGACGGTGATGTGGGAGAAGTGCCCGCATTGCAAGGCGCGCATGAAGGCCGAAGGGCTGAGGCGCCCGCGCCAGTTGCAGAACTACGCCACGGCGCGCGTCGAGAAGTTCCTGAATGCCCGCAAACGCCGCCTGATCGGCTGGGACGAGATACTCGAAGGCGATGTCACCCCGACGGCGACCATCATGTCGTGGCGCGGTGCGAAAGGGGGCATCGAAGCCGCCAGGCAGGGCAACCATGCCATCATGGCGCCGACCACGAACTGCTACCTGGATTACTACCAGACGCGAGATACGGCCCGCGAACCCCTTGCCATCGGCGGGTACGTACCCGTGGAGAAGGTCTACGAACTCGATCCTTACGAGCAGCTCACGCCTGCCGAGCAGGCTTGTATTCTGGGCGTGCAGGCCAACCTGTGGACGGAGTATATCGCGACATGGCCCCATGCCGAATATATGCTTCTGCCGCGCCTGAGCGCGCTGGCCGAAGTGGGGTGGAGCCTCGACCGGAAGGATTATGCCGGCTATCTGCACCGTGTCCGCCGCCTGGCGCGGATCTACGATGCCTGCGGGTATAATTATGCGCGGCACATTTTCGGAGAGTAGGGCGGCGCCCGCATACGGACGGGGATCGGCTGAGTGTCGATCCCCGTTTTTTGTGCCCCGCAGCGGCACCGCAGGCCCTCGGGGATATTATCTCGGGTTTTGCACGGTGTGTTCGTAAATTTTTGCTATCTTTGGAGGCAAAAAGTGTGCGGATTATGGATTTGAAATACGTGCGGAGCGAATTGCGCAAGCTCTCGGAAATTGTTGAAGGCTGGAATGAGACCCAGGAGATCGGCTCCCTCGAGCGGGATCTCGCACTCGATAAATTGCGGACACTCTACGAGGCCGTGCGTTTCGGTACGGAGGAGGCACCCGCTGCGGCCGATGCCGTCCGGCAGGAACCCTTCCCGACGGAGATCCCGGTCAGCCTTGACCTGGGCGAAGTGCTTTCGATCGAGCCGCTGCCCGTGGCGGAACCCGAATTACCGTCGCTTTCCGGATCCGGGCCGGAACCCGAATCCGGGTTCATTGCGCCCCAGGCCGGCCTGCCCGTGGCGGAGCCCGGGGCAGTTTTCCCCGATTGCGATACCGCGGCGGCGGAAACGGTGGCCGAATCTGTGCAGGATTCCGTGCCGGCGGACGGACAAGAGCCGGCCGGGGGTGTTGCGGAACCTGCCGAAATCCCGGCTGAACCGGCTGCGGGGCGAACTGCGGAGGCTGAACCCCCGGTTGCCGGGCTGGTTCCCGATCCTGAAACCCCGGCTGCGGAAGAAATCCCTGCGCCCGAATCGACTGGAAATAGCGCCGGCAAGGAAGTGCCGGCTGAAAATATTGCGGCGGCATCCGAATCGCATGGGGATTCCGGCTCGCAGGAGTTTGCCCGTGTGCCGGGGGCATCCGGGCCGCAAGGGGCAACCGACCCCCGGGACGAGCCCGCACACCGGGAAGCACCCTCGGGGATGCCCGAACCGGAAGCAATTGCCGGATCAGGGGCGGAAACGGGCGTTACCCACCCGGCTCCCGGAGCGGGGACGCATCCTGCGGCAGCGCAGCAGCCGATCGCGCCGACCTTGTTCGGCATCGAAGAGGAGACCCAGCGCCACCGCCATAAACAGCGGGTAATCATGTCGCTTTACAATCCCGAACCCACGGCTGCACGGCCGACGGCCGAAAAGCCTGCTCCGGCACCTGCCGCGGGGGACGCCGCAAGACCCGAGGCAGGGCGGCCGCAGCTTCCAACCGACAGTCCGGCAACCGACAGCCCGGAACCGGTATCCGGCCCTGGCGCTTCGGCTCCCGGGGCTCCGCGTATGTTCGCAGGGGATGAGGCCCCTGCGGAAGGGGTGTATGCGGCGTCCGTGTCGCAGCGTCCGGCACCCGTGCCCGACACCGGGGATGACGACGAGGAGCCCGATTTCGAAGAGATTACCCTTGCAGGGAACGGAGCGCCGAATAACGGGGCCGTGCTGGGGGAAGTGATCAACCATGACAAACAGACGCTGGCCGATACGATTGTGCCGCCGCGCGACATGGCCTCGGAACTGCGCCGCAGCGAGCCCGTCACCGACCTGAGGCGCGCCATCGGCATCAACGACAAGTTCCTGATGATCCGCGACTTGTTCGACGGCGATGCCCGGGCTTACGAAGCGGCGCTCGACAAGCTCGATGCCTTCGGCGATTTCGACGACTGCATGATCTACATTGCCGAGAATTATGCCTGGAATGCCAATTCCGACGGCGCGAAGTTCCTGATGGAACTGCTCGAACGTAAATTCGCATAGCTCCATGGCCAAGCTCTATATCGTACCTACGCCGATCGGGAACCTCGACGATATCACGCTGCGGGCGGTCAATGTGCTGCGCGAGGTGGATTTCATCCTCGCCGAGGATACGCGTACTACGTCGTTCCTGCTCAGACACCTCGGTATCGAGAAAAAACTCCATTCGCACCACAAGTTCAACGAACACGCCACGGTCAAGATGGTGGCTGGGTCGATTGCCGCCGGACGCAATGCCGCGTTGGTTTCGGACGCTGGGACACCCGGTATCTCCGATCCGGGGTTTCTGCTGGTCAGGACGTGTGTCGAGGCCGGCATCGAGGTCGAGACGCTCCCCGGTGCCACGGCGCTGGTTCCCGCTCTTGTGCAGAGCGGATTCCCGTGCGACCGGTTTTGTTTCGAGGGGTTCCTGCCCCAGAAAAAGGGGCGGACGAAGCAGTTGCAGGCGCTCGCCGACGAGGAGCGTACGATGATATTTTATGAATCGCCCTACCGGGTGGTGAAATGCCTCGAACAGTTTGCCGAAGTGTTCGGCCCCGGGCGCCGGGTGTCCGTATCGCGCGAACTGACCAAGAAGTTCGAGCAGACCGTGCGGGGCACTGTCGCCGAGGTGCTGGAGCATTTCCGCACGACCGAACCCAAAGGCGAATTCGTGATCGTGCTGGCCGGAAAACCCAAGCCCGGACGGGAAACGCAGGGGGACGGCGACGAACAAAAGATCGGATATGATGAATAACAACGATACGCATCGGGTCAAACGCTCTTTCTCGGCATGGCTGGGGGAGATGCGCGAATTCCTCCGGGGGCGTTTCAGCCTCGATGAGGACAAGGCGCAGCGCGACGAGGTCGTGGCGTCGATTTCCAAGGGGGTGGTATTTCGCGGGGTCAACCTGTGGGTACTGATCTTTGCGACGATGATCGCGTCGCTGGGCCTGAATGTCAACTCGGCCGCCGTGATCATCGGCGCCATGCTCATCTCGCCCATCATGGGGCCGATCATGGGCATCGGCCTTTCGCTGGGTATCAACGATTTCGAACTGCTCAAAAAGTCGCTGCGCAATTATGCGCTGATGTTCGTCGTGGCGATCGTCACCTCGACGGTCTATTTCCTGGTGTCGCCCCTGTCGTCGAACAGCAGCGAGTTGCTGGCACGCACCGTGCCGACGACCTACGACGTGCTGATCGCATTGTTCGGCGGTCTGGCGGGCATCGTGGCGCAGACGCGGCAGGATCGCACGTCGACCGTGATCCCGGGCGTGGCGATCGCTACGGCGCTGATCCCGCCCCTCTGTACCGCGGGCTTCGGCCTTGCCACGGGGCAGATGCGCTTCTTCTTCGGGGCGTTCTACCTCTTTTTCATCAACTCGGTATTCATCGCCCTGGCGACCTATGCCATGGTGCGGTTCCTGAAATACGAGAAAAAGGCGTTCATCGACAAGGTGCGCGAGCGCAACGTGAAGCGGCTGATGATGGTCATCACGCTGGTGACCTTCATCCCGAGCGTCGTCATCGGGTTCCACATGGTCAGGGTGTCGCTTTTCGAAGCGGCGGCCGACAAATATGTCTCGCAGGTCTTCAATTTCCCCCATACGCGCGTGATCGAGTGTAATAAGCGTTACGCGCACCGCGGGCATCCGTCGCAGATCGAACTGCTGCTCCTGGGGGAGCCGCTCGACGACGGGACGATCGAGAACGCCCGCACCCAGATGCGCAGCTTCGGGCTCGACAAGGCCGAGCTGGTCGTCCGCCAGGCGAACACCACAGACAAGATCGACGTGGCGTCGCTGCAACAGAGTTACCTCGAACTCCTGGAAGAGAAGAACAGGCGCATCGGCGAGATGGCTGCGCAGCTGAAACGCTACCGTGTCACGAATGTCGAGGTGGACGACATTTCGCGCGAGGTGGGCGCCATGACCACGAACGTCAGGGCCATATCGCTGATGAAGGGCATTACGTTCGACGTTTCGGGCGCGCCGCTCGATACGACGCTCGTCTGTGTGGTCACGCCGAAAGTCGCATCTGATTCCATCGACCGGACGACGCTCGCGAACTGGCTGAGAATCCGCACCAAGGTCGCCAATGTAAAACTTTTCGTCGAACCGTAACCGCTGATTTGCCGGATGAAACGTACAGAGCTGAATTTCGTACAAAAGGTATGGTTGGAGTCCCTGTGGCTCGGGGCGCGGGTGTTTGCCATGATGCCCTACTGGTTCAAATACTACATTGTTGAAAACCTGCTCTTTTTCATCATATATTATTGCCTGCGCTACCGCATGAAGGTCGTGAAGGCCAATTTGCGGAACTCGTTCCCCGAAAAAAGCGAGCAGGAACGGGCGGCCGTCTGCCGCAGTTTTTACCGTACGCTTGCCGAGATTTTCGTCGATACGGTCAATATGGCCCACATGGGCGAGGAAAAAGGCCGTACGGTTCTCACCGTAAAAGGGTTCGAGGAACATTATGCGAAGGTGCACGGCCGCGACTGGATCGCCATGACGGCCCATTTCGGCTGCTGGGAGTATTGCTCCTACTGGGGGCTTTACGAACGCTCGCAGATGCTCGTGGCCGTTTACCACCCGCTGCGCAGCAAAGTGATGGAACGCCTTTACCAGCGCCTGCGCAACTACGAGAATTCGATGACCGTGGCGATGAAGGATTCGCTGCGCTTCTACCTGCGCAACAGGGAACGCGGCATCGAGGGCAAGAACCTCGTGATGGGGCTTATCGCCGACCAGAACCCGCCGCGCCGCCCCGACAGCCATTGGTTCCGCTTTCTCAACCAGGATACGATCTTCTTCGATGGCGGGGAGAAACTGGCGCTGCGCTGTAACCTGCCGGTCTATTTCGTCCGGATGGAGCGCTTGCAGCGGGGACGTTACCAGATGTCGTTCGAACCGATCTACGACGGTGTGGAGGAGGTCGCCGAATACGAAATCACGGAACGTTACGTTAGACGTTTGGAAGCCATGATCCGCGAGCATCCCGAGCTCTGGATGTGGTCGCACCGCCGCTGGAAACACAAACGCACGAATGCCAATCGTTAAAATCGTCATACTCAACTGGAACGGCGCGGAACACCTGCGCCGCTTCCTGCCGAGCGTCGTGGCCGCGGCTCCCGCCGGGGTCGGGGTCGTCGTCGCTGATAACGGTTCGACGGACGGGTCGCTGGCGGTGCTGGCGGAGGAGTTCCCGACCGTCGCCGTGGTGCGCCTCGACCGGAATTACGGTTTTGCGGGTGGTTACAACCGCGCTTTGGCGCAGGTCGAGGCGGATTATTACCTGTTGCTCAATTCCGATGTCGAGACACCCCGGGGATGGCTGGAGCCGATCCTCGGCGTTCTGGAGCGTGAGCCCGACGTGGCGGTCGTTTCGCCCAAGCTGGTTTCGTGGCTCGACCGTACGAGATTCGAGTACGCAGGGGCTTCCGGGGGCTTTATCGACTTCCTGGGCTATCCCTTCTGCCGGGGGCGTATCCTCAAGCGGGTCGAGGCCGACGAGGGGCAGTACGACGATGCCCGCGACGTATTCTGGGTCAGCGGAGCGGCTTTTTGCTGCCGTGCCGACGTGTTCCGCGCATTAGGGGGCTTCGACGACGATTTCTTCGCCCACATGGAGGAGATCGACCTCTGCTGGCGCATGCAGCTCGCGGGTTACCGCGTGCGGGTCGTGCCCGGGAGTACGGTCTACCACCTCGGCGGCGGGACGCTGACGACCGATTCCCCGACCAAGGTGTTCTACAACCATCGCAATAACCTGGCGATGCTCTACAAGTGTGCTTCTCCCGTACAGCGTGCCGTCGTGGCCATCGTACGCCCCGTGCTCGACCTGATGGCGGCATTGTCGTATCTGGCACAGGGACGGGGCGATAATTTCCGTGCCGTATTCCGCGCCTGGCGCGATTTCCTCCGCTGGCACGGCAGCCTGTCGTGCAAGCGGAAGGAGATTCGGCAGCAGTGCAGGGGAACGGTCGCCGGGAAGGTTTACCGCGGTTCCGTACTCCTGCGTTACCTTTTGGGGCGAAAGACCTTCGGGCGGATGATGTGACCCGGCGGAAAAGCTCAGGACGGAGATCTGCCTTCCGGTGAAATAACCTGAAACAAGACCTCCCGGTTCTGCCGGGAGGTCTTGTTTTTATAAATAGTATTCCGTGTTTTCCTACTTGTTGATTTTCGCCCACGAATCCTTGAGCGTCACCGTGCGGTTGAACACGGGGTGTTCGGGTGTCGAGTCGGTGTCGGGGCAGAAGTAGCCTACGCGCTCGAACTGCACGGCCTGCCCTATGGGTATGTCGCGCAGCGACGGCTCCAGGTAGCCCGTGACCTTGACCATGGATTCGGGGTTGAGGTTGTCCTCCCAGGTCTGTCCTTCCTTCACGTCGTCGGGGTTCTCCTTCGTGAAGAGCGGGTTGAACAGGCGGATTTCGGCCTCCACGGCATCTTTGGCCGATACCCAGTGGATGACACCCTTCACGCGGCGGCCGTCGCTCGACGACCCTCTGCCCGACATCGGGTCATAGGTGCAGCGCAGCTCGGTGATGTTGCCCGCGGCATCCTTGATGACCTCCTCGCACCTGATCAGGTACGAATAGCGCAGGCGCACCTCGCCGCCGGGTGCCAGGCGGAAGAACTTTTTGGGAGGCTCCTCCATGAAATCGTCGCGCTCGATGTAGATGACCTTCGAGAAGGGCACCTGCCGCGTGCCGGCCGATTCGTCCTCGGGGTTGTTGATCGCCGTGAAGAGCTCGGTCTTGCCTTCCTCGTAGTTGGTGATGACCACCTTCAGCGGGTTGAGCACTGCCATGCGGCGCTCTGCGATCTTGTTCAGGTCTTCGCGCACGCAGTATTCGAGCTTGCCCAGGTCGATCACGTTGTCGCGCTTGGCGACGCCCACCATCTCGGCGAAGTTCCGCACCGAGGCCGGGGTATAGCCCTTGCGGCGCAAAGCGCAGATCGTCGGCATGCGGGGGTCGTCCCAGCCCATCACGGCGCCTTCCTGCACGAGTTTGAGCAGCTTGCGCTTCGACATCATCGTGTAGGTGAGGTTCAGCCGGGCGAATTCGTACTGGTGCGAAGGGTAGATCTCCAGCGCCTGGATGAACCAGTCGTAGAGCGGACGGTGCACGTCGAATTCGAGCGTGCAGATCGAGTGGGTGATCTGCTCGATCGAGTCGCTCTGCCCGTGGGCATAGTCGTACATCGGGTAGATGCACCACTTGTCGCCCGTGCGGTGATGCTCGGCATGGATGATGCGGTACATGATCGGGTCGCGGAAGAGCATGTTGGGGTGCGCCATGTCGATCTTGGCGCGCAGCACCTTGGCCCCGTCGGGGAATTCGCCGTTTTTCATGCGGACGAACAGGTCGAGGTTTTCCTCCACGGAGCGGTCGCGGTACGGGCTCACGGCGGGCTTGCCGATGTCGCCGCGGCACTCCTTGAACTGCTCGGCAGTCAGGTCGCAGACGTAGGCCAGGCCCTTTTTGATGAGCTCGACGGCAAATTCATAGTCCTTTTCAAAATAATCCGAGCCGTAGAAGAACCGGTCGCCCCAGTCGAAGCCCAGCCAGTGGATATCCTGCTGGATGGCATCCACATACTCGGTGTCCTCCTTGGCGGGGTTGGTGTCGTCCATGCGCAGGTTGCAGATGCCGCCGAATTTCTCGGCCGTGCCGAAATCGATGCACAGCGCCTTGCAGTGACCGATGTGCAGGTAGCCGTTCGGCTCAGGCGGGAAGCGGGTGTGGATAGTCTGGCCGGCGAAACGGCCGCCCGGCGCGAGATCGGCTTCGACAAAGGCTTCGATAAAGTTTTTGGTATCTTCCATAGTGTTTTTTCAACTCCAGATAATATTGCAGAAGTATTATACACGATTCGATTTCTGTTTACAATATCCAAAAAGAAATATATAATGACATGGAAACGACCGAATCGGAGGTAGGAACCATGTACGATCTGCTCATCATCGGCGGCGGGCCTGCGGGCCTGTCGGCGGCTATGACCGCGCGCAACCGGAACCTGTCCGTGTGCGTGATCTGCGGCGGCGCGGCCGACAGCGCGCTGCATAAAGCCGGCCATGTCACGAACTATCCCGGCGTGCCGGATGTGTCCGGACCTGCGCTGCTCGAGACCATGACGCAGCAGGCGCGTGCGCTCGGCGCGGACTTTTTGCGCGAGCGGGCGCTCTCGGCGATGCCGATGGGCAAGACGTTCGGCGTTTCGGCGGGCAAGGAATTTGCAGAGGGCAGGGCGCTGCTGCTGGCGACCGGCATTGCCCAGCGCGGCACGTTTCCGGGCGAGGCGGAGTTTCTCGGCCGCGGCGTGAGCTATTGCGCCACCTGCGACGGGATGCTCTATCGCGGCAAGCGCGCGGCGGTCATCGGTCTCGCGGCGGACGCGCCGGAGGAGGCCGGCTTCCTGCGGGAGATCGGCTGTGACGTGCACTATTACGACGGGAAAAAGCACCGCTTTGAGATCCGCGGCACCGAGCGCGCCGATACGCTCGTGGTCGACGGCACGGCGGAGCCGGCGGACATCATCTTCATCCTGCGCGCTGGCTTTGCGGCCGATACGCTCCTGCCCGGCTTGGCGACGGATAACGGTCACATCGTCGTGGATGATGACTGCGCGGCGAGCATTCCGGGCGTTTTTGCGGCCGGAGACTGCACCGGCGCGCCCTATCAGATCCCGTCAGCGGTCGGTGAGGGCAACCGTGCGGCGATTTCCGTCGTGCGCTGGCTCAGAAACGCTTGACAAACGGCGCTGCAGA
>OMDW01000102.1_pt1 | contig 20180 bp, 16 predicted proteins | sample 1673661 | NCBI WGS metagenome assembly OMDW01 (sample SAMEA103958118, study PRJEB25191) | human gut metagenome
GGGGGAGGATAGGGGGCCCGGGGGGAAGGAACCCCCTTTGGGCGCCAGCTAAAGGGGGTTCCTTCCCCCGGAAACGTTTTTTACCCGGCCCAGGCGGCCAGGGCCCTGTCCAGTTCGGGGCCGGGGCTGACGCGGAACTGCGGCCCCAGCGTGAGGTGGCAGCGCACGCCGTCCAGCAGGATCATGGCTTCGGCCTCCACCGTGCCGGGATGGGCCTCCAGGATGGCCTTGAGGGCCAGGATGTCTTCATCGCCCAGGCGGTGGGCCGGTATCTGCACGCAGATGGGCGTATCGCTCTGGCCGCAGGCTTCGGAAAGCAGGGTCACGCTCTGGCCCAGCAGCTTGACCTCGCGGCTGGTCTCCTCGCCGTCCTCGTCGCTGTCGCGGCTCTCGTCCACCTGACTGTCCACCGTGGCCCGCAGGCAGAGGGGCTGTTCGCTTTTGAGCAGCTCGCGGGCCTCGGCATAGGCGCGGGGGAAGAACGTGACCTCGGCATGGCCGGTCAGGTCTTCCACGCCCACGAAGGCCATGCGCTCGCCCTTGGACTTGGTGATGACTTCCTTGAGGCTGACCACCAGCACGGCGGTGCTCAGTTCGGCCTTGGGGTAGAGGTCGCGGGCGTCTTCCAGCGTGGTCAGGCGCAGGCGGCGCATCTCGCGGCTGAAAGGCTGGAGGGGGTGGCTGGTGAGGAAGAAGCCCAGGGCCTCTTTTTCGTTCTTGAGGCGCTGGTCCTCGTCCATCTCGGGGATGCCGGACTCGGGGCAGTCGAAGCCGATGCCGGGCTGGGGCCTGGTTTCCACCTGCGGGGCCATGGCCAGCAGGGAGATCTGGTTGGAGTTCTTTTCCCTGGCCTTTTTCTGGGCGCGGGCGACCACCGTGTCCAGGGCGGCCAGCAGGGCCGCGCGCGAAACGCCGAAGCAGTCGCAGGCGCCGCCCTTGATGAGGGCTTCGAGCTTTTAAAGCCCGGCGGACGCTTCTGTATCATCACTTTCCACTCCCTTGAGGACAGGATAGTTAAGCAGAGGTTTGCAGGCTGGTGCAAGGGCTGCACCTGTCCCCCTGACTTTCCCGTATGCGTATGCGGCAACAAGCCGAAGGGAAAGCTTGTGTGCAGAAAGCCCCTTGAAGCCTCCGAAGAGGAGCTTGAGGCTAACCCCAGAAGCAGGAGCGCAAAACTCAGGATAATCGAAAAGCTGTAAAAACAGGAACTTACACTTATAAATAAAAAGACTTGGGAAAGAAGAAAGGAAGGATATTTATGGCAGCAAGGAATACAAATCTCGCCTATAGCCTTTCACAGTATGAAGAAAGAGAAGAAAGATCAAACGCCCGTGAAAACACACGGCAGAATATAAAGAGCCACAAGGCAGCAAAGCCCCAGACAGCAGTTCACCCTGTATTTATGGTGATGCTGCTCATCGCAACAGGCGCACTTATTTCGCTGTGCATCACATCAAAGGCTGATATCGCCTCCGTTCACGCAGCTATCGTGGATCAGGAAGCGGTAGTACGCTCGCTGGAGCAGGAAAATGTCAGCATGATGACCCGTCTGGAGCAGAAAAGCTCCCAGAAGGTAGTTGAGGATTACGCCGAAAACGTTCTGGGAATGCAGAAGCTTGACAACGCTCAGGTAGAATATGTAAGCATCGAAAGCGGAAACAAGGCTGAAATAAGCGACAGCAGCGACAATATTTTCACAAAAATAAAGAACGGCTTCAACAGCTTTCTGGAATACCTCAAGGGCTGAATAAATATACATGAATTGAAACGCATGACCGCTTTCACGGCTCATGCGTTCTTGCACTTATAAGAATGTGAACAAAGGAATCTGCCTGAAAAAAATACAAAAAGGCACAAACAATGAAAGGGGCTTTCCAAAGAAAGGAGAACTACCATTGCCGTCCTATCAGCCAACAAAACAGATGAAGAACCGCCTTAACCTGCCTGTAAGCATTGCAGTGCTGGCAGCGGCAGGCGTGCTTATCGCAAACCTTTACCATGTGTCGGTAACCGAGCATGACCGCTTTACCGCCATGGCAAATGACAGTCAGTTTGGAAGCACCACGGTGGAGGCAAACCGTGGAAGCATTTATGATACCAACGGAAAAATACTGGCCCAGTCCGCCACGGTCTATAACGTTATACTCAACCCCAGCGCCCTCACAGGCGTGGACGAAAGCAAGATGAATGCGGACGAAAAGGAACGCCAGATAAAAACTGTTGCAAAGATACTCAGCGAGGAGCTGGGTGCTGACTACACCAAGCTGGTAAACGTATTCAGCGACGAAAAAACAAAGAACAAGCAGTGGTACAAGGTCGCTTCCAAAATTGAAAAGGACATTGTTACCCGGATATACACCCGCATAGATGAAGAGGGTCTGGCGGGAAACCTTGTAAGCACCGAGGACGACACAAAGCGTTATTATCCTCAGGGAGACATGGCGGCTGCGGTCATCGGCTTCACAAACTACGAGGGCGACGGAATTTACGGCGTTGAGGCCTATTACAATGACTATCTTGCGGGAGTGGACGGAAAAATCATCTCCGCAACGGACGGTCTGGGCAACGAGATGCCCTACAAAAACGACAAGATCTATGCGGCAAAGGACGGCAGCTCCCTTTATCTCACGATCGACTCCACCCTCCAGTATTACTGCGAGAGAGAGCTGGCAAACTGCGTTGAGCAGAATAACGTTGATAACCGTGCCTGCGCCATAATCATGAACGCAAAGACAGGCGATATCCTTGCCATGGCTACTTCCCCGGGATATGATCTTAACGACAGAAACAGCATCTATTCAAAAAAAGATCAGCTGACCCTTGAAAAGTACAAGGAAGAAAATCCCGACGATGAGGAAGGCTACAACGAAAAGTATGCCGAGCTTCGTGAAAAGCAGTGGAAAAACAAGGCTATCACCGAGCTTTATGAGCCGGGCTCCGTTTTCAAGGTAGTAACAGGCTCCTCCGCACTGGAAGAAAAGGTCATCGACCTTAACTCCACATTTACCTGCAACCACTCCATTCAGGTGGCTGACCGTACCATCAACTGCTGGACAGCAGGCGCTCACGGCACTCAGGACTTTACCACTGCCATGACAAACTCCTGCAACCCCGCATTCATTCAGATAGGTCAGAGACTGGGGATCGAAAAGTTCTGCAGCTATTTCAGGGCTTACGGCTTTACCGAACCTACAGGCATCGACCTCCCGGGTGAGGCTTCGGGTCTGTACGTTGCCGAGGAGAGCATGGGCATAGTTGAGCTTGCTTCCTGCTCCTTCGGTCAGTCAAACACAGTTACACCCATTCAGATGATAACAGCATACGCCGCTGTAATAAACGGCGGATACCTTTTACAGCCCCACGTTGTAAGCAAGATAGTCGATAACAACGGCAACGTTATCCAGACCGTTGAAAAGACTGTCCGCAGGCAGGTCATCTCGGAAGAGACTTCCGCCGAAATGAGACAGGTGCTGGAAAGCGTTGTAAACAACAAGGGCGGCTCCAACGCATACATCAAGGGCTACCGCATAGGCGGAAAGTCGGGAACCTCCCAGAAGCTCCAGAAGAACAATCAGCTGGGCGTTGAAAACCTTTATGTAGCGTCATACGTAGGTTTTGCTCCCGCAGACGACCCCGAGATAATCATGCTTGTAATGGTCGATGAGCCTCAGGGCAGAGACCACAACGGTTCTCAGGTATATTATGGCAGCATGGTCGCCGCTCCCGTTGTATCGGCAGTTTTCAAGGACGCACTTCCCTATCTGGGCTATTATCCCGAATATACCGATGAAGAGCTTGCGGCTCTTGACGTTACCGTTCCCAGTGTTGAGGGACAGACCGTTGAGGCGGCAGAGCAGACCCTTACAAATCTCGAGCTTCAGTATTATGTGGTAGGCGAGGGCGATAAGGTCGTGGCTCAGGTCCCCTCCCGCTCCTCCTCCGTTCCCAGAAACGGCAAGGTAGTGCTTTACACCGAGGAAAATTACGAGACCCAGTATGCCACCGTTCCCAACGTTATCGGTCATACTCCGTCTGAGGTAAATCAGCTGCTCACCTCCGCAAACATCAACTTCAAGGCAGGCGACGGCGCAACCGCCCATTCGGGTGCCATTGCCTACTCCCAGAACTATCTGCCGGGTGCGGAAGTTCCCGTGGGAACAGTCGTTGAAGTAACCTTCCGTGTAAAGGACGAGGGCTGATATCATATAGGAAAGGAGTACATTTTTCCGAGGGAAACCCGAAGAAAAATGGTCATCTATGAAAGAAATCAGAAAGAAGCTTTCCGCTCTGCTGACAGATGCGGGAAAGTCCGCTGAATATGCTTACAGCGGCGGCGACTGCGATATCACAGGCATTACCGATGATACAAGAAGCGTATCGGAAGGCTGCATTTTCATATGCGTAAAGGGTGCAAGGTTTGACGGTCACACCGCTGCGGCAGAAATGCTCGAAAAGGGTGCAGCAGCCGTTGTGTGCGACCATGACTTAGGTCTCGGCGACAGGCAGATCGTTGTATCCGACACCAGAAAATTCTACGGTCACCTTACCGCCGCATGGTTTGACCACCCCGAAAAGCAGCTTACTCTTATCGGTATCACGGGAACCAACGGAAAGACCACCCTTGCCACCATGGTACATGATATTCTTTCATACACAGGCGAAAAGACAGGTCTTATCGGCACCACAGGTGCGCTTATCGGTAACGAGCCTGTTGAAAGGGACGATTCCACCCCCACCACTCCCAAGGTATATGAGCTTTACAAAATATTCCGAATGATGGCAGACCAGGGCTGCAAATACTGCGTAATGGAGGTATCCTCCTTTGCGCTGGAGCAGAACAGAATTGGCCCTGCGGTGTATGAATGTGCCGTTTTCACAAACCTTACCCGTGACCATCTGGACTATCACGGCACTATGGAAAACTATTATCAGGCAAAGAAAAAGCTGTTCACCGACCACTGCAAATGCGCTTTCATCAACACTGAGGACAGCTACGGCGAAAGGCTTTACAATGAAATATCCTGCCCCAAGTATTCATACGGATTAAAGGGCGATACAAGCATTTACGCAAGCTATATCAAGTATTCGGGCGGCGTGACAAAGTTCTGGTTCTGCTGCCCCGGAAAGAGCTTCCCGTTCACTCTCAGAATGATGGGCGGCTACAATATACTGAACGCCACTGCGGCCATTGCCGTGTGCGCTCAGCTTAAAATCCCCATGGAAAAGATAACCGAAGCCATGGGCTGCTTCAAGGGCGTAAGGGGAAGGTGCGAGATAATCCCCACAGGAAAGGATTTCTTCATCGTCTGCGACTATGCCCACTCCCCCGATGCGCTGGAAAATATGCTTCCCAGCATAAAGGAGAACACCGAGGGCAGGCTCATATGCCTCTTCGGCTGCGGCGGCGACCGTGACCGCACAAAGCGCCCCCTTATGGCAAAGGCTGCGGCTCAGTTTGCAGACTATCTCATAGTAACATCTGATAACCCCAGAAATGAAGACCCCGACGCTATTATTGATGAGATAATGACAGGGCTTGAGGGTTCTGAAGTTCCCTGCGACCGCATCACCGACAGAAAGGAAGCTATCTTCCATGCGGTAAGGATTGCACGAAAGGGCGATGTTATCGTTCTGGCAGGCAAGGGTCACGAGGATTATCAGGTGCTGGCAGGAAATGTCCACATTCACTTTGACGAGCGTGAGATATGCGCCCAAGCGCTGGATTTTCTTGACAAGATAAGCATGACTGTTGAGGAAATGGCTCAGGCCTGCAAAGGCAGCTGCGCAAATATCCCCGACACATCAATAAAGATCGCTGCCGACAGAATAAAGAGCGACAGCCGAAAGATATTACCGGGCGATGTTTTCGTTGCCTACAGAGGCGAAAAGTTTGACGGTCACGATTACGTTAAGGACTGCACCGACAAGGGCGCTGTTGTCAATGTGACCGACCATGAGATAGAGGGCTGCCCCTGCATAGTCACAAAGGACACCGTAAGAGCAGTGCTTGACATTGCAGGTCATTTCAGAAGAAAGTTCTCCCCCGTTCTTGTGGGAGTTACGGGCAGCGTTGGCAAGACCACCACAAAGGAAATGGTCGCACTTGCCCTTTCGTCAAAGTACAACACCTATAAGACCCCTGCAAACCGCAACAATGAGATAGGTATGCCCTTTGCATTGCTGGAACTTACCCCCGCATATGAAGCGGCTGTTATCGAAATGGGAATGTCCCACTTCGGCGAGCTGGAACGTCTTTCAAGATCAAGCAACCCCGATATCTGCATAATAACAAATATCGGCTGGTCACACGCTGAAAATCTCGGTTCCACACAGGAGGGCGTTTTAAAGGCAAAGCTTGAAGTGCTTTTGGGTGCAAAACCCGCCGCTCCCCTTATCGTCTGCGGCGATGACCCACACCTTGCACCTCTGAAAAACATAATAACCGACCGCAAGGTCATTACCTGCGGCATAGTTGATAAAAACTGCGACTATTTTGCGGCAGATATCGAAACAGGAGAGGAAAGCACTTCCTTTACCGTTGTGAAAAACGGCATCAGGTGCGAAAGAATGACCCTCCCCTGCATAGGCAGCCACCATATCACAGACGCTCTCATTGCCACGGCGGCAGCGGAAGCGGCAGGCTGCGACATGGCAGGCATTGCGGAAAAGCTTTCGGGCTTCGGGCTGGACGGTCTCCGTCAGCACAAAGAATATAAAAAGGGACAGACAGTCATAATCGACTGCTACAACGCCGCTCCCGATTCCATGAAGGCGGCTCTGAATGTTCTCTGCGACACAAAGGGAGCAAGGCACATTGCCGTTCTGGGCGATATGCTGGAGCTTGGCGACCTTTCCGCAAAACTTCATAAGGAAGTTGGCGAATATGCCGCGCAGAAGGGCATTGACCTGGCAGTATGCTACGGAAATAACGCAAAACACATTGCCGAGGGCGCAAAGGAAAACGGAGCAGAGGTCTATTACTCCTCCGACAAGGCAGAAGTGCTTGATTTCCTGAAAGCAAACCTTAGAGACAACGATGCCGTTCTTTACAAGGCAAGCCGCAGTATGCGAATGGAAGATATCATCAGGGATTATTACGGCGAGTGACCTGCGGGTGACGCAAATCGCCGTGATATGACAAAACGATCATGATATAATTACAGATAGGAGCAGTTAATATGCCGTACTGGATAAATCTGATGGCGGCTGCCATTGCCTTTGCAGTGTCCGCCGTACTGGGAATATACCTTATACCGCTTCTCAAGAAGCTTCACTTCGGAACCACTATTTACGAAAAAGGCCCCGCATGGCACAAGAGCAAGAACGGAACCCCTCTTATGGGCGGCTTCATGTTCATCATCGGAACCATTCTTGCCACCGCCGCAGCCTACTGCGTATGGCGCTTTGTATGTCCTCAGAGCGCAGTGGTACCCGATAACAACGGTCTATACAAGCTCCTTGCAGGACTGGGCTACGCTATCCTCAACGGAGTTATCGGATTTATCGACGACTACATCAAGGCAGTGAAAAAGCAGAACAAGGGTCTTGACGCAAAGCAGAAGATGATAATGCAGTTTGCGGCTTCCGTTATGTTCCTTGAAGTTCTCCGTCTGCTGGGCGATACCTCCACAGAGATAATCATTCCCTTTGCAGGCAAGGTGGATTTCGGCTTCTTCTACTACATCATAATGCTCCTGTACCTTATATTCCTCACAAACTCCGTTAATCTTACCGACGGCGTTGACGGTCTGTGCGGAACAGTTACCACAGTATTCTCTCTCTCATGGCTGGCAATTTTCCTTACCATGGGAATGTACGAGTATTCCATATTCGCCTCTGCTCTGGCAGGCGGCTGCATGGGCTTCCTGGTATGGAACCTTAACCCCGCAAAGGTATTCATGGGTGATACAGGCTCCATGTTCCTGGGCGGCTGCGTGTGCGCAATGGGCTTTATAACCCACCAGCATCTGCTTCTGGCGCTCATCGCAATAGTATATATCTGCGAGGCGCTTTCCGTAGTGCTCCAGGTCATAAGCTTCAAGACCACAGGCAAGAGAATTTTCAAAATGTCCCCTATCCACCATCACTTTGAGATGTGCGGATTTTCCGAGTACAAAATAGTTATCACCTTCTCCGCTGTAGGTCTTATCTGCGGAATACTGGGCAACGTTCTTTACAACATCTACCTTAAATAATCGGATATAAAATATTTAAAGAAAGGAGAGCCGCCATGCCGAAACAACAGTCTCAGCAAAACGCCAAGGCTCAGAAAAAACAGTCTAAGCAGCAAAAGGCACCCAAGCAAAAGCGCCTTGCCAATAACAAGACCTGGTTCAAGGCACTTATGCCCAAAAGCAGGTATCTGGAAAATATCCGCATCGGCGAGATAGACCTCACCTTTCTTTTTCTGGTGCTTGTGCTGTTGGTATTCGGAATGATAATGATGTATTCCGCCTCCTACGCTTTGGCGATACATGACAATAAACCCCAGGATTATTATTTCAAGAAGCAGCTTTTCATGGCAGCAATAGGCCTTGTGGTGATGATGTATCTTTCCAGCCGAAAGTTTGACTATCATATCCTCAGGTCATCGCTGGTGGCAAACGGACTTTTTGTTATCTGCATACTGCTGATGATACTTGTCCACACGAAATTCTTCGGCGTTACCGATAACGGTGCCAGCCGTTGGATAAGAATTGGTACTGCAACCAAAACGTTCTTTACCTTCCAGCCCTCCGAGCTTATGAAGCTTGCGGTGATAATCATTTTTTCCGCAATGATCTCCGCAAATCATCAGAAGCTAAAGGAAAAGGGCGGACTTTTGCCGTATATCGTTATACTTGCCATTGCCGCAGGCTTTACAGTCGTTCAACCCCACCTTTCCGGTACAATAATCATCTGCGCCATTGCAGTCACACTCCTTTATGTGGGCGGCGCAAATATGAAATCGTTCATTCCTCTGGTAATCGGCGGTATAGCCCTTATCACCGTTGTTGCATTTATCCTGTACAAATACGCCGACTACTCATACATCAAAAACCGTATCGACAGCTGGCTTTATACCTTTGATGAAGCAAACCGTGATATTGCATGGCAGACACGAAACTCCCTCATTGCCATTGGCTCGGGCGGAGTGTTCGGTCTTGGTCTGGGAAATTCCAGGCAGAAGTTTTTATATCTTCCCGAGTCGCAGAACGACTTTGTTTTCGCCATCGTGTGCGAAGAGCTGGGCTTCCTTGGCGCAGCAGTCGTTATCATTCTTTTCCTTATGCTCATATTCAGAGGCTTCAAGATAGCCGAGAACGCACCCGATAAATTCGGTATGCTGCTTGTTACAGGCCTTACCGTACAGATAGGACTGCAGGCGCTGCTGAATATCGCCGTTGTGTCAAACGCTATCCCCAACACAGGAATATCGCTGCCGTTCTTCAGCTACGGCGGAACGGCGCTTATAATCCAGCTCCTGGAAATGGGGCTGATACTGAACGTGTCACGACAATCCATGCCCGACAAGGAACAGCCTGACGCCGCTCCCTCGGAACAGTCCCGTGAGATCGAACTGGCTAAAAAGCAGCTGGGTCAAAATGCACGTTCACGCAAAAAATAAAATGTACCTATCATCTGAAAAGGAAGTAGCTTATGAAAGTTTTACTGGCAGGAGGCGGAACGGCAGGTCATATCAATCCTGCTCTCGCCATTATATCCATAATAAAGGATCATTGTCCCGACGCTGAATTCCTCTATGCTGGCACACCAAACGGAATGGAATCCCGCCTTGTGCCTATGGAGAATATCCCATTTGCGCCCATAAAGGTCAGCGGATTTCAGCGAAAGCTCACCCCCAAGAACATCGTCAGGAACATAAAGGCAGCCGCATATCTTACCACCGCAGGTCATACCGCACGTAAGATAATCAAGGATTTCGGCCCCGATATCGTCATCGGAACAGGCGGATATGTAAGCGGCCCTATAGTTCTGGAAGCTGAAAAAATGGGTATCCCCACTGCTATCCACGAGCAGAACGCATACCCCGGAGTTACCACAAGGATACTTTCCAAAAAGGCTGATATAGTAATGCTCACCATGGAAGAAGCGGCTGAGTATTTCGATAAAAGCGTAAAGTACATAAAAACAGGTCTGCCCGTAAGAAAGGGCTTTGACCCCTCACGCATCAGCCGTGCGGAAGCCAAGAAAGAGCTGGGGCTGGACGAAAACAGCATCTGTATCTTCTCATGGGGCGGAAGCCTGGGTGCGGGAGCTATCAACAGCAGCGCCCTTGCCCTTATTAAGTGGGAAAAGGAAAGCGGACTGAACATCTCCCATATCCACAGCTACGGCAAAATGGGTCACGGTACCTTTGTACAGAGCCTTAAAGAAATGGGCATCGACCCCGAGACAGACCCCAAGCTCATGGTCAAGGAGTACATCCACAACATGGACGTATGCACCGCAGCAGCCGACCTTATCATCTGCCGCAGCGGAGCTTCTGCCATAAGCGAGCTTGAAGCAATGGGACGTGCTTCCATTCTTATCCCCTCCCCCGTGGTTGCGGGAAATCATCAGTATCACAACGCAATGGTGCTCGGCAAAGCCGGCGCTGCCATCGTTATCGAGCAGAAGGATCTTACGGACGAGCTTATCATAAATGAAGCAAAGAAGCTCTGCTCCGATCCCGCAAGACTGGACGATCTGGCACGCAAGGCTCATGAGCAATGCATCACCGATACCCCCGACAGGATATACAAGGCAATAACCGACGTAATGAAAAAATAAGCTTTTTTCACACTTTTCCGCAGCGCTCATAATATAAGTTATAATCAACTTATAAAGGAGCGTCGGATATGCAGAAGCTGGTGATCGACGGAGGCCGCCCTCTCAGCGGTGAAATAAAAGTCCAGGGAGCAAAAAATGCAGTGCTGCCCGTCCTTGCCGCCTGTACACTGTGCAGCAGGGAGGTACGGCTCAGCAACTGCCCCTGCATCTCCGACCGATACGGCGCTGCACGTATCCTTACCAGCCTTGGCGGAAAGGTCCGTGCCGACGGAACAGACATGACCGTTGACTGCACCGGCATCGACAGTTCTTCCATAAGCAGCGAGCTTATGCGCACCATGCGCAGCTCTATAATCTTTATGGGGGCGCTGATGGGCAGAACGGGCAAATGCACATTGTGCTATCCCGGCGGCTGCGATCTTGGCCCGAGGCCTATAGATATGCACCTTTCGGCTATGAAGAAAATGGGGGCTGTAATAACAGACGAGCACGGAATTATAGAATGCTCCGCTCCCGAGGGTCTGACAGGCTGCAAGATATCCCTTTCATTCCCATCGGTGGGAGCAACGGAAAATATTCTGCTGGCGGCTGTCACCGCAAAGGGCGAAACTGTTATCTCCAACTGCGCAAGAGAGCCTGAGATAACCTGCCTTGCAGATTTCCTTATCGCCTGCGGCGCTCATATAAACGGCGCAGGTGGAAGCAGGATAACCGTTGAGGGCGTTGAGCGCCTTTCGGCTCCCCGGGAAAGCTTTGCAATAATCCCCGACAGAATAGCCGCAGCCACATATCTTTCCTGCTGCGCCTGCGCAGGGGGAGAGCTTATGCTTACCGACTGCTGCCCCGCTCATATGGAAGCCATACTTCCCCTTTTTGAGCAGATGGGTATGTACGTCCGCAGCTTCGGCTCAAATATATACATACAGAAAACAGGCGGTCTTAAAGCCGCCGATACCATACGCACAATGGTCTATCCGGGATTTCCCACGGACGCTCAGGCGATCATAATGGCTCCCCTCTGCACGGCGGAGGGAACCACAGTGTTTGTGGAGAACATCTTCGAGAACCGCTACCGCCACACGGGAGCGCTTAGCCGAATGGGCGCAGATATCCGTGCGGAGGGAAAGGTCGCCGTTGTAACAGGCGTTCCCGCTCTTTACGGAGCAGCTTCGGAAGCCCCTGACCTGAGAGGAGGCGCAGCAATAGTCTGCGCAGCTCTCGGCGCATCGGGCAGGTCGGAGATAACAAGGACAGAACTTATCGACAGAGGGTATGACAGCATAGAAGCTATCCTTTCATCGGCAGGAGCAAAAATAAGCAGGATAATATAATACTGATCACCAATAAAACTATATACAAAAATCATCGAATGATCTATACGCTATTTTTTGTATAGTTTTTAATTGGCGTTTAGTATAACAAGGAGTTTTTATTTTGAGCAGTCAGAGTCAGCCCTACCGCCGCAGGCACAAGCAGCGACATACGCTTACGGGCATTGTGGTATTTATCATAGTGGCAGGAATATTTCTGCTGCTTTCAACAACAGTCATATTCAATGTTGAAAGCATTCGTGTAACGGGTGCATCAAACTACACCCCACAGGAAATAATCGACGCCAGCGGAGTTGAGGCGGGCGATAATCTTGTCCGTCTCAGCACCGATAAGGTAAGCAGTCAGATAACCTCCAGACTGGTTTACATAGAAAAAGCACATCTTAGCCGCTCATTCCCCTCCACGCTGATAATAAACGTGGAAGCCAGCGAGCCTGAGGCGAATTTCATCACCGACCACGGCATATATCTCATAAGCAAGGGCGGCAAGATACTTGAAAAGATAGACGAGCCTAAGGCAAACCTTTTCAATTTCACGGGAACTGACCCCAAGCTGGAGCTTCTCCCCGGGGACAAGTACGCTTCCAACGATGAGCACAAGGACACAGTGGTCTATCAGATGATGACCCTGCTGGACACGGGCAATTACAGCACCGTTACCTCGGTAGATGTTACCGACCGTGCGGATATCAAATGCGTTTTCGATAACCGTATCACAGTAAGTCTCGGCTCGGTAAACGACCTTGAATACAAAATGAACTTTGCCAAGGAGATAATCGAGACAAAGATAGGCGACAAGACCGAGGGCACTCTTACCATTCTTTCCGACGCAAACAGCGCATCATTCCTTGACAAGGAAAGCCTGGAAAACAACGCCAAGGTCTATAACGACAACATTGCCTCCACGACCACCGCCGATACTCAGGAAACCGATGAAAACGGCAACCCCATTGAAACTGAAACGTCGGAGACGACCTCCGCCGCAGTGGCAATGGAATAATCATGAAGCACGGTTGTGAAATGTGAACAAAAAGGGTACTATATTATCATTTTTTTGTGCAACTGCGTTTTTTTTAGAAAAATCACTTGAAAAAAATCCGCAGGTGTGTTAAAATAAATGTTGTGTATAATATAATCAGGAATAATTCAGATTTTTCTGTATTTACATATAAACAGTAAACAGGAGGAAGAAAAATGGCGATCATGGTTGATAACGAGAAAAACACCTATGATGAGATTATAAAAGTTGTCGGCGTGGGCGGCGGCGGCGGAAACGCTGTTAACCGCATGGTTGACGAGGGCATCAAGGGCGTTGACTACATAACTGTCAATACCGATGCAAGAGCTCTCAACTCATCTAAGGCTGATACAAAGGTACAGATAGGCGTTAAGCTTACAAACGGCAAGGGCGCAGGCGCCAAGCCTGAGATCGGTGCAAGCAGCGCCGAGGAAAACAGAGACGAGATCAAGGCCGCTCTCAGCGGTTCAGATATGGTATTCATCGCAGCAGGTATGGGCGGCGGCACAGGTACAGGCGCAGCTCCCATCGTTGCAGAGATCGCTCAGGAGCTGGGAATACTCACTGTTGCAGTGGTAACAAAGCCCTTTGAGTTTGAGCAGAAGGCTAAGATGAGACAGGCTGAGGCTGGTATCGCAGAGCTTAAAAAGCACGTTGATTCACTTATCGTTATCCCCAATGAGCGTCTTCTCCAGAGTGCTGACAAGGAGCTTACAATGAAGCAGTCCTTCGCACTTGCTGATGATATCCTCAAGGTCGGCGTAAAGTCCATAGCAGAGCTTATCACTGTCGAGGGCGACATCAACCTTGACTTCGCTGATGTAAAGACCACTATGAAGGACGCAGGCTATGCTCATATGGCTATCGGTCACGGTTCAGGCAAGGACAAGGCTGCCGAGGCTGCAAAGCAGGTCATCTCCAGTCCTCTGCTTGAGACCTCCATTTCCGGCGCTACAAGACTTCTCGTTAACATCGTAATGAGTGAGGACGTTCTTGCAAGCGACATCAACACAGCTACAAGACTTATCTCCGAGGCTGCCGATCCCGATGTAAACATGATCTTCGGTACCTCCTTCGATGAGAACCTCAAGGACGAGATCAACATCACTGTTATCGCTTCCGCTTTCAATGATGATATCGACAAGCAGGAAGAACCCGCTCCCGAGGTTGAAAAGGTTCCCGCAGCATCTGCTGCATCAACAGCCGCACCTCAGCCCGCAGCACCCAAGAAGTCTTCCTACGATGAGGAATACAGCGACTTTTTTAACATGATCAACAGAAGATAACTTCCATATTGCCATAAAATATCAGGCGGTCAGGGTAACTTGACCGCCTTTTTTTGAAGCACCCGACAAATATCACTCCCCGATCGTTATAATTACAGGAGGTATTATATGCCGTCAAAGCCTGATTTTGCAGAATTTTACAAGCGGCATTTTGAAGCCGTTTACAGGATATGCTACATTTTCATGCAGAACGCCGTGCTTGATACAACATCCGAGGGCTATTTTAAATCCCGCTGGAACGGCGAGAAATATTATTACTGCTTCTCAAACACCGGCGGCACAGACAAGGACGACATGATAAGCCTGATAAAGCATTTTACCTCTCAGGCGCAGTAATCGTGGTAATATTGCTTAAAATTTCCAACATCAGACTGTACAAATGACGAAATCTCGGCAGGCATGAAATTTTCGGGCAGGGTGAATTGTGTTTTATACAGGTGATTAATATAAGACACAAGGAGGATATCATATGAAAAAATACGTACCTCTTATCGCAGTTCTCATTGCCCTGACTGCCTGCACGGATACAGCACAGACCGATAACGCCGAAACAACAATAAAAGTCAAGGTCACAGAAGCCACTGAAGCAAGCGAAGATGAGCCTGTAATGATGTCGGAGGGCAGCATTGACGATATCCCAGCCGATATACGCACACAGCCTGAAGAAATGAGCTGGGAAGCTGAGACTCAGAATGTTCAGACAGAAGTTGTCCCCCAGTGCGCCCCGTCAACAGGCTTTTCCTTTGAACTTCCTGCAGGCTGGTCATACACGTCCGCCCAGACAGAAGACGAGCCAACAAGCAGCATTTCCGCATATCTCAGCCCCGACAATGAAGCCGAGGGCACCATAACCATAGAATACAGCAAAAACTTCGCTGTCTGCGGCACGGGGCTTGTGCAAAAGCCCATTGACTTTAACGGATATTCCGCAACACAGTGCTATTATGACGGCAGCGAAAACTGGAGCTTCATCATGCTTGACGGCGAATACACCGACTGCGTGATAATAAACAACGCCCCATGGTACGACGACTACGCAAATGATATAGAAAAGATACTCTCCTCCGTAAAATTCAGGCACTACGAATAATACTAATCACCAATAAAACTATAGACAAAAAATCATCGCATAATCCATATACGCAAGATTATGCTCAATTTTTTGTATAGTTTTTAATTGGTGCTTAGTATAAGCATATTTAAATATTAAGCAACAAAAAAGAGATGCTCCGAAACGGAACATCTCTTTTTATTATCTCATCATATCGTGAACATGGATTCTGTTGAGAGCACGCTGGAGTTTAAGCTCCGCAATGTCAAAGTCAAGCTGGCTCTTCTTTGCGGCGATACGGCGCTCTGCGTCCTCACGGGAACGCTTTGCCCACTCGATATCTATCTCGTCAGCCCACTCAACGGCATCGGCAAAGATATTTACCTTATTTCCGCCGACCTTGATAAGTCCTGCGGAAACTGCCGCCACACGATAGCTGCCGTCCTCCGTCATTACCTTTAAAGGTCCCGAGGGAAGGCTTGCCACAAGGCTTGTGTGGTTTGCCAGAATACCGATATCGCCCTCTGTGGTGCGGACGATTATCTGCGTGGTCTCACCGTCAAAAAAGATCTTTTCAGGGGTTATGACCGTAAGATGAAAGGGTGTTGCCATTTGCTGTCAACCTCCTTATCAGTTGCCCGACTGCTTTGCTTTTTCAACAGCCTCGTCAATGGTTCCGACGAACAGGAACGCAGACTCGGGAAGATCGTCGTGCATACCCTCGATGATCTCCTTGAAGCCTCTGATAGTCTCCTTGATGGGAACATACTTGCCCTTCATGCCCGTGAACTGCTCGGCTACGCTGAACGGCTGGGACAGGAAACGCTGGATCTTTCTCGCTCTGGCAACGATAAGCTTATCCTCGTCGGAAAGCTCGTCCATACCCATGATGGCGATGATATCCTGAAGCTCTGTATATCTCTGGAGAATGTTCTGAACGGCTCTTGCAGTCTCATAATGCTCACGGCCCACGATATCGGGAGAAAGTATTCTCGATGTGGAATCCAGAGGGTCAACGGCGGGGTAGATACCCAGCGAAGAAATGCTTCTGGAAAGGACTGTTGTTGCGTCCAGGTGAGCAAATGTGGTCGCAGGAGCAGGGTCTGTAAGGTCATCGGCGGGAACGTAAACTGCCTGTACCGATGTGATAGAGCCCTTATGTGTAGATGTGATACGCTCCTGGAGAGCGCCCATTTCAGTTGCCAGTGTAGGCTGATAACCAACTGCCGAGGGCATACGTCCCAGCAGAGCGGAAACCTCGGAGCCTGCCTGTGTGAAACGGAAGATGTTGTCGATGAACAGAAGAACGTCCTGTCCCTCAACGTCACGGAAATATTCCGCCATGGTAAGTCCCGAAAGACCTACTCTCATTCTTGCTCCGGGAGGCTCATTCATCTGACCGTAAACAAGAACGGTCTTGTCGATAACTCCCGACTCGGTCATTTCGTTGTAAAGGTCGTTGCCCTCACGGGTACGCTCGCCAACACCTGTGAAAACGGAAATACCGCCGTGCTGGTTTGCAACGTTGTTGATAAGCTCCTGGATAAGAACGGTCTTACCGACACCTGCGCCTCCGAAAAGACCTATCTTACCGCCCTTGAGGTAAGGGCAGATAAGGTCGATTACCTTGATGCCCGTTTCAAGCACCTCATTGGAAGCTGTCTGCTCCTCGTAGGATGGTGCTTCACGGTGGATAGCCCATCTCTCCTTTGTTTCGGGAGCAGGCTTGTTGTCAACGGGTTCTCCGAGAAGATTGAAGATCCTTCCCAGAGTATTTCTTCCGACAGGAACGGTGATAGGTGCGCCTGTATTTATGGCATCAGTGCCTCTTACCAGTCCGTCAGTGGAGGACATTGCAATACATCTTACAACGTCGTCACCGATATGCTGCGCAACCTCGCACACCAGCTTCTTGCCGTTAAGCTCAATTTCTATCGCATTGAGAAGATTGGGCAGGTTATCCTTTTCAAAGCGGATATCAACGACCGCTCCGATTACCTGAACAACCTTTCCAACATTGTTCTGCGGCATTTAAATAACCACTCCTTTCAGTTCTGTCCGCATATTATAGACAGTATAATTGTAAAGCGGTAATAATACTTATAGTAAAACGTCACTCAGCGCTGTTTGCACCGCCGACGATCTCAGTGATCTCCTGAGTAATGGAAGCCTGTCGTGCACGGTTATACATAAGGGAAAGGCTGCTTATCATCTCGGAAGCGTTGTCGGAGGCGTTCTCCATAGCGTTTCGTCTGGAAGCCTGCTCGGAAGCAAAGCTCTCAACGCAAGCTCCGAATATCATTCCCGTAACATATCTGGGAACGATGTGGTTGAACACCTGACCTGCGGAAGGCTCATAAATAGGCAGCGCCTTTGAGACCTTCTTCTGTCCGTCAAGCTCCACAGGAAGCATTTTCTTTGTTACCGCCTGCTGAGTTATGGAGGAAACATATTCCGTATAGAAAAGCTCTACTCTCTCGTAAATGCCTTTCACATACTTGTCCACGATCTCGCCTGCGATATCGTTTGCCTGATGGATCCTTATATTTTCGGAAAAATCGGGGTAAGAGCCAAGCATATTGAACTCTCTCTTGCCGAAATATTCCACAGCCTTTTTGCCTATGGCGATGATATCCGTTTTATCCTTTCCGCCAAGCTCGTCAACTCTTGCCTGAGCAAGCTTGAAGATGTTGGAGTTAAATCCTCCTGCCAGTCCTCTGTCGCCTGCTATAACTACCAGAAGTGACTTGCCCTCCCCCGCCTTGCGGGTAAAGGGAGAAAGGAAGCTGGGATTTTCCGCCTGTATCTCGCACATTGTTTCGTAAAGGGCGTCAAAGTAGGGGCGGGCTTTATCCGCCTTTTCCTTTGCCTTCCTCAGCTTAGAAGACGCAACCAGCTCCATTGCCTTAGTGATCTGCATAGTGGACTCGACGCTTTTTATACGCCGCTTGATGTCCTTCATATTGCCGGAAGCCAATTCAACAGTCCTCCCTTGCCATAATAGTCACAGCGCTCATCAGAGCGCCGCAGTGAATTTCTTTACAAACTCGTCGAGAGCTGCCTTGAGAGCCTCTTCGTTTTCCTTGGTCAGATCCTTTGTTTCCTTGATGGAGGAAATGATATCGGGATAGCTGTTGTCAACGTAATCGAAAAGCTCAGTCTGAAATTCGCCGATCTTATCTACGGGAACATCTTTAAGATAATTGTGAGTTACGGCGTAGATGATAACTACCTGATTTTCAACCGCAACGGGAGAATTTCTGTCCTGCTTGAGGACTTCCACAACACGCTCACCCAGAGCAAGGCGCTCCTTAGTGTCCTTATCAAGGTCGGAACCGAACTGGGAGAATGCCTGAAGCTCTCTGTACTGAGAGTATGTGAGCTTCAGTGAGCCTGATACCTTCTTCATTGCCTTGATCTGCGCAGCGCCGCCGACTCTCGAAACGGAGATACCGGGGTTAACGGCAGGTCTTACGCCTGAATTGAACAGGTCAGTCTCAAGGAATATCTGACCGTCGGTAATGGAAATAACGTTTGTGGGAATGTAAGCGGAAACGTCGCCTGCCTGTGTTTCGATGATAGGCAGTGCGGTAATGGAACCGCCGCCGTAGTTCTCGTTCAGGCTGCACGCACGCTCAAGCAGACGGGAGTGGAGATAGAATACATCTCCGGGATAAGCCTCACGTCCGGGCGGTCTTTTAAGCAGCAAGGAAAGCGTACGGTAAGCCACTGCGTGCTTTGACAGATCGTCATATACGCAGAGCACGTCCTTGCCCTGTTTAAGGAAATACTCACCCATTGCAACGCCCGAGTAGGGAGCGATATACTGCAGGGGGGCAAGCTCGGACGCTGTAGCGGATACTACGATAGTGTAGTCCAGAGCGCCGTTCTTTTCCAAAGTTTCAACAACGTTTGCAACGGTAGAACGCTTCTGACCGATAGCAACATAAATACAGATAACATTCTTGTCCTTCTGGTTTATGATTGTATCGAGAGCGATAGCGGTCTTACCGGTCTGTCTGTCGCCGATTATCAGCTCACGCTGACCTCTTCCTATGGGTATCATGGAGTCGATAGCCTTGATGCCTGTCTGTAAAGGACGGCTTACCGACTTTCTGGTGATGATGCCGTAAGCGGGCTGCTCAATGGGCATCTTTTCTTTTGTGAGAATGGGTCCCTTGCCGTCGATAGGCTGTCCCAGAGAGTTTACAACTCTGCCGAGAAGCTCCTCGCCAACAGGCACGGAAACTACGCTGCCTGTTCTCTTGACGGTGTCGCCCTCTTTGATCTCAACGTCGGAACCCAGCATAACAGCCGCAACGAAATCCTGCTCCAGGTTCATTGCCATAGCGTAAACGCCGCCGTCAAATTCCAGCAGCTCGCCCGACATACAGTTATCGAGGCCGTGTATCCTTACGATACCGTCGCCTACTGTGATAACAGTACCCGTATCGGACTGCTGTATCTCGGAGCTGAAATTCCTTATCTGACTTTTGATTATTCCGGTAATTTCATCCGGGCGCAAATCCATCTGATTCACCCTTTCGTTTATATGATATTCCGTCAGCTGACGAAATCCTGCCGCTTTTTAATCGGCAGCCATATCTCTGATCTGTTTCTGCATATTTTCAAGCTTTGTTCTGACAGAGCCGTCCAGCATATTATCGCCGCAGACAACTATCATTCCGCCGATAATTGCGGGGTCGGTCTTTTCCACAAGG
>OMDW01000115.1_pt1 | contig 19448 bp, 12 predicted proteins | sample 1673661 | NCBI WGS metagenome assembly OMDW01 (sample SAMEA103958118, study PRJEB25191) | human gut metagenome
ACAGCTGCAATACATCCTAAAAAAGTAGAAACGTAAGAATCATTATTTAGAAATCGGTAAAAATCTTGACTGTGAGCTGCGTTTACTGGGCATTGTAATTGCCTGCTATGATGAGGATAACTTTGTCTTGCAGTATCCGATTAAGATCACAAGTAAAGAAATGGATTATGAGTGTGTTAAGCCGTCAAAAGGTGATCCATGTCAGGGATGGGAGTCATGTGAGGAGGAAGAATGGGAAAACGAATTTCAGATTACGGAAGAACAGTTGTATATAGATGGAAATAAACAGGGGCTGAGCCGGATTATTCAGAATGTAATAAAAAATGCGCTGGTGCATGGGCAGAAGAGCATATGCATACAGATGAAGCAGCGGGATTCGTGCAATTGCAGGGCTTCAGATGACGAGCGTACTTCAAAAAATAGGATTGTCCATATTTTGGTTTCAAATGATGTAAAAAATCCTGATGATATAGACGTGGACAAGGTGTTTGAGCGCTTTTACAAGGCTGATGAGGCGAGGAGCATATCATCGAGCGGGCTTGGGCTTTCGATTGCAAAGGAGCTTGTGGAGAGAATGGGCGGGAGTATTGAAGCAAGGCTTGAGGGGAAGCGGTTTGTTGTGGAAATACTGTTTGAATGTGAATAGTTCACTTTTGTAATGTGATAAATAATATTGACACACATGAAACAAAATGATATACTGTCAAAGTGTTTGCGGGCATGGCGGAATTGGCAGACGCGCTAGATTTAGGTTCTAGTGGGAGACCGTGCAGGTTCAAGTCCTGTTGCCCGCAGTCCAACCACAAAAAACGGTTCAGGACAGGAAGGGCATACAGAAATCAATGTAAGCCATACTTTCGCATGGGAAAAGATGTACGACCATTTTGACATGCAAAACCAATATGGTGGAGGTTATTTGGGAGCTGAGGCGGAACTTCCTGTATTCCATTATGATGCGAGCAGACACCCGTCATATCTGCAGGCATTGGACGGCAAGGCATATTATGACTACAATAACGATGCCAGTTGGGGTCCGGCTTTCAATGGCCAGCAATATCTTCCAGCATACGCATGGGATCCGAGCGACCCACGTTTCGGACAGACCACCTCATGGAGTCCATAATTGAAGCTGAGCGATTTGTTTGAAACCGGTTTCAGCAATACGACCAACGTGGCGTTTTCACGTTCAGGTAAAGATTATTCTACACGTGTGTCATTCTCTAACGTGTCACGCCAAGGCATCACTCCCAATAGCGATGCGGCACGGCGTTATTTGTCCGTACGGACTGAGTTCAAACCCTTTGACCGTTTGAAAATATCAGTAGACTACAAATATACTTACCGCAAAAACCATAATGCGGCGGTAGAGGGATATGCTGAGACAGGAAATGCTCTTTATTCATACCAGCAATGGGGGCATACCAACGTAAACTTACAGGATTATAAGAACTACAAGCGTGCGGACGGCAGCCATATATATTGGAACATCACCAGCCGTGATTCGGATCCGACTAGCCTGAACGCCGCTTTTCATGATAACCCTTATGCTGTATTCAATGAAATCAACACAACGGACACTTATCAATGGAACTTATTCAGTGGAGATGCCGAACTGACTATTTGGAAGAACCTGAAAGCCGGCATTCGTGTTAATGGCAACATTCGTAATGAAAAGTCGGAACAAGTTATCCCTAACCAGATGTTTGGTTTAGTATCCAGCTACCAACAAGATCAGAATTCTTATTCGGACATCCAAACCCAAGGGCGCATTACATGGAACGATCATTTCTTGAATGACAAGCTGGCAATAGATGCGGCACTTTTCTTTGAAGACCGCCAAAGCAACCTGGACGAACTCTCCGGATTCACTCGTAACGGATTGATTATGGATGGTTTCAACAATTTAGGAGGATCTTCGGGTGATGCAGGAGGCAGCAATAATAAAGAACAAATTCACGAGCAAAGTATCTATGGTACAGTGACGGCCGGATGGAATGATACCTATTATATAGATTTTTCATTGCGTAACGATTGGAGTTCTACTCTTCATCCGGACAACAACAGCTATTTGTATGGAGGTTTGTCGGTAGCTGTCATCGCCAGCAACTGGTTCAAACATGCCGATTGGTTAAATTTCTGGAAGATTAGAGCTTCAGCAGCCCAGGTCGGTTCAACGATGGATCCGTATAATGTGTACAACATTTATTCCATTCGTAACAGCGATGGTGAAGTAGTCAAGTACAACGGTTTGTCTACCATGTGGACCAGTCCTACACTGAATGACCCGTATATCAAGCCGACAATTTCTACCTCGTATGAAATTGGTACGGAGTTCCGCATGTTCAACAATCGTTTTTGGGGAGACATCAACTTCTACAACCGAGACTCAAAGAATCAGATAGTCAGCATGAATACTACTCCATCCAGCGGCTACACTTCCCGTAGAATGAATGCCGGATTGATCCGAAACCGTGGTATTGAAGTATCATTAGGAGGTGAAATCATTCGTACGAAAGACTGGTCATGGGAAGTAAATGCCAACGTAGCCCATAACCGGAATACATTGGAAGAGTTAGTAGATGGACAAGAATCTTATCAACTTTACTGGATGTCGTGGAGTTCACGCGTTTATTCTTATGCGGAAGTCGGAGAGCCTATTGGCGTAATACGCGGCTCGGTTTGGCAGCGTGATCCCGAAGGAAACCTTTTGTTGGGTCGCAATCAGAACGGTGATTACGTACCTTTGTATAACACGTCCGCACAAGAAGAATTGGGCAATATACAGCCAGATTTGACGGGTGGTTTTGCCACTACGTTGCGCTATAAAGGATTTACCTTGAACGCTTCGCTCGATTTCCAAGTAGGAGGTGCTTTAGCTTCTGCTACGAATATGTTTGGCGAAGCATCCGGTTTGCTGAGTTCAACCACAGGATTGAATGACAAAGGAAATCCGATTCGTAATAGTGTGGCAAACGGTGGAGGTATCCGCTTGGATGGAGTGATCCAAAACGAAGATGGCACATACTCTCCTGTCACTACTTATATGGATGCGCAGACTTACTTCCAAAGCTATAAGTCATTGTTATGGGAAGACTATGTATATGATGCAAGCTATGTAAAACTGCGTGAACTGAGTCTTGGTTATACTGTCCCTGAATCGTTCTTGCGTCGTCTGAATTGGGGAATCAAGCGTGCCAGCATTTCTTTTGTAGCACAAAACCCTTGGTTGATTTACTCGGCAGTTCCCAACATCGACCCGTCTGAAATGGGAGCGGCTACCGAAGGATATATTGAAGGCGGACAGGCTGCTTCTGTACGTTCATACGGTTTTACAGTGAGTCTGACATTCTAACTTAAAAGATTGGTTTATTATGAAAAAGATAAAATTATTGGCTTTGATTTTTGTCGGAGTTACCGGCTTGAGCAGTTGTGGCAATTTCGGAGATTTGACTGTAGACCCTAACAATCCTTCTTCTCCGGATACACGCTTTTTGTTTACCCGGGTATGTATGGATACGTATCTTTTTGCCCTGAATGGCACTTATAACCCGTGGACACAATTGTTTCCGCAATATTTGTCCGAACGGCAGAATATCCAATATTCCAACTTTGGATTGCAAGACTATGATACGCGGGCTTTCTATTACAGAGATTTACAAAATTTGGAAGAAATCATTTCGCTGAACACTGAAGAATCGACTAGCCAGTCTTCAAACGTGCTGCAGATGGGAAGCAATGAAAACCAAATAGCCGTGGCGCAGACATTGCGTGCTTACTTCTATATGCACATTACCGATGTGCTGGGCATGATTCCTTATTCGGAAGCATTGCAAGGAGATGCGGGAAATTTCACTCCGGCATACGATACACAAGAATCCATCTATTCAGATCTCGACACTCGCCTTACAGAAGCGTATGCGCAATTCGATGAAAGTGGAGATTTAGACGGCACGTATGACATACTCTATAACGGAGATATCTCTAAATGGAAGAAATTCAATGCCTCCCTACGCATGATGATGGCGATTAAGCTTTCGGATGTAGATCCTTCTTCCGGACGTGAACGGTTTTCCCGTGCGTATGCCGATGGTGGTATGACTGACAATTCTGACGCATTGGTCTATAACTTTGTAAGCGAAGAGATGAACGAGAATCCTCTCTATACCAATATTGTAGTAGATGGGCGTGCCGACTTTGCTCCGTCAAAGACTCTTCTGGATCAGTTGCTCGCTTATAACGACCCACGCATAGAAGCTTATGCTGAGCCTAATTCGCAAGGAGAATATGCTGGGGTTCCTTTCGGTATTTTGCAGTCGGACATCACGCAATATACGGACTGTGCTACTTTTGACCCTCGTTATTATCAAGCGCAGAACACGCCGATAACTATCATTTCCCCCTCACACATCTTGCTGATTCAGGCCGAAGCTGCCGTACGTGGTTGGATTGACCAAAGCCAAGCTGAGAATTATTATCGTCAAGGCATTCAGGCTTCATTCGACCAATACGATTTGGGAAGCAGCTTTGACGCATATTATGCCCAACCGGATATAGCCTTTACCGGATCGGATGAAGAAAGGATAGAAAAGATAGGCATGCAGCGCTGGCTTGCCAACTTTATGCAAGACGGTATAGAAGCATGGTCGGATTGGCGGCGGTTGAATGTGCCGAAAATCTATCCGGGACCATCGGCAAGCATCTCCCATATCCCTTACCGGCGTATCTATTATCCGGATGATTACGGAACTAATATGGATAATTACAATGCTGCAATCCAAGCTCAAGGAGAAGACAGCTTCGAAACGCGTGTGTGGTGGGATGTTGCGGACAATAACTAATAACGAAGTGACAAGCCGTCTTTTTAAATTCTCTCTAATATTTTAACTTGTCAGTAAAAAAGCGGATGCGCCGGGTTGGCACGTCCGCTTTATCAGTTTAAGTACAATAGTTAGAGAAAGTGAGAAGCCAATAGTCATGTCCTATGCACAACTAAGGTCTTGGCATCTGATTCCCTTTTGGGCTTTCCTCCTTCTTTACCATCTTCTCGATGAAATAAGCATGTACTGTAGTATCGTCCGTCAGTTCGGGATGGAACGAGCAGACCAACATGTTCTTTTCACGTGCTGCTACGATGTGCCCGTCTACCGTTGACAAGATTTCCACCTGCGCGCCTGCCTTATTTATATAAGGAGCACGGATGAAAGTCATGGGTATTTCTTGTCCGGCAAACAGGTCATGAGTGAAGAAACTGCCCAACTGGCGGCCGTATGCATTGCGTTTCACGCAGATGTCCATCACTTGCAAGTAGCGCTTCGGGTCGTTTTCTATTTCATTTGCCAATAGAATCATACCTGCACATGTACCGAATACGGGCAATCCTTCTTTCACCTTCTCCCTAAGCGGAGACATCATATCCAGGCTATTCAAAAGCTTGCCGATAGCCGTACTCTCTCCGCCTGGTATAATCAGCCCGTCCATGGGGCAGGACAAATCGGATAATTGGCGGATTTGAAAATGTGCTACGCCCAAGCGGTCCAACATCTGTTCGTGCTCAAGGAAAGCTCCTTGCAGCGCCAAAACACCTATTTTCAGCATATCCTTTCCCGGTTATTTTCCTCTTTCTGCCATCAACAGGGTGATTTCATCTTCGTTAATGCCTACCATGGCTTCGCCCAAATCGGTAGAAACCTCTGCCAATAACTTAGCGTCGTTGTAGTTGGTCACGGCATTGACAATGGCACGCGCCCGCTTTTCGGGATTGCCAGACTTGAAGATACCGGAACCGACAAACACACCTTCAGCCCCCAGTTGCATCATCAAGGCGGCATCGGCAGGAGTGGCTACACCTCCGGCAGCGAAATTCACTACGGGAAGCTTTCCGTTTTCGTGTACATACCGCAACAAGTCCAACGGCACTCCCAGCTCTTTGGCCTCATTGTACAGTTCGTCTTCGGCAAGTGCCTGTACGCGGCGGATGTCGCGCATCATGCTGCGCATGTGAGTCACTGCCTGAATCACATCGCCGGTGCCCGGTTCTCCTTTGGTACGAATCATCGAAGCACCTTCTGCGATACGGCGCAATGCCTCGCCCAGGTTTTTAGCTCCACAAACGAACGGTACCTTAAATTGGGTCTTGTCTATATGGAACACACCATCTGCCGGCGACAATACCTCACTCTCGTCGATGTAGTCGATTTCCAACGCTTCCAATATCTGTGCTTCCACAAAATGTCCGATACGCACTTTCGCCATCACAGGAATACTGACAGCTTCCTGTATGCCACGTATCATCTTCGGGTCGCTCATACGGGCAACTCCGCCCGCTGCACGGATATCAGCCGGAATGCGTTCCAATGCCATAACCGCTACTGCACCTGCCTGTTCGGCAATCTTTGCTTGCTCCGGAGTCGTTACATCCATGATAACGCCTCCTTTCAACATTTGAGCCAAATTCTTATTCAGCTCGTACCTTTCATTCTTCATCTTCTACTAAAGTTCTTAAGTTTGTAAAACAAGGAAAATATAACAAATAAAGCAACATGGTAATTTTAAGAGCCTATTTAAATTTTCCAATAAAGCCATGTTGTACTGTAAAACGGTATCAAAATGTGCATTTTGATGAACATAAGTGAGTGGACCGTTTCACATAAGTAACCCGGGCGTTTCACATAAGTGAGTCAGCCTTTTCACTTATGTTCGTTTGAGGGAGCTTTTGGCTTGAACAGCATTTAAACAGGCATTAAAAAGCGGTCCTCTACGAAAGAGGACCGCTTTGCCATATAGGTTGAGATTGAAATTACAATTTCGGACCTGCAGCAACCAAAGCCTTACCAGCTTCGTTTCCTTCGAACTTAGCGAAGTTCTTGATGAAGCGGCCAGCCAAGTCTTTAGCTTTTTCTTCCCACTGAGCAGCTTCTGCGTAAGTGTCGCGAGGATCGAGGATCTTCGGATCTACGCCCGGCAATTCTGTCGGAACTACGAAGTCGAAGTACGGGATAGTCTTCGTCGGAGCCTTGTCGATAGAACCGTCCAAGATAGCGTCGATGATACCACGAGTATCGCGGATAGAGATACGCTTGCCGGTACCGTTCCAACCAGTGTTTACCAAGTAAGCCTTAGCACCCACTTTTTCCATCTTCTTAACCAGCTCTTCTGCGTATTTAGTCGGATGCAAGCTCAAGAAAGCCTGACCGAAGCAAGCTGAGAATGTCGGAGTCGGTTCAGTGATACCACGTTCTGTACCAGCCAACTTAGCGGTAAATCCAGACAAGAAGTAATATTTAGCTTGTTCTGCGCTCAGGATAGATACAGGAGGCAATACGCCGAATGCATCAGCAGACAAGAAGATTACTTGATGAGCGTGAGGACCTTTAGATACCGGTTTCACGATGTTGTTGATGTGGTAGATAGGATAAGAAACACGAGTGTTTTCTGTTACGCTCTTATCAGCGAAGTCAATCTTACCAGCTGCGTCAACTGTAACGTTTTCCAACAAAGCGTCACGTTTGATAGCGTTGTAGATATCCGGTTCTGATTCTTTGTCCAAGTTGATAACCTTAGCGTAGCAGCCGCCTTCGTAGTTGAATACGCCTTCGTCATCCCATCCGTGTTCGTCGTCACCAATCAACAGACGTTTCGGGTCGGTAGACAAGGTAGTCTTACCTGTACCAGACAAACCGAAGAAGATAGCAGTGTCAGTACCTTCCATGTTGGTATTAGCCGAGCAGTGCATAGAAGCGATGCCACGCAACGGGTTGAAGTAGTTCATCATAGAGAACATACCTTTCTTCATTTCACCACCATACCAAGTATTCAGGATAACTTGTTCCTTAGTAGTCAAGTTGAAGACAACGGCAGTTTCAGAGTTCAAGCCCAGTTCTTTGTAGTTTTCAACTTTAGCCTTAGAAGCGTTGTAAACAACGAAGTCAGGTTCGAATGATTCCAGTTCTTCTTTAGAAGGACGGATGAACATGTTAGTTACGAAGTGAGCCTGCCAAGCTACTTCCATGATGAAACGTACGCACAGACGAGTTGCAGGGTTTGCACCGCAGTAACCATCTACTACATACAGTTTCTTGTTAGAAAGTTCTTTAGTAGCCAATTCTTTCAAAGCGTTCCAAGTTTCTGTAGTTACAGGCTTGTTGTCGTTTTTGTATTCATCAGAAGTCCACCACACTGTGTTTTCACTTGTAGCGTCTTTTACCAGGAATTTATCTTTAGGAGAACGACCTGTGTACACACCGGTCATTACGTTTACAGCACCCAGTTCAGTAACCTGTCCTTTTTCGAAACCTTCCAATCCCGGTTTAGTTTCTTCAGCGAAAAGCACATCATAAGAAGGATTGTGGAGAACTTCCTTCACGTCGGTAATACCGTACTTGCTTAAATCTAAATTTGCCATTTTTTAATGATTTAATTTGGTTATTGTATAATGTTATTTTTACTCTTTATTTTCTGAAAGAAGATGTTTTTCAACACCCCCTTGTCTAAGGCGCTACAAAATTAGTGCTTTATTTTAAAAAAAAGAAGTTATTAGAGAAAAATTTCCGTAATAATCAAATATTTATATTTGTGTAACAAAAATGCAATTCGTACTTTACAAATCTAGAAATTATTTGTTTCTTTGCAGGTCAAAGTCAACAATATAACAAAAGCATAGATATGAAAATCATCAATCTCAGTGAAGGCAATTCTCTCCTAAACCAATATGTAGCGGAATTGCGCGATGTACATGTTCAAAATGATCGTATGCGTTTCCGCAGAAATATTGAAAGAATAGGAGAAATCATGGCATACGAGATGAGTAAAGCACTAACCTATTCCGTAAAGCAAGTACAGACACCCTTGGGAACTGCCACGGCCAGCACACACGATGACAAAATAGTGATCGCAACGGTATTCCGTGCCGGACTGCCGCTGCACACCGGTTTTCTGAACATGTTCGACCATGCCGACAACGCTTTCGTTTCCGCATTCCGTTTTTACAAAGATGATGAACACCGTATTGTAGATGTACACATTGAATACATCGCCGCTCCTTCATTGAATGACAGAACCTTGCTTCTCGTTGATCCCATGCTTGCCACCGGTGAAAGCATGGAACTTGCCTGGAAAGCGTTCCTTACCAAAGGCAAACCAGCTAAATTGCAGATGGCCTGTGTCATTGCCAGCCAACAAGGGGTAGCGCATATGGCAGAACTTTTTCCCGGCGATGATGTCACATTATGGTGTGCCGCCATAGACCCTGTCTTGGACGAGCACAAATACATTGTTCCGGGGTTAGGGGATGCCGGTGATTTATCATTCGGCGAGAAACTCTAAAGCTCAAACTATAAGGACAGTTTCAGGTGTGTTCTCTTACACACTAAAATTCTAAATTAAATGGTTAGTAACCGGCAATTATTCACTGCCTATTACTAACCATTTAATTTTTAGAACAACTCTGTAGATCCGGTTCCTACAGGGAAGATGAAAAATATTATTTCACTTCCCAAATATCATTTGTCATCAGTAATTCCTGGAAATTATGATATTTTTTCTTTGCGGCCACTTCTTCAATCTGTGCATTAACGGCGTCATCATAAGTAGGCGCTTCCACATCACGGATCACACCTAATGCAACCGGAAAATCCGGTCCTTCCATCAATGCCAGTTTCAACTGCAAAGTATTATCCAGACAATGAGCATCGTGCACTAAAATGTCTTTTTCCGTCACACCATTCTCGCCAATCTTTACCACTTTCAGCCCGAAACCTTCCTGCATCAGCCCGTATTCTTTATCTACCCCAAACAACATCGGTTTACCGTGTTCCAAATAAATGGCATTCTTTGAACGACCTTCTTTCGTATATACTGATTCGTGTGTTCCATCATTAAAAATGACGCAGTTCTGAAGAATTTCACATACAGCCGCACCTTTATGATTGGCAGCAGCTTTCAGAATCTCCACTGTACCAGGACCATCCGTAGCTACCGCACGGGCAAAGAAACGCCCACGCGCACCAAAACATAATTCAGCCGGATGAAACGGATCTTCCACAGTGCCGTAAGGAGATGATTTGCTAACAAATCCACGGGGAGAGGTCGGAGAATACTGTCCTTTGGTCAAACCATATATACGGTTGTTCAACAAAATCATATTCAAGTCGATATTACGACGAACGGCGTGTATAAAATGATTTCCACCAATAGCCAGCCCATCACCATCCCCTGAAATCTGCCAGACAGTAATCTTCGGATTAGCCACCTTGCAGCCTGTAGAAATAGCAGCCGCACGACCGTGCACAGTCTGCATGGCATATGTATTCATGTAATAAGGCAGACGGCTGGAACATCCGATACCCGAAATAACGGCAGTATCATGAGGAGCCACTCCCAATTCAGCCATCGCTTTGTGCAGCGAAGCCAAGAAAAAATGGTCACCGCAACCCGGACACCAGCGAGGTTGTCCCTTTTTGAAATCTTTTGCTGTATATTCGTTCATAGTCTTTACTTTCTTTACGGTTATTATTTATTTAAAATCTCAGTGAAAGCATCAACTAACTCGCTGACTACGAACGGCTGGCCTTTTACCTCATTAAACTGATAAGGAACAAATCCGTCCACTTTCATACGGAGATATCCGGCAAACTGACCAAGATTCTGCTCAGCCACGACTACCTTCTTATATTTCTTCAGCACTTCTGCCGTATTGTGAGGCAGCGGGTTCAAATGAACAAAATGTGCCAAAGCAACCTTCTTGCCCGCATGGTTCATTTCCTCCATTGCTGAATATAAATGACCGTAAGTTCCACCGAAACCTACTATCAGCAAATCTGCATCCTCTACGCAGCCTTGCACCTTAACACCAGGCACTGGAATTTTAGCAACCTTCTCGGCACGCAAACGGCACATCAAATTATGGTTTTCAGGCTCGGTAGAAATAGCACCTGTATCACTGTCTTTTTCCAAGCCTCCCAAAATATGCATATAACCTTCCTGTCCCGGCAATGCCCAATAACGGACACCTGTTTCGGCGTTACGCTTGTAAGGAGTATAATTATCCTTCATTTCCGGAGTAACATAGGGTGGGTTAATAGCCGGATAGTTCGCCAGATCAGGCAACTTCCATGCACCGGAACCATTTGCTACAAAACCATCAGTCAGCAACACCACCGGGGTCATGTGTTCCAAGGCAATCTTACAAGCATCATAAGCAGCATCAAAACAATGAGTTGGAGAAGCTGCGGCAATGACCGGCATAGGAGATTCACCGTTACGGCCAAACAAAGCCTGCAATAAATCTGTTTGCTCAGACTTAGTAGGCAAACCAGTAGAAGGACCGCCGCGCTGTACATTAATAACCACCAATGGTAATTCTGTAATAACAGCCAGATTCATAGCCTCTGATTTCAGACAAACACCCGGTCCCGAAGTAGAAGTAGCTGCTAACGCACCTGCAAACGAGGCACCGATAGCCGTAGCGCAACCTGAAATTTCATCTTCACATTGAACCGTAGTCACTCCCAATGATTTATGTTTAGAAAGTTCATGCAAGATATCTGTTGCCGGAGTAATGGGATAAGATCCCAGGAACAAACGCAGACCTGCTTTCTCGGCAGCAGCAATTAAGCCATAAGCCGTAGCCTTGTTTCCGCTGATATCCATGTACTTTCCAGGTACTTTAGACTTAGTTTCCACCTTATAAGTATGATCCACAGACGCATGCGTATTGTGCCCATAATCATATCCGGCGTGTATCACTTTAATATTCGCTTCAGCTATTTGCGGCTTCTTTGCAAATTTCTCGCGCAAGAAATTTTCAGCAACCGCCAAGTCACGATTAAACAACCAGCAGACCAATCCCAAAGCAAACATATTACGACATTTCAACATTGACTTGTTGTCCATGCCTGTATCTGCCAGACAATCTTTCACCATCTGCGAAATAGGAGCAGCAATTACATCCTGCTTAATACCCATTTCTTCAATCGGATTGTCTGTTTTGAAAGCCGCCTTGTCCAGATCTGATTTCTGAAAACAATCTGTATCAATAATGATACAAGCTGTGGACTTCGCAAATTTGTATTGTGTTTTCAATGCAGCGGCATTCATTGCGACCAGCACGTCGCATTTGTCACCAGGGGTAAAAACTTTACCCGCACCGATATGCACCTGGAAACCTGACACACCGGTCAACGAACCTTGCGGGGCACGTATATCCGCCGGGTAATCGGGGAATGTACTGATATCATTTCCCACTGTAGCCGAAATATTAGAAAAGATATTTCCGGCCAGCTGCATACCATCGCCTGAGTCGCCTGAGAAACGGACCACCACTTGGTCCAACTCCTTGACTATCATTTCATCTGCCATAACTTATTATTTAGGGTTACAAAATTTCACTGTTTGCAAAGTTCGGAAAGTTCTGTCAAAGGACAAAATATTCCGCTATCAAACTACGTTTGAATATCAAAATGTACAAAATTAAAGGTTTATTTGTTTCCAAGCTAAGAAAAAGCAGAGATAATTACCTGTTTAAAAGCATAAATTCCTATCATTATGACAGTATCAAAAACGATTCATTTTTACAATTTATTATTTTTATCCATGTTTTATGAACAACATGAAAGTTTATAGCAGAATAACAACATTATTAGATTATAAAAAACAGACAAAAAACAACAAAACAACAAAGAAAGGATTATTTTCTTCCCACTTAAGACATTTTTCAATCTTTCATATTGCCATTTTAACAAAAAGAAGTACCTTTGTACCCATAAAGGGGCCTTGTAGTTCAACGGATAGAATAGAAGTTTCCTAAACTTTAGATAGGGGTTCGATTCCCCTCGGGGCTACAAAGAGCAGTAAACAATTGTTATACAACCGTTTACTGCTCTTATTTTACTGGATAGCTTTCAAATCTGCTTATTTAATCACCCCAAGTTCTTTGCCCACTTTAATAAATGCAGCAATTGCCTTATCCAAATGTGCCTTTTCATGCCCGGCAGACAACTGGACACGGATACGTGCCTGTCCTTTCGGAACAACCGGATAATAGAAACCGGTTACATATATGCCCTCTTTCTGCATCTTGGCGGCAAAATCCTGAGACAGTTTCGCATCATAAAGCATCACAGCACAAATCGCGCTCTGAGTTGGTTTGATGTCAAAACCGGCAGCCAGCATCCTGTCACGGAAATAATTCACATTATCCATCAGCTTAGTATGCAAAGCATCACTTTCTTTCAATATCTTAAACATTTCCAGACTAGCACCGATAATGGCAGGAGCTACAGAATTAGAGAATAAATAAGGACGGGAACGCTGGCGCAACATATCAATAATTTCTTTCTTACCGGTGGTAAATCCTCCCATTGCCCCACCAAATGCTTTACCTAATGTACCAGTAAAGATATCCACACGCCCGTATGCATTAAACTGTTCTGCCACGCCATGCCCTGTAGGACCTACTACACCGGCCGAATGAGATTCATCCACCATAACCAACGCGTCATACTTTTCCGCCAGTTCACAAATCTTATCCAATGGAGCCACATTACCATCCATCGAGAATACACCATCTGTAGCAATAATACGATGACGCTGTGCCTGCGCTTCCTGCAAACAACGTTCCAGGTCAGCCATATCAGCATTGGCATAACGATAGCGTTTTGCCTTACACAAGCGTACACCATCTATAATAGATGCATGATTCAACGCATCTGAAATAATAGCGTCTTCTTCTGTAAACAGCGGTTCGAACAAACCACCGTTAGCATCAAAACAAGCTGCATAAAGTATAGTATCTTCTGTTTTAAAATAATCAGAAATGGCAGCTTCCAGCTGTTTGTGCAAATCCTGAGTTCCACAGATAAAGCGTACGGAAGACATACCGAAGCCATGTGTGTCCATCGCCTCTTTGGCAGCATTGATCAAGCGTTGATTATCTGACAAACCTAAATAATTGTTGGCACAAAAGTTCAACACATCTTCTCCGTCATTCACCTTGATGTCCGCACGCTGAGGTGTGGTAATTATACGTTCATTTTTATACAATCCGGCTGCCTTAATATCAGCCAGTTCCTTCGCAAGGAACTCCTTCATTTTACCATACATAGCTTTGTTTTTTTATTAAGTATATAGTTTAAGTTTAAAAATCAGTCTGACTTGACAAAGTTCTTATTTTTTTTTGATATCCGATTAAATTATAGAGAAAATTTTGATAAAATATGCAGTTTTCTATCTATCTTTGCTTCCAAAAGAAAACTTAAAGCAAATAGCAAACTATGAAAAATGTATTAATTATCGGCTCCACCGGTCAGATCGGTTCGGAACTAACCATGAAATTGAGAAGTATTTACAATGGTAATATCGTAGCCGGATATATTCCCGGTGCCGAGCCTAAAGGGGAATTAAAAGAATCAGGCCCTTCTGCCATCGTAGATATCACCAACGAACAACAAATTGCCGAAACTGTATCAAAGTACAACATCGACACTATTTACAACCTGGCAGCCTTACTATCGGCTGTAGCAGAAGCCAAACCTCAACTAGCATGGAAAATAGGCATGGGAGGCCTGTTCAACGTATTGGAAGTAGCACGCGAAATGGGTTGCGCCGTATTTACCCCAAGTTCTATCGGTGTCTTCGGCAACAACACCCCTAAAGACAAGACCCCGCAAGACACTATCCGTAATCCGCGTACCATGTATGGCGTTACAAAAGTATCAGGAGAATTACTGAGCGATTATTACCATATCCGTTTTGGCGTAGATACCCGCTCCGTTCGGTTCCCCGGATTAATTTCGTATGTCACACCTCCGGGTGGCGGAACCACTGATTATGCTGTAGACATCTATTATTCGGCTGTAAAAGGTGAAAAATTTGAATGTCCTATTGCAGCCGGTACATTCATGGATATGATGTATATGCCTGACGGTTTACGTGCAGCCATTGAAATCATGGAAGCGAATCCCGACAAACTAATTCATCGCAATTCGTTCAACATTGCTTCAATGAGTTTTGATCCGGAAATTATTTATAACAATATAAAGAAGTATATGCCCGACTTCCATATGGAGTACAAAGTAGATCCGCTACGTCAAGCTATCGCCGAATCATGGCCGAACTCACTGGACGACACTTGTGCCCGTGAGGAATGGGGATGGAAACCGGAATATGATCTAGACAGCATGACACAGGATATGCTTGCCAAACTAAAAATACGATTCAATAAATAAACCACTAATATTGAATAAATAAAATAGCCTTCTCTATTCTATATGGAAAAGATAGAGAAGGCTATTTTTATACATTTCTTGCACTTATATAAAATTTTGATCGTATCTTCGTGCAAATTAACATACTGATTAAAAACATACTATGAATACAAGAGCTATTACCCAGAACAAGAAAGTCGTTACATTCGGAGAAGTAATGCTAAGGCTGACCGCCCCCAAATTCCAGCGCTTTTCCCAAACAAACGAGTTTATTGCTACTTATGGAGGAAGTGAAGCGAATGTAGCCATATCACTGGTCAACTTCGGCATCCCCACAGAATTCGTTACCAGACTTCCCGAGAATGCAATGGCACAAGCCTGCGTAAACTCACTCCAAGCTTACGGATTAGGTACAGACGGCATTATTTATGGTGGGAAACGCATGGGATTATACTTTCTGGAAAGCGGTGCAGCATTTCGTAACTCCAATGTAGTATATGACCGTGAAGGCTCTTCCTTTGCCACTTTACGTCCCGGCATGATAGACTGGGAAAAGATTCTTTCCGATGCAGGCTGGTTCCACTGGTCGGGTATAGCAGCGTCCCTGTCACAGGAAGGAGCAGATGCCTGCCTGGAAGCACTGCAAACAGCAGACCGCCTGGGATTAACAATCTCATGCGACTTAAATTTCCGCAAAAAATTATGGAATTACGGTAAATCCGCATCAGAGGTAATGCTCCCCCTTGTTCAATATAGTGATGTCATTTTTGGTGCAGAACCCGAATACAAAGAAATTTTCGGCATTCCCCCGGTAGGTTTTAAAGCTGTAGACACCTCATATCCATTAGATTTGTCCGGTTTCAAAGTATTCGGTCAAAAAGTATCAGAACAAGCTCCCCGATGCCAGAAAATATTTCTGGAGTTGCGTAATACCATCACTTCCAATCACAATCTGCTGGCAGCCATACTTTATTCTAAAGGGACATTAAGGCATACCGGCATTTACGATATTGTCCATGAAGTAGACCGTGTGGGTGCAGGAGATGCATTTGTAGGCGGCATGATTTATGGTTTGCTGACCTACCCCGACAATGACCAAAAAACATTGGAATTCGCCCTTGCCGCATCTGCATTGAAAAATACCATATATGGAGATTTCAATCAAGTAACAGTAGAAGAAGTGGAAGAGTTAATGCAAGGAAACACTTCAGGAAGAGTAGTCAGATAACTATTTTCATGATTATAGCCAAACAGAATTGATCTGCAAGATACAACGTAAAAAAGCAAGTTAACTTCATGGGACAAGCAAGTTAAGTTGAAATGCCAAGCAAGTTAAGTTACTTACCCAATGTACTTAAGTTAATTTTTGAAGCCACAGAAGATTCATCTACCCTTTTTCCACAAACCAATTCCAATCGACCATTATAAAAAGAGGAGGATGCTCATGATATGAGCATCCTCCTCTTTTTATTTATTTCTTAAAAGAAACTTTCTTATGCCTTTGTTTCTTCCGGCATCTTGTTACCCATAGTCAGGTAAGCGATAGGAGCAGCAATGAAGATAGAAGACAATGTACCGATCACAACGCCCAAAATCATTGCAAAGGCGAAGCTGCGGATACTGTCACCACCCAGCACGAAGATACACAACAATACGATCAATGTACTTAATGAAGTATTGATGGTACGAGCCAAAGTAGTATTCAATGAATCATTAAACAACTGCATACGGTTACGTTTCGGATACAGACCGAAGAACTCACGGATACGGTCAAAGATAACCACCTTGTCATTGATAGAATAACCGATAGCGGTCAAAATAGCGCCAATAAAAGTCTGGTCAATTTCCAATGAGAACGGAACCCATCCATAACATAACGAGTATGCACCGATGATCAAAATAGTATCGACAGCCAATGCAACAGTCGCACCCACACTATAAGCTACATTGCGGAAACGCAGCAAGATATACAAACCGATAGCCACCAATGCAAACAATACAGACCAGACAGCCGAAGTCTTGATATCATCAGCGATACTAGGACCTACTTTCTGAGAACTGATGATAGAACCACCGACACGATTATCACGGTCAATAAAGATTTCCAATGTAGTACCTTCGCCCAGCAAGTTACCATCTTTCAAAGACTGATACAAGAACTCTTCAATTTCAGAGTCGATAGTAGGAGAATCTTCATTAATACGGTAATTGGTTGTAATACGGATTGTCTTCTTGTCTGTACCCAAAGCAATAGCCTGTACATTATCTTCTGTGATTTTCTTCTTCAACAGGTCACGCACTGTTTCAGGTTCAACCTGCTGTTCAAACTGAACTACGAAGTTACGTCCACCGGTAAAGTCAATACTCTGCGCCAAACCACGGATAAAGAATGAAATGATACAGATAACGATAATCGCTCCGAATACCGTGAATGAACGTTTCATCATTCCCATAAAGTTGTAATTCACGTTCTGCATCAGATTCTTGGAGATCCCTGTAGTGAATGTCAAGTTCAACCACTTGTCTTTATTCATGAAGTGCTCATAAACAATACGGGTCAAGAATACTGCTGTAAAGAATGAGCAGAGGATACCGATAATCAACGTAGTGGCAAAACCACGAATCGGACCCGTACCGAAATAGAACAGAATGATACCAGTGATAATTGATGTCAAGTTTGAGTCAAAAATAGCAGAGAATGCGTTAGAATAACCGTCTGCTAAAGCAGCCTTAACAGTTTTACCGGCTCTCAATTCTTCTTTTGTACGTTCATAAATCAACACGTTAGCATCTACAGCCATACCCAATGACAACACCATACCGGCAATACCAGACATGGTCAGTGCAGCTTGGAACGAGGTAAGGATTCCTAATGTGAAGAAGAAGTTAACAACCAATGCGCAGTTGGCAACCATACCCGGAATCAATCCGTACATAGCGCACATATAGATCATCAACAGAATCAACGCAACAACAAATGAAATAATACCTTGATTGATAGATTCCTGACCCAATGACGGACCAACAATATCCTCCTGAACGATACGTGCAGGAGCAGGCATCTTACCAGACTTCAATACGTTAGCCAAGTCTTTTGTCACCTCCGGGGTAAAGTTACCGGTAATCTGAGAGTGTCCCCCCCTAATTTCACCGTTTACATTCGGAGCGCTGTATACGTAACCATCCAGTACAATAGCGATAGCCTTGCCTACATTGTTCTTTGTCAGAACAGCCCAGCGGCGTGCGCCGTCAGTGTTCATAGACATACTGACACAAGGCTTGTTGAACTGGTCATATTCATCTTTAGCATCAGTGATCACATCACCTTCCAACGGAGCACGTCCGTTACGTTCAGTAGACTTGATAGCATACAATTCAAAAATACGTCCCTGCTTGTCAAAGTCAGCAGCCTTTACACCCCATTTCAAACGAAGATCTTTCGGCAACATTTCTTTCACTTCTTTCATAGCAAGGTACTGGTTTACCTGAGCAGTATCTTTATAATCGGCATAACCTACCACCGACCCGTAACCATTCGGATTTAATTGGAGAACAGAAGCCAACGGATGTTCTTTCTTCATCTGCTCCATTGCGGCAGAGTTACTTGCCGTTTCGCCTTTCAATGCGGCTGCAAGACTGTCGGCAGCAGAAATTGCAGAAGCCTGTGCTACAGCAACAGTATCAGTAGCTACAGAATCAGCAGAAGCAGCACCACTTTCAACGGCAAGAATATCACGCAGTCTGTTATCTACAGAAGAAAGATAAGGAACTATTTCTTTTGCGTCGAAAGTTTCCCAGAATTCCAAGTTAGCAGATCCCTGCAACAGTTTTCTGACACGTTCCGGTTCTTTGATACCCGGCAGTTCCACCATGATACGGCCCATCTTTCCTTCCAATGCCTGAATGTTAGGCTGTGCCACACCAAAACGGTCAATACGTGTACGTAATACATTATAAGAGTTGTCGATAGCAGCCTTTACCTCTTCGCGCAATACTTTTTCAACTTCACTGTCGGAACTGCGGGTGGTTACTTTGTCTTTCAACTGCTGAGTAGCAAATAATTCAGCCAATTTGCCATTGGGAGCTTGTTTCTTATACTCTTTTACAAAAAGAGTGATAAAGTCATCCTGACTAGTGATAGATTGTTTTGATGCTTCTGCAACCGCTTTGTTAAAAGCTTCATCAGTCTTGTTGTCAGCCAAAGCCTTCACTACATCCGGTACAGAAACTTCAAGAATAACGTTCATA